>Ga0315309_1000264_pt1 | contig 31267 bp, 31 predicted proteins | sample TDP4_MG_FD_203080 | JGI IMG/M metagenome (GOLD analysis project Ga0315309, IMG submission 203080) | Freshwater sediment microbial communities from Lake Towuti, South Sulawesi, Indonesia - TDP4 | ecosystem: Environmental > Aquatic > Freshwater > Lake > Sediment | place: Indonesia: South Sulawesi...
TATTTACTGCACGATCAAAATAGTAATCAAAAAGCTCCCCTTTCTTCGCACGCCTAAAAACCTTGTTTTCCCAGAAGAAATCTTTTCTTAATCTATGAGGTTGATGAACCTCAAACACAAACACTATGTCTGTCAAAGCTTAAGCCTCTACTCACTCTTATCGAACGGCGTTTATTTCTACTTTGCCATACATGGTGCAGTAATCCAGAAAGATTGCTCCGTAAAACTGACTTTCAAAACATGTGAAGACGCTTCAATATTTGCAAGAGTCAGTAGGATTAAGTAGTGATTAGACGGAGAAATTGACAAGGAAAATAAAAAGAGGGTGTTCAGGTTTTTCTCGCTGCTGCCCTCTCTAATGCTACAACGCCCGGCAGCCTTTTGCCCATCAGAAACTCTATTAGTGCTCCGCCGGCGGTGCTGACATAAGAAATTTTGTTAGCTAATCCAAGTTCCTGCAAGGCTGCGATTGTGTGGCCTCCTCCAGCAAGAGAAAACGCCTTAGAACTCGCGATTTCCTCGAAGATTCTCTTTGTCCCAAAAACAAATTCCTTATTTTCAAAAACCCCCAGGGGTCCGCTGACAACAATCGACTTTGCGCTCCGTATTATCTTAGCATAGTCCTCAACGGTTTTTGCTCCGACGTCGAATATTGGGTAGTCTGCGGGAAGTTCATCGACAGAAACCTCTTTTCTTTTTCCACCGACTTCTACGGCAACATCATTTGGAGTTTTAATCTTCTCTGGATACTTTTGCATAAGCTCTTTTATGCCCGGCACCAAGCCCATGAGCTCCTTTTTCTCTAGGAAATCCATGTTTGGTTTGCCAAGGTCAAAGTCCCTCGCCGCTAAGAAGACGTGGCCCACAACACCGCCTGTGAGTACATGATCCGCTATTCTGTTGCCTAACACATATCTTGATATCTCAAGGGAGTCGTCTGCCTTTGCCCCTCCGAGAATATAAACGCATGGCTTATCAGGGCTCTCCAAGACTCTGCTCAGGGATTTCAGCTCTCTCTCCATTATGCGCCCCGCCGCGCTTGATAATGCCGCTGTAAAACCAACCATTGAAACGTGAGCCCTGTGGGCTGCCGCAAAGGCGTCGTTAACGAACAAGTCAGCCAGAGGCGCAAGGGCCTTCACAAACTCTGTCTTGGCGTGTTCTTCGGGTGTTCCCTCCTTTGTTTCCCCAGCAAAGTTTCTAACGTTTTCTAGGACGAGGATTTCGCTGCTTTTCAGCTCTTTTATTGCTTTTTGGGCCCATTCGCCGAAAACATCATCAACATACTTGACTGGTCTGCCGAGGACTTTGCCGAGAATTTCGGCGTGCTGTTTCAAGGGTATAAAGTCCGGGTCGCCCTTTCTGCCCTGATGCGCCAAAACCACGACTTTTGCACCTTTCCCCGCTAACTCTTTGAGTGTTGTTTCGCCGTGAGCCCGAATTCTTGTGTCGTCCAAAACTCTTTTTGTTTCTGGGTCTACAGGAGAGTTGAAGTCGACTCTGACAAGCACCACCCTGTCCTTCACTGTCACATCGTCTAAAGTCAAATATCTTGTCATCTTCTTACCTCTTTTGAACAGAAAAATAGAGGAAGGTTTGTTTTTAAGCTTTATACAATAGGATGGGCTAGAAACCTGCCTTTTTCCCAATAAGCTCTATTAGCTCAACCATTCGGCAGGAGAAGCCCCATTCGTTGTCATACCACGCAAGCACCTTGACAAGGTTTCCAGCGACAACCAATGTTGAGAGCGCATCGAAAACAGCAGAGTACGAGGTGTGGTTAACGTCAGACGAAACTATCGGATCTTCGGTGTATTCAAGTATCCCATTCAGGGGCCCATCGGCAGCTTTCTTAAAAGCCCCGTTCACTTCTTCCTTCGTGACATTTCTATCTAATACTGCGGTTAAGTCCACAAGTGAGACGTTTGGAACTGGAACTCGCAGCGCAAGCCCATCTATTCTTCCACGAAGCTCCGGATAAACCACTGTGGTTGCCACGGCGGCTCCTGTGGTCGTCGGTATGATGTTTACTGCACCAGCCCTTGCCCTGCGGAGATCCCTGTGTACAAGGTCCATTATTCTTTGGTCGTTTGTGTAGGCGTGGGCTGTTGTCATGAGACCAGCTTTCATTCCAAAGTTCTCCTGTAACACCTTCACCAAAGGTGCCACACAGTTCGTTGTGCAGGACGCGTTTGAGATCACGTTATGTTTTCCGTGGTCGTATTTGTCCTGGTTTACGCCCAGTAACACCGTTATGTCCTCGCCCTTGGCCGGCGCCGAGATTAAGACCTTTTTTGCCCCTGCCTGCAGATGTTTTGAAGCATTGTCTCGATCCGTGAAAAGTCCTGTCGACTCAACAGCTAAGTATACACCTAAGTCTTTCCAAGGCAGCATCGCCGGGTCCTTTTGCGTCAGAACCTTTAGTTCTTTTCCGTTCACAATTAAGTTGCCGTCTTTGACTTGCACATCCGCGTTGCATCTTCCGTGCACTGAGTCATATTTTAGGAGGTGAGCAAGTGTTTTTGCGTCGGCTATATCGTTTATGGCGACAAAATCTATGTTGGCTTTTCTCTCTATGGCGGCTCTGTACAGCAGTCTTCCAATCCTTCCAAATCCGTTTATTGCCACCTTTATTGCCATTCAAATCACCTTATGTTACGAGTGCTTTAACTATCACTTACTTAATTAAATTTTTTGTGTAGTTATCTCAGCTTCATCAGCACCATTTCCGAGGCAAGAACCAGCGGCTCCCAAGTTTCGCACAATGGCGGTGCATAAGCGGTGTCTGCCTTGGCTAATTCCCGCACTGTCATCTGCTTCTGTATAGCGAAAGATATGGCGTTAATGCGCTGGGTCACTTCTTCCCCGCCGATGATTTGAGCACCGATTACCCGCTGCGACTCCTTTTCAACGACGAGTTTCACCTTTATTGGCAAAGCGCCTGGATAGTAGTCAGCCTTCGTCTTCGAAGCGATTGTCCCTGTTACGGTTTCAATTCTTGCTCTTTGGGCAAAGGCTTCGGTTAAACCCGTCACGCCAACATCAGTGTCAAACAGCCTTGTCACAGCCGAGCCTAAGACACCTGTGAAAAGCGCGTAGCCTCCGGCAGCGTTGATTCCTGCAACCTTTCCTTGCCTCACAGCCACCGTGCCTAATTGCTGCAAGGCTGGCTTTTGGGTGACTACATGCGTTGATTCTGCACAGTCGCCCACTGCGTAAACGTCTTTAACATTAGTCTCCATTCTGGCGTTTGTTTTTATGGCCTTTGTATCTCCTAGAGCTATGCCCGCATTAACAGCGAGCTGAGTGTTGGCTCTGACTCCGAATGCGCTGATAAATAAGTCTGCTTCAATCTGCGCGCCTCCGGCGACTATTCCCGTCACTTTTTCGGCTCCGAGGAACTCCTCCACTCCCTTTCCCGTGAGAATGTCTATCCCCTTCTGTTGAAGCATTTCCTGAACCATCTTCGCCATGTCAGCGTCAAGCATCATTGGCAGGATTTGGGGCAACAGCTCGACGACCGTCGTTTTCAAGCCTCTCTCATGTAGGGCTATGGCCGTCTCAAGACCAATTAAACCAGCTCCCATGACTACCGCCGTTTTTGCTCCCTTTTTTACGGCTCGGTCGATTTCTTCGCCCTCTTCCAGCGTCCGCAATGAGTATAGGCCCTGTTTTTCTTTGCCTTTTATCGGCGGGGTGAAGGAGCTCGCGCCTGTAGCTATTATTAGGCTGTCGTATGGTATGGCTTCAGTTTTTCCAGCCTTGTCTATGGTTTCGACGGTTTTGTTTGTAGCGTTTATGTTTGTGGCTTTGGTTTCTGTTTTCAAGGTTAGTTTCATCATCTGAAAGTATGCTGGTGGAAAAACGATTAGGTCTTTGAAGCTTGGTATTTGACCGCCTATTACGAAGGGTAATCCACATCTCGAGTATCCGGCATGCCTCTCTTCGGTTATCAAATTGATTTCGGCTGTGCGGTCTGTTTTCCTCGCGGCTGAGGCTGCGTCGACGCCTGCTGCGTGTGCGCCGATTATTACTATGCATCTTGGCATCTTTTATCCTTCTTTCAACAGGCTTTTGTGCCACTCGACCGCTTGGTTGAAGTTCATTATGTTGGCTAGCTCAGCTTGTAGGTTTGATGGTTTTATTATCAGCAGCCAGCCTTTTCCATAGGGGTCTTCGTTTAAGAGCTCTGGTTTTGACTGGACTTCTGCGTTCACCTCTTCTATTGTTCCGCTTATCGGCGCAACCAGGTCTGAAACAGCCTTCACAGACTCCACTGTACCATAGGGCTCATTCTGTTTTGTTGCGGTTCCCGAGCTTGGCAGCTCAGCGTAAACTATTTCTCGGAGTTGTTTTTGGGCGTAGTCTGTTATGCCAACACGAACCTTGTCTCCTTCAACTTTCAACCACTCAAAATCCTTGGTGTAGTATAGGCCTTCAGGCACTTCGTATCCGTCTACTTTCACCATGTTTATTCACCTTTTAGTAGTTGTTATTCTTCCGTTTTTTAGCCTTTAAAATTAACTGTTCACAAAAGTTCGGTCATGAAGGAACAGCCGAACAATAACCAATTCTGGAATGTGTCTAATGCAAACAATAATGCTAGAGACATTTATCTCTCCTAACCATAAGTTTTAGCGATCAAGCGAGGAACTTTGAAGGTCGGTCCGACTTGGATTTCGTGGTAAAAACCTTATTAAACGTTTGAATTAATTCATTAAACGGGTTGTAAGACATGGTAGACCACACATTTGTGCATTTCGAGATTCCTGCGGATGACGTGCAGAAGTTGAGAAAATTTTACAGCGAACTCTTCGGATGGAAGATCGAGAAGACGCCGGGACCCACGGAATATTGGACAATAGAGACCGTGCCTGTTAACGAGAAGGGGATGCCCATTAGGCCGGGTGTCAACGGAGGAATGATGAAGAGGCAGCACCCAGAGCACAAGCCAGTCAATTACATCGCCGTAGAATCTGTAGACAAATATGCCAAGAAGATCGAAAGTCTGGGCGGTAAGGTCCTTTGTCCTAAGACCGAGGTGCCAAGGATAGGTTGGTGGGCTCTAGCTATCGACCCAGAGGGCAATCAGTTCGCCATCTTCGAAAGCATGTAAGCCATACAAGGACAACGAGAACGTACAATTCCCTTTTTATAAACTTCTTAATCAATAATAAACGTCTCTGTGATTTAAAGTTAAAAGAGAAAAATCTCAATAAGTTTAGAATGTATTTACAAAAATGAATAAATTTGAAGTTACTTTGTCAATCTCCATTTTTTTGAAATTATGGCTTGAGCTGGAAGACCATATAAGACGTATCTTTGGGCTCTGTGGGCGCCTTTATGTATAAGTACTGAACCCTTTAGCTTGCGGCATTCGCAGATGATTTGTTCTGCCATGAGTTTGTCTCCGACTTCTTTCCCTATCAACGCGCTTTACCCTCTTCCCAAAGTTCTTTTAGCGCTCTTATAGTAAGGTCTAAATCGAGTCTAAGGTCGTTAGCAATGTCGAAGGTCTCAGCCTCTTTGTGTCTTCTTAAATAATCGAGAATCTCGGCCTTAGCAACTCTCAGACTGACAGCACTTCGTATTTCAATCACTCTCAGACCACCGATTTCTTGAATGTATTTTTCAGTGGCTTCTCGGATGAAAGCGCTTCTGGATTTTGCTCCAAGCCTCTGCACTGCCTTATCAATTTTTTCAATTTCACCCTTTGAGAAACGAACAGGAACTATTAATTCTCTTTCAACAACCTTCTGCATCTTAATCAACTCTATACAAGTAATACATAGAATACAAATTTAAACCTTCCTCCGATAATCCAAACACGTGTACGAACGTACAGACAAAAATCTTTAGAGTAACTTTTATTTCACTGTTCACGTTTTCCTTTTATGTATTCTTCTACCCACTCCTTAGCCATGGGATCCGGCACTTGAACTGGGGGGTGTTTAAATGCGTAGGAGGATATGCTTATGAGTGGCCCGGCTATTTTGCGGTCTAGGGCTAGTTTGACGGCTCTTACGACGTCGATTACCACTCCTGCACTGTTGGGCGAATCCTCAACTTCGAGTTTAACGGTTATTGTTAATGGTCTGTCGCCAAATTTTCTGCCCTTAAGCCACAGATAGCAGATTTTCTTGTTCCCCAGAAAAGGAACATAATCCGAAGGCCCTATTCTCGTGGGCAACTCGTATGGAACTAGGCTTTTGACGGCTTCGGTCTTGCTTATGCGCTTTGTCTTCAACCTCTCTTCAATAGTCATGTTCAGAAAATCCGTGTCGCCGCCGAGGTTTAGCTGATAGGTCTCGTCAACTATTACGCCTCTGTCTACACAGAGCTTAACCAAGTTTCTGTGGAGAATTGTTGCGCCCAGTTGACTTTTTATGTCGTCTCCCGCTACTGGCACTCCCCTCTCCTCGAATTTTCTGCTCCACACGGGGTCTGAGGCTATGAATTCTGGTATACAGTTTATGAAGGCGCATCCGGCATCCAAAGCCGCTTGAGCATAAAAGCGTGTGGCGTTATGGCTTCCAACAGGCAAATAATTGATGAGCACCTCCGCTTCCGCATCTTTCAGGATTTCCGAGACGTCTGCTGCTCTGATTTCCTTATCGTCGTATACATTAAAGGCCCCCTTCATGTGTTCAGCCACACCGTCAAGAACAGGACCAGGCGAAACCTTCACGCCTAAATGAGATACATCCGCAAACCTAGTCACGCAGTTTGGCTCCATGAATATGGCTTCAGCCAAATCCTTTCCAATCTTGCCTTTATTCACATCAAAAGCAGCAACAAACCTCACGTCTCTCACGTGGTATCCGCCAAAATTCACGTGCATGAGCCCAAGCACAGTGGCATCCTCACTCGCATCTTTATAGTATTGTACTCCTTGGACGAGAGCCGATGCGCTATTGCCAACGCCCACGATTGCTACCCGAATTTCCGGCAAGCTAGTAATCCCTCTTTATGCTGTCGGTCAAATTTTAGGAGCCGCCCGCTCTATAACTGTTTCTAGAGATAATGGTAAAGTTAAAAGGGAACGTTGATAGAAAGGAAGTCTGGAGCTGGGTGAACACATGAACGAAAGCGAAGTAATCATGAAATTTGAACCCTTCAGAGAAATAGTGGTGACAGAGCGCAACTTCTTCTCAACCCCCGACCACATAGCAAGATTCATATCAGTCATCGCCGGAGGCAAACCCGCGGGGCTATACTGGGCCGAAGGCGTCGTGTTTCTCTATTTCCCCCTTCCGGCATCCACGGAGATAGCTGCGAAAGAACTTATTGAGAACAAGCGGGTTTATTGGACTTTTGTCGGCTACTCGCTTATGCCAAAATACCAGCCAACAATTGAAACTAAAGAGAAAATAATCGTTCCAGTCATAGACGTGTCCTCTAACGCGATGTTTAGAAAGGTTACAGGTTGGTTGAAGGAACAAAAATAAACTTATGTGGGACACCTCACATTCCTGCTAGGATATTTACGGGGTTAACGTGACTCTAAACTCGTCAAGAAAGTTGCGTGTAAAGGGAAAAGTTTGCTCAGGAAGCGGAGAAGGAACAAAATTCGTCAAACTTCCATGGGTGAAAAGGCAGATAAACGAAAAACTCGGTTTTGTTCCGTATCCCGGGACACTAAACATAAAACTTTCTGAAGGCAACATCAGCCTTAAAAAGCTGCTGAGGAAGGCAAAACCAATAGAAATTTCGCCGGCTACGGGTTTTTGTCGTGGAAGATGCTTCCAAGCCTATTTTATGGATAACCTAGAATGCGCAATTGTTATCCCAGAGATTAGAAATTACCCAGAAGACACAATAGAGGTTATAGCGCCAATAAATTTGAGGGAAAAATTTCGCCTACAAGACGACGACGTAGTTAAAATCAACATCATGCTTTAAGAAATTTCACGGTTTGCGCTTTTCTCGAAGAAAATTCTGCACATATTCATGCAGGCATCTGTTTTTCTTTAAGTAGGCGCCGTACCTCACAAGAGCGTTTATGGCTCTTGCTGCATCCTCGGGTGAAGAATAGGCTGGAATGCCTAGCTTTTCAGATCTGGAGCGCGTGTGCAAAGCCATCTCGGTTTCCCCAATATCACAGGCAACAATGGGTTTGTCATGTTTGCCGGCAACTTTAGCCACCCTATCGATAAAATCCTCTTGTAAAGCTGGTGTATGATGAAGCCCAAGAAGTATTACGCCGTGAACCTCGGGGTCTTGAAAAAGGATTTCAGCTGCGTACTCGAACATTTCAGAGGTTACGGAACCGGTTATGTCCACAGGGTTGAGGTTCGTTGCAAACCTTGGAAGCTTCCCCTCCTCCTTCAACTCTTCAAACTTATGGACTGTTTCTTCAGAAAAACGTTTAACGAACAGGCCCTTCAGCTCGCACTCGTCAACCGCCATTATGCCTGGTCCTCCAGCATCTGTAATTATCCCAATATTCTTTCCAATGGCTGGCAACTGCATGGCTAACGCCTTTCCGATATCAAAGAACTCTTCCATGTCCTTGGCCCTTACAATTCCTGTTTGTGCAAAAACGGCATCGTATATGTGGTCCGAGCCTGCCAGAGCGCCTGTGTGAGACGCCGCGGCTCTTGCTCCGGCTTCGGTTCTGCCGGATTTCAGAGCCACAACGGGTTTTTTCTTCGTGACTTCTTTGGCTACCTTGAGGAAATCTCTTCCGGATTTTATGTCTTCGACATACAGCAAAATAGCCTTAGTTTCCTCGTCATACAGTAAGTAGTGCAGCATTTCTGCCTCGTCTACGTCGCATTTGTTGCCAAAACTCACGAACTTGCTGATTCCCATCTGTCGCCCAGTCAGATAGTCAAGGGCTGCAACTCCAAAAGCTCCACTTTGAGTCACCATCGCTATGTTTCCAGGCATCGGGCGCGGAGTCGCAATAACCTCGTCTCCCGTCGTCAAGATTTTTGTCTCTGGAAGAAAAAGCATGTCCACGCCTGTTCTGGAATCGTAAACTCCGAGGCAGTTGGGTCCCAAAACCCGAATGCCAGCTTTTTTGGCCGTTGTTACGACCTGACTTTCGAGTTCATGATTTCCTACCTCGCCGAAGCCGGAGCTTATTATGACAATGGCTTTCACCTTTTTGGACACAGCGTCTTCCATTATTTTTGGAACAATATTCGCAGGGACAACGATCACAACCAATTCAAGCTCCGCTGGAACTTTTGTCACTGAAGGGTAGCACGGAAACCCTACAATAGAATCTTCGTGGGGATTGACCGGGAAAACTTCGCCTTTAAAGACCCCTCTTCGCTTGTTTTCGACAAAATTTTCGAAAATCACATGTCCCGCCTTGTTGATCTTTTTTGTTGCTCCGACAACGGCGACTGAAGGAGGGTTAAAAAAGACATCGAGCTGCTTCATTAACGGGTTCATTGGTTTTCACCGTTCGCTTCTCTAACAATAACTATGGGTTTATGTTTTACTGTCTCAAGCATATCCCAGCTTACCCCATTCAGCCCCACTTTAAATCGCTCAGCCATATCCCACACGGTTCTTCCAGCGCCAAAACCTCTCAGGCGGTTTGCAGCCCCAGCGATTTCTAAGGCTCTTTCAGCCGGCATCTCGCACCCGGCCACGGCTATGGGTGTGGCTCTTCTTTTAAGCCTGAACGTTCGTCCAATAACGTAGGCGATAAACCCGCCAAAAGAGTGAATACCCTTCATGGGTTTTGGACGTGGTGTGAAGTGGAAGTTTCTAAATGAATAGGTTTTATCGGTGTCTGCGATTATTACGAAAACTTTCTTTCGCATTCTCAACCATACTTGTCTGCGGATTCTCTGGGCCACCTCATTGGCGTCTTCCAATGGTAAACTTACATAAGAGTAAGCCAAATTGCTTCCATCGATTCCGCCTTCAGAACCAAACATCAACGCCTGCAAAAGACCAGCACGTTCCAACGCAACTTGCTTGTGGCGGCCCCCCATCTCAAAGGGATATTTTCGAATGTGTCGGAGTAATCTTTCTCGGAGATGGCACAGCGGACCCAGTAAATAACCCCAGATTATTCGCATCCAATACTTTGCAATCAGCCTCGCACCTAAACACGGCTTAACACCGTTTTCGTCAACAATGTTGTTCGACGCTGTGGAAATCGCCTTTTCTGATACAACAATAAAATCTCCGTCAGCTATCTCCTCTTTAATGCTCTTAATGAGTTCTTCTGAGTAATTTTCTCCGGGTCTCCAGTATTTCGTGTTGATGGATAGCATTTTATATTTTGGCATCTGCATCGCGTTGGTTTTTCAAAATCTCTCATTAACATCTTACAAGTTTCGAAATCGTTTCCTTATTTCTTCAATGTCGCATTCCGGCGGCTTCATTTTTCCTTCTGGGCAATAGCCTAGCTCAACGCATGACGGCCCGGCGTTTTCGAACAACGCATGCGCTTTCTTCTTTGCTTGTTTAAGCATTTCGATAGCGACTTCTCTTATCTCCCATTGAGAACGCGCACAACACCGCAGATTGAAAAAGTGTCTCAGTTCGCGGGCGTTCATCGTCACTATTATGTTTGTCTTGGCAGCGTTCGGAAGAATAAACCTCGCATCCTCCTTTGGAGTTCCCAAGTCCAGAAGCTTGCGGTAAGTTTCCGATATGTGCTCTAGTGTTCTGTCGAAAATCTCCTTTGATTCTGCGTTATTTTCGATGCTTGGCGGTGTTACAAACTTTTCCACTGTGTCGTAAGTGACGTAGCGTTGGCTCTGCTGCGTATACGATGCGATGCGATGCCTAACGAGCTGATGTGTCATCGCCCTAGACACTCCTTCAATGCTGAAAGTAAATGATGCATGTTCAATCACCGAGACATGCCCATAACCTGTGACCCGCTTGATTATTCGCTTGGCATTCTCCTTATCCATCTTCTCAAAAATCTTGGATGGGCTTCCACTTTTTGATGACGTTAGAGCGGCGGCTCCGCACAAAAGCTCTGCATCCGCAGTGTAGCGAAGAAGATTGACCTTCAACCTTGAACCTCACCCCTCATTTTACATGAAAGTAATAAATTTGCTTTGTGTAAGAGAATTTGGGAGAAACCTTATTGCCACGGAAGAAGAAAGCCATTGACTACATAAACGAGCTGTGCTCTAGCGAAATCGCAGAAAAACGCTCGCTAGGAAACAAGCTTAAAGCCCAGTATAACAAATGGACAGAAAGCCTCGCCCTCCAAGACTTCCTATTCTTCAACGAGATTATACAGAAGAATAAAGCTGAAATTGGTGCCGCACAGTTCTTCGGAAAATTCCGTGCATATGCCTTCGAAGAATACGTTTATCGCCTGTTACAGTCAAAAATCCGCATTCCAGAATCTCTGAGATTGTTTTGGGGCGAAAAGTGCCTCGCTTGGCAGAAGGATGGAGAAGAATACGCTATGGAATTTGACGTGGCTATAGGCAAGAAAACAAACAACTTCGTTGAACCTGTTATTGTTTTTGACGCTAAAGTGGAGCTGGATTCTGTGCGGTTAAAGACAGCTTTAGCCTCCTTTGCCATTTTGAAACAGCGAAATCCTAAAACTAGATGCGTGTTAGTGTATGTGACGAAGGAGATAGATTCTGCCTTCCTAGAATTGGCTGGTTGTTGGATTGACGGGATTTTTCAGTTCGGCCCAGAAAACGATGAATCTAAGGGTTTCCTTAGACAAGTTTCCGAGTTTCTCAGCTAATGCGAGGCATGAGCGTAGAATGCTCCGGCCGGGATTTGAACCCGGGTCCGCGGCTTTCCTTCGCTTTTGATGCGTCGAGAGGCCGCTATACATGGTCCCTAAATAAGGTTTGACCGGACTATACTACCGGAGCGTCGGAAAATGATTCTCTCTAAGAGATAAATATCTTTTCATGTGCTTGGGGTTATGTGAACCAATTTCTTTGAAATATCGGTCTACTTCTTCTTGTCTAGCTAGAGCTAATCGGTTGCGTTCTAAATAGATGAGGGGATGATAACCTAAAGAATGCAGAGCATTATTCATATCTTCGAGAAGTTTTTTGTTGTGTATCTTCAGTTCAATTCTTATTCGTTTCTTACCTTTTTCGACCCTATAAACTGAGGCCTCGCAATCCATCAGTCCACGTATGAAGGCAGTAAGAAAACTTGAGTTGACTTTAATCCAGTCAGGTATGCCGTGATCTCGTTTTATGTTCGCCTTAAGAAAGCGAACCAAATTGATCCGGTAGATGCGCACCTGAATGTTGTCAACTTTTCTATGCTCCACAACGCCAGCTTTTATTCCAAATACTTTATGAAGTAACGCACATACGAAAGAGGCATATTCTTTTTCCTCAGAATATGAAAGAGATACTGTGACTACGGGAGGATTTTCCGTCGCGCTTCCATCACCGAAATATATGCCTAGAAATTCTGCGAATTCACAGTTTTGGTTTGGAATAACTATTGGTTTGGGGTGGGAATGATTTAATTGAAGATGCTTTTCACTTACGTTGAGATGAGTATGTCTGTCTGTTTTCAATTAGTATCATTATCTGATTGGTTTTGCCGCTTTATAATGTCTGCTTATGACCTAGGACGTAGCCAAACTGAAGACCAAGACTAAAGAGTGGCGTTATACTTGACCGGACTATACTACCGGAGCCGCCAAAAGTGAATGGTGTTTGGGGGTTTAAATTTTTGGTGCATAAATAGGCTGGGTAAGAGAAAAACTGTGGAGTTTTTAGTACTCTTCGCTTTCGCCTTCGCCCTCGCCTGGCGGTCTTCCCGGCATCTTTTCTTCTCTTGGTTTTGTGGAGGCTATCACGTCGTCTATGCGGAGTATCATTGAGGCGGATTCCGCGGCTGACTTCACCGCTTGTTCTTTGACCACTAAGGGTTCGACTACCCCGTTTTCGTGCATGTTTTCGACTTTTCCCGTGAAGACGTTTACTCCCATGTGCTGGCCGTCTTTTTTCTCGTGCGCAGCCCTTAGCTCTACTATTTTGTCTATGGGTTCCAATCCCGCGTTTTCAGCCAACGTTCTCGGCACTATTTCGATGGCGTCCGCGAAGGCTTCTATGGCGAGCTGTTCTCTTCCTCCGACTTTTGTGGCGTAGTCTCGAAGTTCTCTGGCTACCTCGACTTCCACTGCGCCGCCGCCTGCGACTATTTTGTTGTTTTCTATCACGTCTGACACGACGGACAGGGCGTCGGTCATGCCTCTTTCCGCTTCGTCAACCATCCTTTCGAGTCCGGCTCGGATGAGCACAGCGACTGAGCGGGGGTCTTTGCATCTCTCGACGAAAATCATCTTGTCTTCGCCTATCTTGCGTTCTTCGACGAGGCCTGCTTCGCCCAAGTCTTGGGCTGTTAAGTCGCCCAGATCTGTGACCATTCTTCCGCCAGTTGCCCTTGCGAGTTTTTCCATGTCCGATTGCTTCACTCTTCTGGCTGCGAGGATTCCCTCTTTTGCCAAGAAGTGCTGAGCCATGTCGTCGATGCCTTTCTGGCAGAAGACAACCTTTGCGCCGGAAGCCTTGATTTTGTCCACCATTTCCTTGAGCATTTTGGTTTCTTGGTCTAGGAATGCCTTCATTTGAAGCGGGTCGCGGATTCTTATTTCGGCGCTGATCTCCGTCTTTTCAATTTCCAGAGGGCAGTCGAGTAGGGCTATTTTTGCGTTTTCTAGTTTTTTGGGCATTCCTGGGTGGACTGCCTCTTTGTCTATTATTAGGCCTTGAACGAGTTGTGATTCGAAGAGGCTTTTTCCCGTTTTCTTTATCATTTGGATGTTGTCTATGTCTGCGATTCTTCTGTCTCCGCGTTTTTCGGTTATTTGTTTCACGGCGTCTATTGCGATTTCGGCTAGGTGCTCTTTTGCTGGGCCTACGGCTTTGCTTGCCATTGACGTTATAGCGACTTTCCGTAGTGTTTCGCGGTCTTCGATGTCTACTGGTATTGCGGTTTTGTTTATGGTTTCAACTGCTCTTTGGGCTGCTTTGCGGTAGCCGCCCACGAGTATTGTTGGGTGGATGTTCTGGTCGAGGAGTTCTTCTGCCCTTTTTAGCAGTTCGCCCGCTAGGACTACGGCTGTTGTTGTTCCGTCGCCCACCATGTCGTCTTGGGTTTTGGCGACTTCAACCATCATTTTGGCTGCTGGGTGGTCCACTTCCATTTCGCCCAGGATGGCTGCGCCGTCGTTTGTTATTGTTATGTCTCCTAGGCTGTCGATGAGCATCTTGTCCATGCCGCGAGGTCCAAGCGTTGTCTTCAGCACTTCGCCTATTACGCGGGCTGCCATTATGTTGTTTCTCTGGGCTTCTCTTCCTCTGCTTCTTGTTGTTCCTTCTTTGAGGATTAGGACTGGTTGTCCTGAAGGCGTTGTTGTTAGGTAAGCCATACAAATCCTCCATTTGAGCAGAATGTTATTTGCTAATTTGGAATAAGCAAAAAGCCGTAAAATATAAACTTTTACCTCTGAGGCTCTGGTAATTCTTAGGTGATGCGTCTTAATCTTGTTCGGTGGTAATCGTCAGGAGATATTATTCACTAGTATCTTGGAATTCTGATGTTCAAGGGAGGCTTATCAAGATATTTTTCGACGTATTCTATGAGAAGGTCGTTTTCTAGTTGACCACATTCAGGATGCTCGACCCATCGAACTTCTAGATGTTCTGGCTTGAATATCTTCCGAAAGTCATACCAATCATAAGTCCATCCTGCCGTATGCCCACGTCCATGGTAAATCCCACGCCAAAGACTATCAATCCTTTTCCTTAGATTACTTCCTTCACCTATATACAGAATTCCTGATTCATCGTCTCCATTTACTCGATGTATAACCTGAGGTTTCCCATCAATCGTCCATCTGATTTGATAGACGCCACCTGAAGCTGGAACAGAGCTACGGTCTAAAGTTTTGAAAGAACACCATCTAGACCAGTTAAGCTTAACCAATAGCCACCGCCTCAATCAATAATTGCTGAACAACCTATATATATAAGAACAACCGATAAGTACCACCTCTGCTTAACCGAATCGTTTAGTCTATTGCGTAACAGTTTAATTTTCGGCTTTTCAGTTCTTTATTGGTGGCTTAAGGTTTGCGGGTTTCGGTGCGTTTCTTCACGAGCCTGAGGGAGATAACCGGTAAGAAAGAGGAAACCCTAGAGTTTTCTGATGACGAGAAGGTAACGGTGGAAGGGGTTATTAAAAGGTTGGCTAAGCGCTATGGTAAAGAGTATGTGGAGTATGTTTACGAGGGTGAGGGTGGCGAGGTTAAGGGTTTTCTGCAGTTCCTCGTTAATGGTAGGAGTGTTTCAACGCTTGATGCATTGGATACGAAGCTTTCGGATGGTGATGTTTTGGCTATAATACCGCCAGTTGGCGGCGGCTAACATTCTCGCTTCATTATTGCATGAATATAGGCGCTATTAAGAAACTGAACGCGCCATTTATTCCATGAACCACGATGCATGGCCAGATGCTTCGTTCTTTAAGGTAGAGAATTGCAAGCCCTGCTGAAAGAACGCTCACGTCCAAAGTTGGTCCTAAACCGAAAAATTTGAGGTGTACAAAGGTAAAGGCTGTCCATGATGCGATTCCTGCGAACCAACTTTTCCCTGTTAGCGAAGTTAGTCTTTCGATGAGGTATCCTCGATAAAATATCTCTTCGAGAAAAGTTCCTGTGAGGAAAAGGCTGAGGAGGATGGGGAAACTGTGTTCTTTTATCATTGGTTGGAGACTTCTCAGTCCCTCAAGCCCTACTGCTGTCAGGGCGAAATCAACCCCAATCCAAGCTATCAGAAGTGAGAAGTAAGTTAGAATGGCCATCCACAAGTGTTTCCATTTGAAATTTCCGAAGCCGATGCTTCCCCAATTGTTGCGTTCGACTTTGGGAATCCAGAAAACAAGCAATATTAGAAGGATTAGCCATTCGCCTGCGATTGTCATTCCTATATGAATGTCACTTGGCTTTTCTGGAAGAAGAAAGTCTCGTAAAGTGAATTCAGTTACTAAAATAATGACTAAACCGATTGTATAGATCTGTTTTTCAGGAACTGAAGAGAACCTGCCTGTTTTAGAGATGTTATCGTTTTTCATCTTTATCATTCCCTAGGTGTTTATTGCTGCTAATTTAAGAAGCTAGTCTTTTAGAGAGAAGTTATATTCCAAAGGATTGTTAAGTTTTTATGGAGCAGCATTTATGGGAAAATGTCTGATTTGCGGCGAAAAAGCCTCAGCCATTTCGGACAGTTTAGGTGTTTGCTTAAAGTGCATAAGAGAGAAGCCAGAAGAAGCGCTCCCTATCACAAGACGGGTGCATGCGAAGAGTCGCGCCGTTTTCGGATTGCCCCCAGAACCCCCAAAAGACGCTGGAGGATTACCTTGTGGGGTTTGTGCCAACGATTGTGTAATTGGTACGGGTAATTGTGGTTTTTGTGGGCTTGTTTGGAATGTTGACGGACGTCTGGTTCGGTATGGCGGTACTGTCGAAAAAGGGGTTTTAGAGTGGTATTATGATGGCTTGCCAACTAACTGTGTTAGCTGGTGGTTTTGTCCCGGCTGCACTGGAAGGGGCTATCCGAAGTATGCTTACAAGCAGGGAGCGGAGTATGGCTACGCTAATTTGGCGGTTTTTTATGGAGCCTGCAGTTACGATTGTTTGTTTTGTCAGAACTGGCACTACCGCAATTTATCAGTGAAGCACAAGCCTGTCATGAGTGCTGAGGCTTTGGCAGACAAGGTGGATAAGCACGTTTCTTGTGTATGCTATTTTGGCGGAGACCCTTCACCCCAGATGCCGCACTCGCTTGAGGTTAGCCGCTTAGCTTTAGAAAAAGCCAATGCCGAAAAGCGTATCCTTCGCATCTGCTGGGAAACAAACGGCTACATGAATCCGAAGTTGGCTGAGAAGGCTGCAGAATACGCTCTGGAAAGTGGTGGAAACATAAAATTCGACTTGAAGGCTTGGGGTGAAACGCTGAATGTGGCGCTGTCAGGGGCTTCCAACAAGCCAACGCTTGAGAACTTCAAAATGATAGGAGAAAAATTCTATAGGAAGCGGCGGGAACTGCCGGTGCTATGCGCTAGCACGTTACTTGTTCCAGGCTACATAGATGTGGAAGAAGTTGAGAATATTGCCAGGTTCATAAACGGAATAGACCTAGAGATTCCGTATACTCTGTTAGCCTTTTACCCATGTTACGTCATGAACGATTTGCCAACAACAAGCAGAAAACAAGCCTTAGAGTGCCAAAAAGTGGCAGAAAAGCACTTGAAAAACACAAGAATAGGAAACATCCACCTACTCTCGTAGGGACATTAAAACATAAATCTCTAGTTGCTCCCAATTCTCTAGGGAGAGAATATGCCTCCACCAGTGGTTAAGAGCGTTAAGGATTTGATTTTTTGGCAGTATGCAAAGATAATTGCTGAGTCGGCGGGTTTTGGAAAGAGAAATTATGGTTTTGTGATGAAGAAGTTTAGGCAGCTTAGGGAGGGCGAAATTTTCTGGAATGAAATTAGGGAATATGTGAAGGAAAGGGAAAAGAAGGATGAGTGCATTTTCTGTGGGGCTAAATCAAACTTGACAATAGACCATATGCTGCCTCGCTGTTTTAATGGACCCGATGACGAGAAGAACATCATTTGGATATGCAAGGAGTGTAATGCATCTAAAGGTTCAAAGAGACTCTACGAGTTCTGGACCTTTAGGAAAGGGTTGAAAGGAGCTAAGTATGAGGTGCCCAGGATAGCTGAAGGCAAATATCTCAAGTTAGTTTACGAAATTTTAAAAGAAAAAGATCTGCTGGATTTGGACGCTAACAAAATCAGAAAAGATATTTGCCCAAAATGCGACATAAAGAGGCTTTGCATTAATGAGAAGTCTGAAGGTGAACTGTCCCTGCTTTGCTTGGATGGCACCTTAACTTTGTGTTTCCAGAAGAAAATCTGATAGGCTGGATCATGAATAAAGATGTGGGAGCTACTTGGAGCCTGATGTTTGCAGAATGCAGAAAAATTTCCAACAATCCACCTTTCATAATAGCCAGTGTACTAGAGGTTCAATCTATTTATAAGGGGCTATACTTCATCAGAGAGTCTATCAGATTATTCCTTGTCTTATGCTGCCCAGAATGGCGCCTTCTTTCTCATCGTGCTTACGTATTCGTTTAGCGCCTCTTGCTCTTCGGCTGTTAACCTATCCATAAACGTTTTTAGCAACGCTTTTGTGTGAGGTTCTGGCACCTTCACGTATAACACGTCTTTTTCGAATACGTGTCTCCCAACTATGGGTTTATCCATGGAGATTGCCACCTGCATCCCCTTTCCAGCCTCTGACAAGGCTTCGCCCTTCTCCTGAATCTGCTGTATCTCGCCCACCTCCTTGCCGTCTTCGCCCCTAACAAGCGCGCATTTCGGCCTTATCCTTCCAGCAAGAACTTCCACACCCACTATCGCTGGCTTTGCCCTTCTGAAAACGTACCCTTCCAGTATGCGAATCTTTCCAGGCTTAACCAGATTCTCAAATTCCTGCTCAAACTTTGCTTCACGTTGACTTTTAAGCCACGACAAGTAATTGTCTGTTAAATGGTAGATTATTTTTTCCCTAAAAATTTGGACATCTTTGATTTTGGCTTCTTCTTCAGCGTCTGGCAAAACCTTAACATTAAACGCTAAAACAACGCCGTACAAAGGCTCATGCCCCTTCACAACAGAAGCCTCTGTGACATCCCGCTTCGAAACGTCTCCGACATCAGCAAGCCGAACAGGCACCTCATTGCGTTTCAGGTTTTCAGCCACAGCCTCCAAAGAACCAAGCGTGTCAGCCTTCAAAACAACCCCATCAACATCCGTCGCAATCCTAATACGCTCAATCTCCTCAGAAACAAGCCTAACATACCTTTCAGGCTCTTCACCCTCACCAACAGCATACAAAGGCGCACCAGCCAAGGCGCCTTCCAAATCAGGCGCCACAATCTTAACCCCAGCCGCCGCAGAAACAGAACCCACAGAAGAGAACCTATCACGCGGATCCCTAATCTCGTCCAAGGGTTTAGGAACCAAAACCGCCCTCAAACGCGTCACAATGGGCTTCTCCTTCCCACCCACAACTATCAAATCGTCCTTCCGCAAAGTTCCATCATAAATTATGACGTTAAGCGTCAAACCCAAACCCGGCTCTTCCTTAACCTCCAAAACACTGCCCTTTGCTGGCCCTTCAGTCGTCTGCAAACGCTTCTTCAAGTACTGCTGCGCCAAACCAATAAGAACCATGAGAAGCTCGGTTACACCCTCACCAGTTTTAGCGCTCGTAGGAACCATCGCAACAGTCTTCGTAAAGTCCTTTATATGGTCAAAGCGATCCGCCCTAAACCCCAAACGAGAAAAAACACCGATAATCTCGTAGATCCGTGTATCCAAATCCTGCCGCACATAAGGGTCCTGCATCTGATAAGCCCTCAAGAAAGGCGTGTCCGGAAAGGACTTCCAGCCAGGTATACGATCTATCTTGTTTACCGCCACAAAAAAAGGCGTTTTCCTCGCCTTCAAAATCTCTACACACTCGTAGGTCTGAGCCTCAAACCCCCGCAAAACATCAATCACAAGAACGGCTATGTCAGCCGCGCTTCCGCCCCTCTTGCGCAGGTTGGTAAAAGCCTCATGCCCCGGCGTGTCAATAACGAGCAAACCAGGAATCTCAATCTCACCCTTAACCATAGAGAGCAGAGGACCGACCAACTGCGTAAGCGTGTCAACAGGGAAAAAACTCGCGCCAATATGCTGCGTAATCCCTCCAGCCTCACGAGCTTGGACGCTTGTCTTGCGGATTTTGTCCAAAAGCAAAGTCTTACCAGTGTCCACGTGACCAAGAACGCACACAATCGGTTGACGAATAGGCGTCTTATGCACCTCCTTGACGGATACACAAGCAGCCACTCAATGACGCACTTCAAAATTAATAAACTATTACCTAATAAGCACTCAGCCATATCCCTCGCAAAATTTTTAAATGCATAGAAAACTCTGTTAGAACGGTGAAAAGCTTTGCCCTACTGTTCCAAATGTGGAGCAAAATTGAAGGACGATGACAAATTCTGTTATGCCTGTGGCACTTCGGTTACCAAGGTAAGTAAAGAGGAATTCTCGGTTTCCGCCGACAACCTCATTGAAAAGGTCAAGGAACTGCTCCGCGAAGGCAACGTTACCAGAATAATCGTAAAGGACGAAAAGGGAAGCGTTCTGCTAGAAATACCAGCCACAGTAGGAGTCATCGGCGTGATTCTCGCCCCATGGCTCGCGGCTTTAGGCGTAATAGCCGCTTTGGTTACGAATTGTAGGATAGTTGTTGAAAGAAGAGAATAAGCCCTTTTTATATGTGCGTGCGGTGGTTTTAGGACCGTCTTCAAGAGGCCCATTTCTTACTATGCGGAAATCCAAAATTCTAAAAGCTACGCCTTCTGCATAAGCCACTTCACTTGGCAAACAAAATCCCATTCTTCCCGCGTTCGCTCCAGTTCCAATCTGCACAGCACACCATAGCTCGAGTATATATCCTCCAAAATCTTCCGCTCAACAACATACGCACCCGACCTCAAAAACTCCTCAAGACCCCTAGCAAAAACATCAATCTTCTCCGCTATCTCACCCCGCTTAAGAGAGTAATTCCTCTCCAAGTGCCTATAAATCAAATGGGTAGCCTCATCCCCAAACACCTGCCTCAACACCCTGTCTATGACCTCAAAAATCTTATCCTCTTTTCCGCTCTTATGACTGGATACGGTTTCCATGGCGTGCGCCCTCAGATCGATGTGTATCGAGTGTATTACGACTTAATAAGTTTTGCCGTAGAAAAGTTTGACACAAATACAGTTAAGAAACGTATAAAAACCGATCACATGAAATCCGTAAGATTCAACTGTTGAACTCTTTGGGGAAAAGACTTTTCAGCAAAGTGCTCACCGAAAATTACGAGTTGCCCGTAAACACCGTCGTATCCAGGCGTTATTTTGACCCGTCCCTCTCTGACCCTAATTATGGCTTCAGCAATTTTCTCGTCAACGACGGCGCTAAGGGCCTCTTTTGAGGCATCAATCAGCACACTGTACTCGTCGCCAAATTTTTTAACAAGCGAATTGTAAAGGCTCCACACTTGCCGGGCGGATGGAGAATCTACACCCAAAACAGTCGCAATGATCTCGGAAAGCGGGAGCAAACGTATAAAGTCCACAGCGCCTTCGGGTTTAAAGCCCGATGGGCGGTCAGCCAACTCTTCAACACGCTGTTCAACACCTTTCGTGAGCCTTCTGTGGCAAACTGGACAAACGTTTCCGAGTTTTATTGCTTCTTGCGGAGAAAGCGATACTTTGCAGTTTCTGTGGCCTGTCCAATGATATTTTCCATAGGCGGGGTCGGTCTCTATTGTAAATTTGAACCTTTCATTGTCTTTTAAGCGGATGGCGTCTGCAACCTCATTGTAGCTTGACGTTTCCAGTTCGAAGACGTTGGCCTCTCTTCCGATGCGCCAAGGCCAAAAGCTATGACTATCACTGTTAGAAACTAAGGCGAATCTTTGGAGTTTGCTCAAGCGCCAGTTCATAGGTGGGTCTGATGAAAGCCCTGTTTCTAAAGCGTAGATGTGTTTTGTCATGTCTTGATAACACTCTTCGACGCTGTTGAAACCGCTGAAGGCTCCGAAGATGCTGAACCAAGGCGTCCAAGCGTGGGCTGGAAAAACCATGTTTTCCTTTGAAACTTCCATCACCTCTTCCACTAAATGCGGAGCATCCATGTTTAATGTTGGCCTACCGTCCACCGTTAAATCGCCGTATTTTGCTAGTCTATCGTTGATTTGAGCGGCGGTTTCCATGTTAGGTGTTAAGATAATGTGGTGAACCTTCTTGACCTCATTCTCAAAAGTGAATATGGTGCTCACCTCTGTCGTTATCATAAAGTATACGGATAGCTCTGGATTTTTAGCAACTTTATACAAACCAGTATCTGAATCTGGAAGCAGACTTTCCTGTAGCTCCTTAAGCCATTTGGGGTGCGTAAAATCTCCCGTGCCCACAAGGTTTAAGCCCTTAACTTTTGCGAAACGGGCGATTTCTTCGATGCACATTCTTTGGCTTGTGGCACGGCTGTAACGACCATGAATGTGCAGATCAGCTATCACTCTCAAGTCTTTTCGCCACCATCCTCTTTTTTAGTTATGTATTTCTCAAAAAACTTCTCCCAATCAACTTTGAACATTATAATGAAAACCGTTACTAACAGAACTATAGCGAGAATCATACCAATTAACGCTGATATCCAGCCGCTTTCCACACCAAAAATGTCTCGAATAATTTGAATTGAAAAGCGTCCACTGTAAGCTACGACGAGATTCATAAAGAATTTTCCAACCAAAGCGGGAAAAAAGGCCTTCACAAAATTGTAACGCATAACACCCAAAGGAATAAAAAGTAAATCATCCGGTAAAGGCGTCAAGGCGAAAAGGAAAATTGCGATCGAACCGAACCTGTCAAAAACCTTCATAAGAAACTCCATTTTCCTCTTATACCTCTCACCAATTACTCTTCTGCCACCAAAACCAAGCAAATACCCAGAAAACTCGCCGATAGCAGACCCTATTCCAGCCGCACCTGCAATCCACAAAGGCTCAAAAACCCACGCTTCTCCAACTTTAAGACCTCCAATGGTGAAGATTATAACTGTGTAGGGTATGGGGAAAATTATTGAGGTTGCTCCGATGAGGCTTATAAGGAAAATTCCAAGATATCCGTATTGAAGGGCTAGGCTTTCCATCCACTCGGACAGTTGTTTAATTATGTCCGAAAATTCCAAACCTGAAGCTTCTCCTTTCCAACTGATTTAGAAGACTCCACTTAAAGAGATTATCATAATTCAAACGAGCGTCACGCTTAAATCGAAGCACGCTCACAAACAGTTTTACAATCTTTTAGGAAAGGTTCGGAGTTGACAACCAAAAAAGAACCTATATGGATAGCAAGGGACCTATCCAAGTGCAGCGGCTGCAGAAGATGCGAAATAGCCTGCTCGCTTTTCCACGAAAAACGCATATGGCCAGAAGCCTCGAGAATAAGAGTTTTTATGCTTGTTCCAGGAGCGGAGTTTCCACATGTCTGTGCCCAGTGTGAAGACTATCCATGTGTGAAAGCATGTCCAGTCGATGCCTTATCAATAAGCAAAAAAACAGGCGCGGTGCTGGTGAATGCTGAAAATTGCACAGCCTGCGGAAAGTGTATTGAAGCTTGTCCTGGTAGAATCCCCCACATGCATCCTACGGAAAATCACGTTTTGATCTGCGATTTATGCAACGGTGACCCCCAATGTGTGAAGGTTTGCCAGGAAGGGTTGTGGAACGTGCTTAGAGTAGTTCCGAGAGAAAAATACGCCTACAAGCTTTACGCCCGCAAACCAGAGGAAATAGCGCGAGATTTAACGGTCAAAATCTACGGGGAGAAGGGAGAGGAGTTCCTATGATACTGGGTTACGCAGGAAAATTTCTTGAAGTCAACCTTTCAACAAAAGACATCGAAGAGACAAAACTCAGCGATGACGTCTTAAGAGAATACGTCGGCGGAAGGAGTTTGGCAACAAAAATCCTCTGGGACAGATTGGGCAATGAATGGGAAAAAATAGACCCGCTGGGACCAGAAAACATGCTCTTGTTCTTAACTGGACCGCTCACTGGATTTTTCCCTGGAGGAAGAATTTGCGTGTCTGGCAAGTCTCCCCAAAACAACGGTGTTGTGGGCTCCACTGTTGGTGGAGAATTTGGGGTTGAGCTGAAGTGCGCTGGTTATGACGGCATAATCGTTACTGGTGAAGCGGAAAACCCCGTCTATTTGTTTGTCAAGGATTCTGACGCTGAAATTAGAGACGCTAGTCATGTCTGGGGTAAAGACGCAAAACAGACCGTGGCGGTGCTTACAAAGGAATGTAGAGAGCTTTTGAAAAAGCGTTTTCCGCAGAAAGGCGAGTGGAAAGAACCCTCGATGCTATATATTGGGCCAGCGGGAGAAAACAGGGTGCGGACAGCGGCAGTTGCAGCCAAATGGACGCACGCAGCGGGTTATGGTGGCTATGGCGCGGTTATGGGTTCCAAGAAGCTTAAGGCTATGGTTGTTAAGGGCAGCGGACCTCTGCCGGAAGTGGCTGACATCAAAAAAGTGAAAGCACTAATACGAGCGGTGTGCGAGAACGCTTATGAAAGTGAGCTGTGGAGGCGCTGGGGGACTGGTGTTGCTGGCTACGAGGTTGGAGCGAAGACGAGTTCTGAACCAGTTCGAAATTGGCAGGAGGAGTGGCATGACGAAAAAAGCTTTGGCGTTGACCAGTTTGAGAACAGGGTTTGGATGAAACCGTATTGGGGTGATTTTGGCTGTCCAACAACGTGTCTAAAAATCGCGGTGGTTAAGACTGGAAAGTTCAGAGGAGCAATAACAGATAATCCAGACTATGAATTGCAAGCATATTTGGGCCCGAACCTGGGGATTTTCACTCCCGAAGAGAACGTGTTCTTAACATCGCTGATTGACGATTTAGGTTTGTGCGGCATACAGACAGGAAATTTGCTCGGTTTTGCGGCTGAGTTATTTCAGAGGGGAATTCTGACGAAGGATGATTTAGACGGTCTGGAGCTCAAGTGGGGCGATGCCGAAGCCTTCGCAGCTTTAACCAGAAAAATCGCCTTTAGAGAGGGCGTAGGCGACTTGTTGGCTGAAGGAACCTATCGGGCGGCCTTGAACATTGGGAAAATGAAGAAAGTGGATGCCTTACAGTATGCCGTGCAATGCAAGGGCATAAGCATCGGCGCTCACGGAATCCGCAGCGGAAAAGACTATCCAGAAATCTATTCTTACGCGTGCTCCGTTCAAGGCGGAGACCACACATCCACGGCTTCCTTACCCCTAAATTCCGGAGGTGAACTGATCATGATCTTTCACGACTCAGCAGTGTACTGTTTCTTCAACATCTTCGAGTTGCCGCGCAAACTCAAATTCCAATTTTACAAGGCAGTAACAGGCCTAGAGTTAACACAAGAAGAATGGTGCAACACAAAGGCATTAAGAATACTTCAATTACAAAGAGCCATGCTTCTGTTAGGGGGCCCAGACTTGAAATGGAACCCACAAATTCACGATGACAACCCGCCAAGATTTTATGAGCCACTACCCTCTGGACCTTATAAGGGAAAGACTGTTTACAGGCCTAGGTTTGGAAGAGATAAAAGAAGGTATTATGAAGCAGTTGGTTGGGATGAGAAGGGCATACCGCAGTCAGAGATTCTCAGAAAGCTTGGACTGGAAGACGTTGATAAGAAATTAGAGAAACTACGTAGATAAAGTCAATGCTTAAATAAAATAACTTGACATTCCATATACATTCTGTAGCGAGGAAGTGAAAAGTTTGAGTAAAAAGAGGTCAAAATGGGCAGAAAAATTGGGTTCACACTGTAGCATAGATCCATCTGTTCTGGATTACATTTTAGAGGAGCTAAGTGAAAGCTGCTACGGTGATGCAGCTACTTCGAAGAAGGTCATAGAGGAACTCACAGTAAAATGTGACTTCAGCGAAGAGGAGTTAAGGAAGTTCATCCGCGATGTTTCCGAAAATTGTCCCATGGACGCAAAGAAGCTGCATATAGAGATCACAAAAGCTGAAGGCAAAAAAGAGCTTGCCTTCAATGCCATAAACAAAGTAGTAGGGAAAGCATTTTAAAGATTTTCAGTTTTTTGAAGGTATAAAGCGAGAAATCAGAAACACCAAAAACTGCATTAGAAGACGCAAACAAGGCTTCAGAAAAACACCTAATGGTAGATCATAGACTTTCGTTTTTTGACCATTCTTGTTGCGATTAAAGATGTTATTATGAACGTAGCCAAGATTAAGGTGAATGAAAATTCTGGGATTATAGTTACTTGATGTGTTGTGTGTGGATATGTGAAATATATCCACGTATGCGTACCATTATAATATAAGGTGTCGTTTATGTAGAGAACGGGTGTTTCTCCCTGGTCAATTATAACAGTGTAGGGTGGACTCATTAGTGCATGCGGTACGCATATTCGGCAGAACCCTATGCCTGGTTCCCCCGCGACCTTGAATACTATCCATCTTACTTCCAGATGTTCAATCCAAATAAGCACGCCAAAATCTGAAATTGTGGAGTTGGAAATCAATGTTACTGCGTAATCCATCGCAAGGTAAAAGATGTTGTAGACATGAAACATGCCCATTAAAGGGTAACGGTCGTACTGTTTCAATTCTGGAGGAGTGGTGGGCGAAGGAGTAACCAGATAAGGTGAATCTCCTATTCCATCTTTGTTTTCATCCATACCCATGAAATCGCTCCAATAATTACCCTCAAAACCATCGTCCCAAACGTTTAACGAGAAATATCCTGATGACGCATTCGAGAAGGGATGAAAGAGGTCTGGAACCACTTGTCTATCGTTGCTGATGAAGGAGTTATGACAGAAAATGTTCCCGTCGGAATGGTAAAGGCATACTCCGTAACTGTTGTTACTAATTCTATTGTTGATTATCGTGTTATTGTTTGAATTGTAAAACGTCAACCCGCCCCACATTAAGGGTCCACGGTTTCCGCTTAGGGTCATGTTTGTCAAGGTGCAGTTTGTTGAATATGCCAGCAGTACGCCGTCTCCATTACGCGTGATATTAAAGTCTTTCACCATAATGTTCGTGCAATTGGCAACTGCGAGATAGCCTAAGTTTGGATAATCAGATGGATCGATGATTAGATCTCGAAGGTTGGCGAAATAGTAAACGGCTTTATTATTTACGATGTTTGAACCATCGATGTCTTGCATAAAGCTGTCAAGCGTGTATCCAAAAACTATTAGATTGTATTGACTGCTGGTCATGTTGTTTTTTCGGATAACATTGAGACTGCCACATTGGTTGAGAACAACGCTTGCATTATTATCCATGAGAAAATTTCCTTCAATCAGATTTCCGCTAGATCTCTCCACTTCCATGCCCTCAAGATTGTTAACAATGGTGTTCTCTGCAATTGTGCAGTGGGCACTACCGCCGTCCAGGTGTATTCCCATTAATCCACAATTATATACGAGGTTATGACGCACTGTAATGTTGGTTGAATCCCATCCTAAAATGCCAACAGCTGCATCAGTAATAGTGTTGTTCTCGATATGGGCATGCATGATGTTAGTTCCAAGAATGCAACTATCCGGAAATCCACCGTTCAACGTTCTTCCAGCATTTCTTATTGTAAAATTGATTATGCAAACGTTGTCTGCACTTATCTGAACCACAGTTCCTGCTCCATCACCATCAACTATCGTTCCATTTTGATCTTCTCCGATTAGCTGTAGTTCTTTTCCTAAAACAATACGCTCATAGTAAATGCCTGCACCTACTTTTACTGCATCTTCGGAAACTGCCTCGTTGATTGCCTCTTGGATTTTTCCATAGTCTGGTGGAACGTTCAACGGAGGTGGATATGATGCTGGTCTGTTCATTATTTTTGGTTCATACTTGTAAGCTATGATTGCGAGTGCTGTGGTTTCTGTGTTCACATCGCTACCGGTATAGTTTAGGTTTGCATCGTAGTCTGTGTGCAAACCGCCGCTTTCATCTTGCATATGCCACAGAACTCCCTCAATATCCGTTCTGTTTTCAAGGGGTCGATTCAAAATTCTGGACGCATAAAGAAGTAGCGCAATCTTGAAGGTGGAATAAATTAGCGATTTTCCGGTACCCTCCGCGTATAGAGATGCATTATCATATATGCCTCTACCATTCCACATATTTTCAGCTATGTTGAAAAGCTCAACGGAATGGGACTCATTGTTAATCCAGTGATAATGAAGCGCCGCAAAAATGCAAAGGTCAGCGTAATCGGTGGTGTTCAGCGTTTCAGTTCCATTACAAACTTCCGTTTTTATTGCTGTGTTTTCAATCTGGTTTATAGTGTAATTATTGTGAGTTTTTAATGGAATGTAAGGAATCGTTGTCCCGAAGATTACTTCATGTTTGAAGCTTCTAAAATATCCATAATTTTTCATAATATCTTGAATTTTTCCAGCAGTTTCGGGAAAATAATAATTTAAGGCGTGATACGCCAATAGGTTGTCTGAAACAAGCCAGTATATATTAGGATTAAAATTTGGGGCTTCTCTGCATAAACCGATCGTCTGATTAAACTGAGTGTTGTTTAGGAAGTTTGCTGCTTTAACAAGATTCTCCTCACAGGATAGGCTAACATTTGAAGTAGATTTAGAAGAAGTACCTACTTTGAAGTTTGAATTCACAGCAAACAACAATGTTAAAATTAAACAGAGAATTAGGAACTTCATCCTCATAATGGCATCCCCTTCTTGAATCTTATTTTCGCTTTAACATGTCTTTTTTACAAAACTCGGCATCAGATAAATAATTTGCTATTTCCAATCAATTTAAAACATGAATAACCCTTGTGGGTGTGACGATTATCGAGACTTTTTCATCCTTTTCTTCGAAAGGAACAATTTCCACAACTTGAATATCATGAATCGTTGTTACGATAGGAATAGCTCCAAACATTCTTTTCAAAGTTTTTATTTCTACATCGCCATATCCGCCTCCTTTTCCGAGCCTATGTCCATGCATGTCAACGGCAACTGAACCTTCAACAATCAAGTCGGGTTTGGGAAAATCTTGCACTTCAACCCCGTATCTAAAAGCACCTTTAATGGTGGATGCAAAATGTTCTTTGCCTCTTACATCGGCTGGGTGAATTAAGATAAAACCCCTCTTGAGCCTTGGAGAGGCCATTATCAGAATTTTTCCATCTCTGAGGGCGTTCTCTCTGACTTTACGCTGCGGTGAATCTGGGTTTACAAAAACAACCTTAGCCTTTTTCCATTCTTCGAGTCTTCCCAGTTTTTCAGCGGCAGCCTCAGCTCCGATAAAATTTGGGATTCTTCCTCGACATGGAAGGGGAAAAACCGCTATTCCTAAACGTTCCATCTCGCTCCAAATTTCTTGTCTCAGCAACAGCTTTTTCTCGACTATGCTCATGAGTCTCTACGACAAAGTGAAAATGCGGTGTTTAGAGTTTAGATTATTCCCAATTTTCTGCCGCCCTCTTTGAAGGCATCTGTGGCTCTGTCGAGATGTTCTCTCGTATGTTTTGTGCATAATTGAACTCTGATTCTGGCTTTGTCTCTTGCAACCATGGGAAAGAAGATTGGCAAAACGAATATCCCCTTTGTCCACAGGTGGTCTGCGAGGTCCTTTGAGGTCTTGCTTTTTCCGCACATCACCGGAATTATGGGAGTTTCCGTGTTTCCGGTGTCAAACCCAGCGTCCTGTAAAGCGTCAAGGAGATGGTTGCGGTTTTCCCAGACTTTTCTGACATGCTGTGGTTCTGTTTCTAAAACGTCTATGGCTGCGATGCAAGCGGCGGCAACGCCCGGAGGAACAGCGCCGCTCAACAGCCAGCTTCTAGCCTTGTTATAGGCAAAGTTGCAGAGATCTTCACCGCCAGTAATATGCCCACCTATGACACCGAAAGCCTTGGAGAAAGTCCCCATCTCAACGTGCACCTCGTCACGTCTGAGTTTGTAGTGGTTCACAATGCCTCTGCCGCCCTCGCCCAAGACGCCTTCGCCGTGAGCATCGTCAACAAAAACACCAGCGCCGTGTTCTTTGGCGATTTTGGCTATTCCTGGCAATGGCGCAGTGTCCCCGTCCATGCTGAACACTCCATCCGTAAGGATCCATATGTGATTGTATGGTGGGTCGTGCTTCTCCGCTTCATCCATAACGCGTGCCAAGTCCTCCATATCCTTGTGTTTGAATATTGCTCTGTCGGCATGGCTTAGCCTCACACCATCGATTATCGAACCGTGGTTTAGCTCATCTGAGACGAACAAGTCACCCCTATCAGCGAGTTGCGGAACAACCCCCTCATTAGCCATAAAACCTGTCTGAAATGTTAACGATGCTGGAGCGTTCTTGAACCTTGCGAGACGGCGGTCCAACTCCTCGTGGAGAGTCATATTACCCGAGATTGACCTGTCGCTTCCAGCGCCCGCCCCGTATTTTCGGGTCGCCTCTATCATTGCCTCAACAACTTTCGGGTGTGTCGCAAGGTTTAGGTAGTTGTTCGCACACAGCATCAGGACCTTTTTCCCATCAACTATACAGATCGGCTCACTCGCGCTTTCCAAAACCCTAAGTTCCCAGTTGAGGCTCTCACGAACCAGACGCTGATACTCTTCACCCAAATACTTTGTGGGATGACGCTTGGTTGCCACATCAATCACCTTCTCTAAAACTTAGTTTCGGTTTCTTTTAAAACGTTTCCTATACCATTCTAGCAGAAACTATGTTTAGAGATAGCCCTCGGCAAACCGTTTTTTCAGTTTTTCTATCATATCCCTTGTCATAGAAGCCAAATCATACGTCGGATTCCAGCCCCACTCCTCACGAGCTAAACAGTCATCTATAGACATGGGCCATGAATCCGCAATCTTCTGCCTAAAATCGGGCCTGTATTCACACCTGAATTCTTGAATGTGCTTCTTGATTTCCGCCGTTAATTCGCCAGCGGAGAAGCTTATCGCTGCAACATTGTAGCTTGTGCGACATTTGATTCTGGAGGGTTCTGCTTCCATGAGGTTTATGGCTGCCTTGATGCAGTCGGGCATGTACATCATGGGCAACACCGTGTCCTCCCTAACAAAGCACGTATAACGCTTCTTTTTGATCGCCTCGTAAAATATCTCCACAGCATAGTCTGTCGTGCCCCCGCCCGGAAGTGTCTCGCTGCTTATAATACCCGGATAACGAACGCTTCGCACATCCAAGCCGAATCGGGCGAAGTAGTAGTTGCACAAAAGCTCACCGGCAACCTTCGTGACACCATACATGGTTCTGGGAATTAAGACGGCATCTTGAGGTGTTTTTAGACGAGGGGCTTCTGGACCGAAGACGGCGATGGAACTCGGCCAAAAAACCCTAACTAGCGCGTATTCCCTTGCAACCTCAAGTACATTGTATAGGCCGTCCATGTTAACGCGCCAAGCGAGCTGCGGGTTTTCTTCACCCACAGCCGAGAGAACAGCAGCCAAGTGATAAATCGTGTCAATGTCATACTTTCTTACAACTTTCACGACGCTTTCTCTGTCGGTTGTGTCCACATACTCGAAGGGGCCCGACTCTAACAGTTTCTCGCTTGGCTTCCTCTTGTGCCCAGCGGCAACAACGCTGTCTTCACCGTATTTCTTTCGAAGCTCTATTGACAATTCAGACC
>Ga0315309_1000268_pt1 | contig 31101 bp, 36 predicted proteins | sample TDP4_MG_FD_203080 | JGI IMG/M metagenome (GOLD analysis project Ga0315309, IMG submission 203080) | Freshwater sediment microbial communities from Lake Towuti, South Sulawesi, Indonesia - TDP4 | ecosystem: Environmental > Aquatic > Freshwater > Lake > Sediment | place: Indonesia: South Sulawesi...
AGGGTTTTCTGCCCTATTCCTCATCTCCTTATAGTACATCCGCTTCCTCAGCATCAGTTCCAGAACCTTCGGTACAATTCCAACACGCCTATCGCATATGTTGTAATCCAGCTCAGGAACACGATTCGCCGAGTCAGGGCAACACTCACAGCCCACAGTCTCCGGGCTAAGGTTCCTCTTCAACATAAGCATAGGATACATACTCGAGAAGTCTATTTCGCCTACGTTATCGTGAACGCCAACCTTCGGCTCGAAGTAGAAGCCTCCTCTATCAGCCACCAGCAAGTCCATAGCGTTCTTGAAGTTTTCAGGTTCACTTTTCTTCCAAGGAATTAAATAGTCATCCTTCACAGCCTGATAAAGCTGTATCGCCGTCATGCAAGATCCAATCGTAACCCTAGAAGCCCTGTAAAGTGGGATTCGACACGTTCTGGCAACCTCTATCAACCCTTCTAGACCATAATGCGCATAAAGCCCAGAATTTTCGATGTCTATGTGAAGCCTTCCAAGAAGCCTCTGCGGTGCAGCACGATAATAGACACGGCCATAAGAGAAATAGGTGTCTCCCCTCTTTCTTAAGACACTGATATTGGTCTTCTCCCGACCCAACACAAGCTTAGACCGCACATCGTTTATGAGGCTCCTCCTAGCCAAGTAGGAGAATAGGAAGGAATCTCCACCATCAGTGATTATGACATCAGGATCCTTTTCCCAAATGGTTTCTACAAGCCTCAGAATCTTTTCTCCCTCATCGGAAGAGTCAATTATCATCAGCTCATCGTCAAATTTCAACATAACCTTAGCGATCGGATCTTCAAAACTTGGAATGGTCCTCTCCTTGTCTACTTCAACCATAAGCCTAGCGATCTTCAATGGAGGAACAGGGTACTCCACACTCTCTGCGGAATCCATCAACTTCCAAGAGACACCTTCATCCTTAACTGTGGCTTCAATGTAAGCCAATGGAAAAAAAATCCTATCGTACAGGTACATCTGAGAAGGCGGTATATCCACGTTCCAAAGCCGATACTTTCCATAATCCCCTAGCCTCCATATCACCCTAGCCAAAGACCTAAGGCTATCAGCATCCGAGATGGTTATCCTCAAAACCTTCGATCGTTCAATGTCTTGGAGCCTAACAAACTTCTCCACGAACTCGTATTTCGCGGCGACATCATTTTGGTGCAAATACCGCGTTAACCTGGTTAAATCTTCTTCACTTGGAGCAGACACATAGAAGAAGGGGCTCCACTTATCTACGAGCCTGATGCACCTCCCATCCTCCCTCTTGATCCAAACCACAATCTCGCCTGCTTTACTCGAATATAGGTCGAGGATCCATCCCCTAACCTTCTCGCCATTGTTTGGACTGTAGGCTTGATTTGAGTTTTTCAAGAGTAGCCTCAATCTCCCTCAACATCTTTTGGTGACTCAGAAGAATGGACATGAACATGGCCTCCGTCAAAATGGGCCTAGTAGATGCCCCAGCGGCTGAGGCGTAACACCTACAAGCATTCATTAATTCGTCAAAGGCGATTCTATCATCTGCACGAAGCGCCCTCACGAATCCATCCCATTTCTCAATCTCTTTCTCTAGAATCATCCGGTAGGAAGGAACAGTTCTGCCCAGAGTTAATCCTCCATAAAGTCTTCCAGTAGAGGCTGAGCTCTCGGTTCCCTGAAGAAAAGTTTCACAGATGCCATAGGCTTGGAAGGATGTCTCTGAAGGGTTATCTTCGCATGAGGGTTGCCATCCTCAACCATGGCTACCACGGAGGCTCGTCCAAGGAGATAGTGTTCTAAGATCCGTTTTCTCTCAGATTGGGGCGATAGGGAAGTTGCCACTAGAAGGATGTCCTTTTGCCTAACCAACTCCCATAGGAAGAGGGTGACACGATTAAAGGTCTTCTTTGCTTCCCATACTCCAATATCAGGGTCGCAGTAGAGGGTGGCAATGTCTGAAATCACAACAAGCCTTGAACCCTCCCGGTCAAGAATCTTAGGAAGTTCCTCTGTGATTAGGGCGGTTAGCTGATAGCCAGTGAAAGCCCTTGAAATCCAAATATTCTTCAAGATCTCTTCGGCGTTTAAGCCGATTTGACGAGCAGCTTCAGAAATAAAGTAGGGATCGAAGATGTTGCCGCCGTCAATAAACACTACGGTTGAATCTAGTCCGCCCTCAATATGAGGTAGCTGGCTGCGAACACACAGCAACTCCGAAAGAATGTGGCTCGTCCAAGAGCCGTAGAAGACAACCAGTTCTCCCTGCCTCAAGCCTCCGAAAAGCCCATCTAACTCTTCAATGCCAAAGGTTAAGCCCTTCAGACCAGAAATAGATAGTTGAGGGAGGATGGAGATGGACGCGTAGAGGCTTTGCATCATGCTTTCCTTCAGGATCAGAGACGAGTTCACGCTTGGAGCGTCCGGTAAATCCTCTTCCACAACTCCTTTGCAGTGATCCAGTTGGCGCGAACAAGATTTCTCGCTTGGCAAACAGTCTGACGAATCCTTGCAGCAGTGAACGTATCTTCATCTTGAATGTCATTTAGTGATATCTGCTTAATCATTATTATCTACCTCTCAAAGCATGCGTTTGAGGGTTAGGCTAAATCGGTATTTAAGAAATGGATGCGTCCAGCGAATAAGAGGGGGACTCTCTGCTAAAGGCACAAAATCTATATAGAATTCATAGAGATCTTTCTGCAACTGAACCTGGGGAGCCATTTCTAGGCATACTCAACCATTATCTATGAAACTTTTGGCATTCAATGATTACCCAAAGTTTTAATAGCGTCAAAACGGAATCTTAATTCAGAGATGAGGGTCATGGTCTACTGTCCCAAATGTGGAGCAAAGAACGAGGAGGACGCGAAGTACTGCGTCAATTGCGGAGCCGCTCTTTACCTTGAGGAAAAGAAGGAGAAACGTGGCGGTCCTTGCTTTGGCGAACCCGAAAGACGTGTAGAGGAGGAATGTTTCGGGCTTCCACATGGCGGTGCAATCGCAGGCGCAGTCTTTGGAGTGTTCATCATAATAATTGGGATAGCGATAGCCTTCGGGCAAGACGTTGGACGCTTAATCGGGCCCTTCGTGTTGATAGTCGTTGGGTTGCTCGTCATCTTGGGGGCCATCTACGCCCTTCGTCGTAGACGTCAGGACTGATAAAGCCTCTTTTTTTTATGATTCAAGCAAAACTGCACGACTTCACACCGCAATCCGTGCATACTCTTTTATGTTCACTTTGAGAGAGCATTATGCGAGTTACTATCCAATATATGACTAGGGTTAAAAGATACAGTTCGATGGCAAGGTTACCGTTCACTTTATTCACTCCGAGCAGAAGGAGAAATGCGCCTACGACGAATATGACATTTAAGAAGAGATGGATTGCGCCCTTGTTCAGATTGGGCAAGTTGTACTGAAGCAAACCGAAAGTGACGCCTGCGAAACCCAACCAGAAAACTGCACTGCCAGCTTCCCCGATATGAAAACCGGCGAAAAAGCATAGGAAGCTTCCAAAAAGAGATATTACTGCACCTGTAACCAGTCCAGCACATCCTGCGCAGTACGTTTTGCCGCTCAAGCGAAAAACGTGTGCAGAAAAGTTTCCGCACATAGGATGATGCCCCTCAAAGCTTATTGCAGCTTCATTAGTCCTTGTTTGTTTAGTCCGATGATAACTTCCATCTTGACTTCTCTTGAAATGAGATGTACACTTTGAGGGGAAGGTTCCGGCGATTATGCCCAAAATGCAGATTGTTCCGAAGATCAAGCCGACCAGTTGTCTCTGCCAAGAAGAAGTTACCGTTGCTGTTGAAACGCTGGATGTCAGCATCGCAAGGATGCATAAGCCAAGCAGTGAAGTACTGATAAAATAGAATGAAAGGACGTCAGGGAGCTTTCTTGGCAACCTTCTCAAAAGAGACCTCCCAAAGCTTTGAGGATGCCTTGACTCGCCAGGTATTTGTAGGTTCTCCTCTTAATTGCGTTAGGGGAAAAGAGTCCTTTCACTCGTCTTTTTACTGATCCGTAGAAGCTTCGATAACACTCGTACAGTTCTTCTTGCACTTCCTTTCTTGAGAGATGTTCGGTAGGCATGATTGCGTGGACCATGTCATAATTAGTCCAGTTCGTATCTTCTATCCACCCATTTCTCTTAGCAACTTCGTAGAGTTCAGTTCCGGGAAACGGTGTCAGGACCATGAAGATTGCCAGGTCAGGGTCCACTTGGCTAACAAACTCTCTTAATTCTCGGGCGGATTCATGAGAGTCTCTTCGTTCTCCCATGATGAAGGTTGCCTGAGCGAATATGTCATTCTTCTTCAATAGATCCATAGACTGTTTTGCATCCGACGGACTTATCTCCTTGCGGTAGGTTTCAAGAGTTGTTGAACTGTGACTCTCTAGGCCTACTAGCATCCAGAGGTTCCCTGCTCTTCGCATTTTGGGCAGGATATCTTTGTGTCTGGTAATGTCGTCACTTCTGGCTTGCATGAACCACGTTATGTTGTCTGCAATTCCTCGCCGCGTAATCTCATCGCATAAATCGCTGGTTCTCTCGCCAAGTCCGAAGTTGTCGTCTGTAAGCCATAGGAAGGTGCTTCCGAATTCTCTGTAACAGTATTCCATCTCATCTGCGACGCGCCTGGGTGACTTAGCTCTCCATGTTCCCGACCAGAACCTCCATTGCGAGCAGAACGTGCAACGGTGAGGGCATCCGCGAGAAGCCTCGATGAGAGCGTAACCTGTCTTCGCGCCCGCCATCATCTTGAAGTGATACTTTCTCATGTGATCTTCAACGAGGTGGTAGCCGGGGAAGGGCAACTCATCTAGATCACTGATAACTGGGCGGTCTGGTGTATGAATGGTCCTTCCTTCATGCCTGAAGGAGATACCGTTAATCTTCTCAGGATGCTTTTCTCCCTCCAAAGTCTGAGTGAGTTCGGTTAATGTTTCCTCACCTTCTCCGCGAATGACCACGTCGATCTCCGGATACATTTCGAGGCTTTCTTGAGCCGTCGCTGTGAAATGTTGACCTCCAACAACCGTTGTCACATTCGGGTCTACTTTCTTAGCTGTCTCTAACGTTCGAAGTACGGTGTAGGCGTTGCATGTGGCTAGAGAGCTAGGAGCTACGACATTTGGATGAAAAGACTCAATACGCTTCTGCAGTCCTTGCCAGTCAACTCCTTCAGCTTGGCAATCCAGAACCTCTATCTCAACATTTTTGCTTCGGGCTTCGAGGTATGCAGCTAGCTCAAGTATTCCTAGCGGTGGAGGAAGATATTCGCCCATGACGAACCAGAAATCCTTAGGGGGTTCCACGAATAGGACTTTCACGGGCGCCCATCCTGTCTGAACTTCTAGGAGACAGATTTAACTCAAGTTGGGATAAAAGTCTTTGTCCAGCAGTTAGTTCTCCTCCCGGCAAGGCAGATACCTGCCTATGCTCGGCGCCGTGGGTTCGCTCCCTAGGCGTCTGCGAAGAGGCGTTTGCCTGCCCTATCATCTTTCTTTAAGGGCGAAGTCAAGTGCTGCGTTCAATATCACGAGGACACCGATGGCTATGACGAAGTATGCTAGAGTTACTCGGCCAGTGAAAACACCTTCAGCATAGCTGGTAAGAAGGAAGGCGACAAAGAAAGAGAAGAACCCACCAATGAGGTCGCCCAAGGCATTCCTTACGCTTCTCTGAAAGATGATTCTTAGCCCCGAGAGAACGATTGACCATACGCCAACAGCGTAAAAGAGGAAAATTGCGGCATCGAAGAGGACTGATGGGGGCTTGATGAAGGTTCTCTGGGTTCCCATTCTCTGAAAGTAATCGGTGATCACAGATGGGTCGATCGGATTTCTCACATAGGCTAGACCGATGATTATGAGAATCGCGCCAGCGGAAACGAGACCTATGATATCAGGGCCTCTTTCACGAATCCTTGGTTTGATGGGTTGAGGAACCGCTCCAATAGCTGCACCGCACTTGGGACAGAATTTCCTTTCAGGACTAGTTTCCGCTCCGCATTCTGGGCAGTTCAATATTTCTCACCATCCTCCCTGGGTTCACTCTGTTTCCTCATGTCCTTTCTGGTGATCGACTTTTCCCTTTCGTATAGTCTCCGTGATGTAACATTTGGATAATCGCTGTGTAATAAAGGTTTTCCAAAATCTTGTGTCTCAAAGATGCGGAAAGCTTTGAGAAGGTTGCACCCGAATAGCAACAGAAGGAGGGGGCTTATTACGGTCAGTTGCACAGAGTGTGGTTCTGAGAACGATGAAAATGCCAGATACTGCGTTCAATGCGGAGCTTCTTTACGTTCATCCACAGTAAGATATGAAGGACGCAGGACTAGTCAGAGAGATGCGTGCTTCGGCTATACTCGACCGGTGAGATATTTCTGGCTTCTCGTTGGCTTGGTAATAATCTTGTGGGGTGTCACTGATCTCCTGAGGATCTACTTCCAGATAAGGATTGAGATGTGGCCGTTCATATTGATAGCCATCGGCATATACATAATCTACCGCGCTTCAATGCGTTATCGGCGCGGATACGATGCTTGGCCTGAAGTTGAAAATGTTCATCCTGAGGCGCGGCTGATGGGTTAAGGCTTCGCGGACGTACGTGGATTTACTGTAGTCTAGAGTTTAGCCTCTTTGAAGAAAGATGCCAGGGCGTTCGCTTTTGGGTTACCCTTACTGATGGAGTACAGGACGATCTGTTCGTAGATCTTCCTAGTGACGAGTCCACTTTCTACAAGATTGTTTAAGTGGCGCCTCACTGAACTCCTTCCCAGCCCAGTGAACTGGCATATCTTGTAGATCCTTAGCTCTTGGTCGGATTTCCATAATGCCAGAAGAATCTTCAAGCGTGAGGGATCTCCAACTGTGTCGATGAATCTTTTTTCGTCATCACTAAGTCTCAGCACGGGGCTTCCTCCTCTTTAAGAGGTCTACGAGGAAATTCTCTAAGACTCCGGCTTTGACACCGGTAAGTCCAAGCTTAAACTTGTCGTCGAGGCTTATGACTCCTGCAGCTCTTAAGTCTCTGACTAAGGCGTGGAGTAGGACCCTTCCGGCAGGCTGAACACTGTACTCTTCACAAACCAGGTGATAGGCGCTTTCAACCTCTTCTAAGGGGATGTACACGGCTTCTCTTTGCCTCTTAAGGCACCGGGATAATGCCAAAAGGACGCATTTTTCATCCGTAGGAAGCATGGTAACATCCTCGTCGCTAATCTTGGGGTCGGTCTTCTCTTGAGCTTCTCGAACGTGTTCAGGCATAACCGTTGAACCAGCGTCCCTGTCTGCGATCAATCCCGCCGACAGCAGTAGAAGCATCGCGTATCTTGCATCTCCGTTGCCGTATTTAGCCGTGTTGTCAGCGATGAAATCGATGATCTCCTCTGCGACAGCACCTTTCCTGAATGCCTCCGCCACGCGATCTTTCAATATATCCTTAAGCTGGTTCTCGAGGTAGGGTGCGAATTCCATACGTTCCTGAGGCCTAAACCTGCTCAGGGTTTCTTGGCTCATGACATTCATGAATGAGTGATCCCTAGCGATGAACATGAAGTTTATGCGTTGGGGTACGCCCCTAACGGCGTCTGTTAGCCTTGTCAACTCGTAGACTATGTCCTCTCCAGTCATTCTTATGTAGTAATCAATCTCGTCTAGGGTGAGAATGAGAAACTTGTTATGGTCGTTCAGGTAATCCCAAAGGGCGTGGAGAAGCTCGACCGCGCCATATCCCCTCAGGGGCAGTGATGGTGCGGCTTGACGGATAATGCTCTGTACCAGACCAAACTTGCCGCTAGTGGTGCGGCAGTTCACATGAGCATAGACGAGGTCTAGACTGTGTCTCTTAGCAACCTTCTCCAGTGAAGCGCCAGCAATCTTTGTCGAAGCGGTCTTCCCTGTGCCGCTTGGTCCAGTTACGAGGATTCTCTCACTCAGCACACCTGGCTGATCGATGGCAAGCTTAAAAAACTCTATGAGTTTTCCTATCTGTTCCTCCCGATGAGGTAGCCGTGAAGGAACATAGTCAAACTCCAGCTTTTGGATTCCATCTTCCTTGAAGACGGACTTTCGCCTGGAATACTCCATGGTTCTCCTCTAACAAGAATTTCTGGAAGATATTATAATCTTTCGCAAGTCCGTGCTGGCAAGAAGCAATCAGGTGGCTTACGGAGGAGCCCGCAGCTCTGCCAGACTTCTCTCCTATATATTCTAAGGATTAGGTACCCGGATACTTTCAACCGCACTTTGGCTTTGCTTCAAAAGCTTTTTCTTCTTATCAGACGATTTTATCGTTCGGTGGTCTAGTGTCTCTGACCGTTAGGTGGGACGAAGGGATCTCTGTTCAGTATGGCGAGACGAATCTGATCTTCGATTCCCAGAGGAATAACCACCCGTACTCTCATATTTTCATAACTCACGCTCATTTCGATCATTCGAAAGGCTTCAGTTTCAAGGAGCTTAGTAAGGTTTCGACTGAGGAGACCAAGGAAATCGTGCTAGCCTACGGCAAGGAAGCAGAAAATTGGCAGCCCCTTCCAATAGATGGAAGACTCAAGATCGATGATCTGGAGGTTGTATCTCATAATGCCGGGCACGTCTTGGGCTCATCACTCTATGAGGTGATTACGCCTGACGGGAACATCGTCTACACTGGCGACTTCCAGTTCAAAGATAGCTTCACCATGAAGGCAGCTGAACCGGTCTCGTGCGAGATCCTGATAATAGAGTCTACATTTGGGTCTCCGAGTTTTAACTTTCCAGAAAGAGACGTGGTTGCGCAGGAGATGGTTCAATGGGCGCTAAAGACTATTAAAAGCGGTAGGGTGCCCACCTTCAAAGCGGATTCGTTGGGAAACGCTCAAGAGATCACTAAAGCCTTTAATGTGTACTCAGAACTGCCGGTAACGGTTCATTGGCGGACAGCCCAGATCAACGAGATATACAAAGCTTGCGGGGAAAACTTGGAGTTTTTGGATGCGAGATCGGAAGATGCCTCTGAGGTGACGTCCTCGGGCGGATGCATTTTCGTCGCCCCGAAAAATCTTAACGTAGCCAATCATCCCGAGTTTGAGGCTGCTCTAGTTTCGGGATGGGCTTTGTGGGCAAGTAGAGATGAGGCAGCTTTTGCGTTGAGTGACCACGCCGATTTCAACCAGCTCATGGAGTTCGTTGAGGCATGTAGACCTAGAACCGTCCTCACGTGTTTCGGAGGTAGGTTCAACACCATATTTGCTAATCAGGTTGAGAAACGGCTAGGGATCGAGGCTAGACCGTTAGACCTCATTCCAACTAAGTTTATCCCGAAGCTTGAAAAGCCTAGAGTCGGGTCTTGCATGAAGGAAATACGGGAAGCTCTGAGAATGCCGGGCTTCGTTTATTCCAAGAAATGGATTACACAAGAAATGAGATCGTTGGGCTTCTCAAATCGCGAGATTGATGAAGCCTTGGATGTGCTAACGCGGAGAGGGTTGCTGAAAGCGTCGAGAGACTTGCTGCAAAATAGATAGTCAGACTTGCTAGAGATCTGCTAGGACTTCCTCGATACTCCTGAACTGCTTGTCAGGTAGCTTCTGGAGCAACGTGTGTGCGTGGGCTCTCTTGTTCTCTGCCAGGTCTATCACCTTCCATCCTTGATCCTTTACGAGTTGCTGCTTTGTCGCTGGAAACTTGGCGTCTTCTATTAGAACCTCTTTCAGCGATTGTTGACCCCTAGCCCTGGTCACCGGAGGGAAGCTTTTTGTCTCCTTATATATCTTGAACCTAGCAGCGTCCTTATACATCCTAACGTTGTGGAAGGAGACAGCTGTTGTCTTGCTACCGCTACTCATTATCTTCCTGTCAACTTCTAAGAGTTCCTCGTCCGTAAACTGGTATATGTTGTGTTCTCCTTTCCCGAAGACCCGAGTGTAAACCGTGTCAGACTCTATTGCAGGCTCTTCCTTAGAGAGGTCGACACAGTGAATGATCTTGCAGTCTTGCATCAAGGTTGCAAGACTGGACGGCACAGGTTTAGCTTCTCCACGCCGTACTTCCCAAGCGATTCTGATTCCCTTGGTATTGGCGCTCTGAAAGAAGTTTCCTATAGACTCAGTCTTTTCACTGGTGAAGTCTAGGCTGGAGGGAGTTTCAAGAATTAGGAATCTTGAGTTGAGGATTCTGCAAATATCTGTCATGACATCAAAGGTGTTGAGGGCTTCTTCGACAGGTTCCAACTGATATTTGTGCGTGACATCCTTGTGACAGCGAACTGAGAATTCAAAGTCCGGTGGGACTCTTTGTCTCCAGGATTTTGCGAGTTGGAGGCTTGGGATCTCGTAGAATGTTGAGTTGACCTCGACGAAGTTAAAGGCTTTGGCGTAGGCTTCAAGCGGGTCTAGCCCTTGAACTTGGAAGTAAGCCCATCCCCCGGTACCAATTAGCAGCTCTGTCATCTCTTGATCCTTCAATATTAAGAGAGGGCAATACGCTTTTATTTATGATATATGCATGCATCTGCTGAGTTGTGAGGTTTATTTTAGTGGCATCTTCTTGCTGGCGTTTTGTATGATTAGTCCAACTATCTTTCCCTCTTTGAGGCAGATTGTCACCCCATCCTCTGTTATGTCCTGAGGCTTCCCGAAGCTTATGTAGAGCACATCTCAGGATGGTAGTCGACCGCTATGTTGCGTATCAGCTCTGACTTCTCGACAGCACATCGTTCTAAGTAACTTATAGGGCTTGGATATAAAGGAGTTAGGAGTCTTATGGAAGAGTCTCTTATCTTTATTGTGTTGTTTGGTGTTCGGGGATGAGTCTTTTCGAGAAGCCTATTACTGTGAGACCTATGACCCTTCCATGTCTATACCGGACCACTATGTCGTTTTCAGTTAGCTTTGATTCATCGGCTTCCCTGGGTTCACCGAAGCTTACGTAGAGTACGTCTCTTTCTTTATCGTATGCTACGTCGAGCTTATCTATGTTTTCTACGGTGACCTCCATAAGACTCCCCGGCCAATTATTCTATTCACATCGGATGTTATAAATGCTGTTCTAACCTCGCCTCCTTCGTCGTATGGAACTATTATGCACTTAGCACCGTAGATGGTTACGCCAATGTATCGGATGGCTATGTGCTCTCCTCGTCAACCTTAACCGAGAGAAAGTTGACGAAAAAAGTTGACTTGGAAAGGTTGTTGGAGGAGGAGGTTGAGGAGAGATTTGCTCTACGTTGACTCAAACGTAACATATACTTGGTTATCTGCGACGAGGTGGCCGTGGTTGAGGCCAAGAGTATCAGCCATGCGTTGTGCCATCGGTGATTTCTACTGTAAACCGGTAGCTCCCGAAAGATCCCACTACTACTCCAGAGGTTCTATCGATTTTTTGCATGCTTGCTTCTGGGCGGGTTAGCCACGCTATCGATCACAGCGGCGGAGGTAGCGTTCGTGCCAGCAGTGGTGATCATTGTGGTTATGGTTGTGTGCTCAGTTATTGGATCTAGGCTCGACAGGAAAAGAAAGTAAGAGCGTCTTCGCTCAGGTAAATTTCTAATTTCTTCGCTTCAACGCCCAGAGAACTCAACATAGCAATTATTTCGTCGCCTACACTGTTTGGAACCAAAACGCAACCATCACTTAGCTTGATTCCCCCTATCTTAGCTAGGGTTCCTACACCGCCTTTCCGGTAAAGAAGATAAATCACCTTCATCTTTTCCCGATAGGTTAAGCCACTCATGCCATAAATGATTAAGCAGAAAGGTTCTAATTTCACCGGCTGAAGGAAAACTTCAAGGGGCAATCTGGCAAAAAGAACTTTTCCATGCCTTGACAGTTGGTTTATGAACACTGAATTGGCAGCCTTGAGCTCTTCAAGAGTCTCAGGGATCAAATGCAAGTTTAATCCGAGGCGACTAACAGCTTGGAACAGTTCATCCCAACTGTGCCACATCAAAGTCTTATTCTCAAAAAGAACAAGCAGATCATAATCAGAATACTCGTCATAGTCTCCTCTTGCCAGACTCCCGAAGAGGAGAATCCCGATCACTCCTTGAGTTTTTGATACCGCGTTGACGATTTCACTTAAATCTAATATGTGCCTCTCTTTCAATTTCATCCAAAACGCGCTCCATAGCAGCAATTGCCCTCTTGGCCCTTTCTCCATCAATACCTTCGTAGCCTAAGGCGCCATAAGCTCCCCACAATTCGTCTACGTCTTTTGATAGTGATGGAAGCTTTTCCTTTATCCAGCGTATCCTGTTGCTGTGCGCGCTTCTTGGGTGTAAGTGGAAGTGCTTTCCTTCTAAGGTGGCTAAGGCTTCAATTGCTTGCTCAATAGTTTTAATCGCCAAGTCGCCAACAGTCATGTACCTCTTCTTTTCATATTCATCTAGGGCTGCCAACCTTTTTTCGCGCGCAGCTTTGATGTGAATTTCAAAGTCACTCATGGTAATCGCCGCTATTGTTATATGCATAAGGCTTTTCTTACATATAAGAATTGCTTACAGCATGACAGGCATCTGCGCCCGCTGTCGTGGTCTTCTTCACCTTTGTTTTCCTTGGAGGTTTTATCTTACGTTCTCAAGGTCACAGGGCGCGCTCTTCACGTATTGAGGGCAAGGGTTGTTACTTCTAAAAAGAATTTGTCACGATCGCGTCTGGTTCTGAGTTGGTAAGTGTCGGATTTGACAGTTCCCCATATGAAGAACTGCAGACAACGACTCTCAAGGAAACTTAGGTTTTTTCCTTGCGGTCCATCTATGTCTCTCTTTCCAGAACCCGTGTAAAGCTCCGCCGCTACCTTTTTTTGAAGTGGGGTGCGGCCAGGTTGTTGATGCTACCATAGGACCTTGGTGGATGGGTGCTTATTTGTAGGTTAGAGCGATCTTTCTCTTGGATAGCAGCCCTCGTTTTCTGAGTTCTTCACGAAAATCACAATAAGGCATTCCAGCTGTTTCTGCTGCCCCTCCAAGTGAAGCCTTTCCATTAACATAATCCTTGATGGCTTCTTCTACTTCCTTTACGCCCTTTTCGCAACCTTTTGTTTCAGCTTTTGCCATGGCTATCATCACCTTTCAGCGCTACGTTTTGTTCTGTTTTCAGCCTCTCTTAAATCTTCCTCACCATATTCGCCTACTTGCCTGAATTCGTTGATATAGTCTATTGCTTCGAAGACGGAGGTTAATCTCGTTTTTGCAGCGTTTATTATGATGTCTAGCCCATGATAGTTTCTATTTCTTCTCTTTGGGCAACTTTGACGGCGTCTTCATCATCGACCAAAAGTAGATTGGTCTTTAACTGTTTACATAGAGCTATGGATTCGGCTTGGGCTTTACCGAGCTTGGGAGGACCTATCATCAATTCTTTGATTCTCTTTCTAAAAACTTCGTTCACTGAGGTTTCTGTGAGCCAGCCTTTGATCATGGCCTCTAGGGCGTTTCGAGCATCTTGGTATTTCATGGCTCCTCTCTCAAGCTCCCTCTTAACCTCGGTGGGCACGTAGACGCTGGGGTACAAATTTGCGAGTAAATCAAGCCTGTTGATGATCCCTAAGGCTAGGAGAGGGCCGGTGTCGGCGACTATCTTCTGCATGTTTGCGCCTCATGATTAAGTGTCATTATAGAATATAAGATGCTGAGGCGATATTTCTTTCGCATCTGACTGTCGCTTAGAGGAGGATTAGAAAGGGGTTCGTTGGTAAGATCCGCTGTTGTGTCTGAGGCGCCCGTTCTAGCTTAGAGGTTCTTGGGCTCCTTTTTTACAGATATCTAAACGCGCTAGGCGAACGGAGGAGTATCATCGCTGGTTGTTTTCACGCTTGTACTCTAGTGGGTCAATTCTTATTATGAGGTCTATTTTGTCGAGGTCTTGGTCTGCAGAAAGTGTGTTTTGGGCATCATGTTCTATGGCTGATGCAATGTGGATGTCGTCGTAGGGCAGGATACCGTAGTCTCTGGCATACTCAGCCGCAGTTCTGACCGTGTCTGAGCGAACTACATAAACTTCGATTGGGTATGAGAGAATGGCATTAAGATGAGGTATTGTATCTTTCACTCCGTATTGGCTGTATGAAACGCCCGTGACCTCGCTTAAGACTTGGGTGGATGCGCATGCCTTTCTTCTGAGCTTCGATGTCTTCTGGAATTTCTCTACATCTGTTTCCATATTTGGGATGGGCGATGATTGCATAAATCCACACGTTTGTGTCAATGTAAAAGCTCAAGATATACCTCGTATGATCCTAAATGTTTTGACGGCTTCTACGGCGTCCCTGTCGCTTGTAACACTTCCAATAATAACCTCTGTTGGATTCGAAACCTTTGGAAGCAGACGAAGCACAACCCTGTCTCTCTCCATTCCCATGAAGATTCTGTCCCCTGCCATGAGACCTATGACAGCCCTAATCTCCTTTGGAATCGTTATCTGATACTTTGGACCGACCGTGACGTAAGTCAAGCTTTACACGCTTTACGCATCTTAAAGCATAGTTATTTAAAGATATGGGCAACCGATAGAAATCCGAGTAAGAAGATGCTTTCCAACGTGTCGCAAATCACAGAGGCCCATCTCATTCGTGTATCTCTACGGACGCTTGATGAGCATAAGGAATGCGGAAGAAAAAGAAGAAAGGACTATATGGTGTGCCTTCACAGTCTCGGCTGGAAATTCACCTTCGACCGGATGATAAGCTTAGGTATCCCTGAGTCAGTGGCAGATTTCATTGAGGGCTGGGTTCCGAAAGGGGTAGACGCCAAACATCACGTGGTTCTGGTGGGACAAGCCGATGAATTCTACGGCAGGTACGCCGAATACTTGACAACGCTATGATCCAAAGACGGCCTCGACAGATCTATTGAGTGGAAATTCAACCAATAGGGTAGACCCCCTAGACCCCCCTACCTTTTTTTGCGTGTGCAGAGCGTACCCGCCCTTCTATCAGGGGATCTCCCCCCGAGGACGTCACTTGGAAGAGATCTAGCGCGCCAGCTTGTTGCTAAATTCAGACAAAAATAGATTTTAATCAGTGTTGGCTTTTTCCTGTTATGTATCTGGATGCTTTTGGCCGGAGAATAGTCGATGTTCTGAGGGCAAGAGGTGGGTCCATGACGCTTCCGGACCTGATTAGAAAAACGGGGTTCGCCCGTTCAACGGTGATCATCCATCTGGAGCGGTTGGGAACCGAAGGCCTCCTGTTGAAGGAGAAAGAGCTGAGTAAGGGTCGTGGAAGGCCCAGATTCACGTATCGCCTTGCAGGTACTCCCACTCCCAAAGCGGCCTCTCCACCCAGTATCGTTGCCCTGGAATTCTCGAAGCTCAAGAAAGCCTGCCGATACGAGAAAGGCGGCTACTGCAAGCTCGCAAAGGACACGTGCGCAGCCCAAAACTGCCAGCTAACCATAAAGCCAAAATAAAATCTATTAAAATCTGAATTTAGCAACGTCCTAGCGCGCTCGGTCTTAAGCTTGCCTGCTTACAAGCGTAAATTTCTTCCGTAGAACATCATTTTGCATGCATGCAATGACGCTAGGGTAGTTAACAAATGGTTTGCTGGGTGTCATTGGATTGAACTCTCCGATTTTTATGGAAGTCTCCTACGTTTTGTCTAGCTTTGGTCTTTCCCTTCTATCCATCTCGTTTATTTCGGTTCAAAACCTCTCTAGCATGTCTAATAGCTTCGTTCTCCTCTTTTCTATTATTAGTATCCGAGCCGTTAAGATAAGCCATCTCCAAAGCGGGTTCAGCCTCTGATAACCGTGCAGATTCACCTAGGGGAGAATTAATTTCCCCTAAGGCGAGAAATATAACCCCAAATCTCTATAGCAATGTTCTATACAATATTCGACGAAGTTTCAAAAGTCATTTACAAAAGTCATTTATAATGCTATTGCGGAAGATCTGAGTATGCGCCGAGGAGGGCGCGCGATGATAAAAGTACCCAAACCTGTAGTGGAAAAAGGAGGTGATTAGCCAGTGCTGAAAACTCAGAAGGTTACCTTATACTTAGTGACAATTCTTGTAGCCTCTCTTCTCCTCATTTCACTTATACCGAGAGGGGTGAGTGCGACAAAGGAAACTTGGACTGTTACAGTGCCATCACCATATAGCCAAAATGGAATGGTGCAAATTCCTTCGATGTTCCCTAGGTATGAAACCCGGAATTTTCTCTATGAGAACCAATGGTTGGGCTCACCGGGGCAGAACCCATGGTCAGAACGCGCTACTCTTCACGCTGAAGCAGCGTATGTGAAAGAGTCAGCTACAGCTCTATGGGAGGATACAGGAGGACCAAATTGGGTTGCTACAGGAGGATCGATGCACATAACGGCTAGAAACCTTAGAATCTGGCTGAGCGTGGGGCCTCTCAGAATTGTGGAGATAGCTGGAGAAAGCGTTGAAATGGACATGTCTTTCCACAAGCCTGATAATCCTGGCAATGGCGAGAATTACGGTACGATTACTGCTACGTTCAAAGGAAACGTTAAATTCCACATTCCATCCATATCTCCGTTTGGAGCATACGACTACGAAGGCCCACAGTTGACTGTCGCAATCACCATGTATGATAGTCCACCTAGCTGATCAGAATCAACGTTCAATGAGAAAAGTTTAGATCCGGTGAAGATTAGAGGATTGTGGCTCTGGGAATCCACCATTTTCTTTCATCACGAAGACACTTAGCTAGCAACAAGAGGCAAAGGCTCTTTCAAGCCCCTTCTTTCTGACCAAGTAACTGAGAACAAAACCTGAAAAATCTGCTAGGAAACCTGATACTACACAAGCAATTATTGGTTTCAATGAATACAGAACGGAAGCTTGAAGCTAATATAAGATTAGGATGAAAATCTTGGTGAATAACTTGCCTCTATTCATGGCCAAGAAAGAAGTCTTCGAATTGATACGAACCGGACAGAAAACGATTGAGCTTAGGAGAGGCAGAGCTAGAGAAGGCGATGAGAATCAAGCTCAATGATCTTGTGATACAGGATTTGTCGTTAGAGAAATGTGCGCTCATGCAAGCAGTTTTTCAGCGCCGTCTTTAGTTCTGTGATTTCCAGTTCTACGCGGCTAATTGGCTAGCAGACTCATGTTATTGGAGTAGTTGGCGGTCTGGGTTTTCTCTTTAGCTCCTCAGGAACATAGGTTGTTTTGACAAGATTATGGCTCAAGATCTGGTAGACAGGCTCCCCGAGGGGATTGTAGTCAGGCATTCTGAGCACATCGATAAGGACGAGTTTCACTTTGAGCTTAGTTCCATCTTCAAGTTCATACTCATTCCAGTGTTCCTCAACACTTTGAAATCGATCTTTTTACCCTGTGAAAGATCAACTGGCATCATTACTATACATCACCTCCTCGAACCATTTTCGGCAAACGTTCGCTCCCTCTTGCTGTTTTGAATTCTCAGGAAACTTCTGCTGCCTCTATCTTACAAGTCAAATTTATTACATTCATAATAATATAATTATACTTCTAAGTGACTTCTCATATGTGTATGATTAGGATTTGAGGGAAGTATGAGCCTTGGCGGACCTGCTCTTCGGAACAAGCGGTTGGTCATACAAAGAATGGGTCGGTCCTTTCTACGATGAAGGGACGAAGATGTTTAGCCATTATACTCGGTTTTTCAATACGTCTGAGATCAACTCGACCTTTTACCGTTATCCTTCTAGGGCAACCATATTCGGGTTGAACAGAACTTCTCCTAGAGACTTTGTCTTTTCTGCCAAGCTTCCGAAGTTGATAACTCATGAGAAGCATCTTGATCCCAACCAGCAGATCAAGAGTGACTTAATCCGTTTTCTGGAGCTCTTGGAACCCCTTAAGGCACGAAGTAAACTGGGTTGCATCCTGATCCAGTTGCCGCCCAGCTTCGTCTATGAGCGGGACCATGAGAATTTTGAGGCGTTCCTGGAGATGCTTCCCGAAGAGTACGAGTTCGCAGCCGAGTTCAGAGACCACTCTTGGATGAGAGATGACACTTGGAAGCTGCTCAAAAAACACAATGTCGCCTATTGCATCGTGGATGAGCCCTTACTTCCGCCAGAAGTCCATGTGACGGCTGAGTTCGCATATTTCCGCTGGCACGGCAGAGGCATGAGACCGTGGTACGACTACCATTACAGCGCGAAGGAGTTGGAGGAGTGGGTGCCACGGATAGATAAGACGAGAGACAAGGTTGAGAAGATCTATGGGTACTTCAACAACCATTATCACGGTTATGCGGTCGAGAACTGTATAGAAATCCTAGAGATGTTGGGCGCCGCAAAGCCAGAGCAGAACAAGATCAAGGAAAGAATAATTCGACACAACACGGAGAAGAGGCCACTGATCTACGAGAGAAAACTGGCAGAGTTCGGCTTTGACGTTTCAGAATCGAGCCTTGAAGGTCTCTTGCTGAAATTGACGGATAGTGCTCGTTTGGAAAGAGGAAGCGAGATTGGCGACGAAGAACTTGTCATTGAAGGGTCGTCACAAGAGAAGATTAGGGCAAAGATAAGAGAGTACACGATTGAGCTGGATCTCAAGGAAAAAGAGTTGAAGCATGACTGTGACGACTGGCGTAAAGGACTGGGAGCAAAACGCCTCTGCAAACACATCGTAAAGCTCTTCATGATGATCCCCACAGAGGAGTCAAGGGAAGTTCTAAAAGATATCATGGAAAATAAGGACAGTTGGAGATTCGAATCATACTCACAATAAAAGAGCCACGAGTCGCATAGGAATCTCTGCGTATTCTCAGCTAGATAACAGCACCTTCCGATAGATTTGCATCTAAGATGTGACCCAGTAATATCCGCTCAGTCATAAACGCCTACCTCAGAGAGCTGCATTCTGAAGGTTAGGCTGGATTGATGGAAATCCTTTCGCAGCGATTGCATTACTACGTCAACTTTTTTTGATCATGCTTCATTGTTCCCTGCGCTTGGCATACACTTGAGTATCGTTCCTAGTATCGAATTAGCGGAAGTATAAAAAAGGCAGAAAAAGGTCTTAGACAGCTTTCTCGGATATTTTTCTTTTAACTTTCGACTTGATTCCAAGCATACCTAAGCCTATGTATAAGGAAGACATAGAAGACAGTATCGTTGTTGCTAGGAAAGCTGTTAGTACGGTGTTGTCTACGTTTACTGGAAAGGTCGGTGTTACCCACCTACTCATTGGAAGATATACTGCAAGTAGTGAGACAACCCACGTGCTGAAGGTTATGCCGAAGACGATGTATTTTAGATCAGATTTAAGGTTCATCCATTGTCTCCTCCTATGTGCTTTCAGCTGTCACTATGATTGTTACGGTTGTCGGTTGATCTGAGCTGACTGACTTAGCTGTGGTTGTTATTTCAAAGTCAAATCTCCACGTTCCACTTTTGTCTAAGGTCACTGCACTGGGGTCTGGCGATCCCAACGTCATTGTGCATGCAGTGTCACCTATATTATGACTTGAACCACTACCAACAGCAGCATATTTGACGGTTATAGTATATGTGGTGTAATATGAGCTTAGAGAGCCCAAGTCGCTGTCAAAGTGTAGGTAGACGTTGTCTTTGGTTGTTGTTATGTTTATTATGTTGCCGAGGGTTGATACTGTAGCCTTAGTGTATGATTTCGTCTCTCCTTCCTCTATGTTGCCTAGAGCGGAGTTCTGAACGGTTAAGGTTGCAATCTCTTTGATTGTTTGAGTAACTGTCAGCTGTGACTGTTCGTAGACAAAAGCTGAAACAACAGCAATAGAGAGACTCAGTAGAACAAATAGAAAACCTATTAGGCTTTTTTTCTTCACCATATTTTCTTCTCCTTTACAGATTCTAGCCAAGAAAAAGAGAAAACGGTTGTGAATCACAGGACTAGAGGCTCAGTCCATATGCTTAATATTCCTTCCTGTTTACTGAAGGTCAAAATGACTAGAAAAACGAATCAAATAATAAGTTTCCTATTTACAGTACTAAGCGTGTCAATAACGTTAACGTATGCTTACGTGTATGACCAATATTCACAAAATCTGACTCAGACCATAAAAAATACGAAGCTTTGGGTCGATTCCTTTGATAATTCAAGACACGCTACAAGCTGGGTTACACAGGGTTCCTCTCCTTATCTGAATGCTCAAGATGAACCAAACAATTATGTCTATACTGATAGGGCTGTTGGAGGTGATCAGATAGGAGATTTTGGATTTGAGGATCACGCTCAAACGGGAACAATCAATTCTATCAAATTAAAGATGTATGGTCATGCGTATCAATATACTCCTAACGATGATTATTTCGATGTCTATTTGTGGGATGGCAACTCTTGGAATAAGGTTATGAGTTTTCAAGGATTGCCAAATTATGTTTGGCAAGAGGCTGTTGTAACTTCATATCTCAATACATGGCAAAAGGTAAATGGAGCTAAAATCTACCTTGAGAAGATTGGTAAGCTCAAGAGAAGTGGAATAGCCTGTGATGCAGCATTACTTGTGGTCGACTATGCATAGTCAAAGCCTCTTCATTGATCGTCTCGACTCTCTGTCTTTTGCCTATTCTTGTCAAAATGGCAAATACGTTCCTATTGAGTATGTCCTTTTGCTAGAAAGGATCAAACCAATGAAACAAAGAGAGAAAAGCAAAGCCAAATCGTCGGTTATTTGTTTCATCTGGCTTCTGAAAGAATACCTTTGGGAAGTTCTGTCAGACTCTCTCTGTCCGGTCAGTCCATGCATCTAGGCTTTTTCTCTGCGAACGATCTGACGGTTCGAAATGCCTCACTTCTGCGGGTGCGGAAGCTCTCTTTTGTGCTCTTCAGGAGTCCTTTCGGATAGTCTCTTTTGGATTTCATCATGAAGCATAGCTATCTGTTCTTTTTCGCGGGGGATGCCCTCGATGACCAACAATCTGTTGCCTTCAGCAATTCTCTTTGCGGTTTCGCTTAGTTTCGGAATGGCAACGAAGATTGGTAGATCAATCTTCACTTCCGAGATCTTGTAGATGTAGAGTATTAGTGGAGATACGCCTACTTCGATGTCTCCTACGGCGTGGTCGACAGCCACGATACTCCTGTGGTCTCCGATCTTCTTCTTGGCTATTAGACTGAATCTGTGTTGAATGCCGCTCTTATCCCCAATCACTGAAGCTGGCATCTCGACACTGAAGCCGAGTTCGGTTAGAAGCCTGTTGATGCTTTCCAGGCTTGCAACGTTCTGTTTGATCTCTTGTTCCCTACTGGGATTGAGATGGTACTTCGAGACCTCCCGCACGATCGCTGTTTGAACTATGAAATTGTTGTCGCACTTGCGGCAGGTCAGGTCTAGGTTGGGATGTTCGAACCTTTCTCCGCATTCTCTGCAGATATACCAGAGACCCATATCTCTGTATTCGCCTTCGACCAGCTTTGCTCCGCATTTGGGGCACACAGGCAAAGCATGTCCCTGTGTGTACTTGTCTCTTTCATCGATGTTTCCGCATGGAACGTGCTCTGTTAAACCTGTCTTAACGACGTGACGACTGGCGCACTTTGGACACCGGTAGTGTAGGGTGACGGATGTTGAGCCACAGACAGGGCATGCTGAAACTGTGTCAAAGAAGCCCTTTTCTAAGATCTTGAGGTGGTTGAGCCGTTCCAAGAAATCTTCGGCTTCTCCTGGCTGAATCTCCCCATTAAAGGCCGACTCGACGGCTTTGTATCTGAACCCAAAGGATGGATCGTAAGTAGGCAAGATCTCTGCTTCTTTGCCGCGGTCGAGAAGTTGCCGTAGAAGTCTTTGTGTAGTGCGTTCAGTATATGCTTCCATTCTCTTGATTTCGATCTCTTCTTTCGCATCTGGTCTCGTAAGCATGAGTTCCCTGATCTCGTCTAGGTTAAGTTTGATAGGCGGCAGTCTTTTTTCTTCTTGCCTTTTAAGAAGTTGCTTACCCGTCCTCTTATTATATACCTTATAGAAGTACCATGTTAGGGAAACAAGTGTTGCGCATGCTATGAGAACTGTAGCAACCTCCAAGATGATTGTTCCTAGGCCATCCAATCGATCTGTCCTCCGTGCACCGTCAGTTTTTCCTGCCTGAAACGCTACATTTCATTTTGTAGAGCAACTATTTAAACTGAGAGAAGGGCGCTTATCGGAAGAAGATGTAGAACGCTACGCCTGAGACTATCGCCAGAATCATCGCATGTTTCAACCCGCCTAGGAATGAGTCTTCATTGATCTTTCCAGCTAGAATGCCGCCGAAGAAGGATTCCAATAAGGAAGTGTGCAGAAATATTCTTCTGGTCTCTATTGGGGTTAGTATCGGTCTTAGAAGCGGGACGCCGCTCTGGGCCAATTGGCTTATTGGGATGAAGATCATTCTTGAGATCAGGATTATGATGAATAGGAAGAGAACGACTGAGAAATAGAATATAGCCACGTAGGGCATGGTTTGCATTCTCCTTCTCAAGGTCCAAGTGTTTACGTTTTCTATGTATCGTGCGGTTGATTCGAAAATTTCAGAGAGGTCTCCTCCGTGCCTGCCTGCTTCTAAGATTAGAACGGTTGCCCTTTTGACCAAAGGCAACTTAACTCTTTCGCTGAGTTCAGCCAGCGCCTCTTCGAAGTTCATGCCCCAGCTCATGTGTGCTACAAGTACTTTGAGCTCGTTTGTTAGTGCACCATACATTCGTCTGGATGTGTGCTCTAGGGCTGAGTGTATCGGCACTCCGGTTCGAATCGATGTTCCCAAGTCTCTCAGGAACTCTGGCATTGCTTTCTCTATATTGTTTTTCCATCTGTTGTGGATTATACTCGCGAAGCTTGCTGGTCCGACGCCTACGGAGAAGACTGCAACAAGGAGATAGTCGAAGTCTGGAGAGGTGCCGTAGAGAATCATGAAAACTGTGAATAAGGCGGCTGCTGCCACTGCAGATCCTATGGCTATTCTTTTGACAGTTTTTATGGTGATTTTCATAGTTTTCACTTTACGGCGAAGGTTGAGATTACTACGATTAGGATGGTTGCCATGATTGGTATGCCTACATATGTTAAGAGGTAGAGCAATAGTGCAGGGTTCATGGCTCCTCCGCCTCCGCCCAGCATTCCGAGTGTTGCAAACATCACTACGAAGAGGAGGGGCATCGCTACTAGAACCATGACGTAGATTTCAGCCATGGCTGAAAGGGACTCAAGCATTAGGTCTAGTTTGACCATTTTTTCTTTCATTATGTTCTCTGTGGATATTTGCAGGTACTCTGTTGGGTTTCCGCCTGTTCTTATCGTTATGACATATCCGTTAAGAATCTCCCTCAGCTTGTCGCTCGGCGTGTATTTTGCGTTCTCCAGGATTGAAGTCAGCAAGTCTTGACCGAAGACTTCCACGTCTCTAACTATGTTGGTGAATTCCTGTCGAACTTCGCGAAGTGTGTCAATCTTCGCCACGGAGCGGAATATTGTTCTCGGCGGGACATTTGAGCTTGACAGCAACGCTAGAAAGCTTGAGATGTACGGGAGATTGACTTCTATTGGGATTCTCCTATTGCTGCTTTTCATTCCTGGGTAGATGTAGATCAATATCAGCGTGGTAACCGAGAATAACGCGGCGAACATTATGCTCAGGAGGAAGTTTCCCAGTGACAGGAATCCGATGTGCAAGAGGGTTGGCAACAAAAAGGGAAGGATTGCTATCGTGGCGATGAAGGCTACAATGGAGGCTGTTATCATGAATGAAAGGTATGCTGGAAAGACTATCTTGACCCCACTTTTCCGCAGACTGATGTGCAGGTCGTTGAAATGTGGTAAGAGCCCCTGAATTCTGTTGCCTAGCATCCTGTAAGCATAAGTCCATGGCTCAAATCTCATTGTCTAACTCACCTTTGCTTTGCGGTAGACGGCTTCGGGATCTGAGAAGTAGTTTAATACGATTCTTGAGACCTCTCCATAAGTGCGTATATTCTTCCTCACCATGTAGTCGATGATTACCTCTCTCTTCTTCAGTTCTTCGTTGATCTCCTTTACGGAGTAGCCCCACTGGGTTGCGATCTCCTTCAAAAGGTAGCTATTGCCAATATGCTCGTAGATGTCTTTCTGCGCACCCCATCTGAACACCTCATGCGTCTTGAAGTCGTTTTTTTCGTTGTCCCACCCTAACATTTCGGAAACCATCACCGTTCTCCTTATTGAGACATTGTTGATAATCATTCTACGGACAATCGCAATAGCATCAAGGTTCTCAACTAATGTGTGCGGAATGCTCATTGGCTTGGTCGTGAGCCGATGAAGCACGCCTTGAATGTTTTCGGCGTGGATCGTCGTCAAACCAAGGTGTCCGGTTGACATGGCTTGGAATAAGGCGTAAGCTTCCTCTCCCCGGATCTCGCCCACTATGATGTAGTCTGGTCTTTGCCTTAAGGCAGCCCTCAAGAGGTCGAACATGCTGATGGCTCCGCGGCCTCTTTCTCCTATTGCTCCTGCTCCTACGTCTAAGCCTTGTCGAGTTACCATGATCTGCCAGTTTTCGTGCGGTAACCGTATCTCTTGTGTATCCTCTATGCTCACGATCTTCAAGGTTGGTTTAATGAAGAGGCTGAAGGTGTTCAGCATTGTTGTCTTTCCTCCTCCAATGTCGCCCCCAATCATGACTGAGTGTCTGTTTTCAATGAGGAACCAGAAATAGGCTGCCATCTCCGGGGACAATGTCTTGTATAGTACTAGATCTGTAATCGTGAGGGGGCTCCTTTTGAATTTCCTTATTGTGAAGGTACTGCCCTTCGGGGTGACCTCTGTGCCGAAGGTGAGTTGAGCTCGACTCCCATCTGGAAGTGTGCCGTCGAGGAGGGGCTGGGCGATGGAGATGTGTCTGCCACAGAGATAGGACAATTTCAATATGAAACTGTCGAGCTCTTCCTGTGTCTTGAAGATGATGTTTGTTGGCGTGGATTCGTATCTTCGATGCCAGATGTATAGTGCGTTGCCTACGCCGTCGCATGAGATGTCTTCTATGAGTTCGTCTCGCATGAGAGCGTCTATTTTGCCGAAATTCAGGAAGTCACGGGTAATATAATATTGGTACTTCTCAAGTGTGTGAGGGTCCACTTTTACCTTGTACTTCTTTGCGGCCTCCACCACTTTGTTCTTTAGGAATTTTTCCGCTCCTTCTTTGCTTTTGAACTCTTTGGCGCTTATGGAGAGCTCGTCCCACAGGATACTTTTGATCCGGCGGATCCAAACTTCGTCGGCTGGAGTTAGCGTAGGTTCCAGCAATAGATATTTGATTCCGCCTTTCGCGTCCTCTACTACGGCGGCGTAAGAGTAAGGTATGAGCAAAGGGTAGTGCTCAATAAAGGTCTCTTGGGCTTTTTCTGCTATAGGCTGTTCAGTTTCCAAAACAGCCTCGGAATTAGCGCTTTCTTTTTCCTTTTGCCCATCGTCGCCTTTTCTGATCTTTATCTTTAGTCTTTCCATCCGGTTTACATCTCTTTATTATTCATTTTCGAGGAGTTCATATAAACGGTGCAAGGAATCATGTAATTCTGACAGTTGTGGTGCCGCTGGTCAAGCCGCTGGCTGATGCTGTTATTGTGGCAGTGCCTGCTGCGCCCTTTGCTGTAAGGGTGATTGTTGCTCGTCCGCTCGAATCGGTGATTACTGTTACTGAGGTTCCTGTTTGACCTTGGTAGGTGAGTGTTGGTTTTTTGCTTTGGGTGCCCGTCCAGCCAGATATTTGAACCGTTATGGTTATTCCTGATTGGGTGACGTTTTGGTTGTTTGCGTCTACGAGTTGAACTGTGATGGTCGAGACTCCACCACTCTTGGGTATTGTAGTTGGTTTCGCCCATACTACTATTCTGGTGGCGGGTGTGAAGGCAACTTTGCAGCTTCCTTCTATGCCTTGGCATATGGCTATGACTTGGGCTGTTGCGAGATCTGTCGATGATCTCAGTTTTGTGGTGGCGATTCCGTTTGCGTCTGTTGTGTTATGGGCTGCTAGTAAGGTACCTGCGCTGGTGTAGAAGTCCACCCACGCGTTCGGCAGAGGATTTCCGCTGTTATCCTTTACTGTGGCTGTTATGGTTGAGGTTGATTGGCCGTCGTTCCTGATGATCTGTGGGTTTGATGTAAGTGTTAGTGAACCCGCCATGGATTCCGTTGTGACTAGTACTGCTTCGAAGGGTATTGTTTGACCAAAGGGTGTGAGGGTGCCGTTTGATTCTTTGAAGGAACCGAAGAAGGTGAGGAAGTTTATGCATGTGGTTGATTCTTGCATTCCTGTTACGCCTTGTTTTGAAGCTCCTTGCTCGCTGGCTGGCTTGCTCCATGTGTAATAGACAAATGTGAAGATGCCTGGTCTGAACTCCATCCGACTGAGAGTTGGATCGATATACCAAGGCAAAGGATCCTTGGGAGAGTTATCGTTGCTTATTAATGTCAAGCATGAGGTGTCGGTAACTGAGATGGGGCGGTCGTCTATGTTTACTAAGAGTATTCTCCAAGTCACGTCTTTGGTGCCCTTGGGGATTGTCCAACCGTCTCTCCATGGGCCTGTTCCGCTTCTCCAGTGGAACATGTCGAATATTATCATGAGTGGGCCGAAGTAGAATTTGTTGGGAGTGTATGGAGTGTAAGGTGATCCCCATTTCAGATTTGCTCCTATCTCGGATGCCCTTGTGCCTCTTTCTGTGGTCACGGTCCAGTAAGCATTCATTGTCGTATCGTTGAATATGACTCTGATGTTGGGATACAGTTGAATCCATAGGGATTCTCTCGGGTTTATGTATGCGTCCCCTTCGAATCTTGAGGGGTCGCATATGAACTTGCTGTCTATGTACAGAGCTCTTATCCTTACGGCTATGGAGCCCGTGTTGTTTACTCGTATGTAATGAACTATGGAATTTTGGGTTAGATTGAGTGCTTCTGGTCCGGTGAAAAGGAGGCTTTCTTGCATTCGTTCCTGTTCGATTCTCATTCGGTCAGCTAGGGCTGCGCTAGATATGGAAAGCGCGATGAATAGCATCGAGATGAGGGAGATAGCCAAGATGGCTAGGTAAAGCGAAACGAACAGGGAAGAAATCCCTTTTCTATTGTTCATGATTCTCTTGGCTTTCCTCATTTTTCCCCTGCCTCCTTCATTGGGGAATTGTGATGGTGCGTGTTTCTGTGTCTTCCTGACCATCATTGTCTGCTATGGTCAAAGTCACCACATAGCCGTCACCACTGCTGTATGAGTGACTGACGGTGACTCCTGCACCGACGTTTCCATCGCCAAAGTTCCATAGGTAACTCACGATTGAGCCATCGGGGTCATAGCTCGCCGAGGCGTCAAATGTTACGGTCCAGTCTTCTACGGATTCCGTGAAAGATGCCTCGGGAGGTCTATCTTTGATTCTGACTAATGCCGTTTCTTCATCGGTTGCGCCATCGTCATCTGTCACTGCTAAAGTCACTGTGTAATTCCCGTTGTCTGCGTAGGCGTGGTCAGCAACCTTCCCGGTAGCAGTGTTTCCGTCCCCGAAGTCCCAAGAGTAGTCCTCAATGGTGCCGTCAGGGTCACAGCTATCAGAGGCGTTGAAATAGATGACTTCATTGGTAAGCACATTTGTGGCAGATTCGGTGAAGGATGCGACGGGGAGTCTGTTTCCAACGGTCTTCACGGCGGAGGCGGTACCTATTGCACCGTAGTTATCGGTAATTGTTAGAGTGACTGTGTAGATGCCGTTTTCTGCGTAAGCATGATTGACGGTTGCGTCTGTTGCGGTGGTTCCGTCTCCAAAGTCCCAGAGGTAACTTACGATCGAGCCATCAGGGTCGTAGCTATCGCTAGCGTCGAAGGTTATGATGTCGCCAGTTTCGATTGATTCTGGTGACATCGTGAACAGTGCGACGGGAGCCCCGTTTATGATGACTGTTGTCGAGGCGGCTAGTCCTTGCCATGTGGCTGTTATGTTGGCTATCCCGGGCGATGCTGACGGGTATAGCGTAACGGTGGCTATCCCATTGAGGTTAGTCATTGCCCAAAGTTTCGAAAGGGTTCCCAGAGTGGTCGAGAAGGTTACGTTTGCGTTGGCGATAGGATTTCCGTATCTGCTGTATACTCCAGCTGTTATTGTGGAGGTTACAGCTGAACCTGCAAGTATTACTGTGGGTGATGCTGAGACTTCGATGCTTCCTCCTGTCCTAACGCATAGGACAGCCTCGAACGGTATGGTTTGTCCGTATGGTTTGGTTGTTCCGTCGTGTTCGTGGAAGATTCCGAAGAATGTGAGGAAGACTTTGTCTCGGCAGACCGTTGTGTAGATGCTTTGTGGCGAGGTCTGTTTCGTTTTTGGTGTTTTCCATATGTATATTATGTTGACTGTGTCGTTCGATGCTATGAATTGGGTAAGTAATCCTCCTGGGGGTTCGATGTACCATGCTCTTCGTTCTGATGGTTCGTCGTTAGGCACGAGTGTGAAGCATGAGAATTGGTTTATTGTTATGTTTCTGTCGTCGACGTTTTTGACTGTTATGTTCCAGGCTATTTCGCCGGTGCCGATTTCTATGCTCCAGCCGGCCTTCCATGTAGTCGGATCGTAAGAACCATCCTGCGGATCGCACTCAGTATAATAGAATTTGTTGAAGTCTAGCATTAGGGGTCCGAAGTAAAATTTCGTTTGTTCATAGGGTGGTTGAGACCCACCGCCACGTTTAAGAATGGACTCGTATTCGACTGATTTGATTCCCCTTTCTGTGACGATAGCCATTTTGGCCGTTTGGTTGTAAACGACTCCTGGCGGTAGGAGGATTTCCCTCCATTGTTCTTTTGAGTTTATGTAAGTGTCACCGGGATTTATCGTGGGGTCTGATGGGTCGCATAGGAATTCGCTGTTTATGTAGACTGCTCTTATTCGGGATGTTATGGAGCCTGAGTTGTTGACGTAGAATTTGGTTATGTATTCGGTTCCGCTTATATTTTGCGTCTCTAATGCTGAGAGAACTATTCTTTCTTGCATTCGTTCTTCTTCGAGTCTGATCTCTTCTTGAACGGAGTAGTTGTACTTGTAGAGTGCAGTGAAGAGGGTTGAAGCGACAGTCACGGCTAGGATGATGAAGAGTATTGAGCCGAATACTGTCGATATTGCCTTGTTTTGTTTTTTCTTCAATATTCTTTCTTCCTTGTTCAGGTTTGCTCAACGGTTATTGCGGCTTCGAATGGTATTGTTTGGGCATAGGTTGTGGTTGTTCCGTCGTGTTCGTGGAAGACGCCGTAGAATGTTAGGAATACCATGCATGTGCATTCTGGGAGCGTCATCTTCCGGGCGGAGTCTGTTCCTCCTTCTTCTGGGAGTTTCTTAGGGGCTGACCAGATGTATATGATGTTGTACGTCTCGTTTACGGGTAAGAACTGTGTGAAGCTTTGCTGATTGGTTGGTTCGAGGTACCAGGAGAGTTCGTTGGATGGGGAGTCGTTCGGTACTGCGGTGAAGCTTGAGAATCTGTTTATTGTTATGTTTCTGTCGTCGATGTTCATGACGGTTATATTCCATTCGCAATATCCAAAGCCCTTTGGGATGCTCCAGCCGGGAGTCCAAGGGTCATTTGGATTTGAAATCCCGCGTTGATTGGTTTTTCGGTACCAGAAGGCGTCGAACTGTAGCATCAGTGGGCCTATGTAGAGTCTTGAGGGGTTGTATTTCCATTTAGGTGGGGGTGATCCGTAGACGAGTAATGCTTCGTACTCGGTTGTTTTTATCCCTCTTTCGGTTGCCGCAGTTATCTTTGCGTATGGGTCGAATGGGACTCCGCTTGGAAGGGCGACGCTAAGTGATGTGGCTGGCGGTATGTGCGTGTCCATGTCGGTGGATGGGTCGCATATGAGGCTTGTTTCTATGCCGTTGTGGACGTATATGGCTCTGATCTTGACTTCGATTGTTCCTGTGTTTTTTATGTGAATTTTGGATAAGTAGTCTTCATCGGTCTTTTCTAGCCCTATCAAGGCAATTCTTTCTTGTGAACGTTCGTGTTCTATCTGCATCTGTTCTTGCGAGGCAAGGTTGTAGTCGAAGAAGGCTATGAGGAGGCCTGTGAGAATTGAGAACATTAACAGAAGAGAGAGTAAGGATGTGACGGTTGAGACTCCTCTTCGGCATCGCAGAATTTTGCGTCTCAAGTTCTCACCTTCTCGGTTATGCGACTATCTGGTATGTGTCGCCGACGCCTCTGCTTGTGAAAACCCTTACAGTATAGGTCGTGCCTAGATCAGGGCTAAAACCGAGATTCTGGATTGTGATTGTCATTAGGTCTCCTTGGACGACGGAGTTGAAGTCTGTGGAGAAATTAGGCTTGATGTAGATATGTGAGGAGCCGTCAGGTGAAGAGATTATTATATCGTTTATTATGATTGCTGTTTTGCCGATGTTTCTTACGTAGATCCTGCAGCTTAAGACTCCGCCTCTTAGGCTTACTTCCTCTATTACGATGCGTTCTGTGGCTATGAGTCCTGAAACTTCCCAGAAAGATCTGGTCTCTCCTATGAGACCTGTTGACCATATGAAGACTGGGATAAAGAGCACAGTTACAATTGCCAGTATTATGAGACTAGCAAAAATAGGGGAAAGTGCTCCACGATTGTGACATATCTTCAATATCCTTCGCCATCCCTGTGGGGGTCGCAGTGTATGCGGTTATTCGCTTCTCATCGCTTCTTTCAAAGAAAGAAGGGAAAGTTGGGCTGTGCCTATGCGGCTTTGAACGAACCAGATACGAATTGGTTACCTGCTTTGCTAACGAGAGCCACCGTGTACGTGTCACCAGCGGTCATCGTAAAAGAAGCCGTTGTGGTCCCAAGAGTTCCATCCGCAAGCAAAGTGAGGGTGCCCGCCGGGGCCGTATCTATATCCACAACGTTGCCTGCAGCATCCCTCAGAATAACTTCCTTAATTACAACGTCTCCACCACCGGTGCTCTTGGCGTATATTGTAACTGCGCTTGTTGTTGCCTGGACCGCTTCTATGGCTACTTTTTCTTGTCCTGCTGTGCCTCCGCCCATCATTGTAGCAAGGTATCCTGATGTGAACATGTAGACTATGATGCCTGCGATCACAGCGATAGCTATCAGTATCAAGACAGCGAAGATCGGCGAAAGAGCCTTAACATCCCTTCTGAACTTGCCAAAGTATCTTTTCATCCATACAC
>Ga0315309_1000269_pt1 | contig 31097 bp, 34 predicted proteins | sample TDP4_MG_FD_203080 | JGI IMG/M metagenome (GOLD analysis project Ga0315309, IMG submission 203080) | Freshwater sediment microbial communities from Lake Towuti, South Sulawesi, Indonesia - TDP4 | ecosystem: Environmental > Aquatic > Freshwater > Lake > Sediment | place: Indonesia: South Sulawesi...
TAGTTTCTGAATTTCTTCTCTGGACATACCTTCCTTTATAAGTTCTTCCTCTATCTGGGCTATCTCAGTCGGCGTAACGCCTTCTATTGCTTCTTTAAATTGTTTCTTTATCTCCTCAGAGCTCGCTCCCTGCTGTAACTTCCTTAGCACTTCCTTTATGACTTCCTTCCTATCAACTCTCTTACCAAACATCTCGCTCATAATTTCCCTCTTTCACGCTTTCAATCAAGCTAACTTTGGAGATTTCAGGAATTGTCTGATATAACGATAGAAGACAAGCGTACCAAAAAGACTTATCACTCCGGAGACAAAGAATACAAACTTTACCTCTAAAATATCCATAACAATGCCTGATATTAACGGGGCTGCTATCGTGCCAATACTCATCGCTGTATTAAATAGCCCCATGGATATGCCCATTCCCAATTTTTGACCCACTTGTACTGTTATCGCTGATGTGGGGGGCATCGAAGTTGCGCCACCGAGTCCCATGATGGAACTTATGAAAAACAGCTGCCAAAAATTGCGAGCAATTGGCGTTAGTAACAATGCAACCCCTGCCAGAGTTGAGCCTGCCAACACTAAGAAAAACTTATTGTACTTATCCGCTAATCTGCCAAGCGGACCTTGTAAAAAGGCCATAAGGAAAATGTGAAAGGAAACTATTATTCCGGCCCGAGATGGAATTATATCTATATTCGAACCAAGAATCGGAAGGAAGGCCATTATCCCACCCCTCCCCATCCCGCTGATAATATTATAAAGAAGGAGTCCTCTCATAATATTATTCCTGATTATCTCTTTAAGCGAGACCGAATTAGCTATTTGGGTCGCTCTCGAAAACCCGATATTCGGCAAGAATACCAGAGCTATTAAAAATGCAATCGCCGTTAGTCCTGCCATCGCGTAAAACACCGATGCAATTCCAAAAGAGTCATTCAGAAGACCTCCCAGAAAAGGACCAGAACCCATCCCCAGAAGAAGCGCCATATTGAATATTCCCATATACTTGCCCTCTTTCCCCTTCTCTGCAATTTCTCCGACATATGCCATGGCAACAGGAATCACCATTGCCGAGGCAACTCCGTGTATAAGCCTTACAGCCGTCAGATAGTAAACCTTCCCGGCTAATGTATATAGGAGAGAAATTAAAGAATATAATAGGAGCCCCGATGTTATAAATCCCTTCCTTCCTCTTTTATCAGAGAGTTTTCCCACTATGGGCATAAAAATTGCACGGGTTAAAGAAAAACCTGAAAATATTATCCCTAACCATATACCAGTTGCTCCCAAACTTTTTGCATAAATCGGCATAAGGGGAGCAATAATCCCCAATCCGAGCATCGCAGCAAAAATCGAAATAAATAGAACACTAAACATTCTTTTCCTCACAATTATCCTCGCCTCTCCGAGAAATCCCCCTCCTTTCCTCGCCCCTCTGAGAAATCCCCCTCCTCTCCTCGCCCCTCCGGGAAACCTCCCCCATTCTCCTCGCCCCTCTGGGGAGAGGACCAAGGTGAGGGGTATACCCTCTAACTCTTTACTCATTTAACCTTTTCAACTATATAAGGCGCCCTGCTATCTGCTGACTCTTTCCTGATTTTTAACTTGAGCCCTGTGAATTTAGAGCCATTCTCATCCACCGCCGGGGTCAGTGAATCCGCAAGCGATTTGGCACTGATATACATACTTTTTATCCCTTCTTCTCCTTCCACTTTGACATCTACAACAGGTGCAAACCCCCGATAGGTATTCACCACAAACGGCTCACTCACAATCTCCACTACAACTTCATCAACACCAAATCGAATAAATTCTCTCCTTTTCTGTTCCATTCACCCTCCTTTCAAAATTATCAGTTGTAGGGGTTCAATTCATTAAGCCTGTCGATTTAGCAGAGCTTCGCTCTGCAGCTATATTCCTTTATCCCATTATTGTAGCAGCAAAGCATAAGCTTTGCCTTCTTTGTAGGGGCTCAATTTATTGAGCCCGTCTAATAATAAACTATTCTTCTAAACTTATACTCTCCTCACAATAACTCGCATAAGGTCTTATCCGCTCATAATTTCTATCAAATCTTAACTTTGGATGAATCCTCGAAAGAAAAATCTGCACAGGATTATGGTACGCTTTCTTACAAACCACCCTCGTATCCAGACCAAATTTCTTACAAGCTTCCAAAGTAGGACAATAATTCCACCATCTCATCACCAATTTCTTATCTGTCTTCTCCACAATCTCCCCATCCCGCGGCACCGCAATCCCCAAATACCGCTCATAAAAAATCCTGTATCCATCCTCAACAACATCCCCCGTCCTCTCCATCTTATGTAAGTTCTCATCCAACCAAGCCACCCTTTTCTCAATCACACATCTCTCCAGATATTCCAAAGATTTCTCCAGCCCAATTTCATCTCCAATATCCAAAACCACCCGAAACAGCCCACCAAAGTCCCTTTCCTTGTTTCGGTATTTTTCCAAAATAAGCTCGTAATATTTGTCTCCCATACTTATCGCTACTTCACCGACTTCTTCATAATAAAAAGGTATTTGAAACCTCGGAGATAGAAATTGAATTTTCTTGCTCTCGCATGCCATTGTGGTGTATTTGATGTTTGATGCCGTCTGGCGATACAAATCAAATCAATAGTCTCAAAATACTTCAGAAGCCGCTGATAAAGCTTTATCCCAACAGGTATGAAACCTGACTTCTTTCTCCAATGGTCGCCAATTAACCATGCCATTACTTTCCCAGGTTTCAATATTCTGTGTATTTCTTTGGCTACTTTCTCAAGTTCTTCGAAGAATTCTTCTTTTTCGCAAGAAATCTTACCAATGCAAGCTGGATGGTTAGAATATTTAATGTTATCAGAATACGGCGAATCAATAAAAACAAAATCTACAGAATTAGCCTGTAGTGGAATTGACCTTGCATCATTTTGAATAATGTCGTTTCTATATGAAACAATGTCATATCCAATGACACGCCTATTCAATTCTTTTGCCACATCTATTGTGGTTCCACTTCCACACATGGGATCCACTACTAAATCCCCCTCCTTAGTGTATCTCTGCAATAAGTTCCAAATAACAAATGCTGGGGTGACGCCACTAAATTTATTATCACCATGCGGTTTATCACCATAATTTTGGGTTGGAAAATCCCACAGTGTCGTCGTCTCAACTTCTGGGTGCTCTTTATTCATTTTTATCCCAACCGTAATACTTTGAAATTACTACCTTGTACATATTTTCTTCAAAATTCTCTTCCCAGGGGTCTTTTTTACGTTTTGCTTCCAATATATTAGATAAATGCACCTGAGCAAAGAGTAACATCTCCCTTCTTTTTACTACATCGGGTGGAAACGGAATAAAATTAGGTCTATTAATTCTAAGTTCATAGTCAATTCTCTTGAACTCCTCCTCAATTTGTTTTTTCGTCATTTTATTCCCCCTTATCCTTCAACAACCTCCTCAAATCCTCCATAAAATGTTCAAACAATTTGACTTTCTCGCTTTCCTCAATCTTTTCCTCTGTTAGTATATAACTCCCATCCAAATCTACTTCTACAATAGCTCTTCCCTTCTTTACGGGTCTTTTATAAGTTAACGTGCCATCTTCGTCTGGCGTAATAAAATAAACTCTAATATGTTTTGTAGCTTCGTCTTGTAGAAGTTTAAGTTTCCAGTACCCTGTTTGAGCAATTCGCTCTCGTAGAGTAACTTTGCTTGAAATGGCAGCTAACACTTTGTAAGTTCGGGGATGATAAATAATGATATCAATATCTGGTAAATGTAATCCAAATTCTCCATAATCAATTGCTAAGTTCCTCTTAACCTGACTCAATCCCATAGGTAAACTTATTGACCTTTCCAATATATTGCCATTGACCACTTTCAAACCAAGCCCTTCAACTCCTTCGGAGATAATGTATTGAACCAGTTTTTCTAAATTTTTCCCCTTAAATGCACGCCAACTTTGCTCGTGGTCGTTATTTGGAGTTGGATGTTTTAACCAGTCACTTTTATGGAGTTTCTTTGCCTCCTTCAATAATTCTGAAATATGCCTGTACACGTCGTCTCCTAATTTTTCCCGCCTCTTAAGAAATAGCCTCATTAGGTCTTCAAAATCCATGTCTGTTACTCCTTTAAACCAATGACGATATATTCAACTGGATATGCTTCCGAATTTGCATTATTATTACTTGCAAACCTACCTGTCCTTTCATCTCTTTTCTGTGGAAGTATTTTTGAAGGTATCTCCCTCTTTATAATCCTATCAAGTTTAAAACCCGAATACTGTAAACTTTCAGCAAAGACTTCTGCATTTAACACGTCTATTCCTTTTAGCTTTGTATCACCAATTACATAGCAACACCTACCTCCTGACTTTAAAATTCTAAAGCTTTCGTCAAATACCTCCTCCATATCTATAAAAAATGCCTCAATTTCTTTTGCCATTTTTTGATTTATGCCACGCATCTTATTAACTATATCTAAACCGAGTCTACTTCGTAATTTTTTATTCTCATATTTTTTATAGGACGTTCCAATAAACTCCTTCTTATACTTAGTCAAATCCTCGGCTAAATCAAGCCAAATAGTGGATAACTGATGTAAATCGGCATATTCGTAACTGGTAACATAAGGACTCGAACTTACGATCAAATCTACACTATCAGGTGGTACGGGTTGTCGCTTAGCATCGGTAGCAGTGATCTTTAAATAATCATCGAGATTATCTCGAACTCTTGAAGGAACAACATCATAAAAAGCACCGTTCCCCTCTTGCATCTTTCTCAAATGTTTTCTCAAAGCCTCATATGGCTTTACAGGTTTCTTTTCGAAATCCCTCGTTGGTTTTGTACTTCCTTGGAGCCATATGGAGCAAGTTTTTAAGATATGGCTAAAAGCAACCAACAGAAAATCTCTTATCGTTTCATCGGCTTCTTCATGGGTAATTCTCAATATCTTGCCAAGTTCAATTTTATTTTCTTCAGTAAACCAATAATTAATCCTCTCATTATGCCTTTCTGGGATTAAAGGTTCAACACCCATGTTACGTAACGGGCTCTTTGTAGTTTTCATACATGTTAATAAAAATTGATTTATTTTTTTATCAAGATAATCTGGCTTTATTGGCGTCGATTTTACTTTGGTTATTAGATGAGCTATCTTATTAATATCTGTTCCACTCGCTTTAAGCCCTTTCGAGATTGCAGTAACAATCGTTGTTCCACAACCATAAAAAGGGTCATTTATATGGCCATCTTCACCAACTATATATTCATAAATCAGTCTTTCAACCAATTGTGGAATAAATTTAGCAGGGTAACGATGATAATCATGCGTCCACTTACCAGTATCCGATGGCTTATATCCTACAAAAGACCAGTCACTATCTATCTTCTTCTTGTCAAAAATGCATAGGATTTCCTTTGAAGATTTCATCTCTTTTCGCACTTTTTCCATCTCTCTATCCCTGTCCAAACATACTAATCGCAGATTCTCGGAACGTCCCATGCATATCCAAAGTTGGGCCGTGGTGCTTGATTGAACGAAACACCGAAGGTCGACCCTTTGTATATGTTATCCGATGTTTTGATGGTAAAAGCCTAAACGTCTCCCTTTTCTATTCCCACGATAATATTTTCCAAGCAATTTGCAGCGCTAATACGCCCCCCGATCTCTTTTCTGTAGGGGATTAGCTTTCCAGAGTCAAAGTCTGCCCCAATAACCATTATTCCTTTGCCAGAAAAGTGAAACATATTTGCCAGAGCAAATGCAGACGCATGACTGCTTAAATTATAAAACCTTCCAGTTTCAATAAAATTGTGCCAGCTAGTTGGGTTTATTTTCAGCTTATCAACATTTTTTGAGACATATTCCACCGCCTTATGAACTGGGAACTTATTGCCTTCCTGTTGAAATCTTTCAAAATAGTCCAAATCCTTATTTGATAATAAGATTGCCATCGCTGATGACTCCATAAAATGCCTCATCAGATTCCCTGAAGAAACCACGTAGCCAGAAATCAAAAGATGAAAAGAACTAACAAGATTATTGAGCGCATTAAACAAAAATGCCGCAAAATATAACCTTCGTTTATCTTTCTTGCATTTCTCGTGAATACAAATGTAGGCTTTATATGCTCTAAAAACTGCATCTAAAAAACGCACTATCTCAGAATGAAAGGCCTTGTTGAACTTTTTGCGCACCCTATTATTGTTGGAGAAAATTTCTTTCCTAAAGTCTGATTTGTTTAGCTTATTTTTCACATTCGTCCTTGTTCATCGTTACTAAATAGATAATTAGCACTGAAAGGTGCAATTACCACCATTCATTTTTCAGCAGTGGTGGGCTCAATAGTTATACAATCCTCCGCAAACATGTCCTTTTCTTCTTCGGCCCATTTTCCTGTCCACTGAATCTTAAACCATCGGGTGGTTGGTCTTGAGTTACTGGCGGAAGCTGTTACTTTGATTTTATAAGTCCCTTCCCTCACAAAGTTAGGGCGTGCAAACGGTTGCAAAAAGAAATCAAAATGAAACAACGGTTCCCCATGGATAATATACCCCAAGTCACAAAACTTAAAGACACCAAATGGTTGAATATTCTGCGTTATCGTCCTTATATGGCTCCAAACTAAATCTAACGGAAGAAAAGTTTCATCCTTAGCAAACTGCCCAGTATCAATATTTCTTAGCCATAGTTCTTCAATAACAACTTCAACATCCTTAGCCAAAGATTCTCCGTAGTTGTAAATTCTAAACCGAAAATAATAACAGGGCGCCCTTATAGGCAGCTGATGTTTTCCTGTTTCCATCTCCCATTGCATTTCGGTCCTATGACAGTCGGGTGGAGTGAGTCTTAAAACGATGTTTAATCTTGGTTGAGTAAAGTAGTTCCAGATTCTTGGATGGAAAAGAGCGATTGTACCAACGAAAAGTCCTGACAAAAGAGTGGAAAGCCAACGAGCAGTATCTGGGTCAATACTAAGGCAAACTACTATTAGCACCTCTACAACCAGGATATAAATATAGATGACGGTTGACTTCCGCAACATTACTTAACCCTTTAATATCTCTAAACTATAGGTGGTGCGCCTGAGAGGAATCGAACCTCCACACACGGCTCCGGAGGCCGCTGCTCTATCCATTGAGCTACAGGCGCAAGATTGCTTTTACCCCCTCACCCCAACCCTCTCCCCAAAGGGGAGAGGAGATTCTCTGTCCCCTCTTCCTATACGGGAGTCTTCATACTCCCTAATTGCACTCTACTCACTTCGTTCGTTCCGTTGTCACCCCCGTGATGAAAGGTATTGCAATTTTCAATCTTTGTTGTTACCTCCTAAAGGAGATTGCTTCACTTCGTTCGCAATGACACTGGAGGTTGGATTCATCCCCCTCACCTTTATCCTTATACGGGCATAAAGCCCTGCACTACAAATCAAAAATCAAAGGTCAAAAATCAAAAATTACAGGCATGAATCCCTACAGTACCAAAACCTCTCTTAGTCGAGGTGGAGGGCGAAGAGGATTTGGGCACCGGCGGTGAAGCCGCCGAGGTCCTGATAGCCCAAGTTGGACCAAGAGGGGACAAAGTTATAACCGCAATACACAACTACGCGGAAAGGGCCTCTAAAAAATTCTAATCCGCCGAGAATTCCGGTCAAAAGGCCAAATGCGCTCTTATCGTCCTTGAATTCTTTCCAGCCTCCACTCCCCTCATACTCGTATTCTCCGGAAAACTTCTCTTTTGCTCCTGAAAAGCCCATTTTGGCGGATAGAATGGGTGAAATATTGCTTTCCCTGAGTGGTCTACATGTGATTTTCGAAAGAAAGGAGATGATAGTTAACGAGGTAGAAGTTCTGTCCATATTCCAGTCTACGCCAGTCCTAATACTCAGGTCCGGTCCTTCTACCAATAGGCCTTTCTTCGACTTCCTGGCGGGGTCGTCTAAAGGTTCGCCTGTTCTGGAGAAGTATTCAACTTCGAAACCCCAGAACAGCCGAGATTCTCTCTCAATTCTTCCACCTATGCCAAAGATCGCTCCTGAACCGTAAATGTCTTTGAGATTGTCGTTGCTGGAATTGAAATATTCTGTTTTTATACCTATTAGTTGGGCGGCGAATAGTTTGTTCGGGATTGTGAATGTGGATAGTGAGAAAATGATTGAAAGAAGGACGGTATTTTTCATTTGAGTGTTTACAAATTAAACCTTGCTTTCGCAAGGGCTCCAGATGACCTTGCTTTCGCAAGGACTCCAAAATTTTTGGCGCCATAATCTCCTACAATACCAAAATTGTTTACGGGCACAAGGCCCTACAGTATAAATTTCAAATTACAAATTCCAGATTTCAAATTACGGGCATAAAGCCCTACACTACGAATGAAGCAAAGCTAACGCTCTGCGGTTACAGTTACTGCGGGTTCGATGAATCGAACCCCTACAGTTTCTTGACTATTTTGGGGGCGTGGGCGAGGGCGCTATCCAGCTTGTCTACGGACTTGCCTCCCGCCTGAGCCATATCGGCTCTTCCTCCGCCAGAGCCGTCGACAAGCTTGGCTACTTCCCCCACAATCTTTCCTGCATTATACCCCTTCTTTACAAGGTCTTCAGTTACTACTGAGAGGAGAGCGACCTTGCCTTCAATTACTGCTCCAAGAATTACTATTCCCGACTTCAACTTATCTTTTAACTGGTCTCCAAAGGAGCGGAGAACACTTGCGTCTTTTGCTTCAACTTTTTCAGAGACGAGTTTAATACCGGCGATGTTGGTTACTCTATTTATTAGCTCTTCAACGTCAGAAGCAATTTTCTTCGTTATGAGAGATTCTATCTCTTTTGTCTTCTCCTTAATTTCCATAAGCATCTTCTCGATACGGCTAACAATCTCGTCTTGGGGAACTTTCAAGAGTTCGCTAATTTCCTCAACCTTCCCTTCCAGAACTTCCTTCATATACTGATAGGCCTTCCTGCCAGCGAGAGCTTCTATTCTTCTCACGCCAGCCGCTATGCCTGTTTCTGAGATTATCTTGAAGAGACCAATCTCGCCAGTTGAATGGCAGTGTATTCCTCCACAAAGTTCAAAGCTGAAAGCTTCGCCTGCCGCTAAAGCACTTCCAGAAGTCACCATTACTGTTCTTACCTTTTCACCGTACTTCTCTCCAAAGAATGCAAGCGCACCCATCTCCTTTGCTTGACTTAAAGTAGTTTCTGAAGTTACTACAGAGACATTCTTTAATACGACATCGTTGACTATCTCTTCAACACGATCTATCTCTCTTTTAGTAAGAGGTTTGGAGTGGGTAAAGTCGAACCTTAGCCTCTCGGGTGTGACGAGAGAACCAGACTGTTCCACATGCTTTCCCAGAACCTGCCGGAGTGCTGACTGTAACAAGTGAGTAGCCGTGTGGTGTCTGGCTATATCTTCTCTCCGTGAGACATCAACAGAAGCCAAAACCATATCCCCTTTCTTCACGCTACCCCGTTCCACTTTGGAATGGTGGACAATCAATCCCTCAACAGGCCTTTTTGTATCTGTGACTTCGAGTTTTGCTTCTATATCTTCTTCTCTTAAATCTTTCAGTTTCAGACTTTTCAATTTCGCCGAGGGTTTCAAAATTTTGCCTGCATCTCCCACCTCGCCACCTGCTTCCCCGTAGAACGGCGTTTCACCAAGTATAATTTCGACTTCCTGCCCTTCTTTTGCTTCTTCTATCTCTACCGGCTTATTGCCTGAGCCATCTAGTTTGAGAATCGCTACAATGTGTGAAGTTAACTCTCCAAATTCATATCCACGAAATAGAGTGGACCCTGACTCCTTTTTTAGTTCCTCATAAAATACTGTATCCATTTCTCCAGAGCCTTTCCAGGCTTCTCTCGCCCTATTTTTCTGCGTCTCCATCTCTCTCTCAAATCCAATAAAATCGAGTGAGAAGTCTTTCTCTTCAGCAATCTCTTTTGTCAAATCTAATGGGAATCCATATGTATCATAAAGCCGGAAGACTTCCTCGCCAGGAATTGTCCTCTCTTTTCCCCGGGAGACAAGATTTTCAATCACTCCCTCGAGTATTCTCATTCCCGCATCGAGCGTTTCCTGAAACTTATCCTCTTCCATTTTGGTCACATTGGCAATATGTTCCCGGCGTAAGCGGAGAGAAGGATAAGAGTCTCCCATCATCTCCACGACCTTGCCGGTCAGTTTGTATATAAATGTCTTCTTAACGCCCAGAAGGCGCTCCTGACGAACTATCCTGCGCAGTATTCTTCTTAAGACATATCCTCTTCCCTCATTAGAAGGTAAGACTCCTTCGGAAATCAAGAAAGTGATTGCTCTGACATGGTCTGCTATAATTCGTAATGAGACATCCACTTTTTCGTTCTGGCCATATTCTAAATCGGTAAGTTCGCAGGTATAGTCAATAATAGGTTTCAATAGGTCTATTTCGAAACAGTTCTTCTTTCCATTGACAACTTCTGCCAGCCGCTCTAAACCCATTCCTGTATCAATGTTCTTCTGGGGAAGAGGATTTAACTTACCATTCTCATCCTTATCAAATTGAGTGAAGACGAGATTCCACACCTCAAGCCATCTATCGCAGTCGCAGCCCGGAGCGCAATCTGGTTTACCACATCCCATTTCCTCCCCCATATCCATTATTACCTCTGAACAAGGCCCGCAGGGACCAGTGGTTCCCATCTCCCAGAAATTGTCTTCCTTTCCCAACTTAACTACCCTCTCTTCCGGAAGATATCTTTTCCAGAGTTCATAGGCTTCTACATCCTCTTCATAAACTGAGGCATAAAGCTTCTCTTGAGGAAGACCCATCTCTCTAATCAAAAAATCCCAAGCCCATTCAATAGCCTCTTTCTTAAAGTAGTCACCAAATGAAAAGTTCCCGAGCATCTCAAAGAAAGTGAGATGCCTTGCCGTGTGGCCTATCTTTTCAATATCGGTGGTTCTGAAACATATCTGCGATGAAGTTGCCCGACGAAAAGCAAGTTTCCCTTTGCCCAGGAACATATTCTTGAATTGGACCATCCCCGCGCTTGTGAAAAGGAGAGTTGGGTCCTGCGGAATAAGACTCATAGTGGAGACTACCTTGTGGTCTCTTTTTTCAAAGTAGTCTAAAAATCTTTTTCTGATTTCATTACTGGTGAACATCTATCCCCTCACCCCGACCCTCTCCCCAAAAGGGAGAGGAAGCTATTTTTGAAGTTAGGATTTTTTGATGCGGGGCCACACTTTCTTTAAAGAATTAAGGAGCGTGGATACTGTGCCCCGAATTGCTCCCTCCATATCGAAAGACTCATAAGTATAGGAAGTCGCCCAGACTACGAGTCCTGTCTCTACATCAACCATACGGGCATTAACTCCCACCTCAGCCCCAATGAGAAAAGCCTCCGACTTAACCTCTCCATTCTCATCCCTAAAATAGATAATGTCTCTATGTTCAGGGATATACTTAGTCACTGTTCCCGTAATCAGCGCATCAACTCCAGAAATTTTCCCTACTTCCTTGACTGTTTCCGGGTCAAGGATTTTGCTCTCGGCCAAGTGTTGTTCTCTAAGCAGGCCTTCCATTCTTTCTCTTTCAATGACATCAAACCCTCTAAATATGAGTTCTCTCACAAATTCATCGGCAACAGCATTTCCAGAATTTGTCTCATATCCGTAACTGGTAAATTCGAGGACGCCAATACGGTTAATTCTATTAAAGTCGTATCCCTTTCTTATTGCCGTTCGTGGAGCACAGCCAAAAAAGAAAGTCAAGAAAAATAGATTAAGAACGAATATCAGGAACCAGTTTACTTTTTTCTTTGATTTCATTCCTCAAATTCCTCCAGTCTCTGCAGATGTCTCTTTACTCTCTCAGCGCTTTTACCTTCCGGACTTAGAGCAAGAAATTTATTCCAAGCCGTAATTGCCTTTCCGTAACTCATTATTTGCTCATAAGCCATACCTAAGAGATAATAGGCAATCGCCTTTTCGGAGTCTAAACTTATTGCTCTCTCCAGGGCCTCAATTGCTTCCTTATATTTCTTCTGGTTAATATACGCAATCCCTATACCACAATAGGCGTCAATATATTTCGGGTCAATATTTAGGGTCTTGTTGAATTCTTCTATCGCCTCTTTATAATCACCTTTGTTAATGTAATTCACACCTTCCTGGAAATGGGCGTCTGCCCCAGTATTGGCTATGCTTGTTGAGAAAGATACTGAGACAATCGATATCGCCATTAAAACTTGCATAAGTCTGCTATTGACCATTTTCACTCCTTGATATGTGGAAATATTTATAGAACTGCACGCAGTTTCCCATAAGTATCGTCCAGAGACTCTGGAATTATCCTTGTCTCTCCAATGGTGGCAATGTAATTAGAATCTCCTTCCCATCGCGGGACGATATGAATATGAATATGGCCCTCGACGCCAGCTCCTGCTACTTTGCCTACATTTGCCCCGATGTTGAAACCTTCTGGCTTCAAAGCCTTCCTGACGATTTGGGAAAACTTCTTTACCAGCGCGATAATTTCGTTTAACTCCTTCTCTTCAAGACCATCGAAATCAGGGACATGCCTATAGGAAGCAATCATAAGATGGCCATTGTTGTAAGGAAAGGTATTAAGCATTACAAAAGCGTTTTCTCCTCGAAAAAGTATATAATTCTCTCTGTCTTTACCCTCCTTCATCTTGTCGCAGAATATACATCCATCCTTCTTTCCCAAAATATATTTTATCCTCCAGGGAGCCCAGAGTCTCTTCATTTAACTTCCTCCTTTAACCTCTTCACGAGCCTTGCTACCCTCCCGCCTAACTTCTCACATTCGCTACTACTTCTCTCATCGGGAGCATAGAGGGCAACAGGACCGTAATGGTCTCCTCTTGCTTCTCCTTGCACAATCATTCCATGAATGAGAAATGCTCCCAGAATATCCATAATTGTAGTTTCATTTCCTCCGCCTACCCAATGGCTTGAGGTGAATGCTCCTCCCACCTTTCCTATCAATTGTCCCTGCAATTTCCTGCTTTCTTCAAATAGTTTTTTAATCTGGGAAGCCATCGAGCCATAATGGGTTGGTGACCCTATGATTATTCCGTCTGCGTCCTTGAGTTCGTCCACTTTAACATCTTCGACTCTCTTGATTTCTACTTCCACACCCTCCTTTTCCACTCCTTCTGCCACTATTTTTGCCATCTTCTCTGTATTTCCGGTTAGGGAATAGTAAATAATCAAAACTTTTGACATATATTGGCCTCCGTCTTTTAGTTAACCGATATTATATCTAATTTAGGGTGGGAATTCAACCCATAGCAAAAATATTATTTTAGTGGCAAAGCGATAGCCTTGCCTACAATCTTTTCCTGATAGAGCCAATACTTATAGCGGAAGCCAATCCCAGCAATGCTCCATAAAGAAAAGTCAGTTTGGGATTGTAGTTCCATAAGATTCCCGCAAGAATGCTTGAGAGAAGCGTAGATACGCCTATTGCTGTATGAAATGCGCCTAATGCTACGCCGCGAAGATTTTCTTCCACGAAATCTGAAGCGAATGCGCGCTGATTCGCCTCAACTAAGGCATAAGAAATGCCATAAAGAGCAAAAAGAATAACAAAAGAAGAGAGCCTTACCGCAAACGGGAATCCAAAACAGAGAAAACCATATGCTAAATAGCCAAGCCGCAAGGTACTCCTTCTACCTATCTTATCTGAGAGCATTCCTCCTGGTAAGGAGAATAGAGCATAAACGATGTTGAACCAACAATATAGAAGAATGGGAACGCCAGTAGCTAACCTGGAAGGAAAGACTGGTTCAAACATATCCTTTGCTCTAAGAATAAAGAACATATAAGTAAAGTTTCCCAACGCAAAGATAACCGTGACCGTAAGGTACCTTCTAAAGTTTTCGGGAAGACTCCTCAGGCTTATCCCTAATGGCCTAGTCTCTTGAAAATTAGCCTCGTATGAGACTTCCCTTATCCAGGGAAAAGGGGATAAAGCCAAAAAACTAACTATAGCCGAGATGAGTAGAATCGTCCTAAACTCGAACTGCAATAGCCAGAAAAGAAGAAAGGCAAGGAAAGCTCCTATGAATGCGCCTGAAGAATCCATTGCACGGTGGAATCCAAATGCTTTTCCTCGAAACGATGTTGCGGATGAGGAGGCAATTAAGGCGTCACGAGGGGCGTCGCGAACGCCTTTGCCCACCCTTTCAATTGCCCTCAATATTAGAAGCTGCGTCCAGCTGGAAACAAAAGGAAAGGAAAGTTTTGCTACGGAAGAGATAGAGTAGCCAAAGAAAGCAAATGGTTTCCTTTTTCTAACTCTATCAGACCAATATCCAGAAAAGACTTTAAGTAAAGATGCTACGCTGTCACCTATACCGCCAATAAGGCCAATAGCCATTCCCGCCCCGCCGAGAGAAGAGATGAAAAGGGGCAGGATTGCCAACATCATTTCACTTGAAACATCGGTCAATAGACTGACTACTCCCAGAAGAAGGATATTAATCCCAATCCCCTTAATGATTGTTCTAATCATTCTTCCTCTTCCACATATCTCTGAAGGAATTTCTCGAGGATATTCTCTATGGCCTCAGGGGAGAAACCTCGCCGAATCAGGAAATCTCTTATCCTGCGGTAGGCCTTTGCTTTACCCAACTTCTGATACTGAGGAATCTTCTTTTCGATTGCTTGCCAAGCCAGCCCATCTTCATTTAGGGCAATATTCCTGAAACCTTCGTTTATAGTATCTTCCACCAATTTTTCTTCTAATCCCTTTTCCAAAAGTTTCTGCCGCATCACTGCCTTCCCCCGCTTATCCCTCAACCTGCTTTCCACCCACTCCCTGGCAAAAGCGTGGTCATCGAGATAACGGAGACGCTTTAACTCCTCAACAACTTTGCGGGCTATCTGTTTTCCATACCCCCTTTTGATTAGTCTTTCTGTGATTTCCTTACAGGTTCGACCACGATAAGCCAAAAGCCGAAAGGCATAATCTCGAGCATCATTTATCTGTTCCAAACGATTAGTTCTCTTTATGTCTTTCGGATTCACATTCCGCCCCCTCGCCATCCCTCTCCCCACAGGGAAAAGGGAGCGCGCGTAACTAAGGTAGTGTAGCCCTTTATGGGCGTCCCGATTTATCGGGACAGGCACAAACCCCTACACTACCAAAACTTTTACGGGCATAAAGCCCTACACTACAAAGTAATTAAAGAGCGAATTCATCAAGATGACCACAATAAGGATATCCGTGCCAATCCTCAACAAGTCCTCTTCTTACAGGATTCCTTAATATATATTCCCCTATCTTGAGTGCATCTTCATCCCTTCTCAAAATATGGTCGTGCCATCTTTTCTGCCAGAGATTTCCTTTAATGCCGTATTTCCATGCTATAGCTGTAGATTTACCTTTAAACTGATTAACAAAATTTATTATCGAAGACACTTTGTCATCGTAGTGTAGCCCTTTATGGGCGTAATTCGGGTAGTGTAGCCCTTTATGGGCGTAATTCTTACGGGCACAAGGCCCTACACTACAAAGTAAATGCAAATGTTCCGGCATAAGACAGTAGACAAATACTTTACATCCTAATTTCTCTCTTTGCTTTTTCAAACATTCTATAATTTCCATATTGAGTTCGGGTTTTAAAAAATATTGTTTTTTGAAATTAGTGACTATGGTGATTGAATAAACCCATCCTGGTTTACAGTATAAGGCTGGGTCAAGCCGGATTTTCCTTGGTATTTTTGGATTCATTTTCTCACGGGCACAAGGCCCTACACTACAAAAACTATTACGGGGACAAGCCCCTACACTACTAAAATTACTACGGGCACAGGATCCTACACTACAAAATCGGGACGGGCATAAAGCCCTACACTACCAAAACTTCTACAGGCACAAGGCCCTACACTACTTAAACCATTGCGGAGACAAAGCTCTAAATCATAGATGCTACAATCTCAGCGGAAACGACTATATCCTCGGTGCAGAATATTTCTGTAATGCTTCTATCGAAAAGAAGATTAGCCTCTGGACTGAATTCTTCATCACCCTGCCATAGCGTAATAAGTACCGGTATGCCTTCAAATACATCCAAAATGACGCCAGCATCTCCCTGATTAGTCTCTCTCGCCTTAAAGCGTCCTCTCAGTTTGGAAAGAAATTCTGGAACATTACTACCATATTTTCTAATTATGGGCTCCAGTACACGCTTCCTGAAAACGGAATAGTATACCTGACCGCCATCCAATTGTCTAAAGGATATCCACTCACCTGTTGCTCGGGGGAGCCCCCTTAATCTCCGGGAGAGATAATGGAGTAAGAGTATGCTGAGGTGAGTATCTGCAGGAACATTGCGCGATAGAGAGAAAATATTCTTCTTTTCTAAATCGACTTGATATTCATCATCCAGAAACTTAACTGTGTGAACTTTTTCCTGCGTGAGACTTTCTAATTCTATCCACGCCTTCGAAAGTGCAATATCGTATCCCATAAATTCCCCCCTCACCCCCACCCTCTCCCCAAAGGAGAAAGGATTCCCCTCACCCGGACCCTCTCCCCACAGGGGAGATGGTTTCCGTCGGCGAGAGGATTATTTTTCTCTGAATTTGAACTTTTCCAGGGCTTGATTTGCCAGGTCCCAGTGGGTGCCTTTCCAGTACACCTTTTGACAGTTCGGGCAATACGAAAATTCTTCCTGTGTCTGAAAGACATAACTGGGAACTTTATCTTTAACTTTCTCTTTCTCTATTTCCTCAAGAGATTCATTACATATCAGACACCTGGTGAACATCATTTCCGGGTCTATTTCAATGTTGAGTTCAGAAAAGACCTGTTTTAACTGTTCTTCCAGTTCGTCGCTGTCAATAACAACTAACCTTATCGCCTTCTTCTTGCTCAATCTATGGTCCCTGGTCAGTATAATCCTTCCGTCTTTCAGACTTTGATATATCAGGTTGCTCTTTTTCCCCGAGACAAAATAGGACGCATCATAGCCAAGTAACCTCAGCCACCTGCAGAGTCTCCCGAGCATAAAATCCACTAAGAATTTCATAGTTTTCTTTCTATCTTATATCCTTACCAACCCGTAACCCCGTGTTCCCATACCCAGCTTTTCCGCATAATTAAGTTGAAACTCCCAATTTTTCCCGGGATAGAGTTGACGAAATACATCCCTTTTGCCCACTTCGTTGACCAAATCAACAGACGCCTGGTCAATTGCCACGGGGTCAGAAGAAGCCAAAATTCCAATATCAGGCACGACGGGGCCAGCAGATGTGGGACTACAATCGCAAAGACGGGTGATGAAATTTAGAAAATTGATAAATAGAACTTTCTTGTCCCTTGTGACGCCAAGAGCGCACTCTATCAGTTTTTCTTGTTCGCTTTCTGCCAGGTCACTCCATTCCATATAGAGGGCGCCAAAATTGCAATAGAGAATACACTGGCCACAGCCTATACATCTATTGTTATCAACTTTCGCTTTCTTTCCTACTAACTCAATAGCTCCAGCTGGACACCATTTAACACATATACCACAACCTGTACACTTATTAAGTTTTAAGTTGGGAACAACTGCCTCGTGTATTTCATATTTTGCCGCACGAGAGACACCACCCATTCCAATATTTTTGATAGCACCACCGAAACCGCCCAATTCGTGCCCCTTAAAATGAGTAACAAAGATTAAGACATCAGCATCGTAAATAGCACTGGCAACCTTGATCTTTCTGAAATGCTTCTGGTTAATTTCCACTTCAACGAAGCTATTTCCTCTTAAGCCGTCCGCAATTATTATAGGAGCTCCAAGACTCTCCGAGCTAAAACCATGGGTTCTGGCGATAGCCAGATGTCTCAAAGCGTCAGATCTCTCTCCGAGATATATTGTATTGGAGTCAGTAAGGAATGGTTGACCACCCAAGGACTTGACTTCCTGCACTACCAGCTTTACATATTCTGGCTTGACATACCCCTTATTCCCCTTTTCTCCAAAGTGGAGTTTGATTGCCACCATATCATTTCTTGAAACTACCTTCTCCAGGCCTGCTTGAAGAAGGAGGTTCTTAAATTTAGGAAGAGATTTGAAATCAATGAAATATACTTTTGACATAAAACCCTACGATATAAATCAAAAATCAAATATCAAAAATTACATATTTCAAATTATTTTAAATTTTCTAACCCATTACCCATTATAAATTACGGGCATAAAGCCCTACACTACGAAAATTCCTACGGGCACAAGGCCCTACACTACAAAATCTTTACGGGGATAAACGCCTACACTACAATTTCCCTTTCTTGATTAGTTTCTCAAATTCCTCTTCTGAAAGTATGGAAACTCCGAGCGTCTTTGCCTTATCATATTTTGAACCCGGACTTTCACCAGCAACAACATAAGAGGTACTCCTGCTTACCGAAGAACTCGCCTTCCCTCCTAGATTCTTTACCAATTGCTCCGCCTCTTCCCTTGAATATCCTTTTAACTCTCCTGTAAACACGAAAGTCTTTCCAGCCAAAATTTGGGGGCCTTTCTTTACCTTTTCCTGCTCCATATTGAGGCCCGCTTTCTTTAGCCTCTCCACAAGTCTCCTTATCTCCTTCTGTTGAAAGAATTCCCTCACGCTTCCACTAAGCGCTGGTCCAACTTCCGGAATAGTTTCCAGCTGTTCTTGCCTGGCTTCCATTAACGAATCGAGCGAGCCGAACTCCTCAGCCAGAGTCTCCGCTGCTTTCTCTCCCACATGGCGGATACCTAAAGCGAAAAGAAGTCGAGATAGAGACCTTTCTTTGCTCTTGTCTATTGCATCTACCAAGTTCTGCGCCCTCTTTTCAGCAAATAGCTCCAATTTTAGGAAGTCCTCTTTCCTGAGAGAATAGATGTCGGCAAAATCTTTTACCAACCCATTTTTAACAAGCTGTTCAACTACTGCCTCGCCAAGACCTTCAATGTCCATAGCGTTTCTGGAAGCGAAGTGGACAAGACCCCTCTCTAACTGGGCAGGACAAGAGGGATTGATGCATCGGTAGGCGACTTCTTCCTCCTTCTCTTTCGTAATCTTTCCACCACACTCAGGGCACTTCTCGGGCACTTCAAAAATTTCTCTCTTACCTTTTCTCACAGATTCAACTACCTTGACAATCTTGGGAATAACTTCTCCGGCTCTCTCCACAATAACCCTATCTCCAATTCGTACATCAAGCCTCTTTATTTCATCGAAATTGTGAAGTGTCGCTCTACTTATGGTCACTCCAGCACACTCCACTGGTTCAAGAACGGCCACCGGAGTGATTACGCCTGTTCTACCCACCTGGAGGATGATATCATTGAGAGTGGTTGTCGCCTGTTGAGCAGGAAATTTGTAGGCTATTGCCCAGCGAGGGCTCTTCATAGTGTATCCCAGTCTCTTCTGCTGTGATAAGGAGTTGACTTTAATCACCATTCCGTCAATTTCGTAAGTTAACTTTTGCCTTTTCTTTTCCCAGTCTCCACAATAATCTATTACTTCATCAATATCCTTGCAAAGTTTAACATCGGGGTTAACTCTCAACCCTAACCTCTTTGCCGACTGCAAAAATTCCCAATGCGTCTTATATTCCTTTCCTCCTTCAAGCGTGCCGAATGAATGGACAAAGCAATTCAGCCTTCTTTGAGCAGTCAGTCTAGAGTCGAGAAGTTTCAACGAGCCGGAAGCAGCATTGCGGGGATTAGCAAAGAGAACTTCGCCTTTCTTTTTCTTTTCCAGATTCAATTTCTCGAAGTCGCCCTTTTCCATAAACACTTCCCCTCGAACTTCAATAATCTCCGGGAGTCGCTCCGATTCAGAGGCCAGAAGCCTTAAGGGTACAGACTTTATCGTCTTAAGGTTCTGAGTGATGTCATCTCCTGTAATGCCGTCGCCTCTTGTGGCACCTACAAGCAAAACTCCTTTTTCGTATGTCAAGGATATGCCCACTCCGTCTATCTTCAATTCCACAACATATTCTGCCTTTCCCCCCAGTCCTTTAAGGACTCTCTTATCCCAATCTTTTATTTCTTCGGGCGAATATGTATTATCGAGAGAAAGCATGGCAACCCTGTGCTTGACTGTATTGAAGCCTTCTAACGGTTTCTCTCCCACTCTCTGGGTAGGCGAATCGGGAGTGATAAACTGAGGATACTTTTCCTCTAATTGCTTTAGACCCCTCACCAAATCATCATATTCTTTATCTGAAATCTCGGGTTGGTTGAGAACATAATAACGGTAGTCGTGGTGACGGATTTTTTCTCTCAGTTTTTCTATTTTTCTCTTAATTTCCTCAAGTTTCTCCATAGAGCTCACTCCTTCGGATTTTTCGCATTCCTCGCTTCTCTAATCTTATCAAGAATTCCGTTAACGAATTTGCCCGATTCTTCAGTGGAATATTTCTTTGCTAGTTCAACCGCTTCGTTGATGATTACATTAATGGGGATGTCGAGGAGATACAGGATTTCGAAGGTTCCCTGACGAAGAATGTTTCTGTCAATTGAAGCCATTCTATGAAGGTCCCAGTTTCGAGCATATTTGACAATCAAACCATCTATTTCGGGCAAATTCTCTAATGTCCCTTTAACCAAAGTTGTGGCGAATTCAAAGACCTTCCTGCTCGATTTACGGTCTTCCCAGAAAGACCTCTCGGCCTCTTCCTGTTCCAATTTACAGACATCTACGGCATACAGAATTTGCAGGGCATATTCTCTTGCCAAACGGCGCAGTCCCATATCTATTATCCTATTTCATCATAGATACTAAATTTGCCATCTCGATTGCATTCAATGCAGCGTCAGCCCCTTTATTACCATCCTTGGTTCCTGCCCGCTCGATAGCTTGCTCAAGGTTATCGGCAGTGATTACGCCAAATATGGTTGGCACTCCTGTAGAAAGAGAAATTTCTGCTATGCCTTTGGAGACTTCGCTGGCAATGTAGTCAAAATGGGGTGTGTCGCCTCTTATCACTGCGCCCAGACACAATATTGCATCGTATTTGTTACTCATTGCCATCTTCTTCGCGACACAAGGAATTTCAAACGAACCCGGAACCCAGAAAATTTCAATTCCTTCTTCTTCTGCGTCGTGCCGCCTCAAAACATCGAGGGCGCCGTCAAGAAGTTTGTGGCTGATGAACTCATTGAACCTGGAAATTACAATCCCAAAATTCTTCCCTTTCGCTAACATCTTTCCTGCATAAACCTTAGCCATCTTTTCCTCCTCCTTTCAAGGCAGAATTATCAATCTCCAGTTATCAGGTTCGATGAATCGAACCCCTACAGTAAATGTAGGGGCTCAATTTATTGAGCCCGCTTGTTAACAGACCTATCGCTCTGCAGCTACAACTTGATTTCACACTTCCAGCATATGACCTAATTTTTTCTTCTTAACCCAAAGATACTTCTTGTTTACCCTCGTCGGCCTTATTTCCAGAGGAATCCTCTTCGTTACTTTCAGGCCATGGCCTTCTATTCCTACAATCTTCCTGGGATTATTCGTTAAAAGAGCTATAGTGGAAAGCCCAAGGTCTGCAAGTATCTGGGCGCCAATCCCATAATCTCTCAAATCCGGTTTAAATCCCAAGAATTCATTTGCCTCTACTGTATCCAATCCCTTATCCTGTAATTCATACGCTTTCACTTTGTTCACCAATCCAATACCTCTGCCCTCTTGATGCATATATAATATTACTCCTCGACCTTCACTTTCAATCATCTCCATTGCCCGATGTAACTGAGAACCGCAATCGCAACGGAGAGAATGGAGAATATCTCCCGTCAGGCAGGAAGAGTGAACTCTGACTAATACATCTTTCTTTCCTCTCACTTCTCCCTTGACCAGAGCAAGATGGTGTTCATTATCCAAAACCGACTCGTAAAGAATCAATTTGAATTCGCCAAACTCCGTAGGTAGCCTGGCTGAAGCAACCCTCTTTATGAATTTCTCCGTTCGCCTGCGATATTCAATCAGGTCTGCAATAGTGATGATAGATAGCTTGTGCTTCTTAGCAAAACGGAAAAGCTCGGGCGTCCTGGCCATTGTGCCATCTTCGTGCATTATCTCACAGATTACCCCGGCAGGATAGAAGCCTGCCAGTTTCGCTAAATCTACAGCAGCTTCCGTATGCCCCGCCCGGACAAGGACACCGCCCTCTCTATAGCGTAGCGGAAAGATATGGCCGGGACTGCAAAGGTCGGAAGGTTTGCTTTTGGGGTTGACTACAGCCTTTACAGTAGTTGCTCTATCGTGAGCCGAAATCCCCGTAGTTGTACCTTTTCTGGCATCAACAGAAACTGTAAAGGCTGCCTCGCGTAATTCAACGCCGTTAGTGACCATAGGTCTTATTCCCAGTTTATCCAACCTCTCCCCGATGATTGCCAAGCATATAAGTCCCCTGCCGTATTTTGCCATGAAATTTACTGCCTCAGGGGTTACTTTCGATGCGGCCAACACGAGGTCGCCTTCGTTCTCCCGCTCCTTGTCATCAATGACAATGGTCATCTTACCTTTTCTTATATCTTCTATTGCTTCAGGAATCGTGTTAAACTTCATAGAAATCCCTTCCTTGAGAGAAATTCCTTCGATATACCAGTTTTTTCAATTTCTTTCTTACTAATGAGACTATCCACATATTTCGCCAAAATGTCTATTTCAATATTCACCAACCCGTTCGTCTTCAAAAGACCAAAAGTCGTAACCTTCTCGGTATGGGGGATGATAGACACAGAAAAACCTTTGCCATCGATTACTTCAACTACCGTCAAACTGACCCCATCTACGCCAATCGAACCTTTGGGAACAACATACTTCAAAATTTCTGATGGAGCTTCGATTTCAAAAAGCTTCGCTCCCCTTTCCCTCGTAATCGTCTTTACCCTTCCCACACCATCCACATGGCCATTGAGGATATGGCCTCCCAGCCGTTCACCTAACTTCAATGCCCTTTCTAAATTGACCCCGCTTCCAATTTTTAGAGCGCCAAGCGTTGTTCTTTTGAGAGTCTCTGGAGAGAGGTCTGAAGAAAACCTTCCAGAGAGTGTAGAATTATGAGTTTCCACAACCGTGAGACAGACACCATTTACAGAAATAGATTCACCCTTCACCAAATCCCTCCATCCACTTTCTATGGCAAGCCTATTGGCGCTCTTTTCCACTACTTTTCCCATCATCTCGATTATTCCAGTAAACATACTACCCTTTTACCTCAACCTTCTTATAGGCGAAGCTTATTTTGAACATAGGCTTCAACCAAAATATCTTCTCCAAATCTCTTGAGCTTAATTTCTCTCAACAGTATGGCATCATCTACTTTTCTTACCCCATTGCCTTCCACTGGCGTAATGGAGTCTCTACCACCAATAATCTTTGGAGCAATGAAGAAGAGAACCTTATCCACCAATCCCATTTCCAGAGCCGAGGCATTAACTTTGCCCCCACCCTCGATGAGAAGAGAATTGATTCCCCTTTGTGCCAATTTTTTCATTAGAACCTTCAGGTCAAACCCTCTTTGAGGGTGTTCTTTCCATTTTGGTATCTGCAGAATTTCAACGCCTCTCGAGTCTAAGGTTGCGATTCTTTTCTTACCCACTCCTCTCCGGGTCACTATGATAGTGGGAGCTTGAGAGTTGAGCACCTTGGCATTTAAAGGAATTCTCAGCCGACTATCCAGGACTATTCTTACAGGTTTCTTTCCAGAAATACTACTCAAAAGTTCCGGGTCATCCTTTAATACAGTCTCTATTCCAACCAGGATAGCATCTACCTGGCTACGAAGCCTCTTCACATATTTTCTGGAACTTGCGCTCGTAATCCATTTTGAGTCTCCACTTTGCGTGGCTATTTTTCCATCCAAGGACATTGCCGACTTCAGAATTACAAAGGGTAATTTCTGGGTGGTATATTTTATATAGTGCTCATTAAGCCGGGCACATTCCCTTTCCAGAATTCCCAATCTTACCCCGATTCTTCTTTTCTCCAGTTCCTTTATACCCTTTCCGTTCACAAGAGGATTAGGGTCAACCATTCCTATGACAACTTTTTTAATTCCTGCTTTGATGATTGCCTCAGTACAGGGAGGGGTCTTACCGTAGTGGCAGCAGGGTTCAAGATTAACATACATAGTCGAGCCCTTAGCCTTAGCTCCCGCTTTTCTCAAAGCGTTAACTTCGGCATGGGGCCCTCCAAAATATTGATGGTATCCTTCGGAAATAACTTCACCCTTCTTAACCAGAACGCAGCCCACAAGAGGATTGGGACTCACCCTGAATGAGCCTTTCCGCGCAAGGCTTATGGCTCTTTTCACTAATTTCAATTCGTCCTTAGAAATCGCCATCGTCTAAAACAAAAAACCCGAAGAATAATTCTTCGGGATTTCCGCTCGTTAGAGCGGCACTATCTCAGCTATTCATAATTCAGATTCCTCTGAAATCTTCTCCCATCCGGACTTTTACCGTCGGTACTGTAATCTCAACAGTTCAACTCCGATACGAATCGGAGCTCGTGGACTTTCACCACCGATTGGGAATTCCACCCTATCCCGAAGAATTCATTTAGAAGATACCAAATCTTATAACCTTTGTCAAGGAATTTCTATTTTGCGTAGGGGCTCAATTTATTGAGCCTGCTGTAACTCCTAACATGCTTAAGATTTTTCTCCCCAGATAGGCAGAAAGACGGTAAACTTAGTTCCTTCACCTACCTTGCTATCCACCCATATATCGCCAGCGTGGTCTTTTATTATCCTGTAAGCCATTGATAGGCCTACACCCGTTCCTTGTGACCCCTTTGTGGTAAAGAAAATATCAAATATTCTATTCAAATTCTCCCTGGGAATACCACCGCCGTTGTCTGAAATGGTTATCTCAACCCTATCGGAATTTTCTTTTCCCACCCTTGCCAAAATGGTAAGTTCTCCCTTCTTGCCAGCCATTGCCTCGCAGGCATTTATAATCATATTCAAAAATACCTGTTCCAACTGAACACCAATCCCTTTTATCTTAGGCAAATCTTGAGGAATATCTTTATTTACACTAACCCCTCCGTGCGAAATCTGATACTGTGCCAGACTCAAGGCATCTTCAATTACAGAATTCAAATCTGTTGGCTCAAAGTCCTTATCAGCAGGCTTAGCATAACCCCTTATCCTCTGAACTAAATCTGCCGCCCTGTGAGCAGTATCTATCACTTTTCCCATTCTCTCTCCCATCTTCTCCAGTACTTCCCTATCTTCTTTTGAAAGATCCCCCCGATTAAAACATCCCTTTATATCCATAACGCACAGTTGGCAACCTGCACTGATAATCCCTAGAGGATTATCTATCTGATGGGCAAAGCCAGTAGCAAGCTCGCCTATCGAGGAAAGCTTTGCTGCCTGAAGCATTGTCGCTTGCGCCTCTTTAAGTTCCTGATAGAATTGAGCATTCTCAATCGCTAATGCAGCCTGGCCGGCAAGAATCTTAAACATCCCCAAGTCGTCGGGCGTATAAATCTCTTTAGAACGCTTTGTGCCCAAGGATAAGAATGCAACAAGTTCTTCGCCAATGAAGGCAGGCAATATTATTGCCGCTCCCATACTCCTTAACTGGCCTTCCACTTCTTTTAAGTGCCCTCGCTCACTTGCCTCAAAATGGCCTATAATCTCCTCTCTCAAGAGAGGCCCTATATCTCTACTTCTTGACAAGATTCGAATCAATGGGGCATCCCTTGATAGGGAATCACCAAACTGTCTTCTTCTCTCCTTTCCATAGCGAACTTCACGCACATATTCATTTGCTTTCCTGTCCAATAGATAGATACGCGCATGACTGATTCCGATTTCCCTTGTCACATTGCGAATAATTAAAATCAGGAGACTCCCCAAATCCTTGGTCAAAGTCATCTGCTTCGCCAGCGCAATCAGATTCTCCTGGTACCTCCGACGTTCCCTCTCAGTTCTTCGACGAATCTGAGTATAAATTGTTGGACCTAAAGTAGCCAGAGTAAGCATTATTCCAAGAGGGATAAGCCACCAGTTTCCTCCTATCTTATAGGAAAGGTAGGCTTTGCCCCAGAATCCTATTGCAACTGGGATACCGAGAACAAGGGCATACACCATCGCAAACACGGTTCCCCGAGTGATGGCTACTGTAATATCCATCAAACGATAGGTGACAATTGCGTAAGTGGTCAACCCTCCAAAGAAGAGAATGCCGTAGATGCCCAGTCTGGATACTGTTACTGAAAGATCCATCATTTGGCTCAAAATTAAATTTATAAATAAAGCCGGGAAAGCTGAGAGAGAAAGCCCTAACAATACATAGGAGACTTGAACCTTCGGGATGCCTGAAAGTCTCCTCCATTTCTTAATAAGATTAGCACATCCTCCCGCCATATATCCAAAAAGGCACAGAGCATACATCCAAAACATTTGGCCCCTCTCAAATTGTAATTGCAGTCCACCTCTATAAGTACCGATATTCTTAATGATGAGAGGGGAAAAAGAAAAGAGAACTAAGAATACAATTGGAATGAGAACGACGTATTCTGGCGTTTTCCGTGCGGACGAGACAATCGGGAAGTTTACGCAAAAAAGAAGAAAAAAATAAGCAACAAGTGCTGCGGAAGCAAAATCCAGCCTAAGCAAGACGGAACCAAACGCTGGATTCATCACTTCGCTTTCCAAAAAGTTGGACGCTGCCCAAACGGCTGCCCAAAAAACCATGCTGGCAAAGAGCCTATTTACCTTGCTGCGAGGATTACTGAAGTAGGCTAATCCACCGAGAGTCAAAATCGAGGCTATTACGAAGACGATGAGAACGGCATCTATCATTCTCGTCACCTCTTGTCCAAGCTCTCCCTCCAAATATCTCTACAATCACATTCAACATTGTCAAAAATGCTTATTTCATGACTCTCCTTGTATTCCTGAAACAGACTTTCTATCCTAGAGGAACATTTTTCACAATTGTGAGGGATAGCGACGGGAGGCGGCTCGTCATTAAAATCTCCAACATTAACTTGTCCCAAGCGGTGTGTTGCTTTCAAAACTTCTATTATACTCCATAGCCAGGGTGGACGAAAAGTACCCCCCACATAAGCTTCTTCCATCTTGGTTCCCCTCTGCACCAGGGCAGCTTCCAAAGTAACTTCATTGGAGCCAGCGTCTAAAGCATAAGTAACAGTTCGAATAGCTTCTAGGACCGCTTCCCGCTCGGTAAGATAAAGAGGTTTAATAAATACATAGGTTAATGTGCTGGCCCCATTATCTCTCAAGAGCCTGACTGCCTTTTCATAATCTTTCCTCGACAGGCCCTTATTAATACATCTCTCCCTCACATCATCACTTACACATTCCAGTCCCAAACCTACTTTAAGCTTCTTGCCTCCCAGCTTCGAAGTCAATAATTGAATTTTTTCTTGAGTAACAAACTCTGGCCTCGATTCTACGAAAAGTGTCTTGATGCCTGAAGTAATGCTCACATCTCTGCAGACCTCCAGCTGCACCTCTAAAGGGACTTCATCATCATTGAGAAAACTGCCCCCGTTATAAATAGTGAGGATTTCTGGGACTTCTTTCTCTACCATAGACTTCGCCACTTTGTAGATGGCCATTAACTCGCTAAAAGACATTTTTCTACCCCGGGTGATTTCCTCAATCCTCGATTTAAAACCGCACATGTAACACCCGCCGTGCTCCTTTTTTGCCCAAGAACAACCATAACCTGGGAATAGCAATACCCACCTACGAATCGGTTTCTTATTAGCATTATTGTAAATTATGTCAACGTACGAAAATGTTAAATTGAATTTGCTAACAGTCAACTCTATCCAATTGTTCACCGCTATATCTCCTGGCGACTTTGAAAGAAGATGATAACAGCTGAGCCCAAAATGGAAAAAGCCTGGTCAGGTCCAAAAATGGGTTTTCCCAGACCACGAGAATTCCGTAGTCTAAACTTTGAGGGTCGTCTATGTATCCTGGAATGATTTTTACGGGTTTCAACCCCACGCTCTGGTATATGCCAAGCTCTGGGTCTAAAGGCCGCCGCGACACCGTCCTCGATTTGATATACTCTTCAACAGACATCTTAAATGCGTGTCGGTGATACCTTGGAATCCTGCTCCCAAATACTGCCTGTTTAAGCCCATATTTGATAACAAGTTTACCCGCAGCTTCGAGAAGGGCTACAGCTACCCCCTTTCTGGCACACGGAGATACCGAAAGACTTACCCCATATAGGGTATCACCGTCGGGATTATGTGTTCTCGTGATGTAGCCATTATCTGTAGCCTCTTGCCAGGAAAGGGAAGACTTTCGGATATCATAATTTAGAATCTCTGTGACCACAAACCCCTGAATTTCCCCATTTGCCTCAGCACATAAGAAACCTTCAGGAAATGTCTTTAATCTGGAATGGAGCATTTCTCTTGTCGCCCGTAATCCTTCGGGCCATGCTTCTCTTTCTATCCGAAGAATTCTCCCCGTATCCCTGAATCGAGCTTGCCTGATTCTTGATTCGTCCCTCTTTCCTTTATTTTCTTTATTTCTTTTTAACATCCATTTAGAACCAGACTTGACCATACTGTAATCATTAGACAAGCCTAAAAACCGGAGGCCACATCGAAATTTATCCCCGCCTAGTGAAAAACCAGACCAGACTACATGGGCTTTTGCTGCAACTATAGCGTAACGAGAAGACAAATGTATGCGAAGGTTCACAACTACATCGGAGGGAACAGATTCTTCTAAGGCCACCGCGAGGCCTTTATTGCTTATATCTGCAGTTTCTCCTTTTATTTTTGATGCTGGCTTACGAAATGGATAAAGGACTTCTATCTCGACAGGAAGTGCAATCATAGACCGTTTGGAGGTTCTCCTGTCCGGCGCTGTTCTTCTATCGACGAAGCGAATCCGATAAGAGATTCCCTTGCCAGAAGAAACTCGCCTGTCTACAGCCATAATTCCGGGAAAGATTTGCTCTTCAGATCCCGGATTGCTCATGAAAATCCCCACTCATCTTCATGTAACATCCTTTTCAAAGAGTAATCGGGTTTGGGTTTACTATTATCAATATTTCTGGTTTGTACATAGATTAGTCTTTCTTTTTATGTCTTTGGGTTTTCTTCCACTCCTCTATCTCCTTAGCGTCAAATCTCCACTGGTCGCCAACCTTAAAGCCCGGGATTTTGCCAGCCCGGGCTAGCCTTCTAACCGTATAGGGATGGACTCGTAAATATTTCCCAATTTCTTTGGCAGTATATGTTCTGTTCATCATGTTGATAGCTCCTCTTGACTGATATGTTCAAGTTGTTTTGTATTATACCATCTTTCCCGTATGTTGTCAATTCTTTTTATAAGGTACTCCCAAGTTTAGAGCAAAGTATAAGAACCCCCTCACCTGAATCCTCTCCCCGAAGGGGAGAGGAAAGAACTACATAGGGCTGCAGGTTTGGGGTTCGAAGAATAATTGAGGAATTTGAGGGGAAGGATGGGCTATCGGCCGTATGAGAGTCTCAAAGCGAGAGGTAGGGGGAGTCCGGCATCCAAAATTTCCTTCTGAGTCTTGGTAATCTCATATTCTATTCTCATTACTTTTAGAGTAGCCGCCTTTTCATCATAGATTCCGAAGCTTGCTCTCGGGTCACCATCTCTGGGTTGACCAATGCTTCCACAATTTATCATATACTTATAAGAGGAATCTATTTTCAGAGTTGTCCCGTTTTCCAGTGGGAGTACGCCAATCTCTCCTGAGGGTTCTGCATAGAAACATAGAGGAACATGCGTGTGGCCTACAAAACAAATATTCTTCTTTATCCCGGAAAGATTCGCTATGAATGTACCTTCTTCAAAAACATATTCGTTGATAGGGTCTCTTGGGCTCCCATGAACGAGCATAAAATTCTCTTTCTCTATTTCAGAAGTAAGTCTTTCAAGGTAATTTCGGTTATCTTGAGTCAAATTACGCTCAGTCCATCTAATCGCTGCCAGAGCAATCGGGTTGAAAAAGCTGGTGTCCTCTAAGCCAAGAGCGCCCCAGTCGTGATTCCCAGCAACTATGTAGCAATTTTTGAGATTGCGGACGGTTTCCGTGCACTCATTTGGTCTTGCTCCGTATCCGATGATGTCGCCACAGCAGATAAATCCGTCTACTTGCCTTTCTTCCCGGTTCAAGTGAGCCAGAACAATATTTAAGGCTTCCAGATTGCCGTGAATATCAGAAATTATGGCATATCTCATATTGAGAAGTTCCCTACCAATCTTTGCTTGAATACTTTCCAGAGAAATGAGAACAAGGCTGGCAAACGAACGATTCGCCAAGGTTCCTGGATTATACGATAGGTCCATTCAAAACCTAACTCCCGAATCCATCTCGGTGCCCTCTTTAACCTTCCAGCAATCACATCCAGACTCCCACCAACTGCCATACAAACGGGAACATTCAGCCTCTCCAGGTGACTATAAATCCACTTTTCTCCTCGAGGTGTACCAATTCCTACAAACAGGAAGTCGGGTTTAGCCTCCCTAATCTGTTCGACGATTCCTTCCTCCTCATCCTTACTAAAATATCCATGTTGCACTCCCAAAATTCTCAAGTTGGGAAATTTCTTGCCTAGATTTTCCCTAGCCTTCTTTACTATAGATTCCTCAGAACCCAAAAGATAAATAGAATACCCCCGGGAAGCTCCTAATCTGCAAAGTTCAAGCATCAAATCTATGCCAGGTATACGGATGAGTTCCCCAGCGCGTAAGAATTTTGATGCCCAAACGATACCTGCACTGTCAGCGAGAACGAGGTGTGCGTTAAAAAAAGCCTCCTTGAGTCGAGAGTCTCTATCCAGAGAGGCGACCATCGAAGAATTCGCAGTAATTATTTGATGTGCTTTTTGGTTTCTAATAAATTTTTCGATAACGCCTGCTATTCTATCCCATTCCAGATTGTCAATAAATATATCTGAAATCTTCACTTTGTCCATCGTATTTTGACAGAATTTACGGGAATAAAGCCCGGCACTACTAAAAATTATTACGGGCACAAGGCCCTACACTACGAAAATTATTACGGGGATAAGGCCCTACACTACCAAAATTCTTAC
>Ga0315309_1000270_pt1 | contig 31025 bp, 33 predicted proteins | sample TDP4_MG_FD_203080 | JGI IMG/M metagenome (GOLD analysis project Ga0315309, IMG submission 203080) | Freshwater sediment microbial communities from Lake Towuti, South Sulawesi, Indonesia - TDP4 | ecosystem: Environmental > Aquatic > Freshwater > Lake > Sediment | place: Indonesia: South Sulawesi...
TGAAGTCTATAAATTAAAGCCAGCCGCTATTACCACCTATCCGATGTATCGGGGACTGGCTAGACTAGTCGGGATGCAGGTTTTGGAAACCGGCACCAGCATCAAAGAGGAATTTGCCACCTTAAAACAAAACTACGCTGGTTATGACTTCTTCTTCTTACATATAAAGGAGGCTGATTCGGCTGGTGAGGATGGCGACTTTGAACGTAAGGTCAGGATTCTAGAAGAGGTTGATAGTGCTCTACCTGGCATGACCAGCCTTGAACCCGACGTCATTGTGGTCACTGGCGACCATTCAACACCAGCCTTGCTCAAAGGACATAGCTGGCACCCGGTGCCCATCCTCCTCTATTCCAAGTGGTGCCGTCCCGATAGGGTAGGGGAGTTTTCCGAATCAGCCTGTGCTTCTGGCGGGCTGGGGCGATTTCCAGCTACTCAAGTGATGCTCCTAGCAATGGCTAACGCCCTGAAGCTAACTAAATTTGGTGCTTGAAAAGGGTAGAATAGATGGAAGCAGTACAAACTTTTAAGCTCACCAAGCGCTTCAACAACCTGGTAGCAGTAAATGGCATTGACCTCAGCATTGGACGAGGGGAACTATTTTCTCTCTTGGGACCCAATGGAGCAGGGAAAACGACCACTATTAACATGCTATGCTGCCTCCTGAAGCCCACCGAGGGCACAGCGCAAATAATGGGATATGACATCATTCAGGAAGCATTTAAGGTTAAGGAGACCATCGGCGTCTCACCTCAGGAAACTGCCATTTCAGAGCGTCTCAACTCTTGGGAGAATCTGACTTTAATAGGCAAAATTCACGGCATGAGCTCCGATAAGGTAAAAAGGCGTTCCGGGGAACTGCTGAAGCTCATGGGTTTAACGGAGAGGGGGAAAGATAGGGTAGGCAAATTCTCGGGGGGGATGAAGAGGAGGCTGAGCATAGCCATGGCGATGGTGCACGACCCGCCAATTTTATTCCTCGATGAGCCTACCTTAGGGCTTGACCCACAAGCGAGAAGGGTAACCTGGGAGCACATTGCCCAGCTAAAGGGAAAGAAGACCATTCTGCTCACCACCCACTATATGGAGGAGGCTGATTTCCTCTCTGATAGAGTAGCCATTATTGATGAAGGTAGAATCGTGGCTGTGGGCACCCCGAGTCAACTTAAAGCTAACCTTATTAAGACCCCCGCTATGCTCATCTTGGCAGAAAACATCACGCCTGAGATTATGCAGGGGCTTAAAGCCAGATACCCAGAGGTAGAAGAGGTTGATGAAAAACTGAGAATATCTGACGAGAACCTGGATTTCAGAGAGCTTACTGACTATCTCCACTCAAACGGTGCTACCATTCGCTCCGCAGCACTGGAGGAGCCGAGCTTGGAGGATGTCTTCATCAAGCTTACCGGAAAGGAGCTCAGAGATTGAGATTTTGGGAAATAGGCAAGAGGAATCTCAAGGAGCTATATCGCGACCCCATTGCGCTGGGATTTCTCCTCGGCATGCCAGTTGCTTTTATTCTCATCTTTAGTTTCGCTTACGGGGGGCAGACCGCTGAACCGGTAACATTAGGGGTAGTTGATGAAGACCGGAGTCAGATTTCCCAGGCCTTCATTGGTGTCCTCGATGACGTTCCCACGCTGGAAATAAAATCCACTGAGAGCACATCGCAAGCCGAGGCAGCACTCAGCAACGGTGAACTACCGGCATACTTAGTTGTTCCTGATGGGTTCAGTCGGGTGATTACCGAAGACCAATCCACGAATTTGATACTGGCTTACAATGAAGCTGACCCAACGCTGCCCCAGAGACTCATTCCGGTGATTAGGGAAGTTACCTTGGGATTTTTAAACATTACCATACCCGTGAATATAGAACTCGTACAACAGGAATCCCATATCGCCAACCCCTTTATTAACTGGTTTATACCAGGCATGTCTGTTTACGGATTAATGATATTGATACCCACCGTTGGCGGCATCATGGTCAGAGACAGGTTAAGAGGCTTCTTGCCACGCCTGATGACCACGCCTGCCCGACCCTCTGACTTTATATTCGGTTATACTATCCCCTTTATACCAGTAATAATTAGCTCCACTGCCATTTATCTCGGCGTCGGGTTCTTGATGGGACTGAGCATTATTGGCAACTTTGGTCTTGCCTATCTTATCCTGTTTACCACCGGAATCTGTTGTCTGGGAATCGGGATGATAATGGGTACTGTATCCCGTTCCGAGGACCAGGCATCAGGGATTCCTTGGATTTTCATTGTCCCCTTGGCTATGATATCTGGTGCTTGGTTTCCAGCAGAGCAGATGCCAGCGGCTGTTACCAGAGTTGCCGAAGTCTTTCCTTTCTTCCATGCTATGAATGCTTGCCGCTATGTCATTAATGGCGGGGTGCCCCTGAGCAACATCAGCTACGGTATTTACTGGCTTATTGGCTGGACAGTAGCCTTCTTTGCCATTGGCATCGTAGTGTTCCGCAGGAGCATGGCAAGGTGAGGTGATAAGGAGGCTAAAATGCGGGTGCCGATGATTGCTGGTAACTGGAAGATGAATACTACAGTAAGCGAAGCCGTAGAGTTGGTCAATAAAATGCGTCACGAGCTTGATGAGATAGCTAATGTTGACAAGGTAATCTGCCCCCCGTTTATTTCTCTGGCTGCGGTAAAGGAGCTAATTAAAGGAACTTCAATAAAACTGGGGGCACAGAACCTACATTTTGAGGAAAAGGGCGCCTATACCGGCGAGATTTCACCACTAATGCTCGCTAGGCTGTGTGAATTTGTTATCATCGGACACTCTGAGCGCAGGCAATATTTCAAAGAGACCGGGGAAATCGTCAATAAAAAGGTCCAGGCAGCGCTGAGGGTTAAGCTGAAGCCCATTCTGTGTATCGGGGAATCGTTTGAGGAAAATGAGGCTGGAAAGACAGAGGCAGTAGTAGCCGAGCAGCTAAGGTCATCTTTAGCCGGGATAGGTTTTGTTAATGGCTTGATTATAGCCTATGAGCCAATTTGGGCTATTGGCACCGGCAAGGCAGCAACCGGCAGGCAGGCAAATGAGACCATTGGTTTTATCCGCCAAAACATCGCCAAATTATATAATAAAGGCACCGCCCAGGAGATGCGCATTCTCTATGGTGGCAGCGTTACCGCTGAAAATGCTGCCGAGTTCATAAACCAGCCTGAGATAGACGGCGCTCTGGTCGGTGGCGCCAGCCTGAAAGCAAACCAATTTTTGAGCATTGTCAAGCAGACCTCCAAAATCAAGAGTCACTCATAAAGAGGGAGTATCAGAGGGGCTATGCCCCTCTATGGGGTAAAAAATCCTCTCTTACATAACCAAGGGCAAATTCCCCTTATCTAGGGGATTGGCTACCCAATAAAAACCCAAAAGGGAAAGCTTGAAGGGGCTTCGCCCCTTCAAAACCTATTCTTCCCCTTCCCTGGTAAGGGAGGGGGATAGAGGGGGTAGGTTGCTAAGGAAATATACTGGGGATAGGGTTATTACAGATGAACCATCTAGTAATTATAGTCGGTCCCACCGGAATAGGTAAGAGCCGGCTGGCTATCAGACTAGCCAAAACGTTTAATGGCGAGATAGTAAGCGCTGATAGTCGGCAGGTATACCGCTATATGGATATTGGCACGGCTAAACCTAGCCCAGAAGAACTGTCCCTTGTTCCTCACCACCTGATAAGTATAGTTAACCCTGACGAGGATTTTAGCCTGGCTCAATACCAACAGCTAGCCCATCGGGCTATAGAGGATATTCAGCGGCGCAACAAATTAGCCCTACTGGTAGGTGGTAGTGGAATGTATGTATGGTCAGTATTGCAGGGCTGGGGAATACCACAAGTCCCCCCTGACCCGAAATTCAGACATAGCTTAGAAGAAAGGGCAGCCAAGGTTGGCAAGGATGAGCTTTATCACGAGCTGATGAAGGTTGACCCACTGGCGGCACAGAGGATTGACCCACGTAATGTGCGCCGGGTCATACGAGCCCTTGAGGTGTACAGAGGCACCGAGACCCCTATTTCCCGGCTTCAGTATAAGAAGGCACCACTGTTTAACGCCCTGATAATAGGCTTGACCACCGATAGAGGAGAGCTATACCGGAGAATTGACTCAAGGGTTGACCAGATGATAAAGCAAGGCTTTGTCGCCGAAGTAGAAAGGCTGGTAAATATGGGCTACGACCTTAGTCTGCCAGCTATATCAAGTATTGGCTACAAGCAAATTGGTATGTTCCTCAAAGGTAAGATAACCTTAGCCACTGCCATCCAGCAAATCAAATATGAGACCCACCGAATTGCCAGACATCAATACGCCTGGTTTCAGTTGAAAGACGACAGGATTAAGTGGTTTGATATAAAGGATAGCGTAGGCCCGGCAATTATAAAGCTAATAGCTAATTTCAGAAGAGGCGCATAAGAAATAATGATAAAGTTCACCAAGCTTCAGGCTGCGGGAAATGATTTTGTACTGGTGGAGACCACTGAGACGGGGCGTGATTGGTCTCAGGTAGCCAAAGCTATGTGTGACCGTCACTTCGGTGTCGGTGCCGACGGCTTGCTGCTGTTATTGCCGTCAGACACTGCCGATTTTCAGATGCGTATGTTTAATCCTGATGGCTCCGAGGCTGAAGCCTGTGGCAACGGACTAATATGCTTGGCTAAATATGTAGTAAATACGAGGTTGGCTAGTGGTGGAGCTCGGGAGATATTAATAGAAACAGTGGCTGGAATAAGGAAAGCCAGGATTAATAGGGTAAAAGGTAGGCTGGCTAAAATCCAGGTCAGTATGGGGACACCAAAATTTGCCGCTCAAGATATTCCAGTAAGAATAGAAGAGGGTGATAGGGGATTAGTTGACATAAAATCAATGCTGGGCTATACTGTTACTATAGACGATAGAGGGCTAGACCTGAACTTCGTCTCAATTGGGAATCCACATGCGGTCTATCTTTGCCAACAGCCGGTATCCGATTTTCCGCTGTCCCAGATAGGGCCAAAGGTGGAGCACCTGTCAATATTTCCCAACCAAATAAATTTTGAGGTAGCCAATATAGTGAATCGAAAGCAGATAAAAGCTCGGGTCTGGGAAAGAGGGGCAGGGGAGACCCTAGCCTGCGGCAGTGGCGCCTGTGCAGTGGCGGTTGCCGCCCAACTAAGGGGTTATATTGATAACAAGGTGGAAGTAAAACTACGTGGAGGCATATTGGAGGTGGAGTGGGATAGGGTAGGGGAGATATTTCTTAGCGCTCCCGCTGAAATAGTATTCACCGGAGAATGGCCAGAAGGGTGTAGATAAAATGAGAATGTCTAAACGACTGGAAAACTTACCTCCTTATCTGTTTGTAGAAATTAGTAAGAAGATTGCCGAAAAAAAAGCTAAGGGTGAGGATATAGTTAGCTTTGGTATCGGTGACCCTGACATTCCAACGCCAGCTAATGTAATTGGGCGGCTGTGTCAGGCGGCGCAAGACCCGGCTAACCACCGCTATCCGGAGACTGAGGGGCTGCCTGAATTGCGCCGGGCTATAGCCCAGTGGTACAAAAAGCGCTTTGATGTCTCTCTTGACGCTGATAAAGAAGTTTTACCCCTTATTGGTGCCAAAGAGGGCATCGTCCATATCGCCTTATGCTTTATTGACTATAATGATATCGCCCTGGTGACTGACCCAGGCTATCCCCCGTATTCAATGGGCACCGTCCTCGCTGGTGGCAGACCTTATTACCTGCCGCTTACTGAGAAGAATAATTTTCTCCCCGATTTAGATGCTATTCCGGCTGATGTCCTCAACAAGGCAAAACTTTTATGGCTCAACTATCCTAATAACCCTACCGGGGCTGTGGCTGACCTCGGGTTTTTCAACCGAGTAGTCAAATTTGCCCAGCAGCACAATTTGGCGGTTTGCCATGATGGCCCATATACCGAAGTGGCTTTCGATGGTTATCAGCCAGTCAGCTTTATGCAAGCCGATGGAGCTAAAGAAATCGGTGTTGAGTTCCATTCCCTGTCCAAGAGCTACAATATGACCGGGTGGCGGATAGGAATGGTGGTAGGTAATGCCACCATGGTCGCTGCCCTGAAGAGAGTCAAGTCGAATCTAGATTCGGGGATTCCACAGGCTATTCAATACGCTGCCATTGAGGCTTTATCCGGACCCCAGGATTGCATTCAAGAGCACAATACCATTTACCAGCGACGTCGCGACTTGGTTATTGACATGCTGAACAGTATCGGTCTTAAAGCTAGAGTGCCGAAAGCGGGGCTATATATTTGGGCTAAAGTCCCCGAAGGCTATACATCCGAGGAGTTTACCAACAATGTCTTAGAGCAGGTTGGGGTAGTAGTGACCCCCGGGACAGGTTACGGCAAAAATGGCGAGGGTTATGTCAGGTTGTCGCTTACTGTCCCGGATGCAGCATTAGTCAAGGGCCTATCACGGTTAGCCGGGTGGCGCGACTATAAAAGCAAGTTGAAGCCAACAAAATAACTTGACATAATGGAGGGCTATTATTACTAAAAGAGCAATTGTTACTAAACCACCTCCAGAACGGGCATTCCTAGTCGGGGTACGAGCCAAAGGGAATGCCGACAGATGGCTGGAGGAGGATTCAATAGAGGAGTTGGCTCAACTAGCTGGCACAGCCGGGGTTGCAGTGGTGGGGAAACTCACCCAGCGACTACCGGTGCCTTCGAAAACCCATTATCTCGGCAAAGGTAAGCTAGACGAATTACTATCTTTAAAGAGCAGCGCCAACTATAGTGTAGTAATTTTTGACGACGAGCTTTCACCACTACAGCAACAAAAACTAGAGGACACCCTCCAGGTAAAGGTAATTGACCGTTCTGCCTTGATTTTAGACATTTTTGCCAAGCGGGCCCGAACCCGTGAAGGTCAATTGCAGGTAGAACTGGCTCAGCATCAGTACCTCCTCCCTCGCCTGGCTGGGCAGTGGAGCCATTTAGAAAGGTTGGGCGGTGGTATTGGCACCAGAGGCCCTGGGGAGTCACAACTCGAGACTGATAGGCGCCTTATTCGTCAGAAAATAAATCGTTTGAAAGCGCAGCTTGAGGAAACACGGAGACACCGTGAGCTATACCGCCAATACCGGAGAAAGAGCGGTATCCCGATTGTAGCCATAGTCGGCTATACTAATGCCGGCAAAAGCACCTTGCTCAATGCTCTTAGCCAGGCAGATGTATTTGTCGAAGATAAGCTGTTTGCTACTTTAGACCCGACTACCCGGCGCCTGACCCTGCCTGATAAGAGTGTAGCCTTAATAACCGACACCGTTGGCTTTATCCGGAAGTTACCGCCTACTATCATAACTGCGTTTAGAGCGACCCTTGAGGAGTTAAATGAAGCCAGTATGCTGCTTCATGTGGTTGATTTAACTTGTCATAATGCTGCCGAGCAATGGCAAACAGTAGAGGACATTCTTAGCGACCTTAACCTAGCCGATAAACCCAGAATCACCGCCCTAAATAAAATCGATTTGCTACTTGACCGTAATAAGACCTGGGATGAGCAGACTGCCATAAACTTTCTTTCTGACCGGTCTCATCCAGCCAAAAGCAATACAGTGCTAATCTCAGCCGCCAAAAAATGGGGATTATCTAAACTCCTGGAGTTAATTCACCACACCCTGACCCAAATAGCTCAACCTGCTTAGTGCTTCCAAGAATGGAAATGTATCGCCTCACCGGTAACATCTAGTGCCGCCTCCCAAACCGCCTCAGACAGGGTAGGGTGAGCATGCATGGTAGCGATAATGTCCTCAGCCCTCGCCTCTAGCTTCATAGCCAGGGCAGCTTCTGGTATAAGGCTAGTAGCTCGAGGACCAACGATATGAACCCCTAATATCTGACCATAATCCTGGTCGGTGATTATCTTTACCAGCCCCCTCAGCTCACCTAAAATTTTTGCCATACCACTGGCAACGAAAGGAAACCTACCAACCCCCAGCTTATATCCTCTGGCAACCGCTTCCTCCTCAGTGAGACCGACACTGGCTACTTCGGGCAAGGTAAAGATGCATTGTGGGACTGCCTGGTAATCTATTTGACAATCTTTACCCATCACATTCTCGGCAGCTACTCTCCCCTCAGCAAAGCTGACATGGGCTAGCATTATCCCACCAACGACATCGCCAGCGGCATAGATATCAGGTACGCTGGTCCGCATCCTTTCACTAACCTGAATGCAACCACGCTCTATTGCTATACCGCACTCATCCAGCCCCAGACCTTCTATGTTTGGTCTATAGCCTACGCATACCGCGGCAGCCTCTGCTTCCAGCTTCTTTTCAACTTTATTACTGTCAGAGAAGGTTACTAATTTGCCCCCCTTGGTATCCTTAATCCCGGTGACCTGCGCCCCGCAGTATATCTCGATACCATCCTCCCTGAGTGCCTCATCAAGGACAGCCACCACCTCAGCATCTTGGGTCGGGAGGATGTGGGGCATCATCTCCACTATACTTACTTTACAGCCTAACTTAGCCAAAATGGTCGCCATTTCTACCCCAATTACACCACCGCCGACCATCACCAAACTCTTGGGGAGCCGGTCCAGGCTGAGCATACCCTCGGCATCCATTATATCTGGGCTATCAGCCCCGGGGATAGGTAATACTATTGGTTTAGAACCAGTGGCAATAACTACCTTTTCTGCCTGAATGGTCTGCTTCTTGCCCTGCCCGGAATCGATTTTTACTTGCTTTGGTTGGGCTAGTTTAGCCCGTCCACTAATAACTTCAACATTATTCCGGCGCAAAAGACCCTCAACGCCCGATATTAATGTTGATATTACCTTATTCTTACCGGCTTGCATTTTAGATAAATCGAGGTTAGTTCCGGCGACACTTATCCCATATTGCCCGGCATCTTTAATCGATTGGTAAATCTCAACAGTATGTAGTAAAAATTTGGTTGGGATACAACCACGATTGACACAGATACCACCCAGGTTTTTCTCCTCCACCAGTGTCACCTTGCCACCAAGTTGTGACGCCCTTATCGCCGCCATATAACCGGCGGGACCACCACCAATTACCATTATGTCTCTTTTCTCCATGTTGCACTCCCTGTTCTTTTTATGACGCCAAGCCCTCAAAAAACGCTCTGTAGTCAAAATCTAGGCGCCTAAAAATTGTTATTAATGATTTTGTACCTTTTGAAGTAGTAAGCCGAAATTTTTCCAAATTTTTGGCCTTTCGTTTTCCCTTAGGCTCCGGACGGTGGGAACCATTATTCGGGGTTTGCCGGGGTTATCAGGATATGGTTTATAACTTAACATAATGTTACTTGTTTTTATATTATTTACCAAAATCTGGAGCAAAGGCTTCGACGGCATCAAGAAACAGCGTAGCAGTGTATGTTAGCACTGGACCACCGCCCATGAGATTAGCGACACACGCTGTCTCCGTAAGTTCCTGGCGAGTAGCCCCGGCTTTAAGCGCCTCATAAACATGATGGACAATGCAGTAGTCACAGCGAGCAGCTAGACCAACCGCAGCGGCAATTAATTCCTTGGTTTTCAGGTCTAGCGCTCCGGGCTTCATCGCCGCTTTACTTAATTCGATAAATGCTGGCATGCACGCAGGATGGGCTACACCCCACGCCTTAGCCCCACTACGAAATTCATTCAATATTTCCCTCGGGTTCTTGTCCATCCTTTACCTCCTTATAAGACAGTCAATGTTTAGATTTTAAAGACGAAGCAAAGTGTTGTCAATGAAAGCAAATTTGCGACGTGCCCGGAATATTATGTGAAAATGGCTATATTGGGCGCTTTTGGGACGCACTATATTTGTTATGTGAAATAAATAAGCAAAATGGGCTCAAAACTTGATTTTCAAGCCACCCCCCTGCCAAACGCAACTAAAAAGTGGAAAAGACGCGAGCTGAGCAATCAGGGCGGTCTTGTATTCTCTCTGTGCTTTAATTTTTTCTTTAACTTAGCGACTGTAATTAAATTTCTTAAGCCCTCCGGTAGCGCTGTAAAATTGCAAAACGCAAAAGAGTTAAAAAAGTTTGTAATTTATGTAAAGTTCATGTAGGAGTAGCCATCACAATCAAGGGAAAAATCAAAGTGGGCTCGGCAGGACTCGAACCTACGACCAAGCGGTTATGAGCCGCCCGCTCTGCCTCTGAGCTACGAGCCCACAGAAGAACAAGAGGTTACTTTCTAAATGAATTATATTGCCCTTAGGTTTCGGAGTCAAGCCATCGTATATTAGCGTTAGCTTGCTGTTAGGGTTCCTCTGGGCTAGAATTGAGCTAGAGATGATAGTGCTTATGCTTATAGGAGAGATAGAGGAAGCTGTTTTGGAAAGCCTTAGGCAGCCTTTGACCCAGGCCTTTGGTCAAGAAACGAAGATAGGCAATAAAATGCCCTTGCTACGGGAGAGCTACTATCATAATCGCAACCAGTATCTGGCACCTCCACTCCTTTCCCTCATCCCACCCCCCGACTCAGCTAATAGAGCCCTCGGGGTGGTTGATGTCGATATTTTTGCCCCCGGGCTTAATTTCGTCTTTGGCATAGCCGATATCGCCGGCAGAAGAGCCCTCATCTCGTTGAAACGCTTGAGGCAAGAGTTCTACGGCTTGCCTCGGGACGAAAAACTCTTTCTGAAGCGGGCAACCAAGGAAGCGGTCCACGAGCTAGGACACACCTATGGACTTGAGCATTGCCCTAACCCCGTCTGTGTCATGCATTTTTCTAACTGCCTCCATGATACTGATATAAAGAGCTGGGAATTTTGCCCCGACTGTCAACAGAAGGTTAATAAAATACAGCAGGTCGGAGATGGCTGAGGAGCGCATTAGGCAAGCCTTACTTTATGAAAACCTCGGGGACAAGGTGCAGTGTCACACCTGTGAAAGGCGCTGTCTAATCCCTGAGGGAGAGTTAGGCTTCTGCGCCTCCAGAAAGAACATCGGTGGGCAGCTTTATACCTTGGGGTACGGTGATATTTCTTCCATCAGCGCCAATCCGATTGAAAAGAAGCCCTTCTTTCATTTCTATCCGGGGACAAAAGCCTTGACCATTGGTAGCTGGTCATGTAACTTTACCTGCCCCTGGTGTCAAAATTACGACATAAGTAAATCGCCTCAGAACATAGGCAAGGGGCAGTATATAAGCCCGGCAGAATTTGTTGAACTCGTCGGGCAACATCATTGCCAGGGGACTAGCGTCTCTTTCAATGAGCCAACTATGCTCTTTGAGTACTCTCTGGATATCTTCGACTTGGCTAGGGATAGAGGCTATTATAATACTTATGTTACCAACGGCTACATGACTGAACCGGCGCTGGAAATGCTGGTGGCTCACGGCTTGAACGCAGCGAATATTGATATCAAGGGTGAGGCTGAAGCGGTCAAGAGGTTCTGTACTGCTGATGTCAACGTAGTCTGGAGAAACGCTGCCCTAGCCAAAGGGCGCGGGGTATGGGTTGAGCTAACCACGCTGATTATACCGAGTATAAATGATGCTGAAACCGGGTTAAGCCGGATAGCACAAAGAATCAAGAGAGAGCTGGGGGTTGATACTCCGTGGCATGTTACTGGTTACTACCCGGCATACAAATTCAGAAACGAGTTATACATTCCCCCGACACCAGTGAGCACTTTAGAGAAGACAAGAGCTATCGGTAAGGCAGAGGGATTGAATTATGTATATGTAGGCAATGTGCCCGGACACCGGTATGAAAATACCTACTGCCCTAAATGTAACCAACCTCTGATTAAGCGCTACGGCTTCAGCGTAACCGAGTACAGCGTCGGCTCAGATAAGCGTTGCCCTTACTGCGGGGAGGATATTCCCATCATAGGACCACAGGTTCCAAACCTAAACAAGATTGGGTAAAAAAATGGAACAGCTACATAGAGTTAAGGTTGGCTGCTGTGGTTTCCCCTGCAGCCGAAAGGATTACTTCAGCCAATTCAAGATGGTGGAAGTCCAGCAGAGCTTCTACAAGATGCCTAAACTTGAGACTGCCCGAGGCTGGCGGGAACAAGCCCCACCTGACTTTGAGTTCACCCTAAAGGCATGGCAGCTAATAACCCATCCCCCATCCAGTCCTACCTATCGCAAGGCAGGCATCGAAATCCCCTCAGCTAGGCAAGAGCACTATGGATTCTTTAGACCCACTGAGGAAGTGCATAAAGCCTGGGAAGAAACTAAGCAATTCGCCCGGACACTTGGGGCTAAGGTCATAGTTTTTCAGTGCCCGGCTTCTTTTGAAGAAAACAGACAAAATATTGGCCATATAATTAAATTCTTCCAACTTGTGGGAAGGACCGAGTTCCTATTTGCCTGGGAGCCAAGGGGCAAGTGGAGTGAGCAGACAATCAAAGACCTGTGCCACCAGCTAGGGCTAATTCACTGCGTTGACCCGTCAGTCAGAATGCCGTTATTTGGACAGCCCTGGTACCTTCGCCTGCACGGAGAACCTCATTACCGCCACCAATACTCTGAAGAGGAGTTGATACAGCTCAAGAGCCGGCTACAGGACAGGGAAAGCTATGTCCTGTTCAATAACATTAATATGTACCACGATGCCCTAGTTTTTGACCGCTTGCTCACGGGGGATTAGTAGTAATCACCGAGCAGGTGGATGTTACCCAACCTCACCCGTTTCAGTCCTTGTCTTTTTGCCTCTGCCAAGCATTCTTCAGCGTGACGACGAGAGGTCGGTGGCAGGTCCCGCATCATAAATTGGGGGTGGAAGGCAAGGAGAGCATAAGGAATATCAGGGCTAATCGAGGCAATAAAGGCAGCAATCTTTGAGATTTCCCCCCTATCTATGTATCCCGGGACAAGCAAAGTGCTGGCGACCAAGAATGGGGGCACCGTCCTTTTTCTAGCATACTCAGCCAAAAGCTTAAAGTTTTCCAGGGTTCTTTTATTACTTACCCCACAGAGGGCAATGTGCAGTCCCTCACTCCAGGCTTTGAGGTCAAACTTGATACAACCACCAGAGTTAAGGGAAAGCTCAGCCGCCTGGCTTAATAATGCCGGATGCATTGAGCCATTGGTCTCCCAGCAGATGCGCAGAATCCTGTCTTTATTTTCGGCTAAAGCCAGCCGGGAGGCACGAAGGGCATGAGGCAACTGCGGTGACGGGTCACCACCAAAGTAGCATATGCAAGCGGTGCGGTCATCAACCGCCTCAGCCAGCTCTAAGGCATCAACCTTGCTCTCCTTGGTTGCTGAGTAGCGATAGTGCCAGTTCTGGCAGAAGAGACAATCAAAGGAACAGGCTTGATAGAAGACCACCAGATTTTTGTAGCCATATTCAGCGCCCTGGGAGTAGGCAAATTGAGGGTAACCAACCCCGGTTCCGCCGGGACAGACCCAATCAGCCACGCAGTTAGTGGGCAAGGAATCATAATACCAACTGACATTGCCCTTGCTCGCCGTGGCACCCCTAAACCTGCTTTCCCGGTTGGTGCGTAACCCGCAATAGCCCCGGCTACCCTGGGAGACACGACATTCATTGACACAGATGTGACATTGGAGCCCGACCTCGCTCCGCGGAGGCTGAAATGGGAGGCTAAACAGGTTTCTTGCCTGACTGTGGGCTTTCTCAATCAGGGGGAGGACTTGCTTAAAGTCCTGTCGAATACAATCCAAGCATAGTCCCAGGGCTTGGGAAATAAGGGGTGACTCCTTACCACAGTGCTGGCATATAGCATTAGTTCTGGTACTCGAGCGTTGGCGAACTATCCTCGTATTAACTCCACTTGCTGATTGTCTAAAGAAACCCTTAACGGTGCTTTACTTCGTATGAGCCAAAAATAAAGTTTAGGTCATTTTGCAAAGCATTAATCTTTTCCCCAGGGAAGAGCTCCTCATTTATGTCAAGCATAACTTTGGTCTCACCTTTAGCCGAGCCCACGATATGTGCCCTGAGACACTCTTTTCCGCCCGACTCGCCCTGAATCTTAAAGGTTAGCGTACCACGAGAAATAAACGATGATGTCTCACTGGGCAAAGAGTATGTCTCCAATTTTGCCTCACCTATAACTGTCCCCTGCTTTAGAGTAAAGTCCCTTATCTCATCATAAAGTAATTCCGGATTTACGCCTTGGTAAGTTTTCTTGATTTGCATCTTTGTCTCCTGCGCTTTCTTGAGTTGCTATATTCTGACCGGCATTCCCCTTTCTTTCAGGTATTGCTTAGCTTGCCAGATTGAGATTTCACCGAGATGGAAGATTGAAGCCGCCAGCAGGGCTGAGGCTTTACCCATTACCACAGCATCGTAGAGATGCTCTAGCTTGCCTGCCCCTCCAGAAGCAACAACCGGGATATGGACTGCTTCTGCCACTGCTCTGGTCATCTCTAAATCATACCCTTCCTTTGTCCCGTCAGCGTCCTTGCTGGTAAGCAAAATCTCACCTGCCCCTAATTCCTCTGCCCACTTTGCCCAGCCAACCAGCTCTATGCCCGTAGCCTCACTACCACTCCGCACTACCACCTCCAATCTGGGAGAACCGCTTCCCACCGCATTCTTCCTGCCATCAATGGCTACCACCAGCCTATCTTTACCAAATTCCTTGACTGCTCTGGCTATGAGGTCTGGCTCCCTGACGGCAGCTGTGTTTATAGAGACCTTGTCCACGCCAATGTCAAGTAATGCCCTCATATCCTCAATGCTACCTATGCCACCACCGACAGCAAAGGGGATAGTAACTACCTGGCAGACCTTCCTGACCCACTCCAACCTTGTCTTTCTACCCTCCACGGTGGCAAAGATATCAAGAAAAACAAGCTCATCAGCGCCCTCACCGCAGTAAGCTGCCGCCGCTTCTACCGGGTCGCGGACATCCCTAAGGTTTTCAAACTTCACCCCTTTAACTACTTTTCCGTCCTTAACATCGAGGCAGGGTATAATCCTTATCGGCTTCATCGCTCCCCTTTTCCTATTAATAATAAACCTAATTGATACATTTTGTCACCTCTGTCCTGTTGTTGCTCAACACCAAAGGGTATGCTATACTATGGGGTAATCAGAAGGAGTTTAAGATTGCCAAATGCAGTGAATATTAAGCAGCTGTTAGAGGCCGGTGCCCACTTCGGGCACCAGACCAGTTATTGGCACCCCCGCATGAAGAGCTACATCTTTACCCGGCGCAATGGCATTCACATCATTGACCTAGAGCAAACCATCAGCATGTTAGACAAAGCCTGCGAGTTTATTCGGCAGCTGGTAGCCGAGGGCGGCACTATCCTTTTTGTCGGCACTAAGAAACAGGCTCAAGAGGCAATAGAGGAAGAGGCTAAACGCTGCGGTATGCCTTATGTCAACCAACGCTGGCTGGGCGGAGTACTGACCAACTTTACTACTATCCAGACCCGCATAGACTACCTAGTCCGTTTAGAAGACCAGCAAACTAAGGGCGAGTTTAACCGCCTACTCAAGAAGGAAGCCCTAAAGTTTGATAGAGAAATTCTACGCCTCAACCGACAGATAGGTGGTCTCAAAGAGATGACCAGTCTACCGTCAGCATTGTTCATTGTTGACGTTATCAAGGAAAGGATTGCCCTAGCCGAGGCCAAACGTGTAGGAATACCAGTGGTGGCTATTGTAGATACCAATTGTAACCCGGCTGATATTGATTACCCTATCCCCGCCAATGACGATGCCATTAAAGCCATCAAGCTAATATGCAGTAGTATTGCCGATGCAGTGGTTGAGGGTAAAACTGGTGAGGCAGTGGCTCCAACCGAGGAAGCAGCAGAGGGCTTGGAGGAACTTGAGGCTGCCGAGCCAGTTATTTTCACCCCTGATGAATAAGCCGGAGGGGTAGAGGTTGAAGATTCCAGTAGCCAAAATCAAGGAGTTAAGGGACCAGTGTGGTGCTGGAGTTATGGATTGCAGGAGCGCTCTCCTTGAAGCTGAAGGGGATACGGAAAAGGCAATCCAGATTCTGAAGCAGAAAGGCTACCTTCAGGCACAAAAGAAAGCAAAACGTTCTGCTACCCAGGGAATCATTGAAGCCTACATCCATACCGGGGGGCAAATTGGTGCCATGGTTGAAGTCAACTGCGAAACCGACTTTGTTGCCCGTACTGACGAATTTAGGGAGCTGGCTCACAATTTGGCAATGCAAGTAGCCGCCATGCCTCCTCAATTTATCTCAATTGATGATGCCCCCTTTGGTGATACCATAGAACCCGCGGTAGCATGCCTGCTTCACCAGCCCTACATTAAGGACCCGAGCAAGACAGTTCAAGATATTATTACTGAGACTATTGCCAAGGTAGGAGAGAACATCAAAGTAAGTAGATTCGCCAGATTTGAATTGGGTAGATAGGTGTTAACCAATGATCACTCCAAAGTATAAGCGGGTATTACTTAAACTTAGCGGCGAGGCTTTCGCCGGTAAAACCGATTATGGCATCGATTCCTCTACCCTGACCATGATAGTCAAACAGATTAAACAGGTGATAGAAATGGGGGTGGGGGTAGGGGTTGTTGTCGGTGGTGGTAACATCTGGCGGGGGGCTAAGGCAGAGCAGGAGGGAATGGATAGAGTCACCGCTGACTATGCTGGCATGCTAGCCACAGTGATAAATGCCCTGGCTCTCCAGGATGCACTAGAGAGAGAAGGAATACCAACCAGAGTCCAGTCGGCGATAAATATTCAACAGGTAGCCGAGCCATACATTAGACGCCGAGCTATCCGCCACCTAGAGAAAGGCAGAGTGGTCATTTTCGCTGGCGGCACTGGCAATCCGTATATGACCACGGACACTGCTTCTGCCCTACGAGCTATAGAGATTGAGGCAGAAGTCCTACTTATGACCAAGAATAATGTTGATGGCATCTATAGTGCTGACCCTAGCAAAAATCGCACCGCTAAGAAGTTTGACAAACTTACCCACATTGAAGCCCTAAATATGCGCTTAGAGGTAATGGATGCTACTGCTCTTTCCCTCTGCTTGGAAAACAAGCTACCGATAATCGTCTTTGACCTCCTGGCTCCCCGCAGTATTGAGCGTGCTATACTGGGTGAACCCATTGGTACCATGGTATCCAGCGGGACGGAAGATGGTTAGCCGCATTTTGTGGAACATCGAACAAAAGATGCGAACCTCTATCGAGGTCTTGAAGAGAGAATTAGCCACCATTCGCACCGGGCATGCCAACCCTGCCCTAATAGAGCACATTAAGGTAGAATATGCTGACGTGTCTACTCCACTTAATCAACTGGCTAGTATTTCGGCGCCTGGGGCAAGGCTGCTCGTCATCCAACCTTGGGACAAAAGCAGCCTACGCAGTATTGAGAAAGCCATCTTAACCTCTGACCTCGGGCTAAATCCGACTAGTGACGGGAGTGCAATTCGAATAAATATCCCACCACTGAGCGAAGAGCGGAGACAGGAGCTAATTAAGGTCGCCCGGGGCAGGGTGGAAAAAGAAAAAGTAGTAATACGCAATCTACGGCGTGAAGCCATGGATGAACTAAAAGGGTTGGAGAAAGATAAGGATATATCCCAGGACGAGCTTAAGCGCGCCCTAGACCAACTACAAAAGCTTACTGATAGCTTCATTGCCAATGCTGAGCAGGCGGGACGAGATAAGGAAGAAAAACTCACGGAAGTATAGCTGAAGTTAAGGGGTAAGTTTAATATTGAGCGGCAACACTAAGGCTACTTTGTTAACTGAAGGGAAAAAGCTTCGCTTGCCCAACCATGTAGCTATTATTGTGGATGGTAATGGTAGATGGGCAGAACGGCATGGATTACCTAGGTTTGAAGGGCACCTGGCAGGACTAAAAAGTGTACGCTCGACAATTAGATGCCTCAACCAATACCCGATAAAGTATGTAACCCTCTACGGTTTCTCCACGGAAAACTGGAATCGCCCCCAAGATGAGGTGGCGGGTTTGCTCCGTCTCCTAGAAGAGGCAGTGGACAAAGAAGCCCAAGAGCTTCATAAACAGGGGGTCAAGATTCGCCACCTCGGTCGACTTGAAGGGCTCCCCCAAGGTCTTGAGCAAGCAATAAATAGAGCTATTGAGTTGACCAAAAACAATACCGGGATGACACTTAGCCTCGCCATCAACTATGGGGGACGCACTGAGATCCTTGACGCAGTACGCTCCATTATCGCTGAATGTGTGCCACCTCAAAGTATAGACGAAAAATTATTTAATAATTACCTTTATACCGCCGGTTTACCTGATGTTGACTTAATCATTCGCACCGGTGGTGAACTACGGATAAGCAATTTCCTAATATGGCAAGCAACCTATAGTGAATACTACTTCACCGATGTTCTATGGCCAGACTTTGATGAAAAAGAGATTAAGAAAGCACTCTTATCTTACAGCCAGAGGCAACGGCGCTTCGGTGGAGTATAACTGAGGTTGTTTAGTAACTCTAGCTCTGCAGAAATGCCTTTGATTTCTCTAATAAGCCTCTTTGGGCTCCGGCTTCTTGATAAGGAGAGATAATCACTATAGAGGGATTACCTCCCTAAAGCCATCTTAATTACGGAGTAAGTTGATAGATAAGCCTATGCTCAAGGAAAGAATCATAACTGCCCTCTGGTTTGTCCCGCTTCTGGTTATTGTCGTCTGGTTTGGTGGGGAGCCGGGACTTACCGCATTAATAGTCGCCTTTGGCATCCTGGCTGCTCTTGAATTCTACCGGATGGTGGCTACCTCAAAAGCACCGCCATTGACTGTCTTCGGGCTAATTTGGACTGCCTTCTTCACCCTTAGCCGCAATTCAGAGTTACTGTCGCTCTTTGAAACCCGCTTCGGTTCCGGTTTACTCATGCCATTGCTGCTAGCCTCAGCCGTGGTGCTACCTTTAATTGGACTCCTTTCCCGACGACAAAAAGAGGGTGCTTTTACCACCTGGGCATGGACGATAGCTGGAGTCCTCTATGTAGGCTGGCTGTTAAGCTATCTGGTGGCACTAAGAGGACTGGATGGTGGTAGAAATTGGGTATTCTTTGCTCTATTTGCTACCTGGGCTTCGGATACTACTGCCTTCTTCATCGGCAGGAGATTTGGCAGGCATAAGCTAGCCCCAAATATCAGCCCGGGTAAGACCTGGGAAGGAAGCGTGGGCGGAATAGTCGGGGCTATCATAGTGAGCATATTGTTTTTTACCCCCACACCCTTCCACTTGCCCCTCGTCTACTGGCAGGCAATAGTCTTGAGCATACTGGTCAGTATCTTTGGTCAGATTGGCGACCTAGTAGAATCCCTGCTTAAACGCAATATGGGGGTAAAAGACTCAGGCAGGCTAATGCCAGGACACGGGGGTATCCTTGACCGACTGGACAGCATTATCTTTGCCGGTATAGTGGTATACTATTATGTGATATGGGCAATATAACCAAGCGATTGGCGGTTTTGGGTTCAACCGGCTCCATAGGTCAGCAAACACTCGAGGTAGTCCGTGCCTTACCCCACAGGCTTCATATAGTTGGGCTAGTTGGCGGAAAGAACGTTAATTTACTGGCAAAGCAAATCAAGGAGTTTAAACCAAGGTTTGTTTATTGTCACGACAGGAAGGCACTAGCCCGCTTGGTTAATGCTAACTATAAATTCCTACCACCAGAAGACATTGCCCGGCATCCTCAGGTGGATGTCGCTGTTATCGCTACCTCAGGAAGTTCAGGGCTGAGCCCAGCACTGGCTGCGGTAAAAGCCAGTAAAAATGTTGCCCTAGCCAACAAGGAGTCATTAGTTATGGCGGGCGAGATTATCACCAATGAAGCGAAGCTAAACGGAGCCCTGATTTTGCCTATTGACAGCGAGCATAGTGCTATATGGCAGTGCCTCAAAGGTGAAATGCAGCCAGCAGCCAAGCTTATTCTGACTGCCTCAGGCGGTCCTTTCCTCCATTATTCCCCTGCTGAGCTAAATGAGGTGACCGTTGAGCAGGCGCTAAAACATCCCTCGTGGCAGATGGGAAGAAGGGTCACCATTGACTCAGCCACCTTGATGAATAAAGGCTTTGAGGTCATTGAAGCCCATTGGCTATTTAACATGCCATTTGACAATATTAAGGTTTTAATCCATCCCCAGAGCATTATCCACTCTATGGTGGAATTTATAGATGGCTCAATTAAAGCCCAGCTAAGTTGCCCTGATATGCGCCTGCCCATTCAATGTGCCCTGACTTACCCTGAGCGCCTGCCTAATCCCAAACTTCCCCGACTTGACTGGAGCTTAATTAATAACCTGACCTTTGAACCACCTGACTTTAATACCTTCCCCTGCCTCAAGTTAGCCATTGAAGCTGGAAGGAAAGGCGGAACCTACCCGGCAGTACTCTGTGCCGCTGATGAGGTAGCGGTTGAACTTTTCCTATCGCAAAGGATTAAATTTACTGAGATTGCTAATCTTATAGAGCAGGCATTAGAACTGCATCAACCCATCCCCTACCCTACCCTAGATGAAATCATAGCCGCTGATGCCTGGGCGAGACAGAAAGTCTTACAGATGGCTAGTGGAGATAAGCCATGCTAACGACCATAGGTGCCTTTGTCGGTATTATTGTCGTGCTTATCATTGCCCACGAGTTTGGACATTTTATTGCCGCTAAAGCATCTAGGGTAAGAGTGCACGAATTTGGTCTTGGCTTTCCCCCACGAGTATTCTCAATAAGACGAGGAGAAACAATATATTCACTGAACGCTATACCCTTAGGCGGATTCACCAAAATGGCTGGCGAAGAAGACCCCAAGGTACCAGGGAGTCTGGCTGGTAAGCGCATTGGCACCAGGCTTTTAGTCCTCAGCGCTGGTTCAATAATGAATATTATTCTGCCCCTTCTCCTATTCTCAATTGCCTTTATGGTTCCCCATAACCTAGTAATGGGGGAAGTGTTGATAGAAGAGGTAGCCCTCAATTCCCCAGCCGCCAGGGCTGGTATTGAACCGGGAGATACCCTCCTTAGCTTCAACCAAAAGCCAGTGCACAATATTGGTGACCTGCAACGCTATATTGAGCTTAACCTCGGCAAAGAGGCTACCATGTTTGTCCAGCATAGCGACTCATCTACAGAGAGTGTCCAGGTAGTACCGAGGTGGAGACCGCCTGAAGGTCAGGGGGCAATCGGTATTACAGTCAGACTGACAGACGCCACTATTGTCCGTCAAAGTGAACCCGCCTGGAGAGCAGCGCCTTTAGCGGTATCAGCGTGTGTGGAAACTTTTGTCCTATTCAAGAATGGAATACTTGGTATGGTTACTGGGACAACACCGGTTCAAGTGGCTGGGCCGGTGGGTATTGCTCAAATCACCGGGGAGGTGGCTAAGGGTGGGATTGGTCCGCTACTGGAATTTGCCGCTTTTCTCAGCATAAATATAGCTCTAATCAATATTTTCCCCCTCCCCGCTCTAGATGGTGGTAGAATTGCATTCGTGCTGCTGGAGCGAGTTCGCCGGGGCAAACGCGTGTCACCAAAGACAGAGGGACTGGTGCACTTTATTGGCTTTGCTGCCCTCATCGCCGCATTTATGGTAATCACCTACCGTGATATTATACGCATCATAGGCGGAGGCGGTCTAACACCATAATTTTATGTCATTTATCAGGGGAAGCTTGAAGGGGCTTCGCCCCTCTGATATAACCCATCCCCCTGCCCCCCTTCCCTTAATAAGGGAAGGGGGAGTGAAAGTAAGAGAGGGGGCTTTGCCCCCTCTCTAAAATCTCTTCTCCCTCTCCTTTTAAGGAGAGGGAGATAAAGGGGGTGAGGTTAATAATATTATGAAACCCAGACGAGCCAGCAAACCAATTCAGATTGGCAATGTAACCATCGGCGGTAACGCTCCGATTGTGGTCCAGTCTATGACCAAAACTGACACTCGTAATATTATGTCAACTACTGCCCAAATCAAGGAGCTTGAAGACTGTGGCTGCCAGTTAGTCCGAGTGGCGGTGCCTGATGCCGAAGCCGCCCGGGCAATACGAGCCATAAAAAGGGGCACTCCCCTACCGATTGTGGCTGATATTCACTTTGATTACCGACTGGCTTTACTGGCACTGGAAGCCGGGGCTGATGGACTGCGGTTAAATCCGGGCAACATCAGCCAGCCGAAAAAAGTCTCGGTCATAGTCCAGGCAGCTAAGGAGAGGAATGTTCCAATCCGCATCGGGGTAAATGCCGGCAGCCTGCCCAAAACCGCCAAACCCGGATTGACCCTCGCCAAGCAAATGGTTGATGTTGCCCTACAGCAGGTACGCCTGCTGGAGAGCCTTAACTTTGACCTGATTAAGGTCTCACTAAAAGCCTTTGACGTCCCGACGACTATTGACGCCTATGAAGACATTGCCCTAAAGATACCCTATCCCCTACATATAGGTATTACTGAAGCCGGCACATCCCGAAGGGGCATTATTCGGAGCACGGTAGGCATCAGCACCCTTCTCTATCAAGGCATCGGTGATACTATCCGGGTCTCATTAAGCGCCCACCCCAAAGAAGAGGTAATTGCTGCCTATGAGATTCTAAAGAGCCTGGACTTATGCCAGTACGGTCCGACTTTGATTAGCTGCCCCTCCTGTGGTCGGGCTGAGGTTGATATTATAAAATTAGCCGAAGAAGTTGAGGAAAGGCTATTAAAGATTGACAAGCCGATAAAGGTAGCGGTTATGGGCTGTGAGGTCAATGGACCCGGCGAGGCTAAAGATGCCGATGTCGGCATCGCCTGCGGCAAAGGCAAAGCCATCCTGTTCAAAAAAGGCAAAAAGATTGCTACTATCCAGGAAAAGGACTTTGTGATAGCTTTAATGAGGGAGGTGGAGAGGTTCTAAGCTTAGAATTGGGGAAGTTTGAAGGGGCGAAGCCCCTCTAAAAATCATCTTTCCCCCTCTCCTTCAAAGGAGAGGGGGATTAGGGGGGTGAGGTAGACAAAAAATTTTGAAGCCGACCCCTAGAATAAGGCGCTTTAATATGATTAAATAGTTGAGAGCTATATTTAGCCTCAGTAATTAAGTGACTATTATAAATAACTAAGGAGGTAACAAATGGAAAGGACATGGAGACCAACAACGGCTGGCATCTTAACTATAATTGCCGGGGCTATTGGTATAGGTAGAGGTGGTTTTATGTTTGTGCTAGCCGGGCTTATAGGCAGGGCGAGAGCTTTTATTCCCGAATTAACTGATTTGATACGTCGGTGGGCTGGGGTCTTCATCCCTGGGACAATTGATATCCCATCAATTATTGAGCGAGTAATCAGGATTTCATCATTTGCGCTCATTGTGCTTGGTGCGGTATCACTGACTTTCGGGATAATAGCCTTGGTCGGTGGTATCCAGGCTATTAGACGAAGGGCGTGGGGGCTGGCGCTTGCCGGTTCTATCCTGGCTCTCCCCAGTTCGTTTATACTGGGGCTTCTATCCATTATATTTGTCTCAACGGGGAAGAAGGAATTTGCCTAGCCATAATTAAAAATAAAACAAGGAGGTAACAATGCAAAAAACGTGGAGGCCAACAACAGCAGGTATCTTGACTATAATTGCTGGTTGCTATGGTATTGGTATCGGCGCTGTTGTAGCTACGGCTGGGGGACTTTTCGCCTTGATTACCGGTATGCCAGGGCTTGGAGTACTTGGCGCCGGGGTAATTGGTCTTGGAATAGTAGCCATAATCGGTGGTATCTGCGCCATGAGAAGAAAGGTCTGGGGGCTGGCGCTTGCCGGTGCCATCTTGGCTCTCCCCTTAATACCAGTAGGAACAGTGTTGGGGATACTATCCATAATATTTGTCTCAGGGGGAAAGAAGGAATTTGCCTAACCTCCGTCAGTATCGGTAAACTGAAAACCATGATTAGATAGGTCAACCGGTAAATTGCGGATATCAAAGCTATTTGGTAAGACTCAGCGAGAGGTGCCGGCTGAGGCAGAAACAGTTAGTCACCAGCTACTACTTAAAGCCGGGATGATATATCAGGTAGCGGCTGGGGTATATTCCTATTTGCCTTTAGCCTGGAGGACACTGAAAAAGATAGAGAACATAATTCGGGAGGAGATGGATGCTGCCGGAGGGCAGGAGCTAATGCTCCCTGTCCTCCAGCCTTTAGAATTGTGGCAAGAAACCGGGCGAGACCTAGCTTTCGGCAAGGGGCTGTTTACCCTCTCCGACCGCCGAGACCGCAAACTAGCCCTGGGACCAACCCATGAAGAGGTCATTACCGAGCTGGTCATTCACAATGTCAAGAGCTACCGTGACCTGCCCCTCCTGCTATATCAAATCCAGACCAAGTTCCGTGATGAGCCCAGACCCAGAGCCGGGTTGCTCCGAGTTCGTGAGTTCACCATGAAGGACCTCTATAGCTTTGACTGCGATGAAGAGGGACTGAGCCAGAGCTACAATAAGATGCTCCAGGCGTACCACAATATCTACACTCGCTGTGGACTACCTACCGTCCTGGTTGAAGCCGATAGTGGTGCTATCGGGGGCAAGGACTCCCACGAGTTTATGGTTATCACTGAGACTGGCGAGGACGAGATTATTTATTGTAATAGTTGTGGTTACTCAGCTAACACCGATAAGGCTGAGAGTACTAAAGCCAAATTAGCCGATGAGAAGCCACTGCCCCTGGAAGAGGTTGACACCCCGGGTATGAGCACTATTGAGCAGGTATCAAGTTTTCTCAAGGTGCCTCAAAATCACACCCTTAAAGCAGTCTTTTATATCGCCGATGGCGAGTTTGTCATGGTGGTTATTAGAGGGGACATTGAGGTAAATGAGGTAAAACTGAAAAACGCTCTCCACTGCTTTGACCTCCGCCTGGCTACTGAAGCCGAGGTGAAACAGGCTGGGATAGTAGCCGGCTCAGCCTCCCCTATAGGTATAAGTGGGATTAGGGTTATTGCCGATGATTCTATAACCTCGGGAGCCAACTTTATTGCCGGGGCTAATAAGCCCGATACCCATGTTAGAAATGTCAATTACCCCAGAGATTTTAAAGTTGACCTCATAGCCGATATCGCCCGGGCTAAGGCTGGAGAGGGATGCCCCAGGTGTGGCAGCAAATTATCATCCAGCCGCGGCATTGAGGTCGGGCATGTCTTCAAGCTGGGTACTTTCCTTAGTGAGAAATTAGGCGCCTTCTACATTGATGCTAACGGGGTATCCCACCCTATGGTCATGGGGTGCTATGGCATTGGGCTTGGCCGGTTACTAGCCGCTGCTATAGAACAAAACCATGATGATAAAGGTATTATCTGGCCGATGTCTATCGCCCCGTATCACATCTACCTCTGCCCCCTATATCTAGAAAATCCCCGGGTAGCGACAGCGGCGGAAAAGCTGTATGCCGAGCTAGAGACTCAAGGCTTAGAGGTGCTCTTTGATGACCGTCAGGAGTCCCCAGGGGTTAAGTTTAATGATGCCGACCTCCTGGGAATACCTATCCGGGTTACCATCAGCCCCCGCACCCTAGAAGCTAATAGCGCAGAGATAAAAAAGCGCTCGGAAAAAGAACCACAGCTCGTGCCAATAGAGGGGATGGCGGCAAGGCTTAAGGAGCTTATTGCCAGCTAATCTCACCAAAAATTAATATCAACTGGGAGAGTATTTAGTCCGTGAAAGAAGACATTCATGCTCCCGAGAATGTAAGGAAATTGCTAGATCAACATTGGCTCCACTGTAGGCATTTGGAAACCGAGAGGACATGGTTTTTACTTGCCTATATAGGAAGCATAGCATCTATCGTGGGCTTAATGTATTTCAGAACAGGGCTAAAATGGTTAATCATTATTCCTATAGTGCTTACGTTGCTCGGCTTGCTCCTTACTAAAAGGTGGAGTGATGCATTCGAAAAACATAGAAGAAGCGTAAACACACTTATCGGCAAGCTTCAGCTTAAGTCTAATGAAAAGGAAACAATGGACTTGACGATGGATGTTCCCGCAAGCCCTCTATTTAAGCTCTTTAGGACAAGACGTTTGTTCTATCTTTTTTATTTGTTAATGCTAATCGCCCTAATCGTTCTTTATTTTGTTTCCTGAGGTGGATAAGGTAGCAACAGGAGATAACCGCAACGTCTAAGCAGTTAATATCAGCTGCGCAGGGTGGCACCGAGTTCGGTGGATAACTTGTCCAGGATTTGCTGCTGAACCTGGTTAACCTCTTCATCGGTCAAGGTGTGGGTTGGGGACTGGAAGGTAATGCTATAGGCGAGGGACTTCTTACCCGGGGGCAGTTGCCCGCCGGAATAGACATCAAAGATAGTAACCCGCTCTACCAATGGAAAGCTCTTAATAATATCCTCTACCCTCTGATGGGTTACTCCAGCATCAACGACTAGGGCAACATCCCTGACTATAGTGGGAAACCGGGGTATTGGCTGGAACATTTTATGACCCAAGGTAAAAGGCAAAAGCGCTGTCAGGTCAATTTCAAAGAGACAGGCAGCCTCAGGGATTTCAAAAGCCTGCAATACTTTGGGGTGTAGCTCACCGACAACACCCAATTTGTTACCAGCTATAATCATGGCCGCCTGTTTGACCGGGTGCAAGCTTTCGTCCCTGCTTTCCTCAAAGCTGGCTTCTATCCCCAGGTGGCTAAGTAAGCCCTCAATCACTCCCTTAGCATCATAGAAATCAAGTAGCTCATCCCCACCGTGCCACGATTTCTCAAATCTAGAGCCGCTTAGTATGCCACATAGCATTTCGGGCTCACTGGGTAAGTCCTTCTGCCGGGGTAAATATACCTTGCCCAGTTCAAAAAGCCTGATACCACCGTCTTCATACCTCTTATTTACCGATAGGACAGCTAAAAGGTTGGCTCGCAGGTTTGGGCGAAGGTATTCCTGCTCCACAGTCATAGGGTTGGCGACACGAATGGGCTTAGGTTCAAGAGGGTGGGGTTCAGGTAGCAGCTTGTTCAGCATTTCCAAACTGGTTAACGAATAGGTAATCACCTCCTGAAAGCCATAACCGATAAGGTGGTGCCTTACTTCCTGCTTAAGGCTGAGGATAGGCTCGGGGCTTTGTCTTGGCACAGGCTGAGCCAGCATAGTCGCCGGAATCTTATCATAGCCAATAACACGGGCTACCTCCTCTATAAGGTCAACCGCCTGGTGTATATCACTCCGCCAGTAAGGAGCAGTAACCCAAACCTCTGAAGCTGAGACTAGCTCACAGTCAAAGCTTAAAGAGGTCAGCGCCGCCACTATCTGGTCAAGGCTAAACTCAACACCCAGGAGCTGCTTTACCTGGGCAGTTGATAATGAGATGGACTCTGGTACTCGTTTCCCGGGGTAAACATCAATCAAGCCCTTAGCCGCTTTGCCCCCGGCTAGCTGGATAATCAACTGGGTAGCCCGTTTGAGAGCCGGTATGGTCAGTGCGGGAGAAATACCCCTTTCAAATCGCATACAGGCTTCGCTGGGTAAACGCAATACCCTACCTGTGTAATGAATGCTGGGCGGATTAAATTTAGCCGCTTCCAGCAGTACTGACGCGGTCTCTGGAGTAACCTCACTATCAGCCCCACCCATAACTCCAGCGATAGCCACCGCCTGCTGCCCATCAGCAATAACCAGCATATCTTCAGAAGGGAGCCGCTCCACCCCATCCAGAGTAACTATAGTTTCACCCTCAGCAGCCCGGCGGACAATAATTTTTTTGCCTTTAATTCGGTCATAATCAAAGGCATGTAACGGCTGCCCATATTCCAGCATAACATAGTTAGTAATATCGACAACGTTATTTATTGGGCGCATGCCGCATTTCAGTAACCGTTGCTGCATCCACCTCGGGGACTCAGCCACTTTTACCCCGGCGATTAGACTAGCGCAATACCTGGGACATAGGTCAGAGGCAACAATCTCGACTGATATTTGCTGGTCTATGGGTGAGGCTTTTTCTTCATACTCAACTTCAGCAAAATGCACACCTTGTCCAGTCAGGGCAGCCACCTCCCTAGCTATGCCAATCACGGACAGGCAATCAGGACGATTAGGAGTTACATCAATATCAAGGATAGCATCACCTAGATAGTCAGCCAGCGGAGTGCCGATAGGTGCCTCAGCAGGCAAGACCATAATCCCCTCGTGGCTGTCAGAGATGCCTAGCTCCTTTTCTGAGCAAGCCATACCATTAGACACCACGCCGCGAATCTTGGCTGGTTTCAACCGGAATGCCTGCCCACTATGCCCATCTATAAGTTGAGCCCCAACATGGGCGAAGGCTACCTTGTCACCCAGCCTGAGATTTGGTGCTCCGCAGACAACAGTCTGCCGCTCGGTACCTAAATCTATGGTCGCTAAGCTAAGGCGGTCGGCATTGGGGTGGGGGCTAACAGCCACTATTTGACCGACAACGATATTTCCCCAACTATCACCAATGACCTGTATCCCCTTGACCTCGGTGCCAGCCATCGTCAGCCTGCTGGCTAGGTCATTCGGGGGCAAGGTAATATCTACATATTCCTGGAGCCACTTAAGCGGAACTTTCATCGCTCAGAACTGCCTCAAAAATCTAAGGTCGCTGCTATAAAACAGCCTAGTATCGTCGATTCGGTAGCGAAGCATGGGCAGACGGTCAATGCCCATACCGAAGGCAAAGCTGGTGTAAACCTCGGGGTCAATACCACCACGCTGAAGCACCTGGGGGTGGGTCATTCCGGCACCCAGTATCTCAATCCAGCCGGTATTGCCACACAAGCGGCAGCCTTTACCACCACAGACCAGGCATTCTACCGCCATCTCAACGCCAGGCTCAACAAAGGGGAAGTAGTCACAACGGAAGCGCACTTTCCTATCCCCGCCAAAGAAACGGCGGGCAAACTCAAACAGTGTCCCCTTCAACTCACCCATAGTAACCCCTTTATCGACAACAAAACCATCAATTTGATAGAACATAGGGGTGTGGGTAGCATCACTAGCCTCGTAGCGATAGACCTTTCCCGGCTCAACTACCCTTATTGGGGGTGGCATAGTCTCAGCAAGCCTGGCTGATACCGAAGTAGTATGGGTCCGTAGTAGCATAGGTCTTTCGCCGCTATCCGTCTCAAAATCAACCCAGGAAGTTGACATGGTATCACGGGCTGGGTGCTCCTTAGGAATATTTAATGCCTCAAAATTATAATAGTCCCACTCCACCTCCGGCCCCTCCACTACCTGAAAGCCCATAGAGACAAATATGTCGCATATTTCATGGAGGGTTTGGGTAATCGGATGTAGATGACCTACGGGAAGAGGACGACCGGGCAGGGTAACATCAATGCGCTCTCTTTTAGCCGATACCGCCAGTCGTGCCTCTTGTAAAACTCGCTCCCTTTGCTTTAAACCTTCCTCTAGGTCAACCTTAACTTGATTAGCCCGAGCGCCAACGACTTTCCTCTCCTCAAGAGGTAACGAGGCTAAGCTACGCAGAACCTTGGTTAGGTTACTCTTCCTGCCCAAATAGCGGACTCGCCAGGATTCCACCCCTTTAATGTCATTGATATCCTGTAACTCACGCAGCGCTTTTGATTTTAATTCTTCAAGCTGCTTTAACATAGCTGTCTTGGATTATAGGTTATCACTAGCGAGGGGTCAAGAAAATATGGCAAATAAATCTTAGAGGGGCTTCGCCCCTCTTAAGAAATTATCTTCCCCTTATCAAGGGGAAGGGGAATAAAGGGGATAGGGTTAAACAATTTTTACTCTTGGGTTTTGCCTTTGGCTATGGTTACTAAATTAGCGAAGGCTTCAGGTTCTCTGACTACCATATCAGCTAACAGCTTACGGTTAATTTCAACCCCAGCCCTTTTTAAGCCATCCATAAATTGGGAATAGGTGAGTCCCTGGGCTCGGCTAGCAGCATTAACCCGCGAAATCCAAAGGCGCCTCATATCACCCTTACGCTCACGGCGGTGTCTATAGGCATAGCTCAATGACTTGAGCATAGACTCATGAGCTCGACGATAAAGGGAATGCTTGGTTGCCCTATGCCCTTTGGTCAAGACTAGTATTTTTTTATGTCGGCGACGTGTAGTTACGCCTACCTTTACTCGTGGCACAATATCCTCCTATCTAACTCCGTAAGGTAAAAGTCTTTTTATCCGAACCCTATCACTAGGACTTGTTGGTATTGTTTCATCGTAAAAGCGCTTAGTTCGCTTTGCCTTTCGACGGCGTAAATGGCTTTTCCCACCTTTAGTCCGCATAATTTTACCGCTACCGGTAATATGGAAGCGACTCCGCACCCCTTTATGGGTTTTGATTTTTGGCATCCTAGCTTCCTTCGTCCTTCCCTAACTTAGCCTTTTGAGCTGCTGCCGGTGATAAGACCATAACCATTCTCGTGCCATCCATCGCCGGTTGTCTCTCCAGAGAAGCTACTCCCCTTAGTGATTCTGTCATCCTCTGCAATAGCCTCCAGCCCATTTCAGGATGTGTGATTTCACGCCCCCTGAACATTATACTTACTTTGACCTTATCACCGTCATCCAGCAACTTCTTTACCAACCTGGTCTTAGCTTCAAAATCGTGGTTATCTATCCTAGGTCGTAACCGGACCTCCCGTAACAGCGAGACCTTCTGGCTCTTTCTAGCCTCACGCTCTTTCTTTGCCTGCTCATACTTAAACTTTCCATAGTCAAGAAGGCGGCATACCGGGGGCACTGAGGTTGCCGCTACCTCAACAAGGTCGAGGTTTCGCTTCCTAGCCACTTCCCGTGCCTGGTCTATAGGCATAACACCCAACTGCTCCCCCTTCTCCCCCACCAAGCGAACCTCTCTAGCTATAATCCTCTCGTTAACACGCAGCTTCTTATCTATGTCCCTATTTACCTCCTTTAAGCTCGCCTATTTTATGGACAAGAACTATAACACACTCACTAAGAGTAATCAAATCACAACCTTAAATCCTTCACCTTATTGGCTATAGCCACTTTAATACTTTCCTTAAAGCTATCAAAGGACTGGGAAGCCGCTTTTTCACCACTACGCAAACGCACCGAAACAGTAGCAGCGGCTACCTCTTTGTCACCTACTACTAACATATATGGTATCTTATCCAGCTGTGCTTG
>Ga0315309_1000271_pt1 | contig 30878 bp, 27 predicted proteins | sample TDP4_MG_FD_203080 | JGI IMG/M metagenome (GOLD analysis project Ga0315309, IMG submission 203080) | Freshwater sediment microbial communities from Lake Towuti, South Sulawesi, Indonesia - TDP4 | ecosystem: Environmental > Aquatic > Freshwater > Lake > Sediment | place: Indonesia: South Sulawesi...
GAAGAGGTCCGCTGGCAAGTCATAAAAGCCATGCTAGATGAATTCCCCACTTTGAAAGATAAAGTTAAGAAATATCTAAAAGAACAAAAGCAATAATTCAGATCTAATTGCATTTCGATTTTGTTTATAAAAATTTAATTTCTTTTAAGAAGATGTGGAGGCGGAATCTTAACGTTGTTTTTGTAATTATTTCCTTCTGTTTTAAGAAGCTCTGTTATCTCACGATATCGTTGAAGAAAATTTATGCCTTTCTCGGTTGCCTTGTAGAATTCTTTTTCATTCAACGTAACTTTTTCTAATAATTCTTTGTTCAACATAAACTTGAGATAATCATTAAGTTGTGTAAAGCTTAGGTTTGCTCGATACATGATTTGAGTTTTCAGAACACCGTCTTTTGCTATTTCTAAAATTTCGGCAATTATGTAGAGCTTGTCCCTTCTTTTTGGAGCGGGGTTTAAGCCCCAATCATTCATTTTCTATATTCCTCTTTTAGAATGCTTTCCTATGATAAAAAGAGCAATGGAATGCTTTAAGTGGTGTTTCGCACGTCTAAGTATTCCAAGAATTGAAATATTCTCTAGAACAAACTTCTATATGTTATGAAATGGCGGAAAGACTTTATTCCTTGTAAAATGAGATTGTTAGAAAAGGTGAGAAAAATGCTAATAGGTTTAATTGCAGATACACATGATCATCTGCCCATGGTGGAAAAAGCGGTAGAGAGGTTAAATGAGGAAAATGTTGGACTCGTACTTCATGCCGGGGATTACGTGGCACCTTTCGTTGTTCCAAAATTTAAGGATCTGCGAATGAAACTAATCGGTGTTTTCGGCAATAACGATGGGGACCGTGAACTTTTAGAGAGGCGATTCAATGAGCATAAAGGCTTAGAGATACGTGGAAACTTCGCTGAAACAATCATTGATGGTGTAAAAATTGCTTTATTGCACGGGCATGAGGAGGAGCTCCTAAAGGCTTTAATTCAGAGTGAAGGCTTCGATGTTGTTGTTCACGGACATGTGCATAAAGCTGAGGTTTATCGAAAAGGTAAAACATTGGTTGTGAATCCAGGTGAAGTCTGTGGGTATTTGAGTGGAAAATCGACTATTGCTTTGTTTGACACGGTTAAACGTGAAGTAAAGATAGTGGAATTGTGATGCAGTTTCCATCGGTTTTCTTTTCGCACGCTAAGATCCTAGTTGTTTCTTTAACATTTCTTCAGCTTTTTTAATGGCTTCTGGCAGCTTTTTAGTTATTGTTCCGCCGCCTTGAGCGAAGTTGGGTTTTCCACCGCCTCCGCCACCTAAGATTACTGAGGCTTCTCTAACTACTTCACCCGCATTCACACCTTTTTTTAAGGCGTTTTTCCCAGCCATAACCATTATTCGGGCGTTTTTCCCATTAGTTCCATAAAATATCGTGACGATTGCATTGTCCCTTTTGATTATTTCATTCGCTGTTTGAACCATGCGATCGACATTGATTTCCTCTTGAAAATCACGCCTTACAAGTTTAATTCCATTTATTTCTTCCATTGCCTCCGATGCTTTTGTTTTTAAACCTGCACTTTCTCGCTCCGCCAATTCCTTAACGAGTTTTCTTCTTTCGACGTTTGCTTCTTTCAATTCCTTGACAAGCTTTTCCGCTGTTTTGTCCAATTTCTCGAGCGGTGCATTCAAGATTTCTGAAAGTTTCCAGAGTAGCTGCTCGTTTTCTTGAACGGATTTTAAGGCTGGGATTCCAATAGAATAGACGAGTCTTTCTACACCGTCTTGAATTCTTTCAGAGTGAATTATCTTGATGAACCCAATTTCTCCCGTGCTTTTTAAGTGGGTTCCAGCGCACGCTTCAACATCCCAATCGCCAGTTTTTACAACACGAATCTCTTTGCCAGGAACAGCTCCGCCCTGATACAATCTAAAACCGTAGCGACTTTCAGCTTCGCTCCTTGGCACCCATGCGGTTTCAACTGGCATATTTTGCAAAATCGCCTGATTTGCCAACGTTTCTATCTTATGTATCTCTTCCCATGTTAGTCTGCGATAATGCGAAATATCAAGCCTAGAACTTTCAACGCCCTTTTGTGTTCCAAACTGCCAAACATGTTGTCCAAGCACACGTCTTGCAGCACCATTGATGAGATGTGTTGCTGTATGGTTTTTCATAAGGCTATACCGTTTGTCCCAGTCAATCACTCCCTTAACAATGGTGCCCTCTTTTGGAACAGTTTCTTCCCTTATTTTGTGGACTATTACCTTGCCAACTTTTTGAACGTCTGCAACCTCAACTTTGCTTTTATTGAAGATGAGATAGCCAGTATCCGCAGGTTGTCCTCCACTCTCTGGGTAAAAGCATGTTTTGTCAAGGACAACATATTTGTTGTCTATTACTTTGAGGACTTTTGCTTCAAACTCTTTCCTGTATTGGTCTTGATAGTATAATTGTTTTGTTTCAGGAAGCTTTGAAACCGCTATTGCCAGCCACTCTATCGGCTTAACTTCTTCTACTGGTTTACGTGTTTGCATGTGTCTTTCGGCGATTAAAGCGTAGAAGTTCTCTGGAATTTCCGCCTTCAAGCCTTCTTCTTCTGCGGCTTGCTTAACAATTTCTGGTGGAAGCCCATGAGAATCATATAGCTCTGTCAAAATTTCTACCGGGATTTCATGGGTATTCTTTGTTTTCAGTTCATTGGAGACTCGTTTTACCAACCCCTCGCCTCGTTTTATTGTTTCCGTGAACTTTTCTTCTTCGACTGAGAGTATCTCCATTATTTCATTTCGCATTTCTTTAAGTTGCAGATAATCCTTAGACCAAAAGTTAATCTGCATGTCCATGATGTGGTATAGTTTGTCTTGAATATCTAACATTCTTAATAGCCGGTAAATCCTGCGGAAGAGAAGCCTAGCCAAGTATCCTTCTTGGATGTTTGATGGAACAACGCCTTCAGAAAGTACGAAGCTTAAGCATTTTGTGTGGTCTGCAACTGCGAAAACGTTTTCTATTGGGAGCAAAAACTCATCCAACTTATCTGTTCTCATTCCGACCATTTTTGCTATTTTCTTTCGAGCTCCGAGTCTGTTCACCGTCTTATCTAAGCTTACCAAGCCTGAAACTTTTGCCACTTTCACAAGTAAATCATCGTCAATTTTGCTCATCCCAGCTATTTCAAAAATTTCATCAAGCAAGCCGCCGTAAATAGCATGAAAACCACTCGGCACACCTTGAGAAAGCCAGGAATATCGGTCTATACCATAACCTGTATCAACCGTCCGTATGGGTAATTTAACAAATTCATTGTTAACAACTTTATATTGCATGAAAACGAGCGTAGCAACTTCTAACCCTCTAATAATGCATTCAACGCACGGACCTGCATTCCCACCGCCCGACCAAACTTCCTCTTTGTAATTCACTTCTTCAGACTTTACGCCTAAATCCTTAGTAACGAACTCGTGATGACACCTTACGGTTTGGTCTTTCCAGTAAACTTCCTTATCTGGATAATTGAATGCGTGATGCCCGCCCATCTCGAAAATTGTTAGGTATTTTCCGAAGGTCGGACCAGTGTTGGCTATGTCCACAAGGCGGATGCAAGGCTGGACAATCACTAGGGGATTTGCTGGTGGCGGCGCAATTCCCTCAGTTACGTACGGTTGAAAATCGATTATGCTTGCGTGTGTTAGGTAGATGTCGTCCCTCCACCGTGCTACAACGGGATAGGGCTTTACACGCGTATGCCCACGCTTCTCAAAAAAAGATAAAAAAGCCTCCCGCATCTCACGCAGACTATAGCTTTTGCGCGTTGGCGGATTACCTATGAAAGTGTAAAAGGTACAGCCTTCCGGTCTTGCTTCTCCGCAGGTTTCTTGGTCTGGATTCTGTGTCCAAAAATACTGTCTGCATTTTGGACAGAGCTTTCTAACATAGCCTGCTTCTTTAAAGAATGGAAGGCTGTATTCCTCTTTAGGAAATTTCTTCAATTTTTAACGCTCCAATAAGTGAAATCTTAGATTTTCAAAGGATTAACGAGCTACAAACATTTAAACTATTTCACTATCCAATTTTAAAGCCTAGCAAAAAACCGACTATGAAGCTTCCCATGAAGGGTAGAAGGGATATTAAGCCAATAAGCCATGAGAATGCTTCGCCGACAAAACCAACCAAACCAGCCGTTGCATTCCAAAGTGCTTTATAGTTTATACTAATTATTCCTTGAGTGCCTAGATAGAGGAGGGCTATTATGAATAAGCCTATCAGAATTACTATTAGCTTGCTTATTTTCTTAATGGCATATCCAGCTATGAAGCCGCCTATTCCGCCTATGCCCAACTGGTAAGCAAGCGGCGAAATTATTTCGCTCATCTGAATCCTTCTATTTGCATACGCTATCATAAGTTTGATTTAAATGTGTTTTGCTAAATAGAATACGTGACATGCTGGTGATAGGAGGTGAAAAACCATGGATCTACTAGATATATACACACTTAACCTTGCAATTACACTATGCATGTTCACTGTTTTAATTTTCCGAGCTTGGATTGAACTCAAAAATTATCGCATGATGTGGAAGGAACTAGAATGGCGGCAGACATATCAAACTATGGGACGCCTCCTAAAGGCAGAGAGAGACTTATTCTCAAAGGTGGAGGGTGGCGACGAACTGTATCAAATGTTGTGTCAAATCTTCAAGGTGAACGAAGAAAAAACCTAGGGAAAATGCCAATTATCAATTAACTTTTCAGCTTTTGTGCGACGGTTCTCCATTCCATAACGACTGAACGGCTTAGTTAAATGCCTCTGAGACCTTGTTGAAGTAATGTAAAGCTCTTTTCTTATCTCACGTTTAAATTTAACCTCAACCTTTTCGAGATTCAGATATCTTAGACCGCACCTGTCACATCTGAAGCCTTTACGCGTTCCCATAGATTTCAATCGTTTGCGACATTTTGGACAAATCGGATTTTGATAGGCAATTTTTGGTGCAAGCTTTAACAAGCGAATTTTTTCAAGGTTTATCGTTAAAGGATTATTCTTCGAAGGCTTACGGACACCACCGTAAACTTCCATATAATCTCCAACAATCAGCTTCCTCGCAATTTTGCGAAGAAGACCAGTAGGTTCATAAGCTGCACAGTCAACCTGTCCGCTTTCATCCATAATTGAGAAAACTACGTGTCTTCTGGGAATGATTTTCGGATTTGCTGACACAATTCCTCTCGCAATAACTGGATGATACGGTTTTATTTGACTTAATTTTTCAACTCGTTTTAGGTGAGTGTCTGTTCCTTGATTGGTGCGAAAAATGACCCATCTTTCCACAGGTTCAAGGGGCTTAACAATTTCAAACGCCTTTTTTACAATTTCTGGGGTCTCTCCTCTGATGCCAAAAAGAATAGGGTCGGGTCCCCGCGGTGTAATGATGACTCTGCGTTTTTCTAGGTCCACATTGTTAAAAGTGTATGGTGCTGTTGCCTTATTCATTTCAAAAATTGAAGCCGTGTTTACTTCTCGTTTCAATCCATAATTTGCTGGAACACGGTATACTAAGATTTCGTATGTATGGTCTCTTTGAAGAGTTTCGCCAACAGCCGCCAGACCACCAATGATTCCTCTTCCCTTTTTGAAACCCACAGCCTCAGATCCAAAATTTTTTAGAAGTTTCAGTGCTTCTTTAAGGGTTACGATTCCAGTTATTGCGTTTTTGGCAAAAATTTTGACTTCCTTTGGAATTTTCGCCTTTTTGAAGAAGACTATGCCTGGGTCTGTTCCTCTAAATTCTAGGTCTGCATGTTCTTCAGCAGTGCTTATGACAGTTTCTTTGATTTCTTCTTCATCATTTTCGTTGTATAGCACTCTTATGCATAGTGCTCCGTTTCCTCTTGTTTTCCATGGAACGTTGGGATTCAATCTGATTAAGTTCGGGTAGTCGATGAAGTTGGCGCCTAGTTTTTCCATTTTTTCTACAAGTAGAGCGGCAATGTATGTTGTGCATCCTTTTCTTGTTGAATCTGTGTCGTCCAGTCCTATGTGCATGGTTTTTATGGTCATTTATTGCAGCCTATTATTCAACATATTAAATATTAGAGTATGGATAAAGGGATTAGTATAAATAAAAAAGAGGAAGGATTTGCTATTTTGATTCTTCCACAACTATCATTGTTAATGTTGACCTAACTTTGTCAAGTCTTCTAATGCGCCAAGTTACGATTTCTTTGAGTTTGTCCATGGTGTCTGCTTTAACTCTTGCTATTATGTCGTAGACTCCGTAAACGGCGAAGGCTTCGTCCACTCCCTCAACTTTCTTCAGATCCTTTAGCACGTCTGCTTCTGAGCCTATCTCTGTATTTACTAACACAAACGCTGTGGGCATTCTATGTCTCCTCACTTATTGTTTATCCTTGTGCATTAAAATATTTTGGTATGTTGCGCGTGCAATTGCCTTAGATCCCTCTATTTGAGATTAAATGAGATGATTTGGCTTTTTGAGAAAGCAGAAATGGCAAATGTAGCTTTAACTTTAGAAAAGATACTCTTATCTTTTATTTGGGATAATAACTATTAGGTTTAAACATGTTAGAAGCTATTACGAGCCGAGAGATGCGTGCTTTAGAACTGAATGCAGAATATTTTGGTGTCTCTAGGCTTCAGTTAATGGAGAACGCTGGACATAACGTAGCATTAGAAATTGCTTCAAGATTTAAACCAGACAAATCCGTTTCAATTTTCTGTGGTTTAGGTGGAAACGGCGGCGACGGTTTCGTTGCAGCCCGACACCTATCTTCCATGGGTTTCAAAGTCACAGTCATTCTCGCTGGAAAAGCCGAAGAAATCACCGATAAAGCAGCTTTAGAAAACTGGGAAGCCTTACAATTCCTAAAAGAAACTATTCCTAATTACGAAGTTTATGATAGTACTCTCATACCAGAAGTAACCACAGAAATAGTGATAGACGCGTTGCTCGGAACAGGCACCAAGGGAAAATTAAGACCACCCATTCTGCAACTGGTCAAAATAGTAAATGCGATGGATGCTTTTCGTGTTGCGGTTGATGTGCCAACAGGAATTGACTCGGACACTGGAGAAGTTTTAGGCGAATCAGTAAAAGCCAACCTAACAATAACTTTTCACAAGACAAAGAAGGGATTTGAAAACGTAAAGGAATACGTGGGCGAATTAGTTGTAAAAGACATAGGATTACCAAAAGAGTTTGAAAATTTCGTTGGTCCCGGAGACGTTTTTCCAGTTACGAAACCTCGTCCATCAAAATCCCATAAAGGAGACTTTGGACGCTTACTAGTTATTGGTGGAAGCGAAACCTTCTCTGGTGCTCCAGCCCTTGTGGCTTTAGCCGCTTTACGTACAGGCGTTGACTTGGCTTATGTTGCGGCTCCCGAGAAAACTGCCTATGCCATCTCTTCGATGTCACCAGATTTAATAACCATAAAACTTGAGGGAACACACCTGAACGTGGGCAACGTATCCGCCTTAAAAACGTATATAGAAACGACCGACGCCATTGTTTTAGGCCCGGGTCTCGGTTTGCATCCAGAAACTAGAGAAGCCGTTAAAGCTGCAGTTGAAGCTGTTGAAAATGCCGCAAAACCGTTGCTTTTAGATGCAGATGGCTTAAAAGCCTATGCAGAATTCAAAAGGAAACTGAAAGTGCCTCTGGTACTAACACCTCACACTGGAGAATACACCATACTTACTGGCAAAAAGCTCCTAGAAGATTTAAAAGAAAAAGTCTCGGAAGTACAGAAAACAGCAGCGGAATTAGGCGCAATATTACTCTTGAAGGGACCGATAGACATAATTTCAGACGAAAAACGTTTCAAACTCAACTTTACAGGAAATCCTGGCATGACGGTGGGCGGAACGGGGGACGTGCTTTCTGGAATTGTTGGTGCCTTTCTAGCTCAGCAAATAGACCCTTTTGAGTCGGCTGTTGCAGGAGCCTTTGTTAATGGTGCTGCTGGAGACTTTGTTTTGGAAGAAAAGGGTTGCCACATGGTTCCCACAGACCTCATTCAGTGGATTCCACAAGTCCTAAACGACCCCATGAGCCACGTGAAGGTGCGAAAAACAAGTGCAAAAACAAGTTAAAATAGTCGTCTACCATGCTGGACAATGCGACCCTAAAAAATGCACAGCTTTAAAGCTCAAACGCCATGGATTAATTCGTCTTGTACATCAAATAAAGTTCTTGCCGAAGAGAGCTATTGTACTTAACCCTTTCTCCAAAATAGCGTTTTCCCCGGCTGACAGACAACGTATTGAAAGATTCGGATTGGTTGCCTTAGACTGCAGCTGGGAACATGCAGAGGAAGTTATGCTTAAACATGTGAGGGGTACGTCTCGCTGCTTACCCATTCTAATCGCTGGTAACCCTGTCAACTTTGGTAAGCTAGCTGAACTTTCCACCGTGGAGGCTCTAGCAGGAGCCCTTTGCATTGCAGGGTTCAAAGACAAAGCCTCAGAACTACTCTCCATTTTTAGATGGGGACATACTTTTCTGGAATTAAACCAAGAAAGGCTTGAAATATACGCAAAAGCAAGAGATAGTACATCAGTTGTGCAGTTGCAAAGACAATTTCAATGAAATGCCAAATTTTGAGCTTTTGATTTAAGTCTTTTTGATGACACTAAAATATTTACTAACCGAAGGAAACCTGCTTGGATCTTTATGCGGGATAAACATAGCAGCAAAGAATTCCGTGTTAAATTCAGGATCGACGGCAAGTTCATTGTATCTAACCTTTTTTGATAACATCTCAGCGGTCTTGCTTGCTTCCTTCGAAACCAAAGCCATTTTTGCACCGACTACGGCGGTGTTACCGACGAACTTTATCTTCTTTGTGGGCACATCTGGTACCAGCCCTATGAACTTCGCGTTTTCTGGGTTAATGTAGTTTCCAAAGGCTCCGGCGATGAAAATTCTATCAAGATTCTCTCTCTTCACATTTTTCCTTTTCATCAAAATTGAACATCCAGCGTATATTGCGGCTTTCGCTAGCTGTATCTCGCCTATATCCTTTTGGGTTACTATGATTTCTTTGTGTGTTAGAGTTTCGTGTTTCCAAGCTACAACGAATTCTCTTTGATTATTGCTTCTTTTTAATCTTGGCGTCTCCATTTGAGGATTGAACTTTCCTTCGCGATTTATTATCCCATGCTTAAACATTTCTGCTACAACGTCGATCATTGCTGATCCGCATATTCCCATAGGTTTTACGTTGCCTATCGTTTTATATTCAACTTCGAAGTTCTTTTCTATGTGAACTCTTTCTATGGCGCCTGTCTCCGCTTTCATTCCATGTGTAACTCGGGCGCCTTCAAAAGCGGGTCCAGAGGCGCAGGAGCAGGATAGAATGTCATCCGAGTTGCCAACAAAAATTTCTGTGTTAGTTCCTATATCTATTAGCAAAGAGAGCTCATCTAACTCGTGAATTCCCGTCGCTAGAACATCTCCAACTGCATCTGCACCTACAAAGCCTGCGATAACAGGCAAAACTCTTACGATACCAGTTGGATCTATTTTGATGTTCAATTCTTTGGCAGGCACATTTATTGGACTTTTTACCACAGGCACGTATGGTGACAAAGCTGCATATTTTGGTTGAATTCCTAGAAAAAGATGGTGCATGGCTGTATTGCCAACTATCGTGATTTCATAAACTTGATGCGAATTAACCTTGGCTTTTGCGAATGTTTGGGCTAAAATTTTGTTTACGCCGTCAATTACGATCTTTTGTAGCGTTTTAAGGTTTGCTTCGCTGGTCATTGCAAATGTTATTCGCGTCATAATGTCTGCGCCATATGAAATCTGTGGGTTTTCAATGGATGATATGTCAATAGTTGCCCCAGTGGCTAAGTTGACCAGATGACCAACTATTTTAGAGGTGCCTATGTCTACGGCGACTCCCCAAAATTTATTTGAGGTATCGTCTGGCTCAACATCGATGATTCTACGGTTGTCCCAAACTGTCACCGTAACATCCCAATTTGCGCCTCGAAGAATTTCTGGCAACTTCCTTAGAACCTCACAATCAACTTCTAGTTCATGAACTTTATATATTGCTGATAAGGCTTCCAGAAGTCTTTCGAGATCAGGCTTAACATCAGATAATGAGGGTTTTTGTAATTTTAAATGAAACTTTTTAACCAAAGGGTTCAGTGGTGTTTGCCTTTCTAAGCCAAGAGCCAAGATTTTGGGTGCACCTACTCGGCTTTCTTCGGGAATTTCAACCTCAATGTCCCCTTCAAAAATTGTCTGACAAGCCAATCTGTAGCCTGATTTGATTTCCTGTGATGACAGATGTATACTTTCAGCTTCGGTCAATTCACTCAAAACATTTTTTTTACTGACAATAATTTTGCATTTTCCACAAATGCCTCTTCCGCCGCATTCAGTTCTAATGCTGACATCAGCTTCTCTTGCCGCTTCAAAAATGTTAATGCCTTTTTTCACCTTTACTTTGCTTCCCATCGGATTAAAAGTCACAGTTATCAACGAGTTTTTAGTCATGTCTGCAAGATCCTCTGAGGCCTCTATTGAATTTGTAACAAACCAATTATAAATAAATCCCTAGGCTGTTACGTTCTGAAGATTCTGAATATGGGATGGGCATTCGTTAAAGGTTTGATTCCATATTTCTGCATCATACTGTAGGCTATAAAAGCGTCTGCAACTGCGATAGGCGTATAAATTTTCGAAGCATTCTTAATTGGACCATATAATGCAAAGTTTGCTCCCATGGTTATAGGTAGAATGTTTGCGACCACACTGCTTGTTAGTTGCGTTTCAGGATCCAAGTTTTTACGTTTGTGCCATATGTCAACAGCGTTATGAGCACCGCACCCAGATGGAAGACCATATTTCTCCTTAACTAAGTAAACTGTCTTGCCTGCAGGTCCAGGATCAGGTACGTCTAGCACTGTAGTATCTATTAGAATATTCTCTATGCCTGCCTGTTCTACTTTCTCTAATGATTTATCGATTACATCTAATCTTCCGGAAATAGTCGGGTTTGTACTATTAAGTGTCAATAAAATCGCAGATTTTATCTTTGCTTCTTTAATTGCTGAAATTTCCGCCTCTTTAGTTTCTGGCGTTATTGAATTGTAGACAACGCGTTTCGAAAGCCCAGTCTCCTCGGCATATTTAGCCCCAGCTATCCTAACATCAGCCGTTGTTCCGTCAATAGTAAATGGACCATCAATCACATTTGCCACAAATGCAATGAATTTTCCAAATGCTTGAGGCCATGACGCACATACATCAACTATTCTGGGATTTCCAGTTTTAGCTGATATTTCCTCTTCTGCCTTCAGAAGTTCTTCAGCTTTATCTTTATCAAACGTTCCTGTCTTATCGTCCTTAACGTTTTTATCTTTGTAGTAAAAAATGCTTCCAATCATCACTGTTGGAAGTTGCCCAGGCTGACCGCCTATTTTAACACCGGAAATGTCAAAAATCTTTTGTTCTTTCGTAAATTTGAACGAATAGTTCACCTCAGTCAATGTCATCAATGAAAGAGGTTTAATTAAATTTTCTGGACGATTTTTAAGGAATTACATCTTCGCCTTGCACTTTGGCGAATTTTAGGAAAAACGCGAGTCGCATGTCAGTCGAAAGTTTTAAATCTAGAACAAAGTTACATTAGCGATAAGTTATGAAAAGAGGAAATGATGATGGCTTCGGAGAAACCTATCTTTGTTAGGAAAACGTCTGGTCTCGTTAGGGAGATGGATCTAAAGGACATCATACTATGGAACAGTGTAGCCGCAGGCATCGGACTTGGTGAGATATCTTTCTTGGTACCAGTGTATCTTGGAATAGTTCCGGGAGCTCACTTCTTGCTAGGAGGAGTACTGGCTATAATAGGAGGCCTCATTATCAACGCTGTTTATGCACACTTCCTTTCCGCTATGCCACGCTCAGGAGGCGAGTACGTGTTCCTCAGCCGACTTGCACATCCTCTCGTAGGCTTCTTCTTCAGCTTCAGCATGGCTATGTTATGGATATTAGCGTACGCAATTAACATGCAATTTTCAGCATCTATGTTCGTACCTTTCGTAGGCGCTTTCACTGGAGGAGTCCCAGAATTTTGGTCAACCTCTAACGGTCTATTCATAATAAGCTTCTTGATGAGCTTCATAGCCATAGCAGTAGCTATAGCTGGAATGCGTGCTTACATTAAGTATCAACTGGTTGTAACAGGTATCTCGTTTATTGCTATGATCCTATACATCGGTGTGCTGGCATCAATCGGCAGCTCAGCTAATTTTCAAAGCACTTTCAACTCGTTTGCAGCGCCGTACTATCCAGGTGTAGCTAATCCGTATAACTATATCCTAAGCGAGGCTGTAGCAGCGGGCTATACTCTTCCGAGCACTGCTCCACCCTCCATAGGCGCCGATTTAGGAATGATGGTGATCTTCGGATTCGCTGGACTGTTGACATGTGCAACTTTCAGTTCATTTGTAGCCGGTGAGATGAAGCGAGCTGAAAGTGGAAGAAGGCAGATGGCTGGGTTGATGGGCGGATTGTTATTGAATGGCATCCTTGCCCTGCTGCTTTCCGGACTTTTAATGATGGTTGTTGACCCTGATTTCATTGGGGCGCTCGGATGGATTCAGTTCAATAAACCTGAACTTTTCGCACTGCCTGTGCCTCTATTAGGCACTCCATTCAATCTCTTTTCGTGGTTAGCTCACCCTGCCGTAGCTATAATAATAGACCTCGCTCTATGGCTGCTAGCCCTTACCTGGGCGATAATGGATTTGATAGTGCTCAGTCGACTAATGTTTGCATGGTCTTTCGACAGGCTTTTGCCAACAGGAATCACTCATGTCAGCGACCGATTCCGCACACCAACATACGCAATTGGTATAAGCTGGATAATCGGCATCATATTCGGTTCTCTGTGCCTCTATGTCACACAGATTTTAGCGTTTCTATCCGCCGCCGCGTGGTTAGTATTTACGACTTTCATAGCTGTCGGATTAACTGCAATTGTCTTCCCATTTGCAAAAAGGAAATTGTACGAGACTATGCCAATGAAAGCTAACATTGGGCCTATACCAGTGTTGAGCATACTAGGGTTATTGGCGGTTATAATATTCGGTGCAATGGCAAGCGTTTATATGTGGGGGCCAGAATACGCTTCAGCGGCTGGTGTTTGGGATCAAAACACAACCGGATTGTTAGTCTTCTTCTACATAGTGGCCATTGCCATATACTTCGTGGCAAAATACTACTGGAAGAGTAAAGGCCTCGATTTGTCTTTAGCGTTTAAAGAGATCCCACCGGCATAAAACATCATCTCCTTTTTTATTTCTTTAAAATTCTAAAATTCCATAATCCTTATTAATAATCGATGTTTCAGATAGGACAAAAAAAGGAATAAAAAAATGGTACGCATCTTCTTTTCAACTGATGTCCATGGTTCAGATGTGTGCTGGAGAAAATTCATCAGCGCTGGCAAATTTTACAAGGTGGATGCGATAATTCTCGGTGGTGACACAACTGGCAAAGAGGTCTGCCCAATAATAAGATATCCTGACGGCAGAACTATTGTCCGATTTTTCGGACGAGAAGATGTTGTAAAAAACGAAAGCGAACTCCAAGTTTATGAAAAACGCATTATGGATGCAGGGCTTTACCATTACTATGCCACGCCAGAAGAATATGAGACTCTGATTGACGATGAGAAAAAAGTCGATGAAATATTTAGCGGTTTGATGATGGAAAGATGGAAACAGTGGATTGAAATTGCAGAGAAAAATCTTAAAGGAACAGGCATTAGGTGTCTTGTAGCTCCAGGCAACGATGACAGATTTGTTATCGACTCCATAATTGATACATCCGACATTGTAGAACGAGTAGAAGGCAAGGTCATTGAGATTGGTGGACATGAAATGATAAACTGTGGATGGACAAACCCAACTCCTTGGAACACACCCCGAGAATGCAGCGAAGACGAGCTAATGAAAAAAATAGAAAGTATGATACCTCAAGTTAAGAACATGGAGAACAGCATATTCGAGCTTCACGCACCCCCATACGGTTCAGGCCTTGATGAAGCACCCATATTAGATGAAAACCTTGTCCCCATTAAAGGTGGCACAGAAAGAGGTTCAGTAGGCAGCACAGCCGTACTTGAAGCCATCAGGAAATATCAACCATTACTTGGACTTCATGGGCATATCCATGAATCGAAAGGAGTCATAAAAATAGGGCGGACACTTTGCGTAAACCCGGGAAGTATGTATTCAGAGGGCATGCTTCAAGGCGCATTGATTGTGCTAGAAAAAAATAAGGTTAAAAGTTATCTTTTCACCTCTGGCTAAAACTTAACAAAAAGGCTAAATATTCTTGAAAAATAATCAACCAAAAAGCAAGAAAGAGGATGCTGTATGAGCCCTGAATTAATTAATTTATTCGATGCTTTTACTGACGGTTTAGAAAAGAAAGACCTAAACAGAATAGTGAATCTGTTCGCTGAAGATGCCGCTTACATAGTATATGCCCAAGGATATAGACCAGTATCTGGCAAGCGTGCAATTAGAGCTTTTATGGAAGATGAACTGAAAAAAATTAAAGAGTACAGCGTGGAAAAACTCTTCATTTGTGAAAAGAAAAATTGCATAGTGATAGAATGGCGTGTTCGTTTCAAGGATGCTAGTTCAGAGAAAAAATTTGAAATTCAAGGTGTCAGCATAATAGATGCTATGGATGGATTGATTCACCACTGGAGAGAGTACATCCAATCATAGCTCCGCTTATTATGATATACGTTTTCATACTAAATTTGGAAGGAAGAGGATGGCAGAAGTACTTGAATCTATAAGGCAAGCTATTTTAAACTATAACGAGGATTCGGTAAAAAGGCTTGTAACAGAAGCAATTGAAAAGGGAATGAATCCCCTCAAAGTTCTTAATGAGGGCTTAACTCCAGCTATTCGAGAAGTTGGAGACAAATTTGGAAAAGAAGAAATATTCCTAACTGAGTTGTTGCTCGCAGCCAATACTTGTATGGCTGGAGTTGAGATAGCAAAACGAAAACTACTTGAAAAAAAGCAAGATGTAGGTAAACCTAAGGGGAAAATTGTTCTAGGTACGGTTGAAGGAGACGTGCACAATATAGGTAAAGACATTTTTAAAGTACTGCTTGAGATATCCGGATATCAAGTTTATGATCTTGGAATTGATGTGCCAGCTGGGGATTTTGTGAAAAAGGCGCTAGAGGTAAATGCAGGTTTTGTAGCCTCATCCGCTCTTCTGACGACAACAAGGCCACAGCAGAAATTAATTGAACAGAAGTTGAGAGAAGCGGGAATTCGGGGAAAAGTCAAGACTATTATAGGAGGCGGAGCGACCGATAAAAGCTGGGCGAAAGAGGTTGGCTGCGACTTTTATGCCACAGACGCCATAGAGGGAGTAAAAATAATAAGAGAAGTATGTGAGAAACAAAAATAGATAAAATTGGAGGAGTGACTTTTTTAATTGAAACCCAAATTAGAAATACTAAACAATGACGAATTGGACACCATTTACGCAACCGCTCTTTACCTGCTTAAAAACGTTGGAGTCAGCATTGAAGACAAAGAGATCATAAAGCTCCTAACTGATAACGGATGCGATGTGGGATCAGACAATACAGTTTATTTTCCCGAATGGCTTGTTAAAGATTGCTTGAATTCTACGCCAAAAGAAGTTACTTTGTGTGGAAGAGATCCTAAGCACGATTTGACCATTGGAAGACAGAGATACCCCTACATAATTCCTCACGTCCTAAACGTGAACTATTACGATGCCTTAACTGAAACTTATAAAACCACCACAAAAGAAAATGTTCAAAACTTTGTTAGACTTTGCGATTATCTTGACACCATGGATGGCGTTTGGATCCTAACCATGTTACCAGAATTTAAAGAGATGTACATGTTTCATGATTTTGAAATGGGCATTCGTAACACTACAAAACCCGTGTGCATAACCACTCTTGAACCCCAATCGATTGACCCAACATACGAGTTAGCAGCGGCAATCGCGGGTGGAAAAGACGAATTAAAAAAGAGACCTCTAATGACTATCTGTTTCTGCGCGATCTCTCCACTTAGTTGGAGTAAAAAAGGATGTGAAGTGTTAAAGGCATCTGCTAGGTGGGGAATACAACCGGCTGTAACTACTGAAGCCCCCATGGGCGACACAGGTCCGGTGACTTTTGCTGGGGATATAGCTCAGAAAATGGCCGAGTTTCTAAGTGGCGATGTTATTTTGCAGTTGCTTAACAAAGGAATGCCCGTCATATGGATTAATGTGCATGAATCGTTTGATCAGAGGACAGGCATGGTAAATCTTGCATCGCATGGGGATTTCATCCAAGCATGTGCAATGGGTCAAATAGAAAAATACATAGGTGTACCCATAATATCGCCTGTATCACCTGACTCCCACATGTTGGATATGCAGGAAAGTTACGAGCTTGCCTTTACATTTCTGCCTCAGATGCTTGGCGGAAGCAGAGTAATTGTAGTTCATGGGTTAGATACAACACGTGCATTCAACAATGAGTTACTTCTCCTTTTAGATGACATGGTGATTGCGGCACGTCGCATTCTTGACGGAATTGATGTAAACCCAGACACTTTAGCAGTTGATGTAATCAAAAATGTCTGTAGTAAGGTTGAAAAGGGTAAGCGTGTTGGGCATTTCCTCGATCAGAGACATACCCTTAGCTGGTATGAAAAGGAACAGCGTCCAAGAAGAGATTCTGTCTTTGAAAAGCATAGCAGAGAGAAATGGATGGAGCTTGGATCAAAATCCTTCGTCAGAAGAGCCCATGAAAGAGTGAAGGAGATTTTAAAGAGTCATAAGCCTGACCCCCTTTTAAAAGATATAGAAACAAAAATCACCAATATCCGTAAGAAGTACAAAATAGAAGGATGACTTATTGAATCAAAATGAATCAGAATTTGGCGTTTCAGCAAGGTTCGTCAAAAAAGGTTTAGAAATTGTTGATTCCGCAAAAAAGCGAGACATTGAACTAAGATTGCTAGGTGCATGTGCTGTTAAGATTCATTGCCCAAAATGGAGAAGATTTCACGAAGAGATCATGGGTAGACATGCAACAGACCTAGATTTCATAGCGCTCTCGGAAGACAGAACCAAAATTAAACAACTCCTAACAGAGTTAGGCTGTAAAATGATGAAGACGACTGTCCCTCTTGAGCGCAGGGACATTTTTATGGATGAAGAGGGGATAAAGATCGATGTTTTCTTAGACAAGCTTGAGATGTGTCATGTAATGGACTTCAGAAAACGTCTTGAGATAGATTATCCAACAATATCTTTAGCTGACCTAATCCTCGAAAAAACCCAAATCGTCAAACTTACCGAGAAAGACATTAAGGATGTAATCATTCTATTTCGAGAACACAAGATAGGTAATAGCGAAAATGAAACTATAAACAACAGCTACATCGCCAAACTGTTAGCTACCGATTGGGGGTTCTATTACACGGTAACTACAAACCTCAAATTGATCAGAGATCAGTTTATGGACAAATGGAGAGCCATTCTGTCTGCAGAAGACCGTGTAGATGTCACAGCAAAGATAAACACGCTTCTAGACAGTATAGAAGATGAACCTAAATCCATGGGGTGGAAGATGAGGGCTTCAGTGGGACCGAAGAAGAAATGGTATCGAGACGTTGAAGAAGTCGAAATAGGTTTGGAGTTTCAGGAGGAACTGAAAAAGCTTCTTAATAAGGAAAAACAAGAAAAGCAAAACTCCAAATGACATAATACTTAGCATTCTTGTTTCTTCTCACTCGGTTATTGTGCTTTTTAAAAGTTGATTTTAAAAAACGTATTTAAGAGGAAAATTCTCAATCTTTACATGTTAATGGAGAAAAGACTTTATGGACCAGAATTCCTTGTATGAGCAGTTAGTCAAAATAGTTGGACCAGAACGTATTTCCAATAAAGACTTCGCTCGGCTTGCAGTAAGCGTTGAATCAACAGCAATTGGCATATCCTTTCTATCCCCTTTCTCTAAAAAGTTTGTACTTCCCAAAATCGTCGTGAAACCCCAGACTACAGATCAAGTTGCCGACATAATAAAGTTAGCAAATAAGACTAAAACGCCTGTGATGGTGCGAGGCGGAGGATCTGGAGGATCGTTAGGCACGGTATCATCACAAAGTGGAATGCTCATCGATATGACTGATATGGATCAAATAGTTGAGGTAGATGAGGCGTCTATGGCCATTAGGGTTCAAGCAGGGGTGACTTGGGGAAAACTGAGACATGAACTCAACAAACACGGACTTAGGCCTGGTCCTCTTGGACCACACGGTACATGGGGCGCTACAATTGGTGGGGCCCTATCATATGATTCGTGTTGTATTGAAGCAAATAAATATGGGCAGTTAAGTGAAGACGTCTTAACTTTACAAGTTGTTCTTCCCACGGGAGACATCATAGAAACTGGATCACGGATAAACCCGAAATCTCCCATATATCACAGGTACTGCAATGGACCAGATCTAGCTGGTCTATTTTTAGGGGCGAGTGGAGCTATGGGAGTTATAACCGAGGCTACAGTGCGAATTTATCCGAAAGAGAAATACATGGCACACGCTACCTTTGGGTTCAAAAGTTTAAAAGATGCATGCAGAGCATTGTATGAGATATCTGATTTTGCCTACGCGAACGATTTTTGGATGCTTTGTGGCAAACACTCAGTCAATATTGGCTACCCCGAACCCCTAGATGAAATAGAGTCAGTGGTTGCCCTATATACAGCGGCACAAGACCAAAGGATAGTCGAAGTGTGGAAGGACAAGTGGATAGAAACAGCTAAAAAATATAAGGCGATAGAGTTGGATCCAAGCTTTGCTGATAAATACGCCTCTGATCACAGTGGCATTGAAACTGTTGCTGGTCAATCGCTTTCTTGGGGTGTTTGTAACATTTGGCCCATCCTGAGGGTTCCAGAGATGTATGATGATATAGTAGGGTTGTTTATGAAATATGAGAAGATAATGATGGGTGATTTAGGAAAGAAACTCTGGTCTATTAATGCTGTTGGAGGAGCAAAGCATCCTATGTGTGATTTTTGTTATGGCTTTACGGCGGATAGAAGTATTCCCGAAATTCGGACTAAAGCCTATGAGGCTCTGCAGGAAATGCAAAAAATGGCCATCAAACATGGGGCAGCATTTTATGACCTGGGAAGGTTACCAGCACTTGCTCATTTATGGAAAACTGCTAAACCAGCACATAAGCTTCTGAAAATCATTAAAGACACGCTGGATCCAAACAAAATAATGAATCCGGGGGCATTAATGCTAGATGAAGAAAGCTGCACAGTTTCTAACTGATAAACAGCATCTTAAGAAACAGCTTTACCAGTGTTGTAAGTGCGGCTACTGTAGAGACACCATTAGCGATGAGTTAGGATTCTATCATGTATGTCCAATCTACGACATCTTAAGAATGGAACATTACTGTGGAAGAGGACGAGCAACGATAGCGCTAGGCTTATCGGAAGGAATCATCGGATATTCCAAGCCCTTAATTGATTTAGTGTATACAGACCTTGGTTGCGGTTCTTGTAAAGAAATATGTCCTGAAATAGAAGCAGTGGACATTCCAGCAATAACTAGGGCTATGAGAGAGGAAATCGTCAGACGCGGATTGGAACCAACGAAAATAAAAGAATTGAACCTTGACGTAAAAGAAAAGCATAACATATTTGGTGAGGAAACGTTAAGATCAAAATGGGCTGAGGATCTCAACCTTTCAAGGAGAGGGGAAGTAGTTTATTTTGCTGGTTGTAGCGCCTCATACACATATCCAAAGACTGCAAAAGCCACAGTCAAGATATTATCGGAAGCAGAAGTGGATGTTGCATATTTAGGTGAAGATGAATGGTGTTGTGGTGCTCCAGCACTTTGGACTGGTGACACAAGACTTTTCAAAGAAATAATAAAGCATAATCTATCTGCAATTGAAGCGTCTGGAGCAAAACGAGTAGTGGTTAGTTGTGCGGTATGTTATAATAGCTTAAAAACGCACTACTCATCTGTCATCGGCAGGCTTCCCTTTAAAGTTCTCCATGTAAGCGAGGTAATAGCTGATTTGATACACTCAGGCAACATAAGCCTTCAACCCATTAAAAAGAGGTTTACATACCATGACCCATGTCACCTGGGTAGAGATGAAAAAATCTATGAACAACCTAGAGAGATTATTAAAAAAATCCCTCAAGCAGAATTTTGCGAAATGCAGAGAAATCGGAAAAGTTCCGCATGTTGTGGCGAAGGAGTGGTTGTTAGCATAGTTTTTCCAAATTTAACTAGAAAAATATCAGCAAACAGAATAAATGCAGCAAAAGAAACAAAAGCTGATGCGGTTGTGACATGTTGCCCAGGTTGCGTGACAACATTAACTAAAGCGGCAGCTTGGTTAAAGTCTAGGGAAGATACAGAAATTGAAGTTTACGAATTACCGATTCTGGTTGCAGAAGCCATGGGTCTCAAGCTATAACCCAATTAGTAATTATGTCAAATAGCTCGATCTGGAATAGAAGCATCGAAAAGTAAAGGTCGCATAACTAAGGTCGTTGAAAACATAACGTTCTTATACCGATTCCGCGTGCATGAAACTTCTAAAAGGATGTAGATAAATTTGAGTAAAGATGAAAAAATCGAACATCTCGAAAACCTTCTCCAATCAACTATGGAGATGTGGGGCGCAATGGTTGGAATGATTATAAAAGGAGTTGTTGAAAAGTTTGGCGATGAAGGAAGAAAGATTGTGAAGAAGGCTGTTTATGAAGCCTGCAAATGGCAGACACAAAAAACTTTAGACAAAACGGGAATAACCGAGAGAGGCACCAAAGCCCTTGCGCAGTTCGGTTATCCGGCTAGAACACAGGCACGAAAAGTTGGCGATCATGGCGTGTTTGATTACGAGCATGAAAAACTAGATGATAAAAACTTCACCCTAAAGGTTACATATTGTCCATACGTTAAGACTTGGAACGCTTTGGGGATTCTTGACAGCGTCCCTGACTTGTGTGATTTGCTTACCAAAGGAGACGAGGGTGTCAGCTCAGTTTTTAATCCGCGACTCTGCTTGACTTTAACCAAGTGCATGTCAAAAGGAGACCCATACTGCATTTATTGGTGGAAAGATGTGGAAAAGAGTAGCTCAAAGGAAAAACAGCTATAATAGGCTCCATGTAGTGGAAAATGTTTATAATTCGTAACGCGAAACTTTTAAAAACATTTAGGAAAGAAGGAAAATTTATGGGTGAAGAAATTTTAGAAAGGTTAAGAAGAGCTGTTAGAGAATTTGAAGTAGAACAGGCAAAACATTTAGCTGAAGAATCCATCAAAGCTGGCATAGATCCAGTAAAAATTATCGAGAATGGACCAGCTATGGCATTAAAGGAAATTGGTGATAAGTTCGGAAGGGGTGAACTCTTTTTACCAGAGCTAATAGCGGCGGCTCAAGCTGGACAAGCCAGCATTGACATCCTTAATAAAGAAATTTCTAGACGCGCACAAACTAGGAAAAGTGTCGGAAAGGTCGTAATAGGGACGGTTGAAGGGGACATTCACAGTATAGGAAAAAACATAGTAGCCACAATGCTACAAGTAGCTGGATTCGAAGTTATTGATCTAGGCGTGGATGTGTCGACTCAAGTTTTTGTTGAAAAGATAAAGGAATTGAAACCCCACATAGTGGCAATGAGTGCCTTACTAACCACAACAATGGTCAAACAGAAAGAGGTAGTCGATGCGCTGAACAAAACTAGACTTAGGAACAAGGTTAGAGTCATAATAGGAGGCGCGCCTGTTACCGCTAAATGGGCCGAAGAAATAGGCGCAGATGCTTACGGATGCGACGCCCAAGAAGGTGTTAAAAACGCTCTTAAATTAATGCATGAGAAGAGCAAATAAAGAGAAAAATTAAGTGAGTGTTTTTAGGCATATGAGAGAGTATAAGAAAGTCGACTCGCATATTCTAGAAAGTCTCGTCGAGATTGTGGGAGCAGAGAATGTGCTTATTGACGATCACGAGCTGATTCCTTATACACGTGATCATCAGTGGTTGAGGTATCCTGACATGTTCACTTTTAAACCCGAAGTAGTTGTTCTCCCAGAAAGTGCAGACCAGATAGTAAAGATAGTCCACTTCGCAAATCAGGAGAGAACCCCAATTATACCATGTGGAGCAAGAACTGGCATGACTGGCAACTGTGTTCCAGTATATGGCGGTATTCAGGTAGATATGAAAAAAATGAACAAAATAATCGAAATTGACACTGATAATATGGTTGCAGTTGTTCAAGGTGGAATCAGTCTATACAAGCTTGACCGAGAATTGAAGAAGCATGGTTTCATATGCGGCCATATGCCTGGAAGTCAACCAACGGCCACTGTTGGGGGGGCCATATCAACTAATGGATGGAGTGAGCATAGAATGAAGTACGGAGACATACAAGACCAAATAACAAGTCTAAAGGTTGTTTTGCCAACAGGTGAGCTGGTTAAAGTTGGGGGAGGCGTATCAGGTAAGGTTGAGAAGTCATCGGTTGGTTTTGGGGCATTAAAACATCTTTTCATAGGCACTTGGGGAACCTTGGGGATAGTCACGGAGGCAACTTTGAGAATTTTTCCAGCGCCCGAGCACGTCTATTCGGCAGCAATAGCATTTGACTCTATAGACCAAGCATGCAAAGCCGCGCTCAAAATGTTCATGAAGGATGTTCCAATGTCATACTTGTTGGTGGGAGATCGTAACACTGTGCAATTTTCAAGAAACGTTTCTCCAGCATATCCCGACGTAGAGTGTGTAATGACCATTATCATTGAGGGAAATCGCGAGATTGTCAAAATATCAAAGAAACTCGCACTCAAGATATGCGAAGAGTTCGGAGGCAAAGACTTGGGACCAGAACTGGGTAGAGCTGTATGGGAAGAAGCCTATGACGCATGGGGAACCTGGGTAACTGCATACGGTCCAGGATATCCGCTGGATGAAGAAGGAGCAATTCCTTATCATCGAGCTCCAGAAGTTGTAAAACATTTTGAGGAAATCCTGAAAAAATACGACATAGATCTCATAGGAATTGTTGTAGGTCTTGCACCTCAATACCCTATACTGGGTTGCTTTTGGAGGGTTGATGAAAGAAATGAGAAAAAATGGGAGGACTATAAACGCGTCAGTGAGGAGATTGCTGAAATATATCTCAAGGAAGGAGGCACCATTAGCATGGCGCATGGGCTTGGAACAAGGAGAGAGGAAAAATTTCTACCTATGGAACTTGGATCAAGTTATGAACTCATGAAGAAAGTAAAAGTCATGCTTGACCCTAATAACATCATGAATCCTGGAAGGTTTGGTCTAGATAATGCTTACAAAGTGTGAAGTGATCATTTACATGCCGTCAAAATGGAGTGAAGAAAATTGAAATCTTCAATAGAACTTGAACTGTTCAGAGATGCTCTATACACTTGCAGCGCAGCCAGCTGTGGGTTCTGTCGCGAAGACTGCCCCATCTTTACAGGAGTAAGGAAAGAGTCGACATGTGCCAGAGGAATCTCAGCGATCATGTTAGCTTTTCTGGATGGCTTTATAAAGCCGAATGAACGTTTGGCGAAAACTTTTAACCTCTGCACAACATGCCGCTGGTGCACTGAAAGGTGTCCAATCAACATTGAGTATCCAACGAAACCTCCAAATCTTCGTATAGACATCCCTGAGATGATTGAGAATTTCAGAGCTGACCTACTTGAAAGAGGCTTCGTACCAGCAAAGGTGAAAGAAATGTTACTTAACATTAGAAGAACTTACAATCCGTGGGGGTCGCCTTCTGGGAAAAGAATGGCGTGGTCCAAAGGCTTTACAGTTGAAACTTTATCAGATAAAACTAGCCTTGAAGCATTTTTCATTTGTTGTGCTTACTCGTACGATGAGAGAGCTAAAGAAGTGGTTGATGTTGCGGGGACATTGTTTGAGGAAATTGGGATACCCTTCGTAACCTTGGGAAACAATCAGTGGTGCTGTGGAGATATGACTCTAAGGCTCGGCGAGAAGGGGCTGTCTGAATTGTTAGCTGAACATAACGCTCAAATGTTTGAAAAGCATAAAATTAGAAGTCTGATATCATTGTCTCCTCATTGTTACAATACTCTCAAAAATGACGAAATATACCCCGAATCCAACGTTAACAACATGCATTATACTCAAGTTCTAGCTGAAAAGGTAGACGAAGGAAAACTCAAACCCTCTAAGCGAATAGAAAAAAGAGTCACATTCCATGACCCGTGTTACCTAGGAAGGTATAATAATGTATACGAGCAACCTCGAAAAATATTAGAGTCAATTCTAGGACTGAAATTGGTTGAAATGTACAGAAACAAAAAACATAGCTTTTGTTGTGGAGGAGGAAGTGGAAGAGTGCTAACAGAAGAATTGCCATATCATGAGAGACCTTCAAATGAAAGGGTGAAGGAGGCTGTAGAAGTTGGAGCAGATGTTATAGCAACTGCATGTCCTCTGTGTTTAATTATGCTTAATGATGCAACAAAAAGCCTTGAACTAGAAGGGAAAATAATTGTAAAAGATGTTTTAGAGCTTATGTCGGAGGCTCTTTAGCATCTCATAGTTTAAACTTATAAATGGTATAATAAAATTTAATAAGAATATCAAATTTAATCCCTAAACCGAGGAATAATCATGAAGCAGATAGCATTATTGGGACCTTATAAAATAAGAGTCATAGATATTCCAAAACCCAAACCAGACCCAGACCAAATCCTAACGAAGACAACAGTAGTCGGCGTAAGTATTGGCACAGAATTAATAGATTATCGAGGCGCATTCGAGAAACTGCCAGAAGAGTGGAAAAAGCTTCATCCATACACATTTCCAGTTTTTCCAGGCTATGAAAATGTGGGAAGGGTAGTTAAAGCTGGAAAGAACGTAAAGAATGTGAAAGTGGGAGATAGAGTAGTTCATTGTGGACCACACGCAGAGTATTGTACGGTTCCAAGACGTGAAGCGTTGCCCGTTTATGCTAAAATTCCTGATTCAGTTTCTGATGAGGATGCTACTTTTGCAATATTGGGAACAACTGCTATATGGGCTATTCATCGAAGTGGCCTAGAGTATGGAGATAATGCGGTTGTTCTTGGAGATGGAGTGGTTGGCATTCTAACAGCATTACATGCTAAAAATGCTGGAGCAGAAAAAGTCATCCTCGTAGGCAATCACCCTGGAAAATTGAAAATTGCAAGGCAAGTCGGCGTCAAAATCACGATCAACCATAAAGATAAGGATTGGAAAGAACAGGTCATAGCAGAAACAAACGGTTTAGGAGCAGACATAGTCTATGAATGTGTCGGCTCAAGCACAGAGCCAACAGGAGCCGTTCGAGAATCATGCGAAGTTGCAAGACAAATGGGAAAAATAATAATAGTAGGCGACCACATGGCAGGGCAACCCGATCTAATCCTCTGCTCCGATCCTCACTTCAAAGAATTGACCTTCATTGTCTCTCGAGCTATGGGACATGGGAGCCATCATCCAGCCTTGATGGAGCATTTGAATAAGGTGCAAGAATATAACTACGTGAAATGGACCACATCAGGACTTTTTGAGCGCATACTTGCAATGATTGCTGAAAGAAAATTGAATGTGCATCCATTGATTACGCATAGATTCAAGTATACTGAAGTGGCAGAATTATTCAAGCGTATAGACAAGAAAAAGGAAGACTTCCTTCAGATACTTCTAACAGACTGGTAATTTTTTCTATCTTTTCCATAACCGTCCATAACTAACAAATTTTTTATATCCAATCTTTTCAATACACTCAACTTATGAGGTGTCGCCCTTGGTTATGGCAAAATGTTCAAAAATTAAAAAACCTTTAGAGATACTAGAAAAAAGCGATTTTCAGAAGATCCATCAAACTTCTATGAAGATTCTTGAAGAAATTGGGGTGAAAATGGACGACCCTCGCGCCTTAAAACTTTTCAAAGAACATGGCTGCGAGGTTGATGAGGTTAAACGTGTCGTTAAGATTAAGGAAGAATTTGTTAAAGAGCACTTGAAGAAAGCGCCTAAAGTTTTTACCATATATTCCCGAGGGAGCGAAAAAATGGAGGTGGGAAGCGGAGCTTTTTACATGCTTTCCCCCTCTGACAATGTTTATTTACTTGACATGGAAACAGGAAAGCGAAGAACCGGAACGCTTGAAGACTGCAAGAACATGGCAAGGCTTGTTGATGCTCTAGAGTTTTATCATATTTGCTGCACACCTTCGCTGCCCCAAGAAATTGAGCCTCATTTACGTGGTCTATATGCGGCAGCAGAGACTCTGAGAAACACTGAAAAACACTACTTACCCGAACCAGTTGGTCCAAAGGAAGCGCATTACATTCTAAAAATGGCCGAAGCAATTGCTGGTGGAGAAGCTGAACTTAGAAGGAAGCCTATAACTTCAACAGTTATATGTCCCACTTCTCCCTTACAATTTCCTGAAAATAGCCTTATTACATTATGGGAGTTTGCACAGAGAAAACTTCCACTTGATATTTCATCTGCTCCTTTGACGGGCGTAGGATCTCCTGTGACTATGGCTGGCTCTTTAGCCCTATCGAACGCTGAAAATCTAAGCGGTTTAACATTGATACAGCTTATCAGTGGCGGCTCACCAGTTCTTTATGGTGGTAGTTGCCTACCCTTCGACATGATTGCCGCAAATCTTCTGCATGGCGCAATAGAGTTTGGAATATTTGCACTAGCTGAAGCGCAACTTGCAAGATTCTATGGTGTTCCCTCTTACGGTGCAGGCGGCGGCACAAATGCTAAACTTTGCGACGCACAGGATGGTTATGAGAAGATGGCTACCACTTTGTTGTCTTATCTTGCCGGAAATGACGTAGCAGTCGAGTGTTCACTAGATAATCATTCTCTATTCGCTCCCGAAGATCTTGTTTTGCAGAATGAAATCTCTGGATTAGTTGTAAGATTTGGCAACTACTTTCAAGTAAATGATGAGACACTCGCTTTTGCCATCATAAAAAAGGTTAGCATTGGCGGAAATTTCCTCACAGAGAAACACACGCGGATACACGTTAAGACAGATCTTTGGTATCCGCCTATAACTGATAGGACCACTTATGATGTTTGGCAAGCAAAAGGTGAAAAAGAATTAAAAATCAAAGCCAAGGAATATGCCAAGAAAATTCTGGCTGAGCACAAACCTCCTGCACTTGATTCCGATGTTGACAAACAGATAAATGAAATACTAAAACAAGCAAGAAAAGAACTAAAAGCATAATGTTGCCTCCTCAACGCCCATGTTTTTCTTTCAACATTGTAAAAATTCAGTTTTTTCGCGCTCTTATTCGCATTTTGAAAAGTTTATATTAAAAATCGTATAAACATTGACAAATCATGCAGAGGCTGTAAGAATGAAATATATAAAACCTAAAAAACTGCCCGATAGATTTCCAAATGTTGTCGAAGCTTGCGGCAAACCATACGATATAGGGTATAAAGTTGGTTCTGAATTCAAAAACATTATCAAAAAGTTTTTGAGTAGATGGTTTAATTTCTTCGCTTCTCTCCCTTTAAACCATGTGAGTGCAGCCAGATATGCAGGTATAGCGCTTTCAAAAGAAGACGCCCTCAAAGTAAGTGCTAAAATGGTTCCTTACGCAGCGAATTTTGCTCCTGACTTGATAGAAGAGTGTCAAGGAATAGCAGAAGGGTCAGGCGTAACATTTGAAGAAATATTTCACCTAAACTGTTTTTTGGACATATACGACTCAGTACTACTGCCACAAATAAGGTTTAAACCTTGGTTAGGAAGAATAGGCTGTACCGACTTTGCCGTGGCTGAAAAAGCAACTAAAAACAGAAAAGATGTCATAATGGGTCAAACTTATGATTTAGATCAGCCTGAGACTTTCCAAGAGGCTTCAACAATTCTAAGACTCTCTCCAGAGGGAAGCCCATCAGTCCTTTTATATACAATCGCAGGTGCGGTGGGTTGTGCTGGTTTAAACTCTTTTGGAATTGGCATAGTTATAAATAAATTATGGTCCTCTGATTCTGGACCTGGAGTTCCATACTGCTTCCTTGTCAGAAAAGCCTTGCAAAAAGAAACAGTTTCAGAAGTGTTAGAAGCCATAACAACTACTAAAAGAGCATCTGGAAATCACTTCCTGGTAACTAATTCAAGTGGAGATTTCTTTGGTTTAGAAACTACGTCAACACACCACGAAATCATAATACCTTCTGAAGGCATTTATGTCCACACGAACCATTACATTACAGAAAAGCTCAAGCCATTCGACATTGCTGGTCCGTGGACAGGAACTAGTTACGTTAGATTTAGCCGAATGAGAAGATATCTTCAAGAAAATAAAGGTAAAATAACGCTTGAAGGCTGTAAAGAATGGATGAAGGATCATACTGATTATCCTTTTGGTATATGTCGACATGGTTCAGAGAAAGAGCCTGTGGAATCCGGAGCTAGAACAGTCACTGCTTTTATCCTTTTGCCAAAAGAATTGAAGATGATGGCTACCTACGGGAATCCTTGCGTACAACTCTATAAAGAATATGAGATATCTAAACCGTAGTTTTTGTGCACCTATTGACTCCGTAATTTGGCTTACTTTTTCCAAAAACTAAATAACAAAAAATATAAATTATAAGTAGAACCAATAGAGCAAAAAGCGAAAATGGTGGTAAAGATGGTTTTTAGCAAAGATTTAATTCAAGAGATCCGTGCTGAATTTCCAAGAGTTGAAGCAGACTGGAGAGGTCGGAAAAGAATATTCTTTGATAGTGCTGCGGGAAGTATGGTGTTGGAGAGGGTGGCACAGGCTGAAACAATAACACGTATTAATAAGGCTGCCAATGAATGTGATTGCGCTAATCCCACTACTGTTTATGATGAATCAAAAGACTTCGATGACCTAGTATTAGAGGGTAAGAAGGCCGTTTGCGACCTGCTTAATGCTCCCTCCCCGGACACCATAACTATTGGCGGATCGACTACAGATGTACTTTTTAAGTTAGCATACGCTATAGGAAAGGAACTTACAGGAAAGGAGAACATCGTCACAACTGATAATGAGCATTATGCTAATGTTGCTCCATGGGTTGAGCTAGAAGAAAGACATCTTGCACAAGTTAGGTTTGTACACATAAACAAGGAGGATGGAACACTTGACATGGAGCATTTAAAAAGTCTAGTCGACAAAAACACAAAGGTCGTGACTGTAACTGGAACCTCAAACTTAACGGGCACAAAAAACCCTCTGACGGAGATTGCAAAAATAACCAGAAAAGTAAATGCCTATTTCGTAGTGGATGGAACTCAGCGGGTTCCACACTCTTCAGTGGACGTTCAACAAATTGACTGTGATTTTCTTGTCTTCTCAGGATACAAGTTCTTCATGTCAGCAGGAGCCTTCATGTATGGCAAAGAAGGTTTTCTTAAAAAGTTAAATCCCTATGATTTCTTTGGATGTAGCATTCCATACGGTACTTTGGATCAAGCAAAGTTTGCCTCAATTATAGCAGTCGTGGAATACTTGGTTTGGCTATCCCGTCAAGTCGGTGACTTATACAAAAACGCTTTCAAGCAATACTCTGGTCGGGTGCGGTCCTTGAAGGTAGCGATGGGCGCTATCGAAAAATATGAAAAAGAATTGTCCAGAGCCATGCTCGCTGGCTCCGATGAAGTTCCAGGTTTAGCGCATATGCCGCACGTTAAAGTTTACGGAATCAAAGACACTAAGCGATTGGATGAGAGGGACCCAGCTTTTGCATTCAAGGTAAGTAAGATGAAAGACATAGACGTCGCAAGATGTCTTTGGGAAAAACACAGTGTTGCCTTACGACTTGGTGACCTCTGGAATAGAGGTATAAAGGTCTTCGGCGTTCCAACAGTGTTACGAGCTAGCCTTGTTCACTACAATACAGCTGAAGAAGTCTGTACGTTCCTCAAGGGATTGAACGAATTAGCAAAATGAAAAAGGTTTCTTATACCCCTATAATATCATCTACTCTTTTCTGCTGAACCAGCTCGACCAATCTCATACAGATAATTAGTATAAAGCTGAGGAAGGAACCCTGGATCAACAGCGGCCCAAGTGACATGAGCTAGAGCAACGCCATCAATAGGAGACTTGATCTTTTCAGCAATTTCGCCACGGACATTTAATATTTCTCCCAGGAGTTCTCCTTTCTTCACATATGTGCCTAATTTCACATAGGAATGCAATATTCCCCCATTTTTTGCTAATACGTCAACTGCTCCGCTTAACATAGTTGGTTTAGTGAACGTTGGCTTTCCTTTTATCATCTTTAGATATTTCATAACGTTTAGAATGCCGTTGTAGAATAAATTGACGCTTTCTTCATCTAGCACTCCTTTTTGACCCGATTCCAATAATATTGTTGGTATACCTCTCTTGCTAGCCTCAACCAGCAATGTGCCATTTCCTTCTGGTTCGTGGTACTCAAGAGCATACTGCATTTTGAAAAGAGAAACGAAATCGTTTAAGATGTTGTCTACATCTTTCTTGCCTGTTTTTCGAAAGATTATGTGTGGGAATAATGCCTCGTTCAAATCACCACTGTGGAGATGAAGCACATAATTACACTTAAGAATAATTTCGTGAAACACATTATAGGTTATTATTTGGCTCATTGTGCCATCTAATTTTCCCGGATACTTATCCCATAGCCTGTCTTGATCTATAGGATTAACCCACATTGTTCTATTTTCGAATGAAGGAACATTTACAATTGGCAGTATTGCAAG
>Ga0315309_1000273_pt1 | contig 30761 bp, 32 predicted proteins | sample TDP4_MG_FD_203080 | JGI IMG/M metagenome (GOLD analysis project Ga0315309, IMG submission 203080) | Freshwater sediment microbial communities from Lake Towuti, South Sulawesi, Indonesia - TDP4 | ecosystem: Environmental > Aquatic > Freshwater > Lake > Sediment | place: Indonesia: South Sulawesi...
CTTCAGAAAAACTGGCGGGGTACATGCTGCCGCCATTTATAAAGGCGATGGAAACCTTGTAGCTTTCGCCGAGGATGTGGGTCGCCACAATGCCGTTGACAAAGTAATTGGCATCGGAGCCTTAAACAAAACCGATTTTGGCGAATGCTTTCTTGCCTTGAGTGGACGGTTAACAGGCGACATAGTCCTTAAAGTTGCAAGGGTTGCCCTACCAATAGCGGCCTCATTGGCCGCCGCAATAGACTCTGGCATTACGGTTGCCAAAGATGTAGACTTGACTTTAATTGGGTTTGTGCGAGGAAAGCGAATGAATATCTACAATTTTCATGAGAGAATTAAGTTTTAATAACTAAGTCCATGAAGGTGGCCAGTTCCTCAGTTAATTTTTTTTCTCTAGAGCTTATTCCTGTTCCTAAGTCATTAGCAAGTTTTGAACCATAGTATGCCGTGGCCAAAAAGGTCTTAGCTAACTTTGTACATTTTAAAACGGTTTCTAGTTTACCCAAATGCAGGTAGAGCGTAACATCATTAAGAACAAGAATTTCAGTGACATTATGAATGAACTCGTCAAGCAAGGTTTCCATATTTTTTCTGTTTAATTCTGCATAATGGAGTACTTGTTCAGGTGTTTTGCCAGCTAATCTAGGCGTGTAAACATTTTTAGGCGAAAGGTATTTAATCCCACTAGGTATGCTTACATGCTCAATTATTTTTCCACCAATTTCCACGACTCTTTGCGGAGCAAAATCAATAATAGTTATTTTTTCAGGGCTTACTAGCATCATTATTTCTTGTAGTAGTTTGGCTACCACCTTAGTTTTTCCGGAGCCCGCTTCACCTAATATCAAAACCTTCTTGCCAAGGGCTTCTCTGCCTTTCAAACGCAATTGTTCTTTATTTTTCGCCAAACAATGTCTCCTTATTTATTCCAACCCTATTCAAGATTAAGAGGAGTACAAACCCTATGATGCTTCCGGAAACGCAGCTTAAAGCCCATCCAGCCCCAAAAATTAAGAAGGCAAGTAATGCTCCTTCCTTTAATGTTAAATCCAAAAGTTTTTGGGTTCCTATCCATGGAGCGATCAGAAAGAGAGCAATGGGGGCGCCTATTAAAACTGTGCCTAATGGTTCTGCAAGAGCTGATATCAAACGTGCTTTTCCGCTTACTTTAAGGTGTTTAAGCAACCAGTAGACAATACCAACAACTATCCCTCCGGGTATCCCGCCAGGAAATGCGTAGAAAGTGCCTATGCCAAATACGTTTCTTATGGCTCCAATAATAATTGCTGCGATTACTGCCCATAACGGGCCAACAAGCACTCCTAAAACTGCATTAATCATGTGTTGAGTAGGATAAGCTTTTGAACCTAAAAACTCAAACCATGAGAAGGGTGCGAGAGCCACTCCTAAAGCTGAAAAAACTATGACCAAAGCCAACTTTTTAACATGCACCATGTTTGTTTTCATCTTTTCTTTACTTCCCTAGCAAGCTTTACTGTGAGTTTGGCCAAATCGTAGGCTTGTTCTCCAAAAATTACTATCATAGGTTCTTTGCCGATATCGCCTTTATGATAAATTACATCCGGTGCTTTTCCAGCTTTTTTGATGGCTTCCTTTACACCCCAAGGTATAGTCATCCCTTCAACACTTTTAATCTCTTCAGGCTCTTTTCCACGGTCATAGAAAGAAATTGTCATACCCCACTTTTCTAGAACTTTAAGAGTATCAACTGAAAATTTCAGATTAATTACCGCCATCTTCCTTTCGTCGTGCCTAATAATTTCAAATATGTATTTGGCTAAATGAGAAGAGCATCCAAATCCTGGATGACCAACAGCCCTAGCGCCTTTGGATGTTTTTACAATTCTGCCTTCTATCGCAGCCACGTCATCTATGCTTTCAGCATAGGGAATTGCCATTGCAATGTTCATGCCCACTTCTGGCACTAGTATTGCAACTTCGGGGTTTGACTCAATTAAAGTTCTAGCCTTTTCCACATTCATCAAAACATTATATCTTGAAGAATCACGGTAAAGGTGAGCCATTGGATTAATTGGACCATAGCCTTTTCCAATTTTTAAGCCAAACCTTATGCCTAAAGCTACAATTTCTTTTGCCTTTTCAACAGCCTCTTGCATATCCAATTTTTTAGCGAGCCCGGCTGCTATGGCTGCTGAAAAACTGCAACCAGTCCCATGTGTGGTTTTAACATCCAACCTTGGACCTTTAAACGTTCTAAATTTGCCTTTATGATAAAGAAGGTCTACTGCTTCCTTTCCTTCTAGGTGTCCACCCTTAATTACAACGGTTTTTGGTCCCATTTCCGAGATTTTTCTAGCTGCAATTTCTGCATCCTTTAAATTTTTAATTTTCATATCAGCGAGCCTTTCGGCTTCAAATTTATTAGGTGTTATCACAGCAGCGTTTGGCAAAAGATAACTTTTCAAAGCGCCTATAGCTTTCGGCTTCAAAAGTGGTGATCCAGACTTGGAAACCATAACTGGGTCAACAACTAATGGAAACTTGTATTTTGAAAATTCTGAAGAAATAGTTTTAATTATTTCTTCTGTGTGAAGCATTCCTGTTTTTCCGGCATCTATACCTAAATCTTCAGCCACTGCTTTTATTTGCTCTCGAATAATTTTTAGCGGCAAATCTTCAACTGCTGTAACAGAGTGAGTGTTTTGAGCAGTGACCGACGTTATTGCAGTCGTGCCATGAACACCTAAAGCTGCAAAGGTTTTGAGGTCTGCTTGGATTCCGGCGCCTCCGCCAGAGTCGCTTCCAGCTATCGTTATAGCCACTGGAATTTTACACTTCACTTTGTCTATTTGAAACATTTTAACTCACCTTTTCGAGCACGTAGAGCGTAATGGCTGAAATTATGAAGGATGGTATGCTTGAGCCAAAAGCTGTGTAATTGTAGAGCATAAAATATACAATGATGCCGACAAACCATGAAAGCATCGATTTAATCCTAAAACCTTTTGCTGATGAATAGAATTCTTCTAAGCCATATTGTTTTTTCCTAATAATATAGAAATCCATAGCAAGCACACCTAACAATGGCACAAAAATCGCTCCTATATAAAGAAGGAAGCTTTCATATGTTAGTTGCCAATCTTGAGGTATTAAAGCTGCTAAGAAAATGCTTATCACAGTAATAACAGCGATAAGTTTCCACTGCTTGATTTTAGGCATAATATTTTGCGTCGACACAGCCCCCGAATATATGTCGGCAAAGCCATTGTCAGTTTCATCCACCAATAATATGGCTAAAGCTAAGCCTCCAAAAGTGATAGAAACTATCGCTGATATTATAGTCTCTCCCGCGTAAGCCAATACAAGCAAAGCACCTAAAGCGTAGAACCAAGAGTTTGCGAAAGTATAGCCAGTAATTGTTCCCAGAAATGCTCCTTTCTCACCTTTTGAAAACCTATTGTAATCTGATATTAAGGGCCACCATGATATTGGCATGGCTATGACAAGGTCTAAGGCTAATGTTATTGGCAAGGAACCGTCTCCCTGAAATGCAAAGAGTTGGGGAAAATTTGAGACGACCATGTAAGTGATGAAAATGGTGGTTCCATAAGTGAACCATATGGCAAACTTCTCTAGCCATTGTCTTATGACTATTAGAGGACCGCCTATACTCAGGAGCATGCACCAGAATGCAAAGATAAAGATCCAAAAGCATGTGGTGTATGAACCAAGAAACGGACCTGTAATAAGCAGGGCGGAATTAGCCATTATCAGTATTTCGAACGAAGCCCAACCAATCAGTTGAAGAATATTAAGCATTGTGGCTATATAGGAACCCCTTAACCCTAAAACTGCTCTTAAACTGACCATTGTTGGTATACCATACTTACTTCCTAAGCCACCAGCCAAACCCAGCATGATAGAGCCTACAAGTGAACCTAAAACAGCAACAGTAATCACTCCGACCGCGGATAAGCCTGGAACAAGCAAGTCACCAGCTTGAAGCACAAGTAAACCTACCGCCAAACTTGACCATAAAACAAAGTAGTCGAATGACCTCAAGATTCTCTTCTCTGATGGTACTGGTTCTGTTCCCCATTCAGGTGGCAATTTAACCATTTAGTGTGCCTCTAAAACGTTTAGAGAATCAGATTTTCGAATTGTAGAAATATTTTCTTTTATATTCGTGGTTTTTTCCCTCCGCCAGTATTACCTGGATCAGGTTCTAAGGGTCGACGGCGCTTTCAGCCGTCCTCTCAGCCGGGTCGCAACCCCAGCTCCCCAAACCTTGCGAGGATAATTGTTATTTAGCTGTATATTTATCTTTCCTAAAGTCTAAGCAGAATTAGGATGTTGCACCATGAAGTCGCTGCCTAAGGAATTTGATGCTATTGAAATTGAAAGGAAATGGCAGAAGAAATGGGAAGACATGGGTTTTTACCGTTTTGACTGGGATGATAAGACGCTTCCAACCTTTAGTATTGATACTCCGCCGCCTTATCCTTCTGGCGAATTTCACATGGGCAATGTTTTAAACTGGGCTTATTTCGACATGGTGGCCCGTTATAAACGCATGAGGGGATACAATGTTTATTTTCCCCAAGGGTGGGACTGCCACGGTCTAAGCATAGAAGTGCAAGTGGAAAGGGAACACAACATTAGGAAGAGGGAGATACCTCCAGACAAGTTTCGAAAATTATGCGAAGAACTGGTTGAAAAGTACATTGCAATGATGAAGGAGGGCGTCATACGCCTAGGCTGCAGTGTAGACTGGACAACCGAATATCGTACAATGGACCCAGATTATTGGAGACGCACTCAGCTTAGCTTCATAATCTTATACAATAAAGGCTTCATGTATCAGGGTACACATTCCGTAAACTGGTGTCCTCGCTGTGAAACAGCTATCGCAGACGCTGAAGTTGACTATGAAGAAAGGGAAGGCACACTTCATTACATCAAGTTTCAATTAGAAGACAGCCGTGAATTCTTGCTAATAGCCACGACACGTCCAGAATTCATAACCGCCTGCGTTGCAGTTGCAATAAACCCCATGGATGACAGATTCAAAAGATACATAGGCAAAAAAATCATGGTTCCAATTGTAAACCGCAAAGTAGAGATAATTCCAGACGAAAATGTTGACCCTTCATTTGGCACAGGCGTGGTTATGATATGCACCTATGGTGATAAAGAGGACGTAAAAACTGTAATTGTACATAGGCTTCCAGTCATTATGATTTTAACAGAGAATGGAAAGATAAACGAGAATGGAGACAAATATGCAGGATTAACGATAAGTGAAGCAAAGAAAGCGATTGTTAAAGACCTTAACGCTGCTGGGCTGCTGCAGAAAACTGAAAAGATTCAGCAAGAAATAGGCTTGTGCCTTAGATGTGAGACTCCAGTCGAGATTCTTGAACGCAAGCAGTGGTTTATGAAAACCCGCATATTAACCGACAAGGTTGAAAAGACAGCTAATGAAGTGGTGTGGTATCCAGATTACATGAAAACCCGCTTAATAGACTGGGCCCGCTCTCTCGATTGGGACTGGGTTATAAGCCGTCAACGCGTCTTTGGGACTCCCATACCCGTATGGTATTGCAAAAACTGCACTGAAACAATTTTGGCGAAGGAAGATTGGGTTCCAATAGACCCAAAACTTGAGAAGCCAAGAATAGAAAAGTGTCCAATATGCGGCAGCAGTGAATTTATTCCCGAACAGGATGTTTTCGACACATGGATGGACTCTTCCATTACTTGTGCAGTTCATGCTGGTTGGCCCAACCGAGAAGACTGGAGGAGGCTATTTCCAGCTGATTTGCATCCCTCAGGCATAGATATCATTAGAACTTGGGCTTATTATTTAATGGTTAGGCACTTAGCCTTGTTCGATGAGAAGCCATACAAAAGTTGCCTGATCAACGGCATGGTCTTAGGTTCAGACGGTAGGAAAATGAGTAAATCCCTCAAAAACTATGTTACAGCACCAGAAGTATTAGACAAGTATGGAACAGATGCTGCCAGACAATGGACTGCAGCTGGCGGAGCAACAGGCTCAGATATTCCATTCCGCTGGCCAGATGTAGAGTATGGAAGACGCTTCTTAACTAAGCTTTGGAATGCCGCACGATTTGTTGGCGCTCAGCTAAAAGATTACAAAGCCAGCAAAAAATATGAGCTGCAGCTTTTAGACAAGTGGATTGTAAGCAAGGCTGAAAAAGTAACGCAGAAAGTTACAGAAGCCTTGGAAAAATGCCAGTTTAACACAGCCTTAGAGGAAGTGCGCAACTTCACATGGCATACTTTCTGCGACCAATACATTGAAGCGGTGAAAGACAGGCTTTATAAGCCTGAGCATTATGGAATTGAAAAACGAAGGGCGGTTCAGTACACGCTTTATAGGATTTTGTATCGCATAATCCAATTATTAGCTCCAATAACTCCCCACATAACAGAGGAAATTTACCAGGCAATGTATGCTGAAGATATAGATCAAAAAAGTTTACAATTAACGTCTTGGCCAACGCCAGATATAAAAATAATTGATGAAGAGGCTGAGAAGAAAGGCGATTTAGTAGTGGCTGTGATAACAGAGATTAGACGGGAAAAAGCTGAAAAGAAAAAACCCTTAAACACGCCAATAAAGAGGGTGAAAATTTACGCTGGAAAAACTGAATTTGCAAGGATAATCAGCGAAAACAAGGAGGATATTGCTGGAACATGCAAAGTTTTGGAAATTGAAATCTTGCCAGAAAAAGGCGAAGGAAGACAAGTCCAAGAAATTTCTGGAATAAGTTTTCTCAGCGAGTATTAGCTTTTTAAGGCTTTAGCCCTGTTCCCACATCTACCCAAAGTTTTTTGCCTATCTTTTTGTAACCGATTTTTTCATAAACTCTGACTGCAGGATAATTGTCTGACCTTACAAATAGAGCTGCAACCTGTGCATGTTTCAAAGCTTCTTCGGTTACTGCTGACGTGGCTAATAATGCATACCCCTTGCTTCTATGGTGTGGGTGTGTATAAACTCCGCCTATCATCCAGACCTGTGGAAGTTGAATAAATGAGCCTGCATAAGAGACCAACTCATCGTTTATAAAAACTCCATAAATCGGTGTCTTATTAATCCAATCCATGTATTTCTTCACCGTACCTCTCGGGCGGTCTCCGCGGTTTGAAAGAAGAATGGAGAGCCTAGAAGCATCATCCTCCGAACATAATCTACGCACGAATTCCGACTTGAAAAAGCTTGCCTGGTCCTTCTTAACCAGCATCCAATCTTCAACATAATGTTTTGCGTTTGGAAACTTGGCTTTTATGATTGGTAGAAGATTTGGTGCGACATGCATAATGAAGTGGTTCTCAGGTGCATATTCAATCAATTTCTCTACTATATCATTTTCGCATTCTAAAACTACGCTTGGAAAATCTAGAGCAGTATAGATAAGAATGTATCCCTTTAGGTTACCGCTTTCGAAAGCTGCATAAACGGTTGTGTGTTCAGGTTCATATTGAATGTCATAAAAGGCGAAAACATGTTTTATAACGTCTAACTTGAGGAAATCAATTATGCCCTGTTTGTTATATTCGTCAACTTTCTCTACTTTAAACATTAAATCCCTTTTCCGCAGTTGTTTTCATAGTCGTTTGAATAATTGTTGGAATCTTACTCAAAGATTGAACAACGTAATCTGCTTCGTAATCCGTCTTTTCTTCTTGGTTTCGTTTAACAAGGATAGATGTTCCATTGGCGTTCTTGGCAGCTGAGACGTCGTGAATTAAATCGCCAACCATAAAAAAGCTCTTCGCACCAAGATTTTCAGCAGCAAACATTATGCCTTCAGGATCGGGTTTCAGCTTTTTCACTTTTTCCCTTGTTACAACAACATCAAAATAGTTCTTCAAACCATGAAGTCGGAAAGCTGTATCCACAGATTTCATTGAGGTGTTGGTGACGAGTCCCATTTTTATTCCAAGTGTTCTCAGTTTTTTTAGCGTGGGGATGGTGTCTGGAAAGAGTTTCGACTTCTTCGCTGAGTCTAATTCGTATCGAATGAAGAACTTTTCCATTTGTTGATAAATTTTCTCGGCGTCTGCTTTGGCAAGGTTCTTTTCGATATATTCGATGGATTTGTTACGCATTATTGTGGCGCGTTCTATTCCTTTAAGTACGCTTGGCGGGATGCCGAGTTCTATTAGTTTTTCTTTCGTTTTGCGTCTAAACTCTATGATATATTGGTGCTCTGCCCATCGTGTCTGAACTAATGTGTCTTCTAAATCGAACAACACTGCCACTGTTCCGTGATTGTTCACCATTTTTTTACTTCTTCCATTAACTTGTCAATTTCTTCTTCCGTATTGTAAAAGTGTGGTGAAACCCTTAACCCATTAGCCCTAGCAGAAACGATTATTCCTTTTTGTCTTAGTCTTTCAGACAGTTCCTTTGGTTTATCTATTTTAGACAAGACTATACCGGAACGATATTGTGCTTCTTCAGGCGTTTGAAGTTTCAAACCTAAGTTTTTGATAGCTTCTATTAGATGGTCTGTTAGCTTCAGTATTCTCTTTTCTATGTTTTCTATGCCAAAATTCAATAGCATCTTTAGTGCTTCTGTCGTGCCTATAAGGCTTATGAAACTTGATGAACCAACTTCGAAGCGGTTTGCAGTTTCTGAAAGCTTTAGATTCCAAATGTCCCAAAAATCTATTGTCTCGAAAACTTCTGGCTTTACGCTTGCCCAGCCAACAAATGGCGGTTCAAACTCTTCTATAAGCTCTTCTTTAACGTAGAGGTATCCTGCTCCTGAGGGGCTTAAGAGCCATTTGTAACATGCTGTTGTTAGAAAGTCAACGTCATCCTTTTTAACGTCTATTTGCATGGCGCCAGCTGACTGTATTGCGTCAACAATTAGGTAGGCTCCGTGTTTGTGGGCTATTTCGCTCAAAGCGCGCAAGTTATGGCGGCAACCGTTAACGTATTCAACGTGGCTTACGGCAACAGCGACAGTTTTATTGTCAATAGCTTTTTCCATATCTTCTAACAAGATTTTTCCATCAACGTTTTTCACGTAATGAACTTTCACGCCTAGGCTTTTGCGCAGCCAAGGATAAACCACTGAGGGATATTCCAAATCTGTTGTGACGATTTTTGCGCCTGGCGGATAATGAAGCACGTTTGCAGCTATGTTTAAGCCTACGGATGTGTTTTCGACAAAGGCTATCTCGTTGGGTTTTGCTTTAATCAGCTTTGCGAAAAAGGGTTTTCCGCCGTCGTTCCACTCTATCGAAGTATCTCCGAAATTGGAGAGTTCGTCAATGCATTTTCGAACAGCGTCTGCAACTGGTTTGGGAAGTGGAGACTGCGCTGCATGATTCAAAAACACTTTATTCTTAGTTATTGGAAACTGCTCACGAATTTTATCTATATTTTCCATGAAACTTGCTCCTACTAACGTTTAATAGAAAACCTAAAATTAATAGTTCAAACTATTAAGTTCTCTGGGTGAGTTTAATGAGTGAGAAAGAGATTATTGTGGTTACGACGCCAGATTTGCCTGGGTACGAAATAGTTAAGGTTTTGGGCACTATTCACGGCTTGACCGTACGGACTAGAGGGGTTGGCGGAAAATTTGTCGCTGGGATTGAGGGAATTTTTGGAGGAGAAGTGACAAGTTATACTTCTGAGTGTGAGAAAGCTAGGAGAGAGTCATTGAATAGGCTTATTGAAAATGCAAAGAGAATTGGTGCGAATGCTGTTATTGGCGTGGATTTTGAAACAAGTGACATACTTCAAGGAACCGCTACAGTTTTTGCGACGTATGGGACAGCAGTCATCGCAAAACCAATAGAAAAAAGTAGTAACTAAGATTAGCGAGAGATGACGAGAAAATCATTAGGTAAACTGAGCGATTGTTCTTGTTTTGGTGCGGCTTTGAACTCAAAACTTTTCTTCTTGTTTATCTCCCTATAGCCTTCATAAGTCACAATAATACCTAGGGTAATAAGGAGTGTTATATAGGGCCAAAACTTCGTTAGGAAGGGTTGGGTTGCGTTTTCGGCCAAGTTTTTGGCTTGTTCAGCATACGAGGATGCCTTATTGTAATTTCCATTGGTATAAGCAATAGTTGCTTGTTGAACCTTGGTCTTTGCTTCATTAAGCCCTGAAGTTCTTCCTTCACTTTGAGCTTTATTAATTGCTCTTTCAGCTTCAAAAAGCAGTTGGTTAGACCAGGCAACCTGCGACCAGATGGCTGAAGCAGTAGAAACATAACCCATAGCAAAATCACAATTTAATGCTTTATCTGTTTTGTCATAAAACAGCCAAGAACCAAGATGCACATATATGCCATAATTATATGTCCCACTTTCAGATATAAACTTAACAATTGCACCAGATAGATGTGTCTCGCCCTCCCAAGTAGATCTATACAGCCATATCACAAAATCTTCTTTAAAATCAGAGAATTTCAACGGTTTCCCAACATTGACTGACCTGTAATTTGTGCCAATATCAGACCAGCTTATAGAAATTTGTTGAAATGCTGCTATATCTATGGTGGCGTGTTCATTTTCCTTGTTCCCAAGAGGTTCGCAGTTTGCATTGCCTTTTCCCATGTAGCTCATCAAAGCTTGGAAGCCTTCTTTGCCCCAAGTTTCAACGCGCCCATCTTCGTATTGAACATAATAGAATGGATAGCCGCCTTCATGTACCCACGTTCCCCAACGATTCATCATAAAATCAGCAATTCGCCCCACCCACACTTCCTTAGTGTACCCGTCTGGAACAGGCAGGCACTCATCATGCGAGTTAACAATTATCACACCACTATACGAAATGACAAGCTCTTTGTAGAAGTCCCAACTATTTACAACATTAACTGTAACATTCACGTGCACAGTTGAATATATTCCCATTTCAATATCCAAGCTAACAATAACCTCATCAACATCAGACGCATCAAGAACTCCATCAACAATCCGAGAATTATTCGTCCCAACATAATTCCCCACCCCTGCCAAACTAACAACATAAACACTAGCAGAACACTCCTCAGTTCCAGCCGCTCCAACAAAACTCGGCGAAAAATCTACAATCACTCCCACAAATGATAGTCCTAACAAAATAGCAAGTATTAGTAGTCCCCACTTCCTACCAATTATCACCAAATTCAAAACCCTGCATTCACTCGCGCATATAACAATGCACATTTACTGTTTAAAAATCTTATGGAAAATTCTTACATAGAATACGAAATTTTCCTTACCAATTCGATTCGTTCACTAAACTCTTCGCACAATAACAACTCATGAGCAGCAAAAGGTTTAGAAAATAAAATCTTTGTTTAGCCAGTCTGGATACCATTTATACTCTTTTAATGGCTTAGCCTTGCGCAATCCATCATAAGTTGCCTTAACAAGCGCTATTGTTCCTCGTCCGTCACGATAAACCTTCACTAAACCCTTAGCTTCAAGACTTTTTAAGAATGAATCTAGCTTTTCTTCAGTAACATCTTCAAGCCTATCCTTCAAATCCTCTCTAGTCATGTACAGCCCTGGATTAACTTGGTAATCTTCTGCCAACGCTTCTAATACACCGTCTTCACTTGCTTCAAACTTTGGCAACGGCTCAATCGTGGATAATGGAACTCCAAGCTTTTCATCTATTCGTCTACGCGGCATTTTCAACTCTTTACCCATGGCTCTAAGTCCGCCGCGGAAAATGACTAATCTCATGATCTGGTTTGTTCCCGCTCCAATCTGATTTACCTTCGCGTCTCTTAGATACCCTTCAACTGGATAAAACCTCGTCCACCCGTCGCCACCCATCACCTGAACAGCATCACTTATCAATCTTTCATACGTGTCCGAAGTAAACATCTTAGCGGATGCAGCCTCCACCATCGCATCTTTATGCTCATCCAACAGATGCGCAGCATGATAAACGAGCAAACGAGAAGTATTCAAGCCTGCAAACATTTCCGCAATTTTAAACTGATTCGATGGAATCTCAACCGTTGGCTTGCCAAACTGCATTCGCCGCTGAGTATAAGCCACTGCATAACGTATTGCCTCCCGCATGGGTCCAAGCATACCAGCCGAAAACACAACACGCTCAAAATTTAATCCAGCCATCATCACTTTCCAACCAGCACCTTCTTCAGCAATCAAATTTCTCACAGGAATCTTTGCTTCGTTGAAGTCTAAAGTGCCGTTCGGAAGACCAAACCATCCTGAAAGTTCGTTGATTTTTTCAACCGAAAAGCCGGGAGTTGCCTTCTCAACTATGAAGGCGGTCAAATGCTGATATTTGGCTTTGTCTTCCGGTTTTTCGCTGGTTTTTGCATAAACACAATAAATGTCAGCTAACCCAGCGTTGGTTATGAAACGTTTCTTACCATTCAACACATAATAATCGCCTTCACGCTTAGCCGTTGTTTCAATGCCAGCCGCGTCAGACCCAACAAATGGTTCTGTTATGCAGACAGCGCCAACTACTTCGCCTTTAGCTATTTTTGGAAGCCACTTCCGCTTTTGCTCCTCAGTTCCAAAAGCCAAAAGCTGTTCAATCCCACCAAATGTTGAAACAGCATAAGCTCCAGACAATGCTGAGCAAACTCTGCTAAGCTCTTCAGTCACAATGGCTACGCCAGTTACACCAACATCCATTCCGCCATATTCTTGTGGAATCACAGCTCCAAACCAACCTTTGCGAGCAACTTCGCTTAGAAGGTCTGAAGGAAACTCTTTTGTCCAGAAAATTTCCTCGCCTCTTGGCAATTTTTCATCAGCGAAAGCTTTTGCTTCTTCCATTAGTTTTTTGTGTTTTTCATTCCACCATGGAAAAGGCTCCATACATAACACCACGAGTAGTATTGGCTTAAAGCGTGCTGTTAATTTTAAACTTTCGCCAAAACATTAGGAAATTGCATGAGGTTTAATCAATCAACCAAAGTTTTGCGGAGAACAGAGAGGTATAGTGTTTTCTTCTGCGTTATTTCTTGAAAGACTCTATGATGAACTTGTTTCCATCTGGGTCAGCAAACTCGGCTGTTCGTCCTCCCCAATGTTGATCTTTGGGCTCTGTAACAAACTTTACGCCTTTCTGCTTGAAAGTTTTGTAGGCTTCGTCGACATCGTCAACTAGCAGGAATATATGCAATTTTCCTTCGGGCTCTAAGGCAAGTTCCACTCCGCCAAGATCAAAAATGGCGTAATTATCCCATTCGCCAGTTTTCTTTAAGCCAAGAATATTTTCGTAAAAGTTCACAGCCTTTTTCAAATCCGAAACTGGAAAAGTAATATGTTGAATCTTCTTTATCAGAAAGCTCACCTCCTGCTGCTAATTTGCTAACGATTATATTTCAATTTATATATATCACTTATATCATTCAGAGAGAAGCGCTATGAAAACTCTGGACCCGAAATATATTCCAATCTTAGAGGAGAAGTACGGCCGATACTGGTGGCCAGTGGAATATCCAGAAGAAACCTCACAAGACCCCTTCAAGAATCTAATAATTACTGTCCTTTCTCAGAATACCAGTGAAATAAACTGCGTTAGAGCCTATAAAGGATTAACCGCAAAGTTCGAGGTAAAACCAGAGGTTTTGGCAAGAGCAAAAATCGAAGACATACGAGAGTCCATCAAGAGCGGCGGCCTCTACAATGTCAAATCAAAAAGGATTAAGGACCTATCCCAAGCAGTCTTGGAAAAGTTCGGAGGAGACATATCTTCAGTTCTTGCCTTACCCAAAGAAGAAGCTAGAGAAAGACTTATGGAACTGCCTGGAATCGGCAAGAAAACAGCTGATGTCTTGCTTGCGCAGAAGCATTCATATGCCGAAGTCATGGTTGTAGACACTCACATGGAAAGAATATCAAAAAGGCTGGGGTTGGTTAAGCCAGACGCCAAATACGAAGAAATCCAAAAGGTCTTAAAAGCTTTTGTACCATGGGAAAAAGGAGAAAGAACAGGCGGCTTGTTATGGCTTTTGGCAAAGTACACATGCAGAGCCCAGAATCCGAAATGCCAAGAATGCCCAATCATAGAATTATGCGACTATGGAGCAGAATCGAGAAAAAAGTAGGGTTTCTCATCATAATTTCAATGGAATTCCATAAGAGTCTTTGAAAAATATTTCTGTGAATGCTTTTCTAGGCCTTGGAGGCGGGCTTTCGTCAGGAACACCTATAGGAAGCAAAGCAATGACTGCTAAATTCTTGGGAATTTTCAAAATCCTTTTGACTTCATCTTCATTGAATGCTCCAATCCAACATGTTCCATATCCAAGGGCAGTAGCGGCTAAAATTATATGTTCTACTGCTATCATTGGGTCCTGCCTGTATGCTATTCTGGTTGAGGAAAGTTTGTAAGGTAGTTTAGTTGTTGTTCCAGGGTCGCCTAATGCCACAATTACAGTGTCTGCGTCGCTATGAATTTTTGATTGTTTGCTACTGTTGCCAATGCCCCTTTTGTTTCCGGGTCTTTGACAACTATGAAATACCATGGTTGACGGTTACCGCCTGACGGAGCCAAGCGTCCAGCCTCTAGAATCTTTTTTAAATCCTTTTTAGGCACTAGTTTAGGCTTAAACTTTCGTATGCTTCTCCTCTTTTCTATAACTTCAAATAAATCCATAATATCTCATATCCCTTAATGTGTGTATAATCAAGCAGAATAAGTTTAAAGCTTTCCAACATTCAAAATGTCAATTTTTATATTAAGGACTGAGAAAATAACAGAGTGCGTCTCCTTTCATTTATTGGAAAGTGCGTTAGATGAGAAAAACAATATTTAAAAAACTTGAGGCACAAGGGTTAATAGCAAATTATAACCGCCTGAGAAAGAACTTGCCTCCAAAACTTCCTGAAAGAGTTTTCATTTGGGATGAGACCCTAAGGGAGGGGGTTCAAACACCAACAGTTTTTCTGACTTATGTAGAAAGGGTTAAGCTGGCTAAAATGATGGATGAGATGGGCGTATCCTTAATGACCGTCGGTTTTCCTGCTCTTTCTGAAGAAGAAAAGAATGACATCAAAAAGATTGCAAATGAGAACTTCCAACAGACGCGCCTTGCTGCCTCAGCGCGCATAATTAAAGACGACATAGATGCTTGTCTAGAATGTGGCATAAAGGAAATCCTAATATTCACACCCTTCAATGGGCTGAACCTTCGGCATAGGCTGAAGATGACAAAGGAACAGGTTTTGGAAAAAACTGTCGAGTCTATTGAATATGCAAAAAAACACGGGGCCATAGTGAATTTTGTTTTAGAAGATGCTTCAAGAACACCGCTTGAGGAAATCTTACAAATTTTTGAGGCTACTATAAAGACTGGAGCAGACCGACTAATAATTGCAGACACGGTAGGATTTCTAAGACCTTTATCAATGCGTTACCTTATTTCACATGTCAGAGAAGGCCTTTCAAAGCTAATTAGTAAAGATGTTCCGCTTTCAGTTCACTGCCATAACGACTTTGGTCTGGCAACAGCAAACGCTTTGGCAGCTGTTGAGGAAGGCGTGGCATATCTCCACACATGTGTTGCTGGGTTTGGCGAAAGGGCGGGGGTTGCACCCTTAGAAGAGGTTGTTACTGCTTTGGAATTGCTCTATAACATTGATACAGGTTTAGATATGAAAAAACTTTATAGGCTTTCGCAGTTGGCTGAGAAAAGCTTTGCTTTACCCATACAATTTCATAAGCCAGTAATAGGTGAAAATGTTTTTTCTTATGAAGTAGATGAGCATGTCCATGCTATGCTGGCCCATCCACTTATATATGAGCCTTTTCCGCCCGAAATAATTGAGAGAGAAACAATGTTCTACATGGGTAGGCAAACTGGAAGGCATTTGATTGAAAACCGTTTGGCATCCGCTGGAATTAAAGCCACACCACGGCAGATAGACGAAATAGTTAGAAGAATAAGAAGTATGCAAGAAAGCCTAGACAAAGGCGGAACGCAAATGACGTTTTACCAAATCAAAAAACTGATGAGGGAACTGCGGAAAGGCTTAACAGAAGAGGACTTCTGGAAAATAGTTGAACAAATCACAAGACAAAAACTGAAGATTTCTACTCCCCCTAACGTTGGAAAGTTTATAACTTCTTCAGAAGGATAGAAAAACGCAATCACAAACCTTATTTTAGCAGCAACATAGTTTTTCACAAAAGTTGGCAAGAAAAATGAGAAAACCCCTTTGGACTCCTTCCCAGAAATACATAGAGCAGGCTAATGTAACTCGGTTCATTAGTTTTGTCAATGAAAAACATGGTCTTGAAATTGACTCTTATGACAAATTGTATAAGTGGTCGATTGGGAATATATCCGATTTCTGGGCGGCTATGTGGGAATTTGGGAAAATAAAAGCTTCACGCGGATATGACGTGGTGGTCGACGACTTAAGCAAGTTTCCCGGCGCCAAGTGGTTTATTGGTGCAAGAATAAATTTCGCTGAAAACCTTCTGAGATGTAAAGATGACCATTTAGCTTTCATATTTAAAGGAGAAACTCAAAAATCAGCTAAGATGACCTACGCGCAGCTTTCTGATTCAGTGGCACGTTTGGCTAAATCGCTACGCAATATTGGGGTTGTTCCAGGAGATCGCGTTGTTGCTTATATGCCAAACATTATGGAAACGGCTATTGCTATGCTTGCTGCGACAAGTATTGGCGCTATATGGTCTTCTTGTGGTACAGAGCTTGGTCCAAAGGCGGTTTTAGATCGTTTTAGTCAAGTTGACCCAAAAGTGTTATTCACTGTTGATGGATACCCCTATAAAGGGAAGGCTTTTAACATTTTAAATAACGTAGAGGAAGTCGCCAAAGAGATATATTCGCTTAAAGAAATCGTTGTTATTTCTTATATGGAAGAAAAACCTGGCATTAGTCAGATTGCTAACTCGGTACATTATGATGATTTTATGTCTCAAGAAAGGCAACTTCAAATTCGATTTGCGCAGCTCCCATTTGATCATCCTGTTTATATTATGTTTTCGTCTGGAACCACGGGCAAGCCAAAATGTATGGTTCAGGGAGCTGGTGGAATCCTTATCAATCATTTGAAAGAGCTGATACTTCATACGGACTTGAAAGGTGAGGACAGGATTTTCTATATAACTTCTCCTAGCTGGATGATGTGGAATTGGTTGCTAAGTTCTTTGGCTGTTGGGGCTACTGTTGTTTTGTATGATGGTAATCCCAATTATCCCGATTGGGGTGCCATGTGGAAATTGGCTCAGGATGAAAGAATATCTATATTCGGTTGCAGTGCAAGTTATATCAATTATCTAAGAAGCCTAGGTGCTAAGCCCGGAAAGATTTACGATTTGTCGTCGTTGCGAGAAATTTCCCAGACTGGTTCACCTCTTTCATCTGAGGGATTTGAGTATGTTTATAGGAAAATTAAAGAGGATTTGCACTTTAATTCCATCTCAGGAGGCACCGATATTAATGGTTGTTTTGCTGCTGGAACGCCTATTCAACCCGTATATGCTGGTGAATTGCAGGGTCCTGCTTTAGGAATGAAAGTGAAAGCGTATGACGAACGAGGCAATGTGGTAGTTGATAAAGAAGCAGAGCTTGTTTGTGAAGCCTTCTCTCCTTCAATGCCTCTTTATTTTTGGAACGACTCTGATGGTAAAAAGTATGAGGATGCTTACTTCAGCGTTTATCCCAATGTTTGGCGTCATGGTGACTGGATTATAGTTCACAGCGACACGGGTGGAATAACTTTCTTAGGCAGATCTGATTTCACCTTGAAACCTTCGGGAGTGCGCATAGGTCCAGCTGAAATCTACAGTGTAGTGGAGAAATTTGAAGAAATCGCCGACAGCATGGTCGTAGGGCAGGATTGGAAAGGGGATCAACGTATTATTCTCTTTGTTAAGCTTGCTTTATGTTTTCAACTGACGGATGATTTAGAAGAAAAGATTAAGAGAGTCTTGCGTGAGGAAGCTTCTCCCCGACATGTTCCAGCCTTAATCATTGAAGCACCCGATATTCCTTACACTTTTAACATGAAGAAGGTTGAAAGCGCTGTGGCTAACATGGTAAATGGTAGGCCTGTTACAAATAGAGATGCTTTGATTAATCCGGAATCGCTGGATTTCTTCGAAAAAATTCTGCCTGAGCTTCAGAAAGAATAGGCAGTATTAAAATCGAACACATGTTAGTTTTAGATGCTTTTTCTTAGGTCTTTCACTCTGTTCGCTTTCCCCATGAACCTGGGTAGAGCCCCGTGGGGAACTAACTCGATGTTTGCTTTTACGCCGACTATGGATTTGACTTGCTCTTCGATTTCCTTGGCTAGGGTTTGCAGTTTTGACAAGTTTCCGTTTACGCTTTCGAAAAGTTCTTTGCTGGGTTCTAAGCGCAAGGTCATGATGTCTAATTCTTCGGGTCTTTCGATAATTATTTCGTAGTTTTCGGATGCTCCGTTTACTCGCAACAGTGCATGTTCCACTGTTTTTGGCCAGAATTTGACGCCTCTAACTTTTAGCATGTCATCAGATCTTCCGTAGATTCTGCCCATTCTTCCAAGGGTTCTTCCGCATGAACATTCTTCAGTTTTTAAAAAGGTTGTGTCGCCTGTTCTGAACCTAAGAACTGGAGTAGCCTCTCGCGTCAAAGTTGTTAACATCAGTTCTCCAGTTTCGCCTTCTTTAACTCTTTCACCAGTTTTCGGATTGATTATTTCTGGTAGAAAGTGGTCTTCTTGAATGTGCAATCCATCATGTTCAGAGCATTCTACAGACACGCCTGGTCCAATAACTTCTGACAAGCCATAAATGTCGAAGGCTTCCAACCCCAAAAGCTCTTCAATTCTTTCTCTTAGTTCTTCAGACCATGCTTCTGCGCCAAATAATCCGCTTTTCCATTTAAGCTCCTTTGCTGGGTCTATTCCCATTTTTTCTTTTGCATATCTTCCTATATAGGCTGCATAGCTTGGCGTACAGGTAATTACGGTTGTTCCGTACTCTTTTGCTAGGCTTATTTGTCGTTCTGTTTCTCCAGCGGCGATGGGCAAAATTGTTGCGCCTATTTCTAATGCTCCATAGTGGAAGCCTAAACCGCCAGTGAATAAGCCATATCCGTATGCGTTTTGGACGATGTCGCCTTTTCTTGTTCCAGCAGAGGCATATATTCTTGCCATAACCTTTGACCAGACATCTAAGTCGCTTTTTGTGTATGCGCATGTTGTTGGATGTCCAGTTGTTCCAGAACTTGCATGTAATTCTAGAACGTTGCTTAAGTCTGCGGCTAACATTCCATACGGATATGCTTTCCGTAGGTCTTCTTTTTCGGTGAAAGGCACTTTCTCTAAATCATCCAAAGTTTTTATATCGTCAGGAGTTATTCCAGCATCTTTAAACTTCTTTCTGTAAATGGGAACTTTTTCGTAGCAGTACTTCACAATTTTATTTAGACGTTCTTCCTGCAGCTTTACGAGTTTATTCCTAGACCTTTTTTCAAATTCAGGCTGAAAAACCCAGCTTTCAACAGACCCTTTCATTTTGTCACCGCTTGTTTCTTTTTATCATGTAAAGATAAGGAAATTAAATTTTGTGATAACTTGAAAGACAAGCTAACATCGGATTCATCACCTTAACCTGTTAACCATCTTGAGATTTCCGTCTCCTTCTCCGTCTCTAGTTCAATGCCCATGGGTTCCAAAGTTTGTTTTAATGCAGTTAGCAAATTTCGAACATAATCTTCTATGTTTATCTCAGCTAGGTTTGTCACAAACTCCGCTGGTTTTACTGTGAAAATCTTTTCCTTATAGTTGAAAGTTTTCACTTTAACAAAATAAACATTATCCCATCGCTTCAATTTTCTACCAGCATCTATAAGTTGCAGTGCACATTGGTAAGGCTGAGAAGCAATCTTCATGTCGCTTATTTTCTCGTTTGGGTCAAAATAAAGCCGTACTGAGTAGGTTAAATCCTCCAACTTGGCTTTTCTGTTCTTTAAATCAGATATGGCTTTCACAACGATTTCTTTAATTCTCTTCTTGGCTTGCATGTATTCCTCTTGGTTCTTTACAGCGGAAAGTTCGTTAACACATCTTTGAAATACGTCATTCATGAATTTGGGTGCATTAGATTTTATTGGCGTAACTCCTTTGATGTCTGGTGTTCCGTCGGGCAGTATTCCAAAATAGGCTTTCTTTGCTTTCGGTAGAACACATAAATTGTAACGTTTTTCCACAGCCAAATCCAAATTAAACTTTTCTTTAACAGTTTTAATTAGCCATTCCACTTGTTCGTTTGAAGCATTATCTAAAAATATAGAATCTGTATCACCGTAAAGAGGTCTTAAACCTTTTTCTTCTGCCATCTTCCAAGTTTCTTTAAGTGCATATCGGCTATAACCTGTTATGGCTTCTGCCAGCGGTGGACAAGCCACTCCGTGAATTCTAACAGTTACGCCATAGCTGGAAACCGTGATTAACTTCAAAAGTTTTGCTGCTGCACTTGCGATTTTTCTGTCCGCCTCACCTAGCGACGCGTTTTTTGAAGCTGGCTTGAACAATTTTATTCGCAATTCCTTCAAGGCTCCAACAAGTACCGAGTAGAAGCCCCTCCTTTTTGTACATATGTGAAACTCAACATCTGGGATTCTGTTGCTTTTACATTCAGGATGGGCACAATCAACTGTTTCATAGGATAAATTGAAACTGTCAATGCAGCTTGGATACAGGCTTTCAAAATCACAAACAACCGTGTTAAAATAGATTCCTGGAGTTGGTGAAACTGTTAAAGCTCCCACTACTCTGTGCGGAGTTTTTCCTCTCCTCAATTCTTCAGAAGTTGGGATAAGAATGTTATTTACTCTCAAGTGAGTGTAAATTAAGGATTTTATCCAATCGCTTACGTGTCTATTGCTAAAGGCTTCAACCAAAGGAATGTTAGCTATCCTAGAAAGCATCCACGTAGCGTAAACCCTTTCTTGATCAACTTCCTTCACGCCAAAAAATTCTGGGCTTAACTTTGGAATAGGCTGAAGAAGCAGATTAAACCAGTAAAAAATTTGGGCATATTTGAGCGGGTCCTTTGCTTCAAATTCCTTAAAGTTCTCTTCAAACTTATCTTTCGCTTCTTCTGGTACTTCAAGAATGGGTCTCAAACTGTTTTCGGAATGCAACGCCCCGAAAATCAGACCTTTATCGTAGATGTATGATTTTTGAAAATCAATTTCGCTTTCCCAAATTTGACGAAATCTTGTACCAGCTTTAGAGGCAATCTTCGGGTTCGGCCAAGAAACTTTAACTAAACTTCTTTTTTCACCTGTAAACAAGTCAGTTTTTTCTACATTTTGTGCATCGCCGCTGAAATAATTGACGATTTTCTCTTCCTCATTTGTCAGAGGATAGAGTGTTAAGAAATACGGCTTGTATTTTTCATCAATAATTTCTTCAATTTTTCCATTATTATTTAGGAACTTAAGTTTTATTGCGTTTGTTTCGGTCACAGTTGCCTCAAGAAGGTACAAAGCATTCAAATTTTCGTTCTCCGCATTAAACCTAATTCTTGTAGGATTATGGAAAATTCTTTTTTTGTTAAGTCTTTAGGGTAATTGTATATTGGACCGCTTGGTTTCTCGTTGTAGTATGGACGGTTGCAGTTTGGGCATCCGGAAGTGAGGAAGGGCTCGCTTGTTTGAGTAATTTGTAACAAAGTCTGCTCATCAACACCGAAATCACTTATACAGCCTTCCTTGTCAAAACACATATCCTCATATCTAGCAATTCCATTGACTATAAGATGCCTAGCAATTTGGATTCGTCTATACTGTTGAATTGGCGGTTGGTACATATACTCTAATGCGGTTTCAGCAATCGGCGTAAAAGCAAAAAGTGCGGGAAGAACGTCGAAATCTACGCATCGCTGAATAATCTCAACCATTTCCCTTTCATTTTCTCCCAATCCAACAATCAAATGAGTGCTAACTTTGCCCTTTCCGAAAATTTTAACGGCCTCGCCTAACAGTTTAAATTGCCTTTCCCAGCTATAAGGGCCTCCAGCAGACAAACCCTTGACCTTGTTAAACAAATCTTCTGTCGCAGCATCTAGTGCAATGCCTATTCTTTCAGCTCCAGCCTCAGCCAACATGTTTATGTTTTCACTTTTTAGCGGTTGGCATGAGATTGAAATTGGAACATAGGCTTTTTGGCAAATTGCCCTTATAAGAGCCCTCAGATGTATGAAAACTTCTGGATAGTTTAGGGCTTGGAAGCAAACACGCCTTATTTTGCCATCTTTAACAGCCTTCTTTATTCCGTTAAGGACATGTTCTGTTGGAAAAATAGGCCATGAAACTCTTGAAAGCATGTCCCCTCTGCCTCTGCTTTTCCTTGCTTGTGGACAAAAACCACAGTTTGCAAGACATTTGCCCTTTCTGTACGTCATTAAATAGGCGGTCGTGGGTTCAGCATCAAGTTTACCATTTAAGAGTCCAAGAAGTATAGCGGAGCCTAGGGAGATACGAATCCTTTTTGGCATTTCTTCGGCGATGGCCAATCTCGCACGCTCTTAACATCTTAAATTAGGTAAAGTTTAGCTTAATATCTGTTACAAGAAAAACATGATTAAAATAGGCTTGGAGAAATCAGTGCGGTTAGATTATGTCTTTTATTAAAGATTTTGAATTCACAAATGATTTATCCAAAATGATTGAAACAAGAATAAGGCGTATGTAAATGCGAAAGTCAAAGCTTGAATCCTATGAAGACATTCTAGGAGCGTTAGTTGAGAAACCTTTAACCATCGATAGAATAGCATATGAAACTAGCATGGACTGTGCTGTTCTTAACCAACGTCTAGACGTTTTGATCAAAAACGGTCTTGTTGAAGAACGATTTTCAAACAAGAAGACGCGTTATGCCGTCACTGAAAAAGGAATGGCTGTTTTTAAGACCCTTAACTTCCAGAAATATTTCGAGAAGGTGGCCAACACTATTAGGATGATGGATGAAGCGGTACATGTCATTCCAATAATCTCAGAGAACAGCCAAAGTAAAGAAAAGAAAGCTATGGGAAACGAAAAATATTAAACGAAACTATAGAGGTTCCTGAGAAAAGGGCAACGTCGCAATTTTCACAGAACATATTATATTTTATTTTTTGCATATAAGCAAGCGCAAGCAGCAACTGTGGTGCCATCACCAACGCATGAAGGAATAATATCTTTCATTGTGGAAGCACAACTTCCTGCAGCAAAAATTCCTTCAATGTTTGTCTTTCCAAACTCGTCGACAATAACGCAACCTGCTCGATGTGTTGCAATACCTGCTTTTCGCAAAACTGAAACGAAAGGAACCAATGGACTGACCACCAAAACGATGTTGGCTGTAAGCTTTCTAATCACAGAATTTCTTAAATTACACAAAACAAGCTGCTTTCGTGGCGTTTCGCCCTTAACAGCTTCTCCAACAAAGTCCTCTATCAATTCCACGCCATTCTTGTTTAGTTTTTCTTTCACTTTTGTCCCTATTTTGATGAGATTGGCATGGTTAACAAGGCATACATGCGGAGCAATCTTACTCACATAAATACCTTCAGCGATGGCTCTTTCCGTGCTTCCTATCACGATTATGCTCATTTCTCTAATCAATGTTTCACTGCACTCAAGGCAATAACTAATTCCATCACCAATCCAGGTTTCACCATTTAAACCTAGCCCCTTTATTCCTGCGCCTGTAGCGAGGATTAAAGCCTTTGAGTAATATGCGCCGTCTTTTGTTTTAACATATTTCCGATCCTTGCATGAAAGATAGAGAACTTCTTCAGATGTATGAAGCTCTGCACCAGCCTTTAGTGCTTGGCGTGTCATCTTGTCTACTAGCTTATGTCCTGTGATGTTCTCTGGAAAACCTGGATAGTTAATTATGTTTCGAGCCTTACGTGCTCTTCCGCCAGCTTGTTTATTGGACTCCAAAATTAGCGTTCTTAGACCAAAATTGGCAGAATAGATACCTGCAGCTAATCCTGCTGGACCAGCACCAACAATTATAATATCGTACATAATCTTCATGCTCATATTCATTTAATTGATTTTTCTTATCAGCTTTATGCGAGCTTATTTTTGTTGGTTAAAAACGAAACTTTAACAAATGGGACACCTCAAATCTTCAAAGAGCTGATGATATGCAACTTTCGCCAGAGAAAATTTGGAGCATGTCCGGAAATGAGGTTTTACAACTTTTAAAAGATGATTTTTTACATTCTAATAAGAGGAGAAAAATTCACTTCTACGCTCCAAGTTTCATGTATTACAAAACAAGCTACTACTGTTCTTCACCAAACGAGTTTCCAACAATATCTGTTACTGGCAAAGGCTGTGCTCTAAAATGCAAACATTGTGACGGAAAAGTTTTAGAAACCATGTATCCAACCACAACGCCTAAAAAACTGTTTGATTTATGCACGCAGCTTAAGCACGGTGGAGCTTTAGGTTGCTTGATAAGCGGCGGATGCCTTCCTAACGGATCTGTGCCTTTGGGAAAATTTGTTGATGCTATTGGAAAAATTAAGAGTAAATTAGGCTTGACGGTGTTTGTGCACACGGGTATAATCGATTTTAACACTGCTAAAAAACTTAAGAATGCAGGCGTGGATGCCGCATTGATCGACATAATTGGCTCGAACGAGACGATAAGGGAAATTTACAATTTAGATGTAACAGTTAAGGATTATGAAAACTCTTTAAGGGCGTTGCATGAAGCTGGCATTGTTTTTGTGCCTCATGTAATCGTTGGGCTTCATTATGGAAAGTTAAAAGGCGAGTTCCACGCTTTAGAGATGATATTTCGATACAAGCCTTCAGTCGTGGTCATAATTGCCTTCATGCCCATATGTGGAACAGAAATGGCAAAAGTTGAACCCCCAAAGTCAGTAGACATAGCAAAAGTCACGATAGCTGCAAGGTTAATGTTTCCTCAAACGCCTTTGGTCTTGGGCTGTATGCGACCTAAGGGTAAACACCGAATAAAAACAGACATTCTAGCCATAAAATCTGGAGTAAACGCAATAGCATTTCCAACCGATGAAGCGATAAAATTTGCTAGAAATCAAGGATACGTAACTACCTTTTCTTCATTTTGTTGTTCACAAATTTATTTAGATATTTCTGAAAAGTGAACCTTTCAAAGTGCTCATTATCTCGTTTTTTAGTTTTGAATATTGGACACTTAGTCTTTCTGCGTCTTTTTTAGACATTCCTTGACTGATTAGCTGTTTTTCAAAGGCTTTTCTGGTTTTGCGGACTTTCCAGCCTAAAGTAAGCCATAAGGCAAAAAGGCTGAGCAAAAGACGGGTCATATAAAGGACTATGCTTGGGATGTTGCGGATTTTCATGAAAGATTCGCTCAAGGCTTTATTTATTAAACATGTATAGTTCTACTCTTCTTTTTCTTCTTCCTTTTTCTGCCGTTGTTTTTCAGCAAGTTTTTCTTTGATTCTTTTTGAAATCTCTTCGCCTATTTCTTCGCCTTTCACTCCTTTTTCTCCGCTTACAGCTTTCTTCATTATGTCGCCGAGACTTGTGAATACAGAAACGTAGTTTTCAGTCATCTTGACAGCTGTTTCTTCAGGCATACCCGCGTCCTTCAATTCCTTGTAGAAGGCTGCAGCTGCTTTTCCCATGTCTCTTCCAGCTTCTTCCGAAAACACACTTCCAATTATCGACTTTATTAAGGCTGGAACTTCCTTTGAAACTACACTTAGAACTTCCCTTAGTTCTTCAACATCCTCCTTTTTTCCTTTTCCTTTTTCTCCAATCATTTCAATTTCACCTCCATTCACTATAATCCTGTTGCAATTAATAGTTTTGTAATCTGCGAGTAAGCTCAAGTGCTTCGCTTTTTTTAGCTTCGGCTTCTAGCAAAGTTTTCTCTGCTTGACTATCTATGCGAGCATTTTCAGCTGGTTTAACTCCAGAGTTGGGTCTCGATCGTGTTTGTTCAAATTTCATTATGCCAAACAGCTTGGTTAAAAAGCTGTCTAGGTTCTTTTTAATGTGTGTTCCCATTTTATTCGACTTCATATTCTTCACCTCAGATGAAACAATGGTCTGGATAATGCAGTTATTTATTATGGAAAAAAGTGACCACCTATTCGGTCACTCTACAAGTTCGTAGGCGTTTCCGTAACCTTTGGCTTGGCGGACGATGCCTTCTTCTTCTAAGCGCATAATTCTTTCTCTTATGATTCTCCTGGAGGCTTTTCCTCGCATCATTCGAACTTGACGGGTTATTGCTGATATGTTTAATTTGTCATGTAATGCCAAAGCTTGAACTATGCATCTTGAAATATCGTCTTGGACAACCCACTTTTTCTTTAAATGTGTTTCAGCTGTTTTAAGCCTTGCCGCGACTTTTAATGGCTCACCGTATAAGCCCATACCAATACGAGTCATGCGTAAGTATGGAGCTAATCCAGCGTATTCCGGATTATTCATTATGAAAGCTTCTAGGGTTTCAAGTCTTTTGATTATTAAATCAAGCTTTCTGCTTAAGTCCTCTATGCTTGAACCGCCTTCGTCAGCTTCATGGCTATTAGTTGTCATCCGTCTTCATTTCTTATAACTTTGGTAAATTGATAAAGCATTTGTAGTTTTTATTTAACTTGTTTTGCAATTTCCAATATTCGCTCAGTTAAGAATGAGAGTCTTCTTTGAATCTCTTCTTCCTCAATTAAGCGTTCACGTACATTGTCAGTTTTGTAACCTGCATTGTTTATCACTTCAAACCCTCCTTGCCTAAATCCCATAGAAATATGACATCGAAGTTCTCCGGCAACAATGGCTGGGGTTAATTCTCCGCCTAATGCGCCATCAGGACTGGCCAGAACCACAGCCGCAATAGCTTTCCTTTGTAAATCCTCTCGAGGTGGAGCTTTTCGCCATAGACTCTGATATCGTTGCGTAAAACTTACATATAATGCCGGAGGAACTCCACCATAGGTTGGAACAAACATTAAGAAAATGTCTGCATTCCAAACTTTCTGCCAAATATCTTCAACATCATCTTTAACTGGGCATTTGCCAAACTCTTTTCGATTAGTTTTTGGATTGATGTGCGGAAGGCATTCGTAATCGCAGTTTTGGCAAGGCTGAATTTTATAATCGCAGAAATTGACCAACTCTGTTTCTACTCCTTTCATTTTCTTCATTTTGTCAAGCATAAAACGGGCAAAATCATAACAATTGCCTTTCTTTCTTGCACTGAAAACCAAAGCTACAGCCTTCATAACACTAACTACCGCCTTCAAGTTAGTTTGGAGTTCTATATTTTTATCTTTGTATTCTCATGTTATTTCTGTTGCTATGCCTTTTCAGTTCGAAGTTTTTCGAAGTAGCATGACAAACAAGTTTTCACAAATGAAATGTATCTGCAGTGTTAGTTGTTTGAATGTGAAGCTTGTCTAAGCATTTTGAAGCCTAAAACTATTAACCACGCGGACACTGAAAGTGCAGAGACAGCTTCGGGAATAGCCACGTTTGAACCGAGCTGTATTGTCCATTGTATTATCCACACGACAGCTGCAACTACTGCTATTAGGAGAGTGAATAAGCCAATTTTCACTTTCGACGTTTGCAAGAAAGCAGCCACTACGAAGAACATTGATATGGGAAAAAGCAAGAAAAAAGCCACAGAGACGTAATAATGTGTTGGCTTAACATTCTCTGGAAACACACCTATTGCAATCAAAGCTAATGTGTCAAGAATAAAGATTGAAGCGCCAATTCTGCCCATCGCCTTATCTTGCAAAACGATGAATAATCCAAATGCGAAAACTAGGCCTAGAAAACCGCTTAGTATAAGTCCAGAATTGAATAAAATAGCAGTAACGCCTTCTTGGACGCCTAAATCGCTTAACGCGTTTTCCGTCCAGCTGAACTGTGGAGAATAGGCTATTGCAAGAGATATGCATGTAAGCGCAGCTATAGGCGCAAGGATACCGCTAACCCCAGATATTTTAAGCCAAGCAACATTCTTCGAATTCATAGTCAGCTCCTCTTTAACATGAGAAGGAATTTGTTTAAAAATGTTAGATGGAATGGCAAAAATTAAAAATGAAGAAAATCAAACATGAGTGTAAGGTTGATGAAATGCCAAAGGTAAAAGTTGATTGGAACAAATGCAACGGAGACGGCGTATGCGCTGAGGTTTGCCCAGTAAACGTTTTTGAACTCAAAAACTTGCCTGAACATCCAGATACTCAGAAATCAGTCCCTGTGCGAGAAAGCGATTGCATTGCTTGTATGGCATGTGTAACATCATGCCCAACACAAGCAATAACAGTTGAAGAGTAAAAAGACTCTTCCATACAGCTTTACTTAATGAACTAGGTTGTCTGGAACAAACCGCCTAAGTCTCTCCAAAGACCTCATTTTCTCTTTATTTCCTATTTCAGTTTCTTGAATAGCCCGTTTAAGTACTTGAATTGATTCGTCCATGCCTTTGCGATTCACTGGATAAGGCACGCCATCCTTTCCTCCATAGGCAAATGAATATTTTACTGGGTCCTTCCAGCTTGGTTTTTCTCCGTAAATTAGCTCTGCAATTAGGGCTAAGCCTCGAATTGTGGCTGGACCTATGCCCTTAAATGCTATCAGTTCTTCGTAGTTGCTTGGTTGAAACTCGTAAACTTCTCGTAAAACTTTCCAATTTATGTTTCTTGGCATGGATAAAACATCTAATGGATACTCTTTCCATGCGTTGTCAGCGGTTTTTGGCAGCCACTCTTGAAGAGACTTCTGGTAAGCTGGTCTAACAGACATGACCATATGCATAATCTTTTTGGGCGGTTCTTTGGCTATATCTACAGAGATTTTTCTACAACCTTCACTTTCTCTCGCGGTCATGTCCAAGGCAATGTCGCGTTTCACGTCGCCAACTATCGCATTGTGCGGTTCAACAACAAAGTTTTTTGTGCTATTGGAAAGCCAATGATAACGCCTTGCTGTGCGGTCTTTGGGGCACATGCCTTGCTGAATAACTGCCCACTTTTCATTGTCAGCTATGAAGAAGGTGTGATGGTAAAGTTGGTAGCCAGCCTGTATGGCAGCATTATCTACTTTGGCGCTCATTTTGCTTGTGTAACGCAAAGTTTCAATTTTATCGCTTGAGAAACCAAACTTTTCGCCGACGTTTCCAATTTCTTGTGGAGCTTGCAAGGAAATCTTGCCTTTGCCGCCGCAAACAGCGATGCCAAGTTCTTCTGGCGCAATAGCCAGTTTTAAAACGCCTGTAACAACTGTTGTTACTCCTGAAGAGTGCCAATCGTAGCCTAAAACGCAGCCTAAAGCCTGAAACCAGAAAGGGTCTGAAATCCGCTTTAGAAAATCGTCTGCACCATACTCCTCGACGATGATTGTTACAATTTCTTTGGCCAATTTACGCATACGCACAACTAGCCATCTGGGCGCCTTACCATAATGAAGTGGAAGTTTAGCGATGCCCGTCCTCTGCACAAATTCACCTTTTCCGATAAAATTAGGTTAGAAAGAGTTTAAAGCTATTGTTGCAGAGTTCTGCTCTTTCAATTTACTAAAAAAACTTAAGAAAGTGTAGATAAAAGAAGTTAATGTACTAAAGAATGCAATAAAGTGAAACCAAAACGCTTAAGTGTTAATGCTATGTTATGAGTGTTGTTAAATATGTAGGTGTTGAAATAATTTGGCTGTTGAAGGTTTTTCAGGAAGTAGGCAACCAGTAGATGTGAAAGTAGGCGAATTAAGCCCAGCCTCAAGAGCTGTAAACGTCATAGCAAAAGTTGTCTCTAAAAGCGAAATTAGAAACATTGCTGCAGGAAGAGATGGAGCACCACACCGTGTTTGCGACGCTTTAGTTGGTGACGAAAGTGGCTGTGTTTATCTGACCCTTTGGGACGACAACATTGAAAAGGTGAACGAAGGCGATACCATAAACGTAGGAAATGGGTACGTAACTCTTTTCAGAGGTAACATGCGCTTGAACGTTGGCAGATATGGTACATTGGAAGTTGCAAAGGAAGCATTAGCAGGTGACGTGAACACTGAGAATAACTTGTCCAGTAAGGTGTATGAACAGGAGAGACGCCCATTTAGAGGGCGAGGCAGAAGAGACTTCGGCGGAAGAGAAAGAAGAGGCGGATACAGACAAAGAAGATATTAACCACTTTATACTTCCAAAGAATCTCCAATTATTTTCTTCTAAGCAATGACATAGGTTTGTTTATTTTCTTTGCGTTCTCTAGTGGTTCCGCTAAGTTAAAGCTGTTATACCAGCCTAGAAATTCAAATTTCCCATTCTTTCCAACAAGCTCCAAGAATTCCTGTGGAAAAATTATTTTGTCTACTTTCTCTGTTTTAAAAGTCTTTGATTTACCATCTTCTATAACTTCAACAATAACTTTATCGATGATTTTCTGTTCGACAAGGTTCATGGGGACGCCTTCCCATTCCACATTCACTGTCAATCCATTCTTTATTACAGTCCACCTTTCTCTGCCCAACCCAGTCCAGTCAAAACCAATGGAAGCGTCAATCAAGTATAGGCCACCGCTTCCCAAACAACTAGCAACAGAGTCCGAATGCGAAAGAAACTCACGATTTGATTCAATTGCAATTGAGCCAAGCATGCAGAAAGCGAAGTCAAACTTTTCCTTGGTTTTGAAGTTGCGCATGTCTGCATGAATAATTCCTATTTTTATTCCCGCTTTCCTCGCCTTTTCCAAAGACTAATCAAGCATTGCCTCACTCAAGTCTAAACCAGTAAAAAATGTAGCCTCGTTT
>Ga0315309_1000277_pt1 | contig 30735 bp, 22 predicted proteins | sample TDP4_MG_FD_203080 | JGI IMG/M metagenome (GOLD analysis project Ga0315309, IMG submission 203080) | Freshwater sediment microbial communities from Lake Towuti, South Sulawesi, Indonesia - TDP4 | ecosystem: Environmental > Aquatic > Freshwater > Lake > Sediment | place: Indonesia: South Sulawesi...
ACCATGAAATGAGTCTGATTGGCGGGGTTTTTGACGGTGAGGTTAGCCGTGTAAACGGTGTTAGACTCGCCTCCTGTTACCTGGGCGAAAATGTTTGTTGATAAGCCCTCCCAGATTTGTCTCGGCGGAGGCTGTGTCATCACCTGCATGTCAAAACGAGTATAAAGAGTGAAATTTGCACTTGCAGTATTGCTCGTGGTGTCATCAATCAGGTCTATGGTAATGTTGCGACTCGATGGTGCACCTAGAGTTGGAGGGACAGCAAAGGACACATTAACATTGAAGCCTAAGGCTCTTCCCGTTTTTATGTTTGTTTGATTCCATCTCACCGTGAAATTTCCGTCTGGAGTGTCGATTGTACCGTTCACTATGATAGGGTCTCCAACTACACCACTCGTTGGGTTGATGGAAATCTGCATTGCCGCCATCACTCTCTGCGTGGGCAAAGAGATAAACACAATCGAGAACAACGTGACTAGACCCAGAGTCACCCCGGCATTTTTCAGAATCTTTTCGTTCATGCCCATCTCCCGAAGACAACTTTATTCAAACTTTTAAAGTCATGCCTAAAGTTGTGAACACTTCTTGCAAGGCACATTTTAAGCTTTACCATTTATGACTCGCGTAGAATGCCAAAAAACTAGTATAACAACATCTTTTATTGTATGAGCACCCAAAGGAACTATGAAGGAGAAAAGCATACATGAAATTAATGCTTATTGTAGGCGCGCGACCACAAATTATCAAATCCGCGCCAATAATCCATGAAGCTCAAAAGCACAGAGAAATAGAACTCCAACTAGTGCACACGGGTCAACACTACGATTTTGAGATGTCAAAAATCTTCTTCCACGAGTTGGACTTACCTGACCCTGTAGTCAATTTGGGCGTAGGTTCGGGCAGCCACGCGTGGCAAACAGGCAACATGATGATTAAACTGGAAAAAACTATCCTCGAAAACAAGCCCGATGTGGTTATGGTGCCGGGCGACACCAATTCAACTTTGGCAGGCGCATTGGCCGCGGCAAAACTCCATGTGGCAGTGGCTCATGTTGAGGCTGGAGCTAGAAGCTACGATATGCAGATGCCTGAGGAAATCAACAGGCGATTAACCGACCACTGTTCAGCGCTGTTGTTTGCACCCACAGAAAACTGTGCCAAAAATCTGGTTAGAGAGAATATTTCAAAACAGCGAATAAGATTGCCAGGAGATACGATGTACGACGCTCTGCTTAAACATATACCGATCGCTGCCAAAAGTGGCATTTTGAAAAAGCTTGGTCTAAAGAGCAATGAATACGCTCCGTTGACGCTACACAGGCCTGAAAACGTCGACGCTCCAAAAACTCTAGAAAACTTAATGAAGGCTATGACGTTGGTGAAAGAGTTGAGTATAGTGTTTCCAGTTCACCCAAGAACCAAGCAACGGTTAGCCAAGGTTAAACTGATTAAGAAAATGGAAGCTGAGGATCACATCAAACTTATTGAACCCCTAGGCTACCATGATATGCTACAATTAGCTAAGCACGCCAGATTAGTTTTCACGGATTCAGGGGGCTTGCAAAAAGAGGCTTTTTGGCTTCATACGCCCTGCATAACCTTGAGGGATAAAACGGAGTGGACTGAAACAGTGGAGTTGGGTGCTAATGTTGTCGTTGGAAGCAATCCTGAGCGAATTGTTAAAGTAGCTAGAGATATCATGGGCGCTGGCGATATCAAAGTTAGGTTGGAAGGGTTAAAGAATCCGTTTGGGGATGGCTGGGCTTCTCAAAGAATCGTGGCTGAAACATTGAAGATGGGATGAACGAGTTCGGCGATAGTTGTATTCATGATAAGTGGAAATTTTTCCGTGTCTCGGGGTTAGGTTTGCTTGTGTTTTGGTTTAGAGCGCGCTAAAAGGACCTCGAGAGAAAAAATAAGAGAATTTAATTCTAGAATTTTTATCCGTAACACAAATATGCCTAAATACCCTTAACATTCGCAGAGTAAGAACAAGAGAGAGATGGACTAGGAGAAGAAAAATATGCGTAAGCACATGGTTTTGACGGTGTTGGCCGTTGCGTTTTCCCTGCTAATTGGGATACAGCTTGTAACCACTCAGGTTAGTGCAAATGCCATTCAGGCGGATGTAAGTGTCAACCCCGATTCGCTGCTACTGACAGAAGAAGGAAATCAAGGAAAGTGGATAACTGCCATGGTTAAACTTCCTAAAGGTTACGACGTGAACGACATCAACGCGTCATCAGTTACTTTCAAGGTAGCAGAAATAGGGCAGGACATTACGTGGTCAATGTATAAAATTCAAGGAAATATACTAATGGCCAAGTTCGACCGAGCATTGTTGATAAGCTTGTTGTGGTCAATGATTGAACATATGTCACCACATGCCAAGCAAGAGGTTACTTTGACAGTGACCGGCACTCTAAATGATGGCAGCCCTTTCGGTGGAATCGACACAATAAGAGTGTTCTTCACACAACCTTAAGCATCATCTACCAGGAGAACCGCAGCCCGAGCCTTTGATTTAAATAGTCCTGGGTTCATTTTATTGACTGAAATTCTTATTGTTTAGATTATGGTTTAAGTTGTAAAAAAGTAAAGGAGAACAATCCTTGCCGAGGAAAGCCTTGGTGTTGGCACTTGTGTTCTCACTGCTTACTAATGTTTTGTTACTGTTCCCCTTTCCCTCATTGGTGCCGTCTTACGTTGGACAGAAAAATGTTGTCCAATTGAACAGCCCTCAGGTGTTTAACCGTAATAGTGTTAAAAGTTATTCGACAATACAAGAAGCAATAAACACTTCAGAAGTACACATATGCGATGAGTTCAGGACCGTTTCAGAAAAAGGGAGATGCTCATGAGCAGATATATGATTGTTGTGGGTACGAGACCTGAGATTGTTAAGATGGCACCACTTATTCGAGCTTTTGAAGAGAGAAGTCTACCTTTTCTTTTTGTTCACTGTGGGCAACATTACGATTACAATATGTCGCAGCAGTTCATAGAGGAGCTTGGGTTGCCTTCGCCGGACTATGGTTTTAAGGTGAAGGCTTACTCGCCTGGATTGCAGACTGGCAGAATTATTGCTATTATTGAACGCATTGTAAAGGGGGTGAGGCCTGAAATCGTTTTAGTTGAGGGAGATACCAACGGTGTGTTGGCCTCCGCCATTGCTGCTGTGAAACTTAACGTTTCGGTTGGTCACGTCGAAGCTGGGCTTCGAAGTTTCGACTTGCGCATGCCCGAGGAGCACAACCGACGCTTGGTAGACCATTTGTCCAAGTATTTATTTGCGCCAACAGAAACTGCCAGAAAGAATTTAGAGAACGAGAATGTGTGGGGGAACATCTTCGTGACAGGCAACACCGTCATAGACGCGGTCATACAGCACATGCCTTTGGCGGAAAAAAAATCAGACATCATGGACAAGATTCGGTTTGAGCGGTTTGCTTTGGTTACCGCGCACCGAGCTGAAAATGTGGATGACCCGTTTGTGCTCAGAAACTTTGTGGAAGTTTTTGCTGAGGCTCCTGTTCCAGTGGTATATCCAATTCATCCAAGGAGCAAGAAACGCTTGCGTCAACAAAAAATGTTGAAGGAACTCGTTAGGGCGGAAAACATTCAGCTCTTGCCGCCGCTCGGATATTTTGATTTTCTCGTTCTCATGAAAAGCTGTGAGATGATAATCACTGACTCTGGTGGGATACAGGAAGAGGCTACGGCTCCAATAATGCGGAAGCCTGTGTTGGTGATTAGGTTGTCCACGGAACGACCTGAGGCTGTGGAGGCTGGTTTCGCAAGAGTGGTTGGTGTGGAAAAGCGTAAGATTCTGACTGCTATGGAAAAGACCTTGAATGAAAGGCGTGAACTGCCAAAAACGTCGCCTTATGGAAATGGAGCGGCCGCCAAAAAGATAGTTGAAATTCTAATGTGCGAGACTCTTGGTTAGTTAGTTTGTATTTTTTTGTGTGTGCAATTATAGTAGGCCCGTCTATTTGGCTTCAAATATGTTTTGTTGGGTTTGTTGAAACATTCGCGGTCTTAGTTTTGACTCTTCCTTGCGTATAGGGGCTGGGCAGTAAATTTGTGAGCTAGTAGCGCCATTTCCATCCGTGTTTTTCGTAACCCCACATTTGACTGTTATCTTTATACCATTGTATGGTTTTTCTAATTCTCTTTTCAAGAGTCGTCTTGGGCGCCCAGCCTCAAATCTCCTTTGCTTTTGTGTTGTCTGTAACAAGAGTTTTAACATCTCTTGGTCGAAGTCGGCTTTTGTCGAGAACAACCGGTTTCTCTTTGGTATCGGTCTCTTTTTGAATGAGCGACAGAATATCTTTCATTTTGTGAGTTTTGCTTGTTCCAACGTTTGTGATTTCGCCTTCGATGTTTTCTGTTTCAAGCGCTTTAACCATAGCTTCAGTTGTGTCTTCAATGTAGGCAAAGTCGCGGCTTGTCTCAAGATTTCCCAAAAAATTTTTATTCTTTAAAGCATTGCCTAATCATTTCGGGAACGAAATACGGTAGGCGTTCAGGCGGCCCGAACGTGTTGAAAGGCCGCAATATTACAACTGGAAGTTTATGCTCCCAAAAGAATGTCTGAGCCCAAAGGTCAGCGGCGGTCTTGGCAACAGAGTACGTGCTGTAAGGCTGCAGATGATGTTTCTCGTCCATGGGCACGTATTGGGCGGTCCATAAACTTCGCTGCTGCTTATGTGGACGAGTCGTTTAATGTTGTTGTCTTTGCATGTCTTTAGTATGTCAAGCTTCCCAGAGCGTTACTTCCGCCACCTGCAAAGGCATCTGATAGCTAAATGGTATGAAAGCTTGCGCAGCTAGATGCACAACGTAAGGATGATCTCGAATTACTCTTGAAACGAGTGCAAGATCTCGGACATCGCCCTCAATAAGCCTTAGTTTATCTCTTTTGGGCGAATTCTCCGAAAGCCCAGTGCTCAAGTCGTCGAGAACAGTCACGTTATACTTCCTATCAAGAACTTACGCACAAGTGCACTTCCAATGAAGCCCGCTCCTCCCGTGACTAACTCTATAAACCATTGAAACTCAACCCACAAGGCAATAGTATGGTGCGTCCTCTCCACCGCTCAAATAGCGCCAAAATTTGTACACTTACCCCTTTCTGTAACTGAAAACGTAAAGTTTTCCAGCACCAGTAACATGAAAGACTGTCAGTGTTTCTCGGGCTTTGGAAACTATGTTTTTGAATTCTTCGGCGCCGAGTCTTGGTTCGGTGACTATGAAGTAGGCTACTGTCGTGTCGGTGCCAGTTTGGTTCATGGCTTCGATCATTATTTGAGGGGAAGGTTCGCTTTGCATTCTACTGGACAGGTTGTATCCGCGGGGGTCGTTTTCTGCGAAGTAGTAGGCTCTTGGGTTTTGGATTCCCACGATCATTTCTCCTGCATAAATGGTCCAAATATCACCGATTACCACGTATTTTTCGGTGGTATTTTTGGCGATGTATTTTACTGCTTCCAGTTCGTACCATGTTGTTTGTAAAGGAGCCACTTGGGGGTAAGCAGCACTTAGGGAAAGCGTAATCCACCCCCCTAAAACCACTGGAATTAGAACATTTAGAGTAAGCAACAGACCTGAAACACGGAGGACGTTGGCCTTTGACAACGTCTTTAGACCAGAAACTGTTATGGTTGAAGGAGACTTTGCTTTGAGAAAAGCCTGAAGTGATGAAACAACTGCATAGATTGCGAGTGCCACAAACGGAGCGGCTATGAGGTCTCTGAAAACCCATAGTCTCTCCTCGTTAAGGGGAAGTCCAGACATGAAGACTTTCAGGATTCCGTAGTCGATTAACATTATCAGGAATGCCACAAAAAGGAACGAAACGTGTGTCCGAAATTTGGAATGTGGGTCTCTTTTCAAGCGATAAAGCTGGTATATCATGCATAGAAGTGCAAGCGCCGGTCCTATGATGATGAGAAGTATTGTTTTAACATCAAAACCGTAGATGAGTTCTCCCAGCAAGAATAGCCCCACAATTTCTTGAAGAGGCAATTCATAAACTTTGTCCAAAGTGAAAGCTGTGTAGGTGGCAGAGTGGAAAAATCTTAAGTAGATTAGAGACAGGGGCAAAAGACTTGCGCAGAAAAGAAACAAAATTCCCAGCGAAATTTTCCCAGTTAAGGATGAAGTCTTTTCCTGACTTCGAGATGATTTGAATGCCAAGGCTAGAAAAAGTAGAGAAAATGACATGACTCCAGTTAAATAATGTGAAAAAAGGGCAAAGAAAGAAAAGGGCACAATCCAATATGCTGTTCTAGAAGAGTTTGAAGACAAGTGCTTTAGCGCGAAATAGAGAGAATAAAAGAAAAAGATGTATCCTAAACTGTTTGGCATAGAGATTGCTCCAAAATAAGTTGCGTATGGGAAGGCAGATATTAGTAGACTTGAGAGAACTGCAACCTTGTCGTTTTGAGTAAGGGCCTTAGTGGTCAAGTAAGCTGCGATTGGTATGAATATACCCCACAGAACCGGCACAAGAAACAAATGCACCCAAAAAATGTCTATGCTAAACATTCGAGCAAAAACCACGCTTAACCCAGCTTGAAAATTTATTCCATTAAACCACTCAAAGACGCGAGATTGAATTGGGATTGTGGACCACTGAGGCCATCCATGAAGAACAACGTTATCGTAAACAAGTCTCGTTCTGCCTAAAATCGTCTGTTGTCCGCTCATGTCACCTGCGGGAAAGATAATGGAAAAAAAGGAATGGATGAGAATAGAATAAAAAATTATGAACAATAGTTTGTATGCTGCTTTCTCCGAGGTTAACAAAATTGCGGATAAGAGAGAAGTGGCAACAAACAACATGGGAATAAAGGCGGGATGCAGAACTTCCCAAACGGTGTGCGCCTCTCCAGTACGAGACGCATAGAGCAGGTAAAACGAGAGGACAACTAAAAGCAAGCATAAAATCTCGACAGTGCGCAGAAACTTGGTCAACTCCTGTCCGCTAACTGGCATTTTTGTTTTTCACCCTTCTGTTTAACAGAGAAGAAAGTGTGGTCGCGATAAAGAGAACGGAAGTGAACCTTATGACGTCGAGGTTATAGATGATCACGGTGAACAAGCCAACGAATCCTAAAAGCATAATAAGCAGCAGAATCCCAAACATTAATCTGAAGAAAGTTGCTTCTTTCTCAAAAAAAGCATGCTCAAGGAATATTCCGTTTATCAAAAAATATAGAGCGGAAGTTGCGATTCCCAAAACAGAGGAATTAAAGGCGTTCAAATTTATGTACATTGCTATAATGAGCCCGTAAGAAGCCAGCGTGAAAAGAAGGCTTGGATCCTGAGCTATTAATGTTTCCAACCTGCTGAGTCGGAACGAGCCATTCACTCTTGCATCACCGAATAGTGCACATTAATAAGACTACTTGCGAGAGCGGGTTCTTACGCATTTCCTTTCGCATTATTAAATATTGCCATCCGTGTAAATCAAAACACTACACCACTACATGATAGATTCTCTACAATTCACATATTTTTTGAAAGCATTTTTGCTTTGATTTTGGAAGTTTGGCATGTTAGGTTGTTTTGTTGAGCTTGTTGGAATAAGGTATAAGTAGTTCTGTGTGTGGTTTTTATGATGAGAGAGAAGTTGGCACTGTCTCTTAGGCGATGAGATGAGAAGGGCTCTGTTAATCCCATTTATTGCTATGCTAGTTATTCCCTTTGCTTACCTCCAGTATCCGAGCATGGAAGCCTCGGAGGAGTCTGCGCCCTTTATCCCGCATGAAGTCAAGGTTTTGGTTGTTTCTCCTCTAAACCCCTTTGTTAACGGCGGGCACTATTTGATTTCTGACCTTGCCAGGTATGGATTTAATGTTACTCAGCATACTTCAGACGATAGCAACGTTGACTACCGTTCTGATCCGAAGACCTCTGACCTCAGCCAATATGATGTTGTGATTCTCCACGGAGGTTATATTGGTTACCCTCCAACCAAAGTTTCAGTAGAAGAGGTTAACTATTTTACAAACTATGGCGGAGTACTCATTGTGATAGGTAATGCTTTGCTCGCCAATGAAACAAGTTCGACTTGGCCTTATTTTTGGGACGACAACTTTGCAAGTGCGCCTGTTCAGAAATTGGAGCAACGTTTAGGAGTGACATTTACCACACGTCTATATCCGAAAAATGGAACTTTCACTTTAGAAGATCCTCTGTTCAAAGGTCCACAAAATTTGTCATACATCACAACTGCTCCACCTGTCACAACAACTTTTCAATTTGAACTGATTTTGCAATCTGATACTCGAGAAACATACTCCTTCACCCAAGCCGACGCCAACGGGAAGACGATTAGCGGGGTAACATATTACAGAAATTCCACGGGTGCAACAGGGATTTATATTCAAGGCTCCTATATCCATGCTGTTCAAGAGACTCCTAGCCCGTATGGAATACGTTATTTTGGCTTCACAAATATTTCTGAAAGGCCGAGACTCCTAGCCTCGTTAATAGCTCACGCCTTGAGTAGGGACATCGACACAGTAATTAAACCTCAGCCTTTGGCAAGCATAAGGCTTGACAGACTTGGCGGTCAGGGTTATTCTGAAGACTACTTGAATGCCAGCCTCTCCAACTTCAATTCTGTTGTCGATGAACATGGCATAATACCGACGATATCGTTCACAGACTATCTGGACCCGTATTATTGGAGAACTCATCCTCATATTTTGCCACAGTTGAGAACTACTTACCGAGATTGGGAATACAGTTCCTCCTTACGATATCCCACAGACGCAAGTTCTATGACACAAAGCGAATTAGAAGGCCTAATACAGAAGATAGAAGGCAACTATACAGCCTTTAAAATGGATTTGTTCAGTACAATTGCAACTCGTGCTGGATTTTGGAATCAAACAACCTTAGATGCCATGGTTAACGAAGACCTGTACCTTTTAGACATGTCAGGAGAACCCTACTCCCTTTATCGCGATAGCCTTGAAAAATATTATTCCGACTGGTGGAGCGTTAGAGTCATATCAAGCGTTATTGTGCACTGCTCAGCAAAAATGGGCTGGTATGGAGAAGCAGAATATTTCACTGACATGACCGATGCGCTTGGTGACCCAAATGTTGCTAAAAAAATCTTGCACTACGAATACTTTAGGGACAGAGACAAATGGGCGTTTGCAGCAGTGAACGGTTTTCCAAGTTTCGTCTACGGTGTGTGGAGCTTCCCAAGAAATGAAGTTGGAACTTACAGCTTGAAGACACTTTACTCAAATTTAACGGCGGAGATTCCTGACATTCGTTTTGTGCCACTTGTAGAGGCAGCCTTATTCTTCGGCAACAAATGGATGAAAATAACAAACCAGTGGAGGTCAGGTTCAACAATCGAGTTTGACGTTGATTCTTCCGCCGTTCCAGACGTAGCGAACATAGGCAAGGGCATGTTCTGGCTAAGAATCGACACAAACAAAACTGTGCAGCAAGTCTTAATCAACGATGAGCCTTGGTTTTATTTTGACGACCACACGATAAGATTGCCTGCGCGTTCAGCTCATGTGAAGGTTACACTGGGAGAACGGACCAATCCAGTTATATTAAGGACTGTTCGCAATGTGAATGGAACCCAATGGAACGGTGAACGCTTTGTTGTTTCCTTGACTGCGACATCAGGGTTAAACGTTTCGATTTGGTTGTTCATACCCTTGTTGGATGCAGCTTGCTCTGAAACTCAATGGGGCTATAAATTCGATGCCTACAAGCGTGTTCTTGAGCTCTGGGCAATTTCGGATGTTGACGGCGTGATCGTTTTTCAAGTCGGCGCTGATGTTTCGCTGCCTATTGTTTGGTCTATTAAACATTCGTCTGCATGGTATAATGTGAGCGTCACAATCACTGCTAACATTACAGATTTACAGAGTGGCGTGAAGAACGCGACGTTAAGCTATTCTGTAGGTTCTGAGTGGATAAATGTAACCATGACAAGTGAAGGTGGACTATATACTGGTTTGATTCCGTCGTTTAGCTACGGAACCATTGTTAGATATAGGTTGAATGCCACCGACAAAGCTGGAAATTGGAATGCTACTGAGATTTCTAAATATGAAGTGGGGGATAAGACCCCTCCAGAAATGGGAACCCCTCAATGGAGTCCAACGAAACCGTATGCCGGAGAGCCAGTGTTTGTGGCGGTTCCTGTGGACGAACCAGAGTCTGCAAGTGGCATTCAGAGCGTTATGTTATACTATTATCTGAATGAAGATTTTTACAGATTAAACTGGATCAATATGACATATACTAATGGCATGTGGCAAGGCGTTATTCCCGGGCAAAGTGCGGGAACCGAAATAAAGTTTTTTATTTTAGCTTATGATAGGGCTAGAAACCTTCAGCAGACACCTACCCATTATACTATTGTTGTTGGCGGGGGAAACTCACTTCCTGGCTGGTTGCCTCTCATGTTGATTGCAGGAGCAGTAACAGTTGTCGCAGTTGGTTCTATGATCTATGTCATTAGATCTAGAAGAGCCAAAGTAAAATCGTCTAAGCAGAAGTAGAGAAAAGTTGGTTTTCTTATAGTTTCACTCTTCCATAGTTTTGCTCTACCGCTGACAAGTCGGAGTAGTCAATCTTGCCGTTATGGTTAAAGTCGCAGTCTGGGTTCCAGTTGGATTTCGACGTGTCGGATGCGTAAGCCTTGCCTAAGTAAAACAGGTCAGAAGCATCTACTTTGTTGTCGCCGTTGACGTCGCCTGACAACCTCCAATCAACCAATATGCTCATTGGACTCACTGAACTTTGCATGATGTTTAATGTCAGCATCTTGGCAGAGTCGTTGAAGCTCCATGTTTGGGTTCCATTGGTTGCGTAAACCGCTGTTGGTTCACCTTTGTCGCTACAATAGACCATCGTGGTGCTTGTTGTTCCGGAAGGAGCAGAAACTGTGAAAGTTAATTTGCTATTTCGGTAGTTCCAAGTTGATATTGAAACCAATTGTGGTAAGCTGTGGGCTATTAATTGTGGTGTTGATGCTGTGGCGTTTTTGTAAAGAGTTAACCAAGATGGGGTGGGTTCTTGTGCTTCGAGTAAGGTTTTGTAATTGTTTATGACTTGGGAGAAACTAATCGGCGTCAATGACTCATGTTGGGTAGCCATGGTTTTTAAGACTGAGAACGTGTTCGAGGCGTTTTTTGTGAACTGCCAATTTAGGTGATAAATCATTGTTACGTTGTAATCTGCTAGGTCCGACGTGAATTGATAGTAGGTACTTCCTCTGGTAAATGACCAAGAGTTTGTTTTCAAACACCGTACGAAAGCCGTTTGTCTTCCACCTAAGTCGCTAGTGTTTCTCCACACCATGAAGTTATTGCTCAAAATCTTTGTTCCACTCGTCATGCTTTCAAGGTTGTATTCAGTTCCGTTCTCTACCCTTAACTTTGAGTCCATAAGCACTTCGCCATAAAGCAATATTTGACCTACGCCAGAAGAGTTTGCAAAGATTATTCCCTCTGGGTAGAAATAGGTCAAAACTGCGGTGTCCGAGTAGTTTGCCCAAGCTTTGAACATGCCATCGATGGCTGTCATGCTTCTGGTAGCAGTGCCACTCCTCTTTGAGCCTAAAAGATAATAGGGGTATTGATACCAACCTGTGTTACCGTAGGTATCTGCAACATACATGGAATTTGTTTGTAAACCAAGTGCCCAACCGTGCCAGTAATATCTTCCAGTCGAATAGTTTTCACTTACCATTTTCGGTGATGAAAACGTAGCTAAGCTGTTAGGAAGTGGATAAACTGAAAACATTGCCCCAGTGAATAGGTCTTGCCATCTGTAGCCAAAAGGGTAGTCGATAACAGTGTAGGTTGCGCCTTTCTGTGAATAATGCATCATGCTAAGCGTTGCGTTAAGATAGGTTTTGGTTTTCTCAGTAAATTCTTGAGACGGAGCGCTGAGAAAGTTGGACTTTATAGCTGAAACAAGCGCGGCTGAGTAAATCAGATTCGTGGAGTACCAAGAGGTTCCTGCTCGATTGGCAATCCATGTCAAGGTATTGTTCATTTTTGTCTTTAACGTGTCATCAAACTGTGTGGGAACGTTTTTGTAGGCTCGTAAGGCGAACCAAAGGCTATAGGCCGTATAAGGTGGGTGTGGCGAAGCATCGCCTATGTTGTAGGCAAGACCTCCATTTGATACCTGAGACCTCCATATCCAGTGGATAATTTTTGGAACATAAGATGCGAATGCAGAGTTGTATTGACTATACAATGAATAAAAGTCTGCTATGATTCCTTGCCTGTTGACGCCCTTTTTGGCGGTTGTTTCATCTCTTGGGGTAGTGTAATAGCCTCCATTCCAAGCCATGTCTGTGCTGTTATTGACCGCTAGGAATTTCAGTGATTCACTCGCTATTCTATCAGCCAAGTCCTTGTATTTTGTTTCGGCCGTCCATTGGTAAAGCTTCAGTGCGAGAACGCCAGCTGCCATTGTCGCCAAGGCGCTTGGATCGTTTTCGAATCCACTGATCCAGTATTTTGGAACGTAGAATATGGTTCCTTTATCTGTGCTTGCTCTGTACCAAGTGTCTGTTATGAAAGTGTCCACCATTACTCGTATTTTGTTTAGATAGTATTGATTTCCAGTGGTTTCATAGTAAGACGCCATGGCGAGAAAGTAGGTAGTAGGGGAAGACAAAGAAGCTTTGTCATAGGTGTTAGTTTCTAATACTCTGGTGTAATCCCACATGTCTGAAATAGTTGCGTTCGTGCTCAAATATCTAGTCGAAAGAGCATCCCATTTTTGAAATTCCTCAAACATCAAAGTGTTCAAGTCTACATAGACTGTTTCTTCCCAAGAGATGATGATTTGAGCAGAGTCTGAATGGGCAACATTAATGGTGAGAATTTTAACGGAATCATCATAACTCCATGAATCTGCTCCAGAAACACTTGTCGGCTCTCCTTTGTCGCCGACATAAATTCTAGTACTACTTGTTATTCCTGAAGGGGCAGAAATGGTGAAGTTAAGACGGTTATTGGCGCATATCCAACTTTCGAGGTTGACTTTTTCTGGATTGCTATGAGCAACAAGTTTTACTTCCGTTGAAACAGAATTCCTATACGTATTCCACCATGAAGCAGTCGGGCTTTTACTTTCCAACAAACCCTTGTAATGGCTTAGAATTGAGGTTAGTGTTAATGGTATTAATGAATGATAGGTGGAAGTTATATTGTGCATAAGTGAAAACGCATCGGCAGAATCTGAAATCTTCGCCCACCTGCTAAGGTAGCAAACCGAAATGCTATAATTCGAGACGTCAGAAGTTAGTTTGATTTGATCACGATACTTAGTGAAGCTATAGGTCTTCGTTTTGGGGCAGTGCACAAAAATCGTTTGACGGGAATTAAAGTCTATTGCATTTTGCCATAAAAGAAAATCATTGCTTAATATTCTCGTTCCATTGTTCAGAGTTGCCAGATCATAAATCGTGCCGTTCTCGACTTGCAGTTGAGCTTGAGCAGGAAAAGCACTTACAATGACGACTCGACTCGAACCTGAAACATTTCCGAACAATACTGCGGTAGGATAAAAATAAGTCAGAACCTTGGCATCAGTGTAATTTGACCACGCCTTAATGTAATATCCTTGTTCAGTCACGTTTCTTGAGACAACACCGGCTTTATGACTCACAAGAACAGTGAAGGGGTATGGTGCCCATCCAGTTTGATCGTAGATATCATTAACATAAATGGGCTGAGGAACTTCGATAGCCCAGCCTCGCCAATAATATCTTCCTGTTGCGTATTCTTCCGATGAAATTTTCGGTGTTGAGAACACTTCTAAATTTTCTGGCAGAGGATATGTAGAAAGCAATGCTCCTACAGAGGAGCCTTGAAAACGGTAACCGATACTATAGTCGTTAAGGGCAATGTCGAATCCCTTTTCCGAGTAGTATGCCAGAGTCAAACTTCCGTACACATATGTTTTACTCTTCTCAAGATAGTCTAATGTAGGCGAAGAAATAAACCCAGATTTCACAGCAGAAACGAGGTCGGCAGCTTTATAATAGTTTTCAGCAGAATATTGCTTGCCTGATGATTTTAGCAGATATGTAAGTGTGTTGTTCAACTTCATCTTTAAATCTTCAGAAAACTGTTCTGGAACATTCTTGTAGGCTTCTAGTGCGTACCAAAAAGCAAATGCCGTGTAGTAGGAAGTCTCAGTTGTTCCACCGATGTTATAACTCAGCCCACCGCTCGCTAACTGCGCACGCCAAATCCAATTTATAATTCTGGGGACATAAGAAGCGTAAGTTGAATTAATATACTTTCCATAAGCAGAATAGAATTGCGCGATGCAACCTAACATATTCACTCCGATTTTGGCATCGCTTTCCTGTCCTCCAAAACAATACGTTGACTTCCAACCCATATCCGTAGCATTATTCACAATCACAAATCCTAGAGATTCTTGCGCGATTCTGTCTGCTAAATTCTTATACTTTGGTTCCCCTGTCTTCTGATAAAGCCAAACCGCAGATATCCCTGCCGGCATAGTGTATAAAGCTGAGAACTCAGCCTCCATTTCTGGAGGAACATTGTAGCGATAAGTCCAAACATAGAAAATTTCTCCCTTATAACTGTCAAAAGTGTAGAACCCGTTAGCTCCACTTTCTTCGATTAAGGCATTAACCATTGCTCTTAGTTTGCTTAAATAATATCCGTTAATGGAGGCTTCATGGAAACTGATCAACGCATCAGAATAGACCATTGAACTAGCCAATGTAGGTTTACTATAGTCTGGAGCCCTAGAATAATCATAATACTCCGTCAGAGATCCATTTGTGCTAATGTACCGTGTCATCATTGCGTCCCACTTTTGGAATTCCTCAAACATCACAGTGTTTAAATCAACAGAGGTTGCTCCTTCAATGTCTTTTACTTCTGAGCCGGAAAGAGTCTCAACTTTAGGAGACAAGTTTCCAATTAGCCCAAGCAAAAGCAGCATCGAGAATGAAAACGAAACAAACATGCGAAGTCTGGGTGTCATCGCTAACTCATCTTCTCTTCGAACCTGACAAGTTTAATATCTCGGCTCTCTCTCTTCTAATATTAATACGGCAAGGTACTAATTAACTATTAATCTTGCGAAAACGGTATGTTTATGAAGGAAACACATCCATAATAGTACTATGTCTAAGCCAAGCCCCCTCCTATCATTTCTTAAAAACAGACTTAACATCTTCTATGTTCTAGCCTTTGCGCCACTGTTGCTAATCCAATACTTTGGCTATATTGCACGGCAAGACATCTTCGCAGCATTAATCCCACTCTACGGTTTTCTTCTCTTGCTGATTAAAAAAGACAAATTATCAGCTTTTTCAGACCCAGCCCAAGTCTACAGAATTGTAGGCGCAGCACTTGTTTTTGCAAGTTTCTTCGTCTACTACGCCATAGCCATCTTCTATTCTCAAGCACAGTTTTACGGAATAACCAATTACATAATATACATTATCGGCTTGTTCCTCGTCTTCTACCAAATCTCTGCGCTAAAAGAATCATTCACAACCCTTTTTCTAATCATAGCAGTAGCGTCAACCTCGTACATCGGCGCATGGATAGAATCCTACATGGAGCCTTCAGTGCCACTTTTTACACAAATTGTAGGATCCATTCTGCGAATTCTAGGCATCCCATTCACATTTCACAATCCAAACATATTCCTTTTGCAAACACTGACAGGAGACATCGAAGCCCTAAGCATCATACCCAAATGCATCGGCATATACAGTTTCCTAACTTTTGCTATCATAATTGTGGTCACAATGATCGAAGACTCAAGCAGCCCACGAACCAAGCTGGTATGGTCAATTGCGGGAATTCTAGGAACCTTTATCATAAACACCATCCGAGTTAGCCTTATCTTTGTTGGAGTTTATTTTTACGGGTTTGCAATATGGAGCGAAATACACTCTACAATAGGTTACATTCTATTCATCTTGTGGCTTGGGATCTTCTTCTTAATATTCTCCAATAGACAGGCCATTAGAGGAAAGCTTGGAACGGTTTGGCAGAGCTTCGAAAAATTTAAGAAGTAATATCCATTCAACGCTTATTTTGAGAATAAAACGTCGCAGACAACGTTACAAACTTGACAAGTCAAAGGTTGTTAGAGCAATCTTCCAAGCGTAGTTGGCACGGTCTGCAACTGAGTAGTAAAGAAAGAGTTTGTTCTTCTCTTCAATTAAAAAGGGAGAGGGCGAATCCAAACATATTTCGCTCTTGATGTTTGGTATTATCTGAGACTTTTCAGAAGGCCCATCTATCAGTTTGCTACTTCGCGTTTGAGATTTATCAAAAAACGCAGAGTTACTTAATGCCATCCCAATGTACTGCCGATAAGGGAACCCAACGGAGTATGTTGACGCTGCAGGAACCAAGTTATGCATTCCATTTAACTGGAAAAATCCAGGGCAAAATACAGATTCATTCCAACAGCCTTTAGCGCCGTTCAAGTGTTTCAAGGGATTCGCCGAATGCTTATATACTTCTATTTGGAAAAGCGATGGACCATTGATCCTTATCTTAGCTATTCCTATCCTTCTTATCGGGTAGCGTCTGAGAAAGCCGAAAAGGTCAAGTTTTGAACTGGTTGTTAGATTGCTGTAAAATAAGAGGAATGTCACCTCATCCAACTTCACAAGTGAGGGCCCGTTGTCAAGGTGTACTCCCTCCCATATGCTAGTGGGTTTAAGTATCTCCCCAAGAACATGCCAAGGGCCTTTGGGGTCGTCGGCGTAGGCTATACCAATTCTTCTTGACTTGTTTGAAGAACTCCTTCCAGAGAAAACCATGTAAAACCTGTTACCAACACGACCTATGGCAGGGGTTAATGTTTCTCTATGATTGAATGACTGTGAATCTCCTTTAAGTATAGGGTTTGCACCTATCTTCTGAAATCTCAATCCATCGTGCGAAACCGCTAATCCTACAGCCGAATGGGACCATTGAGCGTCTAGAGTGCCGGAATAAAAAAGAAAGATTGTAGCAGGATCGTTTTCATCAACAAAGATTGAACCGAAGTCGATAGAACACTGATCAAATCCACTGGGAGATGCATCCAGAACTATTCCGTGATGCGTCTTGTTAGACAGGTGTATGGAGCTTTCCGTCATTCTTGCTTGACGTATTCCAGAAACGATTCAACCCTCTCTTTTAACTTCTTCAAGTTGATGTGGATATCATTACGTAGTCTATGCTTAACGTTTTCACCTCATTTAAATTCCGTGCCTTCAGGTTGCTGATTCCAACCATAATATACGTGACACGCATATTCTTGGGCAAACTGACAATGGTCACCGTCCAGTCGTCGCTTTCACTGCCTAGAGGAACAACATCAACACCATTTCCCAGCCCTGATTCAAAATAGTAAGCTACGACGGCAATTGGACCATCAGACCTCCATCTCACCAAAATAGATTGATTTTCAGCAACGGAAACATCAACCGCTTTAATATAGTAGTAATATGAGTAGGGTCCAGGCTTAAAGGAGTAAGAAATGTTTAAGATGTTCCCGTCAGAGGCGATTGTGGGAACTATGGTGCCTCGGTAGATATCATGGGTTCGCCAACCTTCCTTGAATGAGTCGTCTTTCCACACAACATTTTGATAGTTGTGGTTCCAGTGCCACTTCACCTTCAACTCATCTGTAGGTTGAAGCTCCTTTACGTAAATGAAAGAGTTGATATCGCTGGCGCCGTTGAAAGGTCTCGAAACATTGTTAACCGTCAAATCCAAGAAAGCCCAGTGAGATGGATATTGAGTTATATTATAGTTAACGTGTCCTGAAAGAGTCAGCGTTGAATTTATTTCGGTTTCGTACACGTATGAGAGTTTTGTTTCAATGTATTGAGTTGAGTTTCCATCGTCGAATATGACTTGTACAGTAGGGCCAAGTTCTTCTTTTATTGGAAGCGGATACTTGAATATAAAGAGTTTTCCGTCCCCCAAAACTTGGTCTACCAGTATTATTTGTGACGTTTGTTGAACAATTTCATCAAAGCGTGGATGATTTATCCATACAACGAAGTAGCTCACAATGGCGTTGAAGGAATTCATAGCTTCTTGCATGATGCGAATTGAAGGCTGCTTCGTCATGTTCCAATACATTGCAACTGAGGGATAAGCCCAATCTGGCATTCCGAAAACTCCACGAACGCCTCCAGCCCAACCGTAGTCTATGCCTAAAAAGCCTATAGCCACGCTTGAAAAAATCGGGTCACATAATACCACGTATCTGCCCGGCGCATCTGCGTTAATGTAGTTAACTGCCTCAATCAAATACTCTGATGGTTGCAGGCTCACAGCTTCTTTGCGAGGATATGCTTGGTACAATGCTGACGTAGCTTGTGCTGCTGCGAATACGCAGATTAGGAAAAGAGCAATCAAGCGTGAGTTGAAATTAAGTCTCACTTTCTTCAATGATGGATTTGAAGAAACATTGCCTTTGCTTTTTGTTACGACTTTTCTCAGTATATCCACTGTTATTAGGAGACCTAGGGCTACAAAGGGCACTAAGAGAAAATCTCCCATGACTAGGATTCGAGCTGCTCCATAAGGGAGGTTCATCATTCCAAATTTTGTCAGATAATACTCAAACAGTATAGCAACATAGAAAGCGAAGAGCATTAAGGCGATTTTTGTTTTGATATACCCGCCTCTTGCTCCAAGCACCAACCCTACAAATGCGAGACCTAAGAGAATTGTAGTTACATCGGTTTGAAAAGTGAGGAAATTCTCTAAAACTAAAAGCCCAGAAGTTGAAAAAGAAGCTCCATAAAGATATAACGCTGCTGGATACAAGGCAAACGTCGGCACTAAGATTGCAAGCTTCAAGATTCTTCGCCATGACTTTTGAATGATGGTCCCCCACAAAACCAAGATTAATGCAAAAACACCGGGTTGCGGATGAGTTAAAAAGGATACGCTTGCAGCTAAAAGAGCCAAACCCCAATTCCATTTGCCGCCTTGAATCATCCATATGAGAAGGAAAACCGCAGTTAGAAAGAAGAAAATAAACCCTAATGAGTTCGGAACTGAAACCGTTCCCCAAAGGATTAAGGACGAAAACAAACCTATCGACAATGCCGCCAATAGAGGGAAGACTCTGCTTCTTTTTACGGCCATTAGCTCTGCAGTCTTATAGGCCAGAGTAGGCACAAAAATTGACCATAAGAGGGGAAGGAAAACCGAGTGCGCCCAGTAGATGTCAATGCTAAACATTCTTTGGAAAAATATGACCAAGGAATATTGTGCTCTATAAGAGATAAGCGGCACAATAAGTTGGTGACTGGTCAACCAGCCGTATGCGTAGATTGTTCCTGTCCTCGCTGTGTATCTGGCTATGCCTAAATGTTCTAGAGGGTCTCCATACCTGCTCGGATACCAAACAATCAAAAAGAGACTGTGCGCCAAAAAGGCATAAGCTATTAATAGAACCAGCTTTAAGCTGGAACTTAGACGTGAAAACACAAGTATAAACGCTAAAATAAAGGAGCAAATTGCAAAAGCAGGAATAAACAAAGGGGAGATTTCTAACCAAACTGAGGCACCGCCCTCACCGGTTCTAGCCAGAAGAAGAAAGTAAAAAGCGATGCCCTCATAGAATAAGAATACTACAACTGCAAGGTATGAAAACAAATGCTTTCCTTTGATGCCCTTGCTGCCCAGAGGACTCTTATCAGGGTTCTGAAACCGACCTTCGTTTCTGCGAAACGCAATTGCGCCAAAGAGAACACTCATCGCTATTAGAATTGCCAGCGATAAGATTTCTGTAAACATGCCGATTAGCATCAACCCAAAACCTGTCACTGCTAAGAAAAGAAGAAAAGTTGCTAAACCAAGCAAGCATTTGAAAAACAAATTTTCACCTGAATGAAAAATCTCTCCGATTGCAAAAGAAATGGAAGATAGGAACCCTATGGATGCTATTGCTCCTATCAATGGTGAGCTAAAGACAACTGCATTTACTTCTAACACAACAGAGAAAGCGAGTAAGACAAAGAAAAGCACCTTTCTATTTTTTTTCTCAGAGAAGAATTCTTTTCCATCCATTAGCAATCCAGTCGCCTCACCGGACGCTGAACATTCGGGTTAATTGAGATCCTGCACCTTCTTTGCCGAGTATAAGCTGCCTCTTGGGGGTCCAGACCAGTTGAGTTGGAGATATTACATTTGTTTTGGAACTCAAGAAGAATTGCGTGATGGCTCCAACTTTGAATCTTTTCTCATTCCACTCCTCTGATCGCAGTTTATGAACTTTGAACCCCACTTCAGAAGCTATTTTCACAAATGTTTTCTCATCAGCAAAAAAAGTTACAACCTTTGCGCGAATGTCAAAGTAGGTGAGCTCAACGCCAACTTTAGCACATAGAAGAGTAACATAGAACAAGAGAAGCGAGAAGACATAGTTTCTCGTAATTAGTTCCTTTATGATTACGAATCCTTCTGGTTCGAGGGCACGCTTCATCTCTTTCAAAGCAATTTTTATGTTGGTTTGACATATTTCGGGGCTTTTTCCAACCAAGTGATGCAATAGAACGTTTGACACAATAACACGGAAAGTTCCCTCCTTACACGGTAAAGACATGACATCTCCAATAATTGCATGTGCCTCAGGATTGCGCTTTTGGAAACTTCTAATCATAGTTGGCGTTATGTCGAGACCGTATTTTTCCAGTCCTTCTACATGAAAACTAAATCGGGCACCGCATCCAACCTCAAGAAGATTTCCTGGACCTTCAAACGACACTGGAAAAGCTTCTGGCTTTCTGAGCAGATAGTCCCGAATCCTCTCTCGAAAATGCTCTCTCACGACGTCAGTCATTGACAATTTTTTCCTTTACTCCTCTGTTCTTCTATTGCTGAACTTTCATATGCAATTCAGCACTCAAGTTGTCTTTTGGACTTGACTATCTGTTTCACAGTTTTCAGCGCAGTTTGAGATATTACCGCGTTGCATGGATTCTAATAAAGCTTGCATAGCTGTTTCCATTATGGTTTTTCTGTCATAGTTTTCTCTTATAAACGAATGCCGCGATTTCCTCAGAGAGTCGTTAAACAAATGTTGCCCCTTTCTTAATACGTGACTCATTGATAGCCCAAAATCGCCTGCGATTGGGCAAATGAACATTCCTAGTTTAGGATTGTTCATGAAGAGTTTGTCAAGCTCTCCACCCTTGGGACCGCTACTAATTACATAAAGTCCCGAGCTCAAATATTCGTAGAGTTTGGTCGACCTAGCACATAATAGATAGGCCTCATCATCAAATGGAAGCAACCCCACATCAGAAGAAGATAAAACTTCAGCTAAATCCTTTCTGGGCAATGGACCGCGAATATCCAAAACATCACCTGAAATGCCTAATTCGTTTTGCATCAGCTTGAGTTTTTCCAAACCATTGTAAACGTAAAAGACAACGCAGATTTTCTCCTTCTCTTCTTGAGAGAGCAATCTAATACTCTCAAGAACCTTATCCAAACGGTAGTAAAGAATTGTCCCGCTACCGCAATAAACCGCTACAACCTTATCCTTCGGGAGATCATACCTTTCCCTAATGCTTGATCGCACCGTTTCACTTTTAGGAATAAAAACTGCCGTATCTGCACCGTTTGGGACCAGAATCATTTGTGTGGCGACTCCACGCTTTCTAACAGTATTCGCTAATGTCTGCGTGGCTGCAAAAATGACGAATGCACTCGAATATACTCTGTTAGTTATTGCCGCAAGAACATTGAACATTGGTTTAGGAAAGAATTGTCTAAGCTGTGCGCCCACTGCGGATTCCCAATCATCTCTAAGGTCAATGATTAACTTAGCTGAACTGCATTTAGATAGAAACCAAGCGCTGAATCCAGTTTCTGAAGGAGGCATCGAGGCAATAATAAATGAGGGTCTGTAACGTCGTGACAAAATTAAGCCGTGCGCTAGGAAGACCAACAATTTGATTGGGTCCACTATATCCGCCAAAGGATACAGCATACCTCGCACAAAATTGACAGCCTCAAGCGAAACCTTCGGATTTGAACGCTCAAGTTGCCTTCTCGCCTCTTTTTTCCTTTCACCACGCATTGAGAGCACAATTGCGCTGTCAAAGACTTTGCCGCTAGCCATAGCAGCGTGGAATATTCTCTCGCCCGAAGGAGTATACGACTTGGGTGGATGATCCGTTAGTAACAAAAGAGCTTGTTTACCTCTATTTTTTTGCAAGTCAACCAGCATGTTTTCGGATTAATCCGGTTTATCCAATTTGTTGAGGATAAGTCGCCACTGGCTTAGGATTTTTTGAAATGAGAAATTCTCTCCAACCCATTTGCGGGCGTTTTCTGATGCTTCAAAAAGCAATTCAGGTTTGCTGAGCAGTTCAATTATTTTTTCCGATATGTAAGTGGGTTTTGTAGATTCAAGCAGGAAACCGTTGAAACCCTCTTTTACTATAGACGGAATGTCGCCGACTGGCGCAGCCAAAACAGGAGTGCCACACGCCATGGCTTCCAGAACAACTGAGGGAAAACCCTCCGTCTTAGAGGGAAGCACCAAAAGCCTCATCTCATTGAGATAATCTTGAGCATTCGAAACCCAACCAGTGAAGGTAACACTATAAAGTGTTTCCTTAGCTAAGGACATTTCCATTGGCTCACGCAAGGAACCATCTCCAACAATCAGGAAATCCACTTCAACTTTCTGGCGGATAAACGGAAAAGCGCTGATTAATTCTTTAACACCCTTTTCGTCCTCTAACCTGCCAACGTATCCCACAATATTCCTTCTTTTCTCAAACGGTTTAGAAAGCCTGAATTTTTCATCTAACAGGCGCGTGTACGCGTAATGAATTTTCTTTTTTATACCAAAATCGTGCAATGGGCTGGGCGAAATGGCTACAACTTCAGTTGCCAAGCTAATACAGATCTGCCAAAGTAAAACAGAATAGTAGGAAAAAAGGTGTGAAAGAACAGATTGCGTCTTGAACAGGGTTTCTCGCGGATTGCCGCCTATGTAAATCACTGATCTCCTTTTGATGAGCCGCGCGAAAAGTAGAGCCAGAACGCTTATGGATTGGAAACTCAGAACAACATCTATGTTTTTTCTCAAACGATAGAGATGATAGAATGTTTGCAACTCATGCTCTAAATGTCGCAGTATCTTTCCGCCGATAGACGAAGACGAGACCTTGGAGCTTAGAATCATCTGCAACCGTTGATTGATTACCTTGTCACTTTTAGCTTGTTGGTGTGTCCAGATTGGAGCCAAAATGTAAACTTTCTCAGCCAAACGTTCAAAGATCTTTCCCATGTCCCAGAAGGCGGGAATCATGTGATCGGCGGTTAAAAAAGCGAATAAAAGAACCATCATTTACATTTTCTCTTCAACGATGTTTAGTGTCAACTCACGTTAATTGTTCTGATATTTTCTTTGGAGGATTAGTTTGTAACATCCGGTCAAGTCATGAGCTACTTTTTGCACAGTGAATTTTGCTTCAATTAGGTTTCTGCATTTTTTACCCATCTCTTCAGCTTCAACCGGGTTGCTTGCTAATAGTTTAATCCCTTCAGCTAATTCATATGAGCTGCGAGGAGAAACCAGAAGACCGTTCTCTTCATTTTTTATGACTTCTCCAACACCTCCCACGTTGGTCGCCACAATGGGTTTCCCCGCGGCCATGGCTTCCAGAATGGCGAAGGGAAACAACTCACCAAGTGAAGGAAAGGCGTAGATGTTTACTCGCTTCAAAAGTTTATAGACAGATTTGTGGCTAATTTTTCCAGGAAAGAGAACTTTCTTCTCAATGCCCAGCCGTCGCGACAAGTTTTCCATCGAATTCTTGTAAGGTCCGTCTCCAGCTAAAATGAGTTTAATGTTGGGAATGCTTTTAGAAACTTCGGAGATGGCTTCGATCAAGTATTTGTGCCCTTTGAAGTTATCCATTCTTGCAAAATATCCTACAACGATAGCTGGGGAATCATTTAGCACATTAGCTAATTCAGACAAATCTTCATCGTCATTCATGATTTCGTCCATTAAATCCAAGTCGATTCCATTGTAAACAATAACCATCTTGTTTGGAATGGCGCCAAAATCTACAAGGTTGTCGGCGACCGATTTGGCAACTGGCAAGGCAAGGTCAGCACATACATTAAGCAGAAAGCTGGCAATTAACGGTGTCAAATTTTCGTAAGAGCTACCTCTTAAAAGGCTGTGTACGCTTAGGACTATGGGCGGCTTTTTCCTGTGAAAGAAAATTCGGGAAGCAATGAACGCAACTATCAATTCCCTTATGCCTTGAGCATGTATGACATCCACGTTTTCAAAGTCAACGATTCTAGCCAGAGTTCGAGCTGCGCCAATAGTGTTTTTGACCGAAAGGTCGTGGAGACCACCAAATGCATAGTGTTTGATTCCTCTCTGGATTAGCTCTTCACGCAGGTTTTTTTCTTCTTCTTTCGGCTCTGAGACCACCACAACTCTGGGACCAGCTTCTTCAAGTGCAATGGCAAGGCGCGTGAAATTAAAAGGCAATCCTACGTATTTTCCCGAGGCGATAAATAGAACTGTTGGCCTTTTCATAAAATTTCTACGTACTACCGTTGTTTTCTTTGATTGGTGCTGTAACGCTTGACCAATTGCCCTTTCACAAATAAGCTGCCCGAGAAAGGTTTCAACTTGGAATTTTCAAGGGCAAAATTGATTCCTTGAATTATCTGCACGAGCTTCTCACCGAAAGGTAAGGGAGATGCTATAAAACAGCCTCGAGTCTCTTCTACTGCAAAACCTGTATTTACCATTAACGAGTTGATTTCTTTAGCAGTAATCCATCTGCTTAAAATTTTTCCTCCCTTAAACAAGGCTTTTTGTTTTAGGTTTATGACAGCTGCGATTGGCAGATATAGGCTTTGAAGATTAGAAAAATTGAAAATGAAAAAACCCTTTGGCTTCAACACACAGCTGACTTCTTGGAAAAATTTGTTGACATTGGAAATGTGGTCGATCACGTTTATGCAAACGCAACTGTCAAATAGTCCTGTTCTAAATGGAAGAAACCTCATATCTGCCAAGACGACACCTACATTTTTCTTGGTGCTTTGTGCTTTTATCTTAGCTCTTTTCAACATTTCTTTGGAGACGTCCACGCCTGTTACATTAAATCCTTTTTTAGCAAGCCATGTTGCAAAACGCCCCGTCCCAGTTCCAACGTCTAACACTGAATTTTCAGATGCGTGTATAAAGTCTCCAACTATTTTTTTGTGCATGAAGTCAAAATGCTGGCCTAATTTACTGACGAATCGGTCCTTGTCATAAGAAGATGCCTCATAATCATATTCAGCAGTTTTCTTGTTCATACTTCACTCGCAACCCTTAATGACCCTAACGTATAAGTCGTTTAGTTTCTTAGACACTTCGGTGCAACTGAATTGTTTAACAGACAAAGCTGCTCGTTCGCTCAGCTCTTTTAAGTTGGAATCCCTGAAGAGACCGATTATTGCATTAGCCAACTCATCTGCTCTGTTTGCATCTATAAGAACGCCGTTTTCACCTGTGCGAATGGCTTCTTCCACTCCACCGACTTTTGAGGCGACCACTGATTTTCCCAGAGCCATTGCTTCTAGAACGACGAGAGGTATGTCAGCAATCCCTTCAGTACTTCTAAATGGAGCTACCACCACATCAGCGCTGGCCATTAACCCAGCCATATCCTCGACCACACCCAAAACTGTAACCGCAGAACTAAACCTCCGCGAAACTGAAGCCTTGACACGCTCAATGGCTTCGTATGGCTCGTGAAGAGTTGCTACAAATTTCATTCTAGGGTATTCGCGCAGAATTATCTCTGCTGCTTTTAGAAAAACATCAAACCCTTTAGTTTGATCGACGTTGCCCACGAATAAGATCATGTGATTTCCAGAGCTTGCCGCTTTAACTCCTTTATGTGGACGTGTCGAAGCTGCAAGAGGATTAAAAACCTCCTCATTGAAACATGGAGGAATTACTTCAATTTTTTCCTCGCTCACTCCAAACTTCAGTAATGAATTCTTAACGTTATTGCTAACAGCAACCACCTTGTCGAGTCCCGTTGACAAAACTTTAGTTCCGTATTTGTCTACCGGCAACCTTCTTGGAAGTAGCGATGCAGGACAGTACAGTGAAAACAATGCGGGTACTCCCAGTCTCTTCTTGATGGCTACTGGAATTGCTGCAACGCTGAAATAGCCAGCGTGCGCATGAACAAGGTCGAAATGTGCATTTCGATTGAGATTTACAACTGTATTAACTGCTTTTGTGAAAAATTCAGTTGCATACCTAATTGAATTATGCCTCCCTTTGGGTTTTATTAAATGCATCTTTGCCCCGGGGAAGTCAAATTTTGCATCTCTGAAGAATCTTGAAGGTGTGGTAACAATGTGTATTTCCCAGCCTAGTTTAGAAAGCCCTCTACAAAGCATTACAACAGTGTTAACGTGCCCGCCCACAAACGTAGACCCTTCCGACGGCGTAATTTCGGCACCTACGTAGCAAATTCTTCTGTTAATGAAGAGCCCACCTAATCTTTAAAAGTGCAACCATGAAACATGTTGATGATTGACTCTAGATTTCTTGGCACTGGCTGCCTTGAGAACCATCTTCATTTCAAAGCCTATCTTTTCCAGAGACATGTTCTTCTCCACGTATTGCCTCCCAGATTCCCCCATACTCTTTGCAGTCGCAGGGTTTTCTTTTAAGCGGAGTACGGCTTGAGCTAGAGCTTCGTGATCGCCAAGCTTGACCACAATACCTGAGTCTGTCTTCTTCACATAATCTGCTGGTTGCCCTTCACCACAACATATGATTGGCTTGCCTACTGCTTGAAACTCGTAGAGCTTCGATGACATCCCTAGGTAAGGCTTTCCGAAGTCAGCAAGGGGCAGAATCAACGCACTGGCTTGATTTAGCAGTTCAGCCACTTCCTGCCTGCTCAACAACTTGTTTATCATTCTTACGTTTCTAAGGTTCATTTCCTTAATCTTGGAACGGATGTAGTCTGCAAGCTCTCCTTTTCCTTGAAGAATAAATTCGATTCCCCTATCTTTCGTCTCCAGAATCTTTGCGGTTTTAAACACCGGCTCGAAATTGTAAGCAACAGAAAACGCTCCAGAGTATAAGACTGTGAATTTCTCAGGGTCATGCTGACATGCACTTGGGTTAAACGTAGCTAAGTCTACTCCGCTTCTCACTACGTGAATTTTGTTTTTTTCCACACCGTATTTTCTGATTGTGTCGACGTATCCTGGACTGATGGGGGTCAATGCGTCCGCTTGAACATAGCATATTCTTGCCAGTAGTTCAGCTACTTTGGATATGGCAGAGCCTTTCTTAATCAGTTTAAGGTCGTACAAATCTTCGAGCACTAAGTCGTCTACGTTCGAAACCATTGGACTTCTTTTTACTTTACTGAAGATTATGGCAGGTATCAAAGAGAGTATATCTGGATTGGCAGCCCAAATTACATCAATTTTCCCTACCAGCAACAAGACGAATAAAGATGAGACGGCGAATGATACAAAGAGAAGCATACGGTTAGCCAAGCCTCTGGATTCTAATGGAAATATGAATGTTCGTACAACTCTGATTTTCCCTTGCCACTCTATCTTTCCTAGTCTCCACCTGTATTGCGCTGGTATTTTTCCATGCGGATAGTGCGGGAAAGCTGCTACAACAGTGACCTTACATCTATTCAAAACAAGACCTTTAGCCACATTGTAAGCTCTAGTTGCAGCGCCTCCGAGGTCTGGTGGAAAATATTGCGCTATAACAAGAACATTCAAACTAGAACTGCACGCTTTTCCTTATTTTCTCGAAGACTAAAAATACCGTGCTTCATGCTTTCCGTTTCAAAATTTTTGCCAGAAGTTTTGGTCTGTACTTGTCTAATACTTCGTCGACCTGTTCCTTTGTGACTTCTAACTCTTTGAAAGTTTTCATCAAGGAGGGCAGTCTAGGAGCGCCTTCTGAGAGGCGTCTTTTTAGTGCTTCGTCTCTTGAGAGTTGCCCTTCACGGATAAGCTTGCTGAAGTGTTCATCGAATTCGTTAAATCCCACAAGTTTGTAGTAGAGATAGTCGATTAAGGGATAAGCCGAATCATCTATTCTCCATGTAGCAGTTGTGTCAGATGCTCCTTTCCAGTCTAATTCGTTGTGTATTGTCGACACAACTTCTTTTTCGTTCCAGTAGATGTAATCGTAGAAGCCAAGAGGTACAATTCCTTCAGGCTTTGACAATGATTCAAAAAGGTAGACATTCGCACCTTCCACATATTCTTTAAGCACAGACCAGTGAAAATTATGATAATTCTTGAAGAACTCAAGTCCAAGTAGAAAGGATAACTTCGCTTTATCAATCGAGGAATACATTCCACGTTCATCTGGAAAAACGCCTAGAAACCCTGTCTTGAAATGCTCTTGTTCAAAACTGCTGTTCCCTACGTTATTGCCGCCAAGAACAAGGCCGATCCCATTTTCTTTTGCATACTTGTAAATTCTAAGATTCATGGTTTTATCACCCGCATTCAGAACGGGAACAATTGTGTGAATAGAGGGTTTCTTGAGCCATGCATGAAACTTTATTTTGGTATTTTTTTGAGCAGTTTTTATGTGGTTTTCATTCTTAAGCCAAACATGATCCACGTTCAAAACCTCTGTAATTCTTTGGATGTTTCGATAACCTTCAGGCATAATGGCGCCACTATCAACAGTAAGAGCAAGGGGTCTCATCTTGTATTTTTTCACCATTTGACAGAGAACAAACGAGCTGTCACGTCCACCGCTAATTGGAACTAGACAGTCATAGTTTCCCCCAGTGTTTCTGTACTTGTCTAACACTTTTCGGAATTCCTCTTCTCCGTAGACCTTTACTGGTTCATATTCTAAGCAGTAGTTGCATACTCCACTTTCATCAAACTCTATTCCAGGAAACGTTTCGGGCAAGATACACTTTGTACATCTTTCCGTATGGGCAAATGCTTCATCTGCATTATTCATTTGCTTAGACCATCTATCTTCAAGATTTAACATTTTTTAATTTTGCGCTCAATTTGATATAAATATTTCTACAAAAACGCAACATTTATATACAAATACTCTTTTCAATTTTTTCTTTGCTCTGAAGGATCCAATTGTATGTCCTCTTTAAACCTGTTTTCATGTCGGTTCTCGGTTCGTACCCTAGAATTCTCTTAGCCTTCTTTATCGACGCCCTTCTTCGTATCACTTTATCCCAGTCTCTTCTAGGTCCAAAAACTATTCCAGCTTCGTTTCCTGTAAGCTCGTTAATCCAATTCGCCAAGTCTATCACTCTCGTTTCAGTTTCAGAAGCTAAATTAATGGCTTCACCCACAGCTTCCTTTGCGGCCCCGATCCGTAGAGTGCCATCAACAATGTCATCAACGAAAGTGAAATCTCTCGTTTCTTCACCAGTTCCAGTTATTGGCAGGGATTGTTTGTGCAAAGCCCACCAAGTAAAATTCGGAATTACATTTCTATACTTTCCAGGCAGTTCCCCGGGTCCATAAACGTTGAAGTACCTCGCTATTGCTACAGGAAGTCCATAATAATTGTTGAAGTAGTTGCAGTATAGCTCCCCAAGCAACTTATGAATCTGATAAGGTGTGTCAAGTTGAAGCGACACAAAATCCTCTTTTAAGGGCAAGGGGGCCTGACTACCATACACAGAACACCCTGACGACGCAAAGACAAACTTTTCTACTCCTGCAAGATGGGAATATTGAAGCATCTTCAATGTGCCTAACCCGTTTACCATAAGATCCGTTTCCGGGTGGTCAACAGAGTTTTGATTGGCGAAATGAGCAGCTAGGTGGAAAACAAGCTGTGGTTTATCAGAAAAAGCTCTTTTCAGATTCTCCTCACGCAAAATGCTTCCATTAACAAGCGCCACTTCTGGATGATTAGGTAAATTCCAACGAGGTGAAGAAGAAAAATTATCTAACACTGTGATTTTTTCCACTTTTGCCTTAATGAAAGCTCGTACAAGGTTGTTTCCTATGCAACCAGCACCACCAGTTATGAGAACCCTTTTGCCCGCATAGTTGTGCAAAACATTCTTAAACTTCATGTCTGCAATCTCCAAACACATAGCTTCTCAAAGTACACTGCCATATGCCTTTTTAAACCATTCCACAGTCCTCTGCATACCTTCCTCCACAGGTACAGTCAGCTTAAAACCGATGTCTCTTTTAGCCTTGGAGGAATCGGGTGTCTTGACTTTAGTTGTGAATGGTTCAGCATCCTTGTATGTTACCTGTAAGTTCTTTTTCTCTAAGCATTTTAAAATGAGGTCGGAGACATATTTGACCTCGTACTGTTTGTTACCGCCGAGATTGTAGACTTCTCCTGGCTTGAAGTGGTCAATTATGTTGGCAAGGGTTCGGCAGATGTCTTCGATGTACTCAAGAGTTCTTTTGTGACCAAGATAAACTGTGTAGGGTTCGTCATGCAATGCCTTGTAAATGAACCTAGGTATCCAACCTCTGTATGGTGTGTAGTGTTCTCCTGGACCATAGACGTTGAAAAGTCTAACCCTAACTGTCTCAGTTCCAAACATGGAAGCCGAGTTCATTATCTGCAGCTCGTTAACCCACTTAGTAATTGCATAGTCATTCATCTGCTTTATTGCAATCTTGTCCATCACATCTTCAC
>Ga0315309_1000278_pt1 | contig 30621 bp, 35 predicted proteins | sample TDP4_MG_FD_203080 | JGI IMG/M metagenome (GOLD analysis project Ga0315309, IMG submission 203080) | Freshwater sediment microbial communities from Lake Towuti, South Sulawesi, Indonesia - TDP4 | ecosystem: Environmental > Aquatic > Freshwater > Lake > Sediment | place: Indonesia: South Sulawesi...
CTAGCACACATGTTTCTGGGATAATGAAGCGCTCCGCTGAAGATTGAGTTAAATCCCGTTCATGCCAAGTTACAACGTTTTCTAACGTAGGAACAACAAGGCTTCTGACGATTCTTGCTAAGCCACAAACTCTTTCGCAGATTTCTGGATTCCGTTTATGAGGCATTGTTGAACTGCCAACCTGCCTCTCCACCTCAAAAGGCTCGAAGAGCTCTCCAATTTCCGGTCTTTGCAGCTCCCGTATTTCGATGGCAAAATTATCAAGCGTAGAAGCAATAATACCAAGTAAACACACGAGTTCGGCGTGGCGGTCCCTCTGTACAATTTGCGTAGAAATTTCAGCTGGTCTAATCCCTAGCCGTTGCATGACAAGTTCTTGAATCTTCATAGCACGTGTTCCCAAACCAGCTTGGGTTCCCACCGCCCCGCTCATTTTTCCAACCAAAACGCGTTCTTTGCATTGCCTAAGCCTTTCAATATGCCTTGAAATCTCACGCATCCAAACAGCAAATTTGAAGCCCAACGTTATGGGCAAAGCGTGTTGACCATGCGTTCTACCCATCATCAGCGTGCTCTTGTATCGCAAAGCCTTTTCCATTAAGATTTTCTCAAAATCATTCAGCCTTTTCTCGATAAGCTCTAAAGCTTCTTTTAACTGAAGAGCAGTCGCCGTGTCCACAACATCATAACTTGTTGCTCCTAGGTGGACGTACGCCCCGCTTGGTCCACATGCTTCTGCCAACGCTCTGACCAAAGAGGCAACGTCATGCTTTATTTCCCGCTCAATCTCTTTTATGCGACTTAGTTTGACATGCTTTGTCGAAGCCACAGCCGCAATTTTTTCGGCATCCTCCCGTGGTATGTTACCGACTTCGGCATATGCCCATGCCAAGGCTGCTTCCACATCAAGCATTTTCTGAACACGCGCCTCATGTTCAAAGATTCTCCTCATCTCGGCAGTTCCGTAACGGCCTGTTTCAATCGGGCCCACATCTATGGGAAGGATGGACAACCCTTTATCCTCGCAAGAAGATTAGGCGATTAAAGATTAATGCTTTACCTAAACAATACATAACAACTTAAACTAAAGGGTTCTTTGAAATGGGGGCAATCGTAGCAGTCATAAACAAGAGAGGTGAAAACGCAACACAAACAGCAGTGGCCATGCTCAAAACCCTAAAGCCTAAGGAGGCTGAAGCCTTTGGAGTGGCATCACCTTTCGCCGTAAAAACAGAAAAATCCGTGGAGGCGCTGCAGAACCACAACATAGACTCGTCCGTGGTGGTTGGGCACATCTTCTCAAAAATTTTTGTGTCAGACAAACCGCAACCAATTAGGCTTGATGATGCAGCGCTGGTTTTTGAAGGAAGAATCTACACGTCTATTACGGAAATTTCTGACGCGGAAGCAGTTGCCAAAAAACTTCGACAAAATCATGTGGAAACAATTAAAACTCTCATCAAAAAAACTGATGGCGACTTCGCTCTCACAGTAGCTGAAACCAGAAGGCTCATCGCTGGCAGAGATGCCATGGGAATTCGCCCACTTTACTACGGAGAAAACGCGGAATTGGCGGCATTAGCCTCTGAACGCAAAGCCTTATGGAGAATCGGAATAAAAACCGTAAACTCGTTCCCTCCAGGGCACATTGCGTTCATTGATAAAAATGGTTTAAGACTCAAACCCATCAAGACGCTTGCTTACTCGAAGGAAAGGCAGGTCGCAATGCTGGTCGCGGCTAAAGAACTTCAAACACTCTTGCAACGGTCAGTAAAAAACAGGGTCTTAGGGTTAAAGGAAGTTGCAGTGGCCTTTTCAGGGGGATTAGACAGCAGCACAATTGCGTTTCTAGCCAAAAAATCAGGCGTAGACGTGCACCTAATCCATGTAAGTTTAGAAAACCAACCAGAAACAGAACACGCGAAAAACGTGGCTGAAAAGCTGAAGCTGCCGATCCATGTCTATCTTTATCATGAAGAGGATGTCGAAAAAGTTCTTCCCAAAGTTCTGTGGCTGATTGAGGAGCCAGACCCCCTCAAGACAAGCGTAGGCATTCCAATTTGTTGGACAGCAGAGAAGGCAGCTGAAATGAACTTTAAAGTTATATTAGCCGGACAAGGGGCGGATGAGCTCTTTGGAGGCTACAAGCGATACATATGTGATTATTCACGATACGGCAGTGAAAAGGTGCGAAACAGGATTTTTAAAGACATTGTGAGGATGTTTGAAGTCAACTTTGAAAGAGATTTCAAAATTTGCAACTATCACAATGTGGAACTGCGTCTGCCTTTTGCTACCTACCAGATGGCGAAATTCGCAGCAGATTTACCGGTAGAGCTAAAAATAGAAACGAAAGGTGATGGGCTGAGAAAACTCGTGTTAAGGCAGGCTGCCGAAAATCTTGGAATTCCACAATCTATGGTGAGAAAACCAAAGAAGGCGATACAGTACGCAACCGGCATAAACAAAACCCTCAAAAAATTAGCCGCAAGAAAGAGACTTTCTATGAAAGAATACTTGCAGAAAACATTCCAAACAGTCTTCAAGAAGATGAAATGACATGAATAGAACAGCCGTTGTCTTCTCGCCTATATATTATCAGCATAATCCCGGCAGAAGCCACCCAGAATCGGCAAAACGACTTGGTGCAATCGTAAGCGAATTAAAGAAGAACAAGCTTTACAGAGGCAAGAATTGGCAGTTCGTGGAACCGAAAAAAGCCCGCATAAAAGATGTCGCACTAGTCCACGATACAGAGTACATTAAACTCATTGAGGCTGTTTGCAAATCGGGAGGAGGTCTTCTAGACTCAGGCGATACCGTTGCTTCACCAAAAAGCTTTAATGTTGCCCTCTACGCCGTTGGAGGAACGTTAAAGGCTGTTAAACTTGTCATGGAAAAGAGGTTCGAAAACGCTTTTGCCCTAGTTAGACCTCCGGGACATCACGCTGAAAAGTTTCGTGCATTTGGCTTCTGCATTTTCAACAACATCGCCATAGCTGCTAGATTCTTACTTGAAAAATTCGGTTTGGAGAGAATTCTGATATTGGATATAGACGCCCACCATGGAAACGGCACACAAGAAGTCTTCTACGAGACCAACAAAGTCTTATACATAAGCTTGCACCAAGACCCCCGCGATTTTCCAGGAACAGGCTTTATAGACGAAATAGGAGAAGGCGAAGGCTTAGGCTACAACGTCAACATCCCACTACCCTACGGAACAGGCGACCAAACCTATCTAAAGGCTGTAAGAGAAATTGCAACGCCGATTATATATCAATATAAACCACAGTTCATGTTGATATCGGCTGGTCTAGACGGCCACTACACAGACCCCGTGGCGAGCCTATCCCTATCAGCGTTATGCTACCAAAAAGTTTACGAGATAATCATGAATTTGGCATCGGAAATATGCGATGGAAGGCTCGTATCTGTTCTCGAGGGCGGCTACAGCCCCGCTTTTGTTGGAAAAATAGCCGCAGCAGCTATCGCGAGAATGAGCGGAACCCTCTACACTGTAAATGACACAGTTCCAGCGATTCACCCTCGTGCCCGAAGGCAAGGTGAAAAGGTTATTGAAGAAGTAAAAAAGGTTCAGAGAACTTTTTGGAATATAGATTAGCAACTTTAAACTGACGGTTTAAGGTTACTCGATTACTTGAATTGCGCTTTCTGGGCATTGGACTTCGCATGCCCTACACACTAGGCATTCGTCAGGTTTTACAGGAACGGATTTTCCATCTTTAACCTCGAACACGGCTACGGGACAAGTGTCCACACACGTGCCGCATCCGGTGCATTTATCGTTATCAACCACTATCTTCACCATTTTCCATTCCTCTCTAACCAGAGTTTCACTGAAATTTAAGCTGTAGAATAAAAGCCTTTGGGTCGCCTTAGCGGATTTCTTCACGAAGTCTTATTAGGATTCCGTTAATTGTTGTTTCGGCTCGTCCTTTTCTACGCTGATAATCTGCCAGGAGTTTTCGATAAGCTTCCAATGAAAGTTCTCCACGGCTGTGACGAGCCTCAATACTTTTGATGTTGCCTTCAACCTCGTTGATTTCGGTTTCTGCAATTTCGAGTTGCCGCATCAAATCTGCATAATGACCGCCAGCCGCACGCATCTTCCCTTTAGATTCTGTTAAGTTCCTGGACAAAGTGCTAAGACGTGTTTCTAGGGTTTTTCTCTGCACCTTATACCGGTGCCGCGGAATCTTCCCTTTCTTCACCCTGCTCTCAAGGGATTCCATCTCCAAAATTATCCTCCTTTTCTCTTCGTAAGCGTTTACAAAAGACTTAACATATTCGGGGCTGAGCCTCACAACTACCGAAGGCACAGCAACCATAGCTGGAGCCTCAGGTCTTTTCCAAACAACAGCAACTGTCAATCCAACAGCTGCCAAGGCCCATATCCATAATGTGTAACGGAAAGATAACCATAAGGGATTGTATTCGTACACGACTTGCAAAACATTTTCCGAGGGAAGAACGTTTTCCAGATAACTGATGTCGCGTCTGTCTACGGTTACTGCTTCGTGAAAAACGCCTCTCGTTATACTATAAGCACCGCCAATTAATGTAGTTGCGAAACTCAATACCCTCGCGCCTTCTGGCGGGACAAAGGTTACAGAGGCCCACTCAACATAATAGTTTATATGTGGAAATAATGGGAACGTAGCATTGAAATTGTTTGCCCCCGTCTGCGTAATGTAAGTGTTAGGCAAACGATATTTCACTGTGAATCTGCTAGATCTGTAGGCTTCCAATGGTAGCCTAAAAGGAACGCTGTAGCGGCTCGTATTTTCGTCGGTCTGTGTTAGCTCTTCCATTCTATGTCCAAATTGGTCCTGCGCACTTGGATTAGAGGCATTAGGAGGCAGAATCACGTGGATGGAGGTTAATTCCTGTGCCTTATTTTCTATGTGGTAGGCGTCTGAACCTTCAACCTCACCTTGACCGCTTATTCTAACCTCACGTTTCAGCTCATACACATCGAACATTTGTATTTCATCCTCAGTCGCTGAGAAAGGCAGGTTTTTGGGGGAGTAGCTAAATGCTGGCAGATTTTCTTTAAAATAGGTTTCCAATTCTATCTCCCTGGTCGATAAAAAGACTGATACACTGCAATTCGCAGCTGGTCTCGTTAAACTTGGGTACTCCGGAAAATCTAAGATGAAGTATGCCTCTGCGGCGCTAAGAAGATTGTTTGAGAGCAAAAATCCAACGGTGAAAACATGCTTTGTTCCGATGCTTATGTCTAACAGTTGCCGAAAGCTTACCTCCACAGCGTAGAAGCCTACGCGATTCTCCAGTGGAATGTTAAGCGCTACGCTGAAGACGCCAGAAGCATCGTAGGCGACGCAACGAAGTAGGTGCTCGCCATACTTGTAGGGAAAACCGATAAGGAAACGGTCAAGATGTTGTGTTCCTTCAGATGCATTGCCAGCTATGCTTATAGTGTCATTTATGAAGATGTAGCCGTTGTACATAACCTCTATTGTGTGGTTCACATGCTCTATACTGTAATCCGCATCGTTTGCCGCTTCAACGGCTTTGATGGTAAGCAAAGCTGAGAAATGAACAATTATAGCAATGATTAAGATCATAGACACTAAAGCTGCCTTTTTCACGTGATTTCTCCTCCATGCGATATCCGAATTTTTAGGCTTCTATCTATTGACAAGCTCATTTATTTGCTTTTAGAATTACACTACCTCAGTTACGTATATACTTACCCATTCTCGTCGAGAAGAAACCTCAGAATGCCATTTAGAACGCCTAAATTAGCTTCATCAGACCGTAGATTCATGCTCAGAGAATTTGGATTCAAGCTTATGAAGCTCAAAGACAAAGACTTGTCTCTTTTCTCCATGTGAATCAGTCTGAACCTCATTACGGACAAGGACCACCTTGTATTTGCTCATGAAAACATATTTTCCAGGTGATTTCTTTTCAAAAACATAAATGGGATAGCTCTTTTCTGTTTGCCGTTTCAAGACCAGATTCCCTCTATTCATTTTTTGGTCTCCATAACGTCCCTCACCAGTGTACAGAAGCTTGTCACCAATTTTTCTGTCATTGTAAGGATTTTTTATAAGGTCTTCAGGAGTTTTGTGTAAGGCTGTGATTAAAACCACATGCTGAATTTCGGTTCGCAAGCTTCCACTATACCTTATTCCCCTTTGAGCGCAAACGTTAAAAATTCGCGAAATATCTGTGTTAGTAAGTACTTGACCGACCTTCAAATTCATACCCAGGTCTTCCCACTGAACTTTGAGTTATAAAATAATATTAAAGTAAGCTTTACACGTATCAAATCGTACCCGCAGGAGATTTAATATTGCTCTACGACCCTGTTCAGAGGCATTTGGCCGTCGAGAGATTGGTCACACGCGTTGGGCTGGATGGTCAAGAGAAAAAGTATTACCGTATCAGACCGGCGAGGTGGTACGGGGGGATAGTCACAGCAGACTGTGTTGGCTGTGGCTTGTTGTGCAGGTTTTGCTGGGTGTCTGATGTGGTGATGTTTCGTCCTGCTGATGTTGGAAGATTTTATACGCTGGGCAAAGTTGCTGAGAGTTTGGTTGCCTTAGCCAAGAAACGCGGCTTAGATTTGTTGAGGGTTAGCGGTGGAGAACCCACTTTAGGAAAGCCTCACCTACTCCAGCTCTTAGACAATCTTCAAGGCAAGGGCTACCGTTTTATCCTAGAAACCAACGGGATACCCATAGCCTATGACGGAAGCTATGCCTCAAGCCTTTCGAAATACGATTTCGTTCACGTGAGAGTTTCGTTAAAGGGATGCAGTGAGAAGGAGTTTGCCATGCTCACTGGCGCGAAGCCAGAGGGTTTCACCTTGCAGTTAAAAGCCTTACAAAACTTAAGGGATGTGGGAGTTAGTTGTCACCCTTCAGTTATGGCGTCCTTCTCGCCAAGAAAAGGTCTCCAACAACTTGTCCGGAGACTTAGGCAAATCAGTCCAAGTTTGGCTGAGGAGTTGGAGATTGAAGAGTTAATTCTATACCCCCATGTAATCAGGAGGGTTCAAAAGTACAGATTAAAATATTATACGGCTTATTCGCCGGAGAGAGTCCCGCCGGAACAGATTTAAGAAGTTGTCACAGCTCGCCGTGCTTAAAGTAGTAGTTTTCCCCTTTCTTTGGTCCGAAGCTTCTTACACCCTTATTTTTAAGCTGTTTCCGCAGTCTCTCGGCGTATTGTTTTTCTAATTCGCCTCTTTTCTCCATGTAAGCTATTATCTCTTCTGCTTGTTCTTCTGTGTCGCATCGCCGGATAAAATCTATCACGTCAGGCAGGTAGTGGGCGAATCTCTTTGAGGCTGCTCTTTCTCCACTCTGAGCATCCGTTCGCACAGAGTCTATTGCAATTTTGTTTTCGTCGGATTCTAACTCTTTAGCGAGGCTGGGAAACATTCTTTTGAAAGTCTCTTTGTCGAATTCCACACTTTGACCCTCAACTTAGCAATGTATCCTGACTTTAATTATTGAAAATTACATATTTAAACGTCTTCAAAAATTCTTAAAATCGTCCAAGAGAAATCATCGCTTGAGTAGTTGTTCATATAACGCTATGGTTTTTTCAGCTATCTTATCCCATGTAAACTCTTCCAGAACCCTACGTCTGCCATTCTTTCCAAGCCATTTCCCTCTTTCGGGACTCTCCAAGGCGCTGTTTATCCCCCAAGCGATGTCGGCCGGATTGTTCGGATTTACGTGGAAACCGCACTGTTCATCACCGCAGCAAAGAACCGCCTCTCGCATCCCACTAACTCCTGCTGCGCCAACAACGACTGGGCGTTCCATGCTCATTGCCTCCAGCGCGACTATCCCGAAGGGTTCGTAAAGGCTTGGAAAAACTGCAACATCACATGCAGCGTAGTGCAGAATACGCTCTTCCTCTGAAATAAATTCGAAGTTCAATTTTACAAAGTCTTGCTGTCTCGTGGTTTTGATCAGGTTAACTAGATAGTCTTGTAGGTCGCCGATGCCCACAATGACCAGCTTTGCTTTGGGGTCTTTCTGTAAAACGTGTGGCATAGCCATTATTAGTTTATCAACACCTTTGACACCAACAAGTCTTCCGACGAAAAGAATCATATGTTCGTTCCCTTTTATACCATAAGAGTCTCTTACCTTTCTCACCTGCTCAGGGTTTACGGTTTCAAGGTTGTATTTTTGGGGGTCAACGCCGTTGTAGCATACTTGGATCTTCTCTTTTGGAAAGCCGAGGTTTATAAGCTCGTCTTTCACGGCGTACGAGACGGTTATGATTAAGTCGGCTGCTCTGGCGCCGCGAAGCTCAATGTTGCTTACGACCTCAGACCCATCTCCAAGGGTTCTCCCTTTCTCTGTGGAGTGAACGTGGAACACGAATGGCAATCCTACCTCTTTTTTTATGGTTGTTCCAGCGATGGCCGAAAGCCAGTCGTGTGCAGTTACAATATCATACTTGAAGTTTTCCTTCCTAATCAGTTCATTAACGAGTTTTGAAGCGCTCAGATAATTGTAGACGAGGATTTTCGAGAATAATTGGATGCCTCTGCCCCATTTCTTAACGTCTTCTGCAAGCACGTCCGGCAGAGAGTCAGAAATATCAATGTGTAATGGGCGGTGAATCTCTATTCCTCTCCAAATTTCTCGTGTCGGAAGACTGCCAGCGTCATCATTCATTGTGAAAACCGTGACGTCGTGGTCCATTAAAACGAACTTCCGTGTAATTTCAGCGGCGTAGGTTCCTAAACCACCCACAATCTTTGGCGGATACTCGTAGACTAGCACAGCCATTTTCATTTGTCTTTCACCTTTTACTTTGCTTCGGCGATGCTTTATTGCTTACAAAACATTGCTTATTTACGTTTCTAAGTTCCTGTAATTGCACCATGCTCCGGCTTTTACACAGTTGCAACAAGTGTCCAACGGCTTCGAAGCTTTCCTTCAACTTCCTTTTCACTTAGTTTTAAATTAATGATTTTGAAATCTTCAAAAAGACGCTGAATCTCTTCCTCGTCGGTAAAATGATGAAGAACTCCCTTTTCCACACCTTCTTGCTCAACGAAGGTGTTCTCTTCGACTTTCACCCCCTTTCCATAACTATAGGTTCTTTTCGTTAAGAAGTTGATTAGTAGCAATCCTTTTTTCTTCAATGTCCTGCGGATTTCAGAAGTTGTTTCTTGAACCCCCCTAAGCTTTTGGTGGTAAATGGTGTGAAGACTTATGACAGCGTCAAAGCAAGAGTCGACGTAAGGTAACAGATTCATAGAGCACTTTACGATGTGGGCCTCCAAATTTCGCTTTCTCAGCCTATCCCTGGTTAGGTTTAAGCCTGTTTCCGAAATGTCTATCCCGTGAGCCTCGAATCCTTGAGTCGCCACGTAGATCAAATGTCTTCCCGCGCCGCACCCCAAATCGAGAACTCGCAATTTTTGGTTCCTCATTTTTAACGATGCGACAAAGTTGACAACAACCTCTTCGGGCTCTTCTGGATTATACCATTCTTCACGTAATATTTGGTTCCACTCAGTCACTAATCTCTTCCCTCTCGCCGTATTTTCCTATAATTTCCTTCATTGTCTAGCACTCGTTTAAAGCATTTGTCACTTTATCAATAGTTTTCGAGGTTCTGTTCGATTCCAGCTTGACTTAAAAAGGGAAAATCTGAAAAACTCTTAAGCATAATATTATTGAACGGAGTGCAATAAAATGAGTATATCTCCTGTTAAAAGGTTAGTTCTCGAAACTATGTGGATGCTCGACAAGCCCGCTAAGGCTGCGGAGATAGCGAGGGAGACCGGGCTGGGTTTTCCTCAGGTTATGATGCACATCATCGGGCTTACTCGCATGGGGTATGCAGAGGTGCGTGATAAGGGATATTATGTTATAACATGGAAGGGCAGGAAAGCGCTCGGTTTTCCAGAGATAGATAAAGAAAAAGCTGGCGGAATTTTGGCGTATCTACCCGTAGAAAAATCATTTCACTTCTACATTGACATCGGAAAGCCCCTAAACATTCATGCCGCGAGCCTTCAAGACTTCTGCGACAAAATCTTGAAAATCGACATAGGTTCAATAGAATTTCACATCAACCGTGGAGATTTTGAGACATGGTTTATGGACCTAGGCGACATGGAACTAGCGAGAAAAACGCTGCTTGTCAAGGAGCAGAAGATGTTTGGAGAGGAGCTGCGCCAAAAGCTTTATGAAATCGTTAAGAGTCGATGCGAAGAGCTGGCGGAAATAAGGAAGGGTTAGTTATACACGGATAGTTCAACAGGCTTTAGGCTGGTTTAAAGCGTCCCTTAAGCTTCTCCAGAATCTGCTGCAAAGTCGTGTATTCCATCTCTTCAGCGCCAAGGCGGGCTGGCTCAAACTCTCCCATACGCCTAAGCATGGAAGCGTACTCTAAGGCTTCACGCCCAGCCAAGGTGAAGGCTGGATCGTTAAACAAGTCAGCCATCATTGGCACTCCTTCCTCATCGCTTGAAATTCTGCCATTTGCCACCTGAAAGCCTAAGGCAACCATTCTCGGAGGGCCATCAAACACTGTGCATTTGGCATCCTTTAGCCCAACAGGTATTACTGGTCCCCAGTGGCTCCCCCGCATCCATCCTTCAACGAGATAGCTATGCATAAAAGGCGCAAGAATCTCGCCTACAGCTGGCAGTCCATGCTGTGCTCGTATAACCATAACTGGATCGTCTTTTCCAACATATTTTCCAGCGATCTGCGAGAGCCTAGTCACACTGCCTACGGCGCATATTAGATTGTCTCTGGCACGCCAAACCCGCGAAATCATGTACCGCTGAACTGTTCCAATTAAAGCGATTAACTCATACGTCTCTTCTGGACATTTGAGCACAACCTTCTTGTTTTCTACTGTATCTAACACTTCAAACTTGAAACCGCCGGCCATGCTTGGGTCAATCACAAGCCCGGCTGTGTTCATGGGGTCAGCGAAAATACGGAAAAGCGGAAAGTTAAAAGCTCCTCCAGAAGTTTTGTCAGCCGCTAAAACTACAATCGGGTCAGAGCCTCTTTCTTCTATTTCCATTTCAGCAACGCCTGGACCCATCCCGCGGACATTTCCGCTGAAAGCCGTTTTTAAAAGGTCTTGTCCAGCGCCGTAAAGTTTCAGTTCCAGGGCTTTGTTTGAGGCTTCTTGAAATGTGTCCCAGGCGAGTTTGTGTATGTCGGGATTTGACTCGCCCTTCTTATGTACCATGAGTAGTTCGAGATCATCACCGACGTTGAAAGCGTAGTGACTGTTTATCAAGCCTTTCTCTTCTGCCTTCTTGAGATTTTCCTTGGCAATGTTAAGGAGTGGGGTTGGGACAATGTGGTGGCCAGCTAATGAGCCCACATCACACTTGATTAGGGAGATTGTGGTTTTTCTAGGCATTTATTATCACCTCAAATTTGGCTTCGCTTTAGAGTAAGGCTGTGGCTTTTAAAAGATTTCCGAAAGAAATCCTGTGAAGAAACCATAAAATAATAATTGTTGTATAATTGAGTAGCGAGGACCTATCATGGAGAAGTCAAGGGTCATTTCTTTGAAGATACCTGAGGAAGTTTACAACGAAATGATTTTGCGCGTCCCAGAGGGTGAGAGAAGCAGCTTTATACGCGATGCCTTGATGGAAAAGCTTCAAGGAACACCTAAACCGGACAAAATCTTGGAGTTGGAGCAGAGAATTGGCAAGATGGAGAAGGAGTTTTCGGAGATAAGGAAGTACCTTGCAGACTTGGAACTGCTCACATACGAGAGGGGAAAAGCCAACCCTCACACGTTTTGCATAGACGAGATAGACCACAAAATAGTAGACTACCTGATGCACTACAAAGGCGCAACAACGCCCGAACTCGCAGAATACCTGAAAACAAACAGGTGGCTGGTTCTGAACAGACTGAGGAGAATGCAGAGCGCATCCAGAAAACAGCTCGGAAAATCCGTAATAGAATATTATCCAGGCGAAAAGTCAGGCAAGAAAAAAGCCTGGTGGATAAACGAGGAAATTATCGAAATGTAGCTCTAAGTGTTAATCTTGACAGACTCTCTCTGCAGACTTTAGCCCCTTATATATAGGGTGAACCCTGCCTTGACTAGACAAATGTGTGCGGTCCCACAGTACGATTTATTTTAGCAGTGGTCAACTATGTGGTGGGGCCCGTAGCCCAGTATGGATTAAGGCGCCGAACCATAAAACGGTGCGTAAGCCTCCGGGCGTCTGATGGAAGAGAGCCGGAGAACAGGGGTTCAAATCCCCTCGGGCCCGCCAAAAATAAATAGGTAATATCGGTTTGAATTATCGAAACCAGAATAAAATTTAAAGTGGTAGTTGGACAGGTTCAAGCTCTCGTTCAGACCGTTCTGGTTTCGGTCATTCTGTAATTAAAGAACAGCGAAAATGTTGCAGAGATGGCTAGTTTTTTTGGCAACCGGAATGCTTTTTCGATTTCTGACAAATTACAACTCCTGCTAAAGAAGCGGCCATAATGTTCATTCAATCAAAAAAGGGGGGGAGCGCTCCAAAGCTTGGAGCCCAAGGCCTACATCAAGACTTTTATGTCAATGCCCAGTTACTCGACGAGCTTGATTGCTTCTTCCCTGGTCACCGCGACGAGGGTCTCAGTTGAGAGTATGTCGCCGAATCTGATGGTGGTCTTCATGTAGTTCTTTTCGTCCTTTCCCTCTGCTATGAAGACTGCGTCGTATCTGCCCAGTGTCCAGTACCAGCCCAAGATCTTGCCGCCCATCTCTTTAAGGCCCTGCTCTACGAGCTTCGATGTCTCAGCGATGAGGGCTTTCGTCGGCTTCTTTCTCCATCTCACCAAGGTGATGAAAATCATTTTGTCACCAAACGCGTATTCGTGCTAAACTGCACTTAACACTTTCTAACACACGGAAACCCCTCTCTCTCGCGGCTGAGTGAGCATAAATTAAACTCTAGAGTGTGTGGTAGCCCGGGATACGTGACTTATCTCGTTTAAATTTCTCACTTCGGAGCGCGCGTTAGCCAGCCTAGGCTTCCGCTTTTCCAACTTTCCGACACGGAGAACCGAAGGTGCTTGTTTTGCGCGAGAAGTGTGAAAAGTTATTTCAAACTGGAAGGTTTGAGCGCCCAGTCTAAAACAGCTATGTTGGATATTAGTCCTTCTTCTCTGATTTCGGTATTCCTATCCATCTTGGAGTCCTATTCATGTATTCTTTGTATGCATCTCCGTACTTCTCAATTAGAGAGGGTTCTTCGCTTTGTACTACCTCAATGTGAAACGAGATTATCCATGTCACCGCACATAGTATGAAGATCCAAGAAAGACAGCTTATGCCTATGCCTAAATACTGTAGGAACCCTGAGAAATACTGGGGGTTTCTTGAAATGCGGTACACACCTGTAGTTATGGGTTTATCAAGTGGAGCAGTAGCAAAGGAGACTCCAGCCATGAAGGGCATAATAATGCCCAGAATGCTGATGGGTAGACCTACATAGAACCATATTGTACCTAGCTTCAAGGGCAAGAAGAAAGAGTAGATTATTGTGAAAGGCATGATTATGATATGAGCAATCATCATTACTATTTTGGCAGTTTTACTTAGATCACTCCACTTAAACTCCCCCATTCTCTTTTTTTGTACCTCTTTGTTAATGTAAGAAGAAAGATTTGGGAGAATAAAACCTAGAACCGTAATAATCCAAGCGTTCCATAAGCCTAACTCAAATTCTGGTATAAGTGACATAGTTTCCCCCTCTTATAGCTACTATTATCAACTATCTAAACTTTGGTATGCGTCATTTAGAATAAATCGAAGGTCTTTCCACAAGTCATAAAAATTGAAGCAGAAGACGTACATGAATACTTTCGTCTCAGAGGAGGTGACTATCTACGAGATTAAGAAAGTGCTCGATGAAACGTGAAGAAATAGTGGCTGCTGGCGGCGCACATTGCGATGCGGGGTTCGTTATTGGAATACTTGGCATTACATTCGCTGTTTTAGGGGTTGCTAGTGACGCTATGAATATACTCATTCTCAGCGTGGAACCAATATCTTGGTTACTGCTGTCAATAGTCACCTGCTTGGTAGCTATAGCTTGTTTCATGGCTTGGGCATTGGCTGTGCATTTAGATGCCATAGAAACTAAAAGAAAAAAAGAGGAAATCAAAAATGACCCGAAAGCCATGGAGTAAACTTCCAGAAAACAACTCCTTACTCATTTGTATCTGCACGTACATAGTTCTTAGTGGAAGAAATCAGACCTTAAATGTCCGACATCGGGAGATATCTCCTTCTAGGGGGAGGGGTCGAATCCACCACTGGCACTTAAAATAAATTTGGCAATTGAATTCCTTGATCTGCGTGAAAAACCGATAATTTGAACCCTGCCCTGACTTGGGTAAATGGTAGCCCGGGAGACGTTCGAACTCCCATTTTTCCCTTCACTGTTTTTAAACAGACGTTCTTAATAGGGGGGAATTTAAACGGGGATTTGAATTTACTCAGGCCTGCTAAGAAATTTGCCTCCGGTTTTCAGAGTGCACGTAGCGCGCAGACGGTTATACGCTGAGGATTTTGTGGATGTAGAGAAGCAAGAAAATGACTCCCAAGACACTTAGTAAGCTTGTTATTGAAATAATTGGTTGGAAGAAGGTTGTGGTTGTTTCGGAGAGTTGCGGTAGAATCAAGAGATTGATGAGAAGCGGAGCAGCGATGAATGCTAGTGCCAGATAGAAGTATTTGCCCCGTATGGTGCTCGCCTGTTTCATCTGAGGCAAGAGTTGAGGTATCCTGTCTTCGTGAAGCCGTTTGCTGATTTCACTGAATTCATCATTTAGCTCACTCAACGTTTTTGCGACTTCAGTGCGAATGTTTGTTGAGCTCTCGCCAACATTTTCCTTCAGTTTCAAAATGGCAATGGAACTTTTGAGGTCAGCTTGAAGCGGTGTTTCTCTGTTTGATTTCGCAATAAAAAAGGCTGCCGGAGCTTCCCACGTATCTATTATTCGCTTAATGACGCTGAATATTTGCCATTCTTTGTTAACGCTCTGTCTCCTTTTCTGGTAAACTCTGTAGAGGCTCGAATCCATTTCTGACACTAAAAGACCAGTATCCACCAATCCTTGTTGCGTGAGTTTCAAATTCAAGAGCACTGCAAAATCAACAAACATCGAAGACGCCTTTGCGACAATTCTTTCGTAAAGATTTCTTTCTTCAGCAATTCTTGTGGAGGCTGCAAGCTGAGTAAATGCCTTTTTCAAAGCAAGTAAAAGGGTTTCGATGGATTGTATTTTCTCCAAGGATAACACCTTTGCAAGATAATTGGGCGACTTTTCGGTGAGTTCACTTGTGAGTTCGCTGAATCTTCCTTGAGTGAACATGAGCCCCGCAGTGATTATTCCTAGCAACGTTCCAAATGTTGCCGTAGTTGTAGTCAGGATTGTTTTCATATCTGCATAACTCATGGACTTAGCCATACTTAGCCAAACTATAATGAAGGCCAATACAACACTGACTATCAAAATAGAAATGAGAAGCGAAGAATTCTTAAAAGAACTCATGCGGTCTTCACTAACTCGAATACCACCGTGCATTTGCCTGCTCCTCTTATGAGCGCTTTGTTCCAAGTGCAACTACCCTTATGCGGACTCAGAACAGTGTCCATCAGTGCTCTGCTTCCAGCCGTGCAGATCAAATCACAGAATTTGCCTTTCACATTCAAGCTCACGTCTTTTCCAACATGCAGCATAGGGCAATCGGGGATACTAAAAGAGAACCTTGATTCCGTCAACTCGATAGGCTCAAATTTTGAGCCCTCAAAACCAAGCACAGCCTCCCACACTTTAGCTACTGTCTTCATGTTTTTGTCCTTTAACCCCAAAATTTCTTTTAGTCCCTTAATCAAACTCGAGTAAGTATTATAGATTTGAGCCGTTAATTCTTGTTCACCGCGCCCTGTCTTTTCGAGAATTGGTATAATCACTTCCATCGGTGGAATTGAGTGCTCTGCAAATAGCGCTCTGATTTGCTTTTCTGCAGATTTCTTCACTGCTCTCCACATCCATACAGTTACTAAAGTTTTTGTTAATAAAAGCATTTGCACGCATATTATCAGGCTATTTACAATTTATTAAATGATGCAGAGGAAGAAATTTAACCCCACTCGGGCCAGCCATTCTGTCTTATCCGCTCGGGCGCATTGGTGCGGAATTAGTTTTGAAAATATAAATATCTCTAGATAGGGATAATCTGTGAGGGTTTAGAATTGTGGCGTGTTCCTTTTGTTGGCAGAATGAGTTATTGTTATTCTAAATGTTTGGGCATGATCTTAGGCTGGAAAGGTGATTTCTATCCTTTGCCTTTTCTCGAGTGCGTGACGACCGTTCCATTCGGTTTTGTTTACATAACGTTAGATGGTGGTGGGTTTGCTGTCAATGGCTACAATCCACACGACGGAGTGGAACGCGCCTTGAATACTTTGCAGTATGAGTACGGGTTCAAGTGTTTTCAATCTGCAGATGAAGCTCTATCGTTCTTGAAGAGAGCCTTAGAAGAGGAGCCAATTCTCATAGGTCCAGTAGACATGGGTTTTCTTGTTTATGACCCGTATCGCAAATTCAAGAAGGGTGCAGACCATTATGTGATTGCTTTAGGACTGGATGGAGATCACCTTATTCTCAACGACCCGGATGGATACTTGCACATACCAATCCCACTAAAAGATTTTGTTAAGGCTTGGAACGCGGAGGCGATTGCGTATAAAAGAGGCTCATATTCCCTATGGTTGGTTAAGGAAAAACTTGGTACGCCACCTGTTGAAAAACTCTACAAGGACACCTTGGTTTTAGGTCTTCAAAACTTGAGAGAAAAAGGAAGGAAATACCCGGTGGAAAGGGCTTCTCTCTACACTGGCCCGTTAGCCATCAAAAAGCTTGCCGAAGATATTAAACGTTACAAGCTACGACGTTGGCTAAGATTTTACGCAACATTTACCTTTCGAGTTTCAGCTCAAAGGTGTTTCGACAGCGCTACATTTATCAAAAATGCGCCATTCAAAAATGATTATTTACAAAAGGCATCTGAGACCAGAATGAAACAAGCATGTCTTTATGGAAAATGCCAAACCGAAGCTTCAACAATAAAGTTTTCAAAAGTTGCAAAAACATTAGAAAAGATTTCTGAATTAGAGGAGAAATTTGAGACAGAGCTTAAAAAGGGACTTTCGGCTTAGATAAGACCCTCGGCATCTTTTTATGATGATAATCGGTCTTATTAAAATTCTTCCTCGTATTAAAATTTGGACCACAATTAAAGATTGTGATTCAAGCATCTATCGAAGGTCTTTTTAGCTTCAAGTCCATTGTTTTTTAATCCATTCCTCTACTCCAATCTCTTTCATTTCTTGAAGTCGCTTTATCTTATCAGCCGTAAAGACGTTAGCATGTTCGCTTTTTTCACTCCAATTTCTTTCGCACGGAAATTCCGTGCATTCAAAACAGAAGTCAAAGCCTTTTGCGACGCAGCACTTGCGAACCGGACAGCCACCCCATCCGCTTCCACCCTTGCAGTTGTAGGCGCACGCGCTCTTCGAGAGAGTTTCAAGCCCCTTGACTGTTTCCTCTGAACTACCACCTTTGTAGTTAATCCACCCAGCAACCTCAAAATGCTTCTTGACCAGTTCCAAAAGTTGCGCCGCAGGCTTTCTCAAGGCATCGGTATACCAGTAACAAGTTCGACAGTAGTTACCACAGTAGCCCACCTCATTCCTTCTTGCTCCCATCATTTTCTCGCTTTCCATCAGTTTCACCACCGTAACTCTCATTTTTTGAGTTGTACCAAAATGAAGGCGTTTTCGTCAGGGTCTACAAACTTGGTCGTCCGGGCTCCCCAGCTCTGGTCTTTAGGTTCGGTTAAGAATTTGACGCCTTTGCTTTTTAATTCTCTGTACGCCTCATCCACGTTATCAACTTGTAGGTAAATGTCTGGCGCGCCTTTCTTGACGCCTCTTTCTCCTCCAGGCTCCAAACCCAACATCGTTCCGCACAAATCAAAGACTGCGTAAGTGGGCCAATAAGACTTCTTTTGAAGACCGAGAACATTTTCATAAAAGGACACAGCCTCCTCGAAGTCTGACACATGGAAAGTTAAATTAACCGTCTTGATGTTCAAGCGCCGCACCTCAACAAAACATAGTGCAGTTTTTGTATTTCCAATTTTCGCTATCTTCTAACACAAGCATGTTCAAGGCGAAAAGCGCTGAAGAGAACTCATAACTGTTTTAGCATAGTTACATATTCTTCTCCATTCTTATCTCGGAAGCATCCTATCTCTTTGAACCCGAGCCTTTTGTAGAAGGCAGCGATGTCGAAATCAGTTGTTTTTCGTTGCGCCTCTGTCCAAATTTTCTTTTTGCCTTTCTCTCTTGCCCAGTTGCACACTTTTTTGATAAGGGTTGCGCCCATTCCTTTCTCCCTGTACTCCTCTCTTACCGTTATCCAGCAAAGGTGAGCTTCATGATAAGCCTCGTGTTGCTTCAGAGTTTTATCTTCAACATCGTATCCGCTGGGCGTTCCCTTAAGCCAACCACCTACGGCTCCAACTATGGCTTCCTCGTCTTTAGCCAAAATCACAATCGCTTCCGAGCTACCTATCATCCTTTCAATGTAATTTGTGTCGGGACAGACAAAAGGCAAGTGCTTCTTCACCGTTGACGCTTGACCTTTCACAGCTTGAGCATACCTAACCAACAGTTTTCCTCCTTCATTGTCGCATCAACCAGCTCGGCCCACCACTATAAACTACCAGTCAGTTTGCTTAAGATATCTTTTCCAGCGTTGTCTTCATCTATCTTGAAGGTCTCGGGCTCTTCTATTTTTAATATAGCGTTTAAGGCTTCAGAATCAAGTTCGCTTACAAGTCTGAATATTTCTTTTTTGGCTGACTTGAGATGCTTTTGGAGTGTTCCCTTATTTTTGTATAATACTCCTGCTAAGGGGCATATTTCTTCCTTTTTTAGGTACCACTCGATTTTTCGGCTTGGCATGTTTATGTCGAAGGTTATCGGCCCCGCCACACACGTTTCTGGTTTCACGAAGTGAATGAGACATTTTCTTGTCTTTTTGTCATAGAACACGCAATATCCTTCCGCATCTTCTCTCGTAAATATGTATGCCGTTCGAACAAAGGGATTTTCGACATGGATCTTTTGCTTCTTCAAATACGCCTCTATAATTTTTCTACGTTTGGAAGTTGTGGGTGGCCGTGCGTTTTGGCAGCAACTAATCTTGCACTGACCGCAGATGTTGAAGAAGTCGGTTTGTCTTTTGTTCTGGATGTGCATGGTGTTTCACCGCCTTTTAGAAGTAGGGTTCATTACCCATGAGATTCTTTATAAGCCTTGAGTAAACGTTGATTACCGCTTCCCTAAAACCTGTTTTCTGAGCTTTCCGCAGAACTCTACCTCTTATGATCTCCGACAAATTCCCGTGTTCTATTCTCTTCTGTATTATAGGGAGATACTTCTTCTCTTGTTCTGTCGCGTTTTCCCAAGCGATTCGGAATAGGCGCTGACAGACACGGTGGGCGGTCTGTCCGCGCGGATGCAAAACTTTCGCGTTCAATCCTTCCGTTACAACCGAATTAAAGTCTTTGACTAAAATTTCGTGAGGCAAGAACTCATTCTTTTCTCTACCTAATCCCCTTAGCAATGCCCTTATAAAGCAGCTTAGTGCCACGTCAGACTTAACGCATTCCTGCTCATCCATAACCCGTATTTCAACAGCCCTCCTGTCAAACCGAAGAACGATGCCTCTGGAGTTAACCCAGTCCTTGTGGAGAAGGCATTCGTCTATGCCGGCGTTGGCTAGGTCTGATGAGTACTTCTCTATGATTTGCTTTCTGTATTGCCCAAATGAAAATGTGTATTCTGGAATCACATCCCCACTTATTGACGGTATCTCTCTCTGGTTTATCGTGTAAAAATGTAGCCTATTGTCGACGTGCTCTCCAAGTTTACCCTCATAAATAGGCGATGCCGCTGAGATTGCCGGCAAGTAAGCGCAAATTTCCGCGAGTCTGTTATGCACGAAAACAGCCCTTTCTTCGTTGGAGTATGGAATGTTCAACTGGAAGCTTTGGATGTTGAGCCATCCGTGCTGGTTAAGGTTGAAGACTTTGCTGTAGGCTCGGTAAATCTGTCTATGACGATGAGGCCAGACGCCTGTCTCTTCAAGTCTCAGCAATGGATGCATGCCGGTTCCGAGGAGACGCGCCTTATATTTGCGTTCCAAAAAATCTGCAATGGTTAAAACCGCCTGATGCATGGTCTCCTCGAAGTTTTCAGGCGCCTTGAAAGGCGTGTTGGCTTTGATTTCCATAACATGCAGCTGGAGCTCTTTTCCAAAGGTAAAGTGCGGCTGTTCCACGGAGTTCACAACGCGACCGTGGAAATCTTTTATGAGCTTGTCTACGATGGGTAGCGCCCTTAACTCCTCATCCACTAGAGAAAACTCGTGTTCGGGACCTAGGACCTCTAGGGTTTTGTACGTATTATTTCCTCTCTCATTTTATTTGTCTCCAAGATCCGAATATAAATTTACAGTTAATCTTAAATACGACTGGTGCAATAACGAGCATTCAATCATCTGGTGCTAAATGCGTGTTGGTCGTCTCAAACATCGACCTAACAACAACATTGCCAACAATGAAACCGTCGACGTTCCTTGAAACCGCAATTAAAGATTTTACTCTCAACATCAACAACGATTATCGATACCTTAAAACAGGATATTACGTGTCTTTGCACGCGGAGATTCTGGGTAACCCCGTAATTCCATCAAGCGAAAACACAGTTGACGCCTACAGAACGCCCATTCTGCTGCTTAGGGCCTCAAAAGCCGGAATCCCAACGATGCCTTATTTAGTGACGGATTCTGTCAAACGGATAATCACCGAATTCAATTTTCCAGTTGTTGTTTTTGCCGTCAACCCATTCTCTCACGAAGGCTTCAGAACTGCAAAAAACAGAAGCGCGCTTTACAGGGCTGTTAAGAGTCTAGGAATGAATTACAAGTTCACTGTTTGCTCAGAACCTCTTAAGGGCGAAATGATCACATTTAAATCTATCTTCGGAAAATGTGAATTGGAAGAGAATATAAGAAAAATCTCGGAAAGAGTATACGAGGTATTCAAGATTCCAATTTGCAAATTGCATGTTCAACGAATTGAAAAAGACGCTTACTTGTGCGGGCTTCAACCAGTGAAAAAGGAAGAGATTCTTTCAGCCGACTTGAAAATGATCTGTGAAGAAATTTTCCAGCTTTCCAAGAATGGTGAAAACCTCGTTGGCTAGTATAGCCTGTTTTGTTGAGAAATACAACTTCACAGACCCAAAAGAGGCTAAGGCGCTCCAGAATTTCAAATCTACAGCAGAAAAGTTAGGACACGAATTTAACTTCCTATTTAGAGAGAACCTTCTACAAATCCCGAAATACGACGCTGTTTTCATTAGGGCGACGACAGACCCGCTTTACACTGCTTATATAGTTTCTAAGACAGCTTGGGAGCTTGGCCTAAGAGTGATTGACGATCCAAAATCAATCCAGATCTGCGGAAACAAAATCCACCTGTACTCACTTTTCAAAAAGCACGACCTCCCACACATCCCAACGATCCTCCTAAACAAAGAGGAGTTACACCACAAACGAATCTTGGAGATTTTCAGGATATTTGGGAGGCCAGTAGTAGTGAAGGCGCCGTACACAAGCTTTTCGAAGTACGTGGAGAAAGCAGCGTGCGAAACAAGTTTCCGCGAAGTTGCTAGAAGATTTTTCAGAAAATCCGATGTTCTGGCTGTGCAGAAGTTTATGCCCACGGCCTTCGACTGGAGAGTCGGAGTGTTAAACGGCGAAGTTTTGTACGTTTGTAAGTACATGGTGCCTAAGGGCAGATGGAAACACGGCGCCAAGAGAAGGGGCAAACCGAGCTTCGTTTGGGGCAGAACGGTATCGCTCAAGAGAGAAAACGCACCCGCTGAACTGAAAGAAACAGCATTGAAGGCATGCGAAGTAATTGGTTGTGGACTTTACGGGGTAGACATCAAAGAAGTTAATGGCGATTATATAGTGGTGGAAGTGAACGACAACCCAAGCATCTACGCAGGCCAAGAGGACTTCAGAAACAGAGACATATACAGCAAAATCATAGCATACCTAACTGACTAATCTTTTTCGTGTATTGCGGGGTGACGATGTTCAAAACATTGGTATACGCCTAGTTTTGAGCGCTTTTTAAACATCGACCGAAGGGTTTTAGTATGAGAATTCATATTTGTATGAAATAGCTGAGGATGGATAATCATGACCGAAGTTTTGAAGGGGAAGTACATTTACGGAACTGCAAAGGTTGGGGAAAGAGGACAGGTGGTGATTCCCTCTAAAGCGAGGGAACACTTCAACATAAAGCCAGGCGACCTTTTGCTGGTCATTGGGGATAGGAAAAAAGGTGGCATAGGATTAGTTAAGGCGAATGCAATGAAAGAGTTTGTAATGAAGATGCTGAAAGGGTTAGGGGAACTAGAAGAGGAAAAATGAAAATCACAGACGAAAAGTGCCAAAGGCCTCGATATGGTTACTATGGCCTTCCAAAGTTCAGCATCCTTATAGCAGTCATCGTATTTATCGGCGTATTAGTCACTATCTTTTTGTGGAAATTTCTAGGCATACTCCTCATATGCTTCGGCTTTTACGCGTTTCTATCCTTCATGGTCATGCAGTGGCGAGTTGGACAATCCGAAACTTGGCGGTTGCCTAGGATACTCGAGCTTAAAGGTGGCGAAAAAGTTTTGGATGTGGGGTGTGGACTTGGAAGGATGACGATTACGGTAGCCAAGCAACTGAAGGAAGGAAAGGTTATTGGCGTGGATATTTGGGATAAAATGGAGATTCCGGGAAACTCGCCAGAGAATGCCTATGCTAACGCTGAGATCGAAGGGGAACAAGATAAGGTTGAATTCAAGACAGGCAACGTCCTAAATCTAGAATTTCCGGACAACTGTTTCGATTTGGTGACGAGTTCAAGCGTTATCAATAATCTTCACGGTAAAGCAAATAAAATGAAAGCCCTAAGAGAAATCTATCGAGTGCTGAAAGCCGGAGGCAAATTCCTTATGATAGAGCCGCTTCGAAACCTTCGCAACTTCTTTTTTGGCTGGACCCCGATAGGCGTATGGATGCTTTTACCCAAGGATTCATGGGTTAAACTTCTTAACAAGGCAGGATTCATTAACCTATTGTACACGTACCAAGATGGTTCTGGCATATTCTTGGTTGAAAAACAGAAAACGTATTAAACGAGATATGTAAATAGACGAGATGGATGAGAGTCCTTAGGCCTTGAAGCAGAAGTTTAAAAAGCCTTAATGCCGGGAGTTCTGATGCGGCCCAGATTCGACATCTATTTATCTTAACATTGACAATTTGTAATCACTAATGGGGATGGTTTAATGCTTAAGGGTGTTATTGAAGATTACAACCTGTTTCAGAAAATGTCCGTGAACGAGCTTGTTTTGCAGATGGAAAAGGCTTGGGGGTTCACGGCTGGCAAGCTGGCTTTAGGTGTGAAAACCTTGGAGGATATGATTAAGGATAAGGACTGCGTAAAGTTTCTTTCTTTCACCGGAAACCTTATGGCTACTGGGACACGAGGGGCTCTGAAAGAACTTGTGAAACGGAAACTTGTTGATGTTGTAGTCACGACTTGCGGAACCCTCGACCACGATGTTGCCAGAAGCTGGAAAAACTACTACAGAGGCTCATTCATCATGAACGACGCCAAACTCCGCAAAAGCGAGATAAACCGTTTAGGAAACGTTCTGATTCCGAACGAGAGTTACGGCATAATAATCGAAGAGAAAACGCAAAAGCTGCTCCAAAGCCTGTGGGCTGAAGGCGTTAAGGAGATTTCAACCCGTCAGCTGTGCCACGAAATGGGAAAAAGAATATGCAACGAAAGCTCCATCCTCTACTGGGCGGCAAAAAACAACACCCCCGTTTATGTGCCTGGCATCACAGATGGAGCAGTCGGGTACCAACTGTGGCTTTTCTCGCAAGACCACGACTTCAAAGTCGATTTGCTAAAGGATTCCGGAGAACTCAACGACATCGTCTTCACAACTAAAAAGACGGGCGCGTTAATAGTGGGCGGCGGAATCTCAAAGCATCACACGCTCTGGTGGAACCAGTTTAGGGAAGGATTAAACTACGCAGTATACGTTAGCACAGCCGTAGAATGGGACGGAAGCCTTTCTGGCGCAAGACCACGGGAGGCAGTCTCATGGCGTAAAATAAAAGAAAAGGCAGAACGCGTTATGATTGAGGGTGATGCCTCGCTACTTCTGCCGATAATGGTGAGCTCGCTCATAACTAGGTTAGGACGTTCCTATAAAAAAATATGAGAAGCGGTGTTTTTCGTGATAACTTTCAAAAAGACTGTGAAATATTCCAGGATTTTGAACCCCTTAAAGAATTTCGAAGAGGACTGCTTGGAATTTGAGTATAGAACCGACCCTTTGACTGGACGGAACACGACGGTCATAAAGGGAATGCTAAACTACATCAGCAAACTCATGGCTTCAGATGAAGGGTTGCTCAACTCCTTAATTGAAAAGACAAGAGTGAACTGTCCCTTTTGCCCAGAAAGTGTAAAAACTAAGACGCCCATGTTCACGCAAGAATTTCTCAAGGAAGGAAGAATCATTGTCGACGACGCCGTTGGCATTCCCAATTTGTTGGGTCACGCAGAACGAAGCGTCTTGGTGATTCTGTCGAGGGAACATCATCTGAAGCTTAAGGATTTCACTTCCAAAATGATTTTTAACGGCTTCAAAGTAGGCTTAACCTATCTAAAGAGACTTAGCGAGTTCGAACCTTCAATATCTTTTCCCGTTTTCGTTTACAATTGTCTGCCGCCAGCTGGTTCCTCCATACTTCATCCTCACATGCAAGTGCTAGTTAGAGACAGACCTTTCTATCTGGTGAAGTTGCTAATTGAAAAAAGCAAAACCTACTATGAAAGCAACAAGTCCAGCTTCTGGTCAGATCTTGTACGCAAGGAGAAGGATGCAGAAAGATATCTTTTTGAATCGAACGTTGTAGAGTGGCTTGTTCCCTTCGCTCCCTTAAGAGGGTTAAACGAGGTTCAAGCGATAGTTAGGGACAGATCCAACTTCTTGGAGCTGAGCGACGGAGAATGGAAGGGACTGGCAGAAGGTATGTCAAAAATCCTGCGGTTCTACCATAGAGAAGGATACGTGAGCTTTAACGTTGTCCTATTGTCGGGTCCCATGGCTGAGTATTTAGACTATTTCGATGTAAACTTGAGGATGATAAGCAGACCAGGAATACAAGCATTAAGCTTCACAGACGCATGGGCATTACCGTATTTGCTGTGGGATGGAGAAGCGGTGGAAGAGCCTGAGGAATTCGCAGAAAGGCTCAAAGCCTTCATAGAAACAAACAAGGAAGTATAACCTCAGAGCGACTCTCCAAGAATTAACTTACTCTATTTCTTTCTCTAAGTTTAGACAACCTATTTATAAGGGGGCTAAATTCTCACAGACAGCAAGAGGCAAGAACATTGGAGATTTCTAAGGAAGAACTAGCAAAAATGATAGATTCAACGAACGTGAAGGCTACCGCCACCAAGAACGAAATTGAAAAGCTGTGCAAAGAAGCCGCTCAGTACGGCTTCCAATGCGCTGTCGTCAACCCAACTTACGTCAAATTCGCTGCAAAACTCTTAGAAGGTTCGAATGTTAAGGTCTGTTCAACAGTGGGTTTTCCCTTTGGCGTTTCCCTTTCTGAGATAAAGGCTTTGGAAGCCGTCAACGCCGTGGAGGATGGCGCAGAAGAATTGGACATGGTTATCAATTTTGGTGCCTTAAAATCCCATGATTATGACCTTGTAAAGCGCGATATTGCAGCTGTTGTTGATGTCAAACACTTATCCAAAGAGGTTATTGTTAAAGTGATTATCGAGACTGGCTACTTAACAAAAGATGAGAAGATTATTGCGTGTAAACTTGCCAAAGAGGCTGAAGCCGATTTTGTGAAAACTTCAACAGGCCTGCTTGGTGAGGGTGCAACTGTTGAGGATGTTAGGTTGATGAGGCAAACAGTAGGCAAAGACATGGGAGTCAAGGCAGCAGGCGGCATAAGAACGTATGCCGACGCTGTAGCCATGATTGAAGCTGGAGCAAACAGGTTGGGAACAAGCACGGGGGTTGCAATAGTTAAGGGAGCACCTTAAACTGTTACATCCTTTCAGGTGCAACTATGCCAATCAGATTAAGCGCGTTTCTCAACACAATCCTTACGGCGTCAACTAAGGCAAGTCTAGCGTCACTGAGTCCTTTGGGCTCAGCTTTTATGACTGGCAATGCATTGTAGAAGGTGTTGAATTTGTCGGCTAGGGCGTTGGCGAAATCGGCAATCGAGTTGGGCTTGAGGAATTCTGTTGCTTCGGTGAAAACTTCTGGGAAGCTCGCCAAATCCAAAACTGTTTCGTGTTCTATTCTCTCTTTTAGTAATTCGTAGGCTGGTTTTTCAGGTTTTCTCGTCGCCTTTCGTAGGATGCTGCAGGCTCTGGCATGGGTGTACTGGATGTAAGGCGCGCTGTTCTTTTCAAAATTTAACACTCTGTCCCATGTGAACACGACTGGTTTTGAAGGATCAACCTCCACAAGCGCGTAGCGCACCGCTCCGATGCCGACGAAACTTGCTATTCTACGCTTTTCCTCATCAGATAATTGCGGCGAGCGCTTTGAAACTTCCTCGTAAGCCCGCTCTGTCGCTTCGTCCATGACCTCGTCAAAGGTTATGTATCGTCCTCTACGACTGGACATTTTATAGCCTGGAAGGGTTACCAGGTTGTAGGCAAAGTGCACCAAGTTCTCTGCCTGTTTGCTATAACCTAAAGCGTGTAAAGCTATCCTTAACTGTAGTTGCGCCAGAGTCTGCTCCATCCCTATAACATTTATGAACTTTTCAGCTCTTTCGAATTTCCATATGGTGTAGGCGATGTCCCGTGTTGTATAGAGCGTCGTGCCGTCCGCACGCACAAGCGTTAAGGGAGATACTTCATAATCCTCCCTCAACCCGAGTTTCTCCCTCAACTTAAGCTCTCGAATCACCCTCCCAGCGTCAAACTCTAAAACTCCGCCTAAATTGAAAACATAAGGCGTTGCCTTCAGTTTTTGGAGAGCTTCTGCGACTCTGTTGCTCCATACAAAATCGCTCTCCCAGTCCCATGAGTCATAGAAAACTTCTGCACGACTTAACGTTTCCCTAAAACCTTGTAGGCATGATCCGCTAACTTCTCTTATGAGCTCTTTAGCCTTCTCATTTCCCGCTTCGTAGGCTTTGTTTAACTTGTTTACCTCGCTTTCAGGGTCTGTGTCCTTGCCTATTTTCTCCACGAGTTCGTTGAAGAGTTCTGGAAAGCGTTCCTGCAGCTCCACGGCCACAGACATCCAGTCGTCCAGTTCCTTGTTAATTCTGGCGATTCCATCTGTTGCCGAAACTTGTTTTGCCCGCTCGAGTTCTCTTTTCAGACGGTTGATTTCAACCAAGCAGCTTGTGATGGTGTAGATTTTGCCGATGAAACGGTCTGGTTTGCCTTCGGGCTTCGGTTTGCCAAGTTTTTTGTATCCGTAGGCGATGACTGCCGTTTGACGGCCAACATCATCAATGTAATAGTGACGGAAAACTGCGTGTCCGCTGGATTTTAGCATACGGGCGACGGCGTCGCCCAGCATGGGGTTTCTTGCCTGTCCAATGTGTATGGGGTGAAGCGGATTTACACTTGTGTGCTCTACAATGATTTTCATGGGATTTTCGGCTTTAACGAAACCATACTCCGTATCAAGTTGCCTGCTCGACTCAGTTGTAAGGGCTGAAAACTTGCCAAAATCCACATGAAAGTTTACGTAGCCTCCTCCAGCAGGAACAACATTTTCGATCAAAGAGAACTTTGACTTATCCATTGCTTTAACCAGGCGCTCAGCCAAAACGAGAGGCTTCTCACCCACCTGTTTCGCGAGTCCAAAACTAAGAGAAGAGGCCAGTTGACCAAACTCTCGGGTTGGTGGTCTTTCAAGTCCCAAATGGGCAATCTGGATTTCGGGAAAGAGCTTCGTTAGAGCATCTCCTAAGACGCTCTCACATTCTAGGCGAAACTCTGCGAACGGATTCTTCGAAGTCATGAGCTTTTCTCTATCTAACCTAGGGTTGAGGTTATATTTTAATTTGAAAATAACAGTTTATTCACTTATGAGCGTGAGTCTGTGAAGATGAAAATAGTTTTTTCAGAAAAGTGTCTAGGGTATGGGTCTTGGCACATTGAAGCGCCTGAGAGGGTTAGGAGAGCCCATGAAATTCTAAGGGAGAGAGGGTACAAGTTTTTAGCGCCTGAACCAGCGTCAGAGGAGGATGTGCTCAGAGTCCACAACGCTGAGTATGTTTGGAATCTTAAGAAGGGCTTGGAGGAGGACGCCGACACCCCAGCGTACGAAAACATCTACGAGCACGCAAGACTCTCAGCCGGAGGAGCCATCTTGGCGGCTAAGGTTAACGGATTCTCTCTTATGAGACCTCCAGGTCATCACGCTGGAAGAAATGGCACAGCGTTAGGCGCATACACGAGGGGATTCTGCTACCTAAACAACATCGCCATAGCGGTGACGTGTTTGGGTAAGCCAACCTTGATTTTGGACATTGACGGCCATCACGGAAACGGGACACAGGAAATCTTCTGGGGAGATGAAAAAGTGACGTATGTTTCGTTGCATCGGCATCCCCATTATCCCGGCACGGGCTACAGTTCTGAAAAGAATTGCTTGAACTTTCCTCTGTGGGCTGACTGCGGAGACGAAGTATACTTGAAAACTCTTGATGAAGCCTTGAGCAGAGTCGATGTGAGTAAGTTTGAGGTTGTGGCTGTTTCGGCTGGATTTGACACGCACGCTGGAGACCTAGCCTCCTTGGGCTTGACCGAGAAATGTTACAGAGAGATCGGGAGAAGAATAGCTGCACTAAATAAGCCTACTTTCTTTGTTTTGGAAGGCGGCTACTCGGGCGAAAACATAGGGAGAGATGTAGACCAGCTTCTAGAGGGAGTGGAATCCTCAACTCGATAGCCTCTCGCCGAGATGGTTTAGACCCCTCTATAAATAAGCAAAGTTGGAGGCCACAAATTCTTGTGGCGGGCCCGAGGGGATTTGAACCCCTGTTCTCCGGCTTGGCAAGCCAACATCCTAATTTATTTTTAACTACAACAATAACTGATTTTTCAAAAATCCTAATCTAAAAAACAATTATCTCTTCTTAAATATTAGTCATTAATAAGTAGTAATTAGAATTTAAAGATAGAAAACTATTTATGGGGAAAACAATATATGTGGCTAAGTCAATATTAATGTGAGGTGCGACTGAGTGGGAAAATTAAACCTAAAAATTAGAGACGATGTCGACCGCAAATTCAGAGCAGCAGTGTTCAAACAGAAGGGATTGAAGAAAGGTAATTTGACGGAATCGGTAGAGGAAGCAATGCTTCTTTGGATCAATGCAATCGAAGAAACTAATGATGAAAAAGATAAAACTAAATAATCGTAAAGATCAAATAAAGTTAATAAGAGGGAGAAGAATGCCCGCAAAAAACGAATTTCAGTGTTTACTGTCGATGCCCGATTTAGGAAAATATGTCGGGAAATGGATTGCTATCGTAGGCGGCGAAGTGGTATCTACTGGCAGCGACGCAAAGAACGTGTTTGAAGAAGCAAAGAAAAAGTATCCCCAAAAAGAACCACTTATCTTGAAAGTGCCCAAAGATACCGTAATGCTTCTGTGATCCAAAAATGTCCTCCTTTTTTAGACAGAAGCATCGCGCAGCGATAAATTGTAAGTATTTATCCTACACTTTGCCTAATGGAGGACATATTCGCTTGCCAATGCTTCATGTTAGATTGTCTCATGGTGACCTATCTCTTGGTACTATAGGTCTGGTAGATTCGGGGTCCACAACGACATTTGTTCCTTTAGAACTTGCGGAAATACTTTCTTTACCTATTGAAAGAGAAAGTAGTGCAGTTGGTGCCGGAGGTAGTTTTAATAATACCATTCGAAGAGTTGATGTCTCGCTCTTAAAAGGAAGCACTGTTTTTGCGAAATTTCCTGATTTTCCTGCATACGTTCCCACAGACGTCGGCAGAGTACCTTACGTTGTTTTAGGGCGTGATTCGATTTTTAGAAAATTTGACATAACCTTTCGAGAAAACCAGAAGAGGTTTATCCTTAGAGGCTCTAAAAGATAATAACAATTGATAATTTATTTCTGGTTTTCTTGTACTTTTTTCGGTCTTCAGTCTTTGCTTGGATAGTGGTTTACGGCTTATAGAGGCAATACACGTAATCAACGGCTTTAGCTTGGAAAATCTTCAGCAAGTCAACGGATTTCTCCGCTATAAGGTCGGAGAGTTTAGAGGCAGCAAACAGGCTTACTTCGGATATTTCACAGAATACACCTTGAGGCTTATTCAAAGCGTCAACAGCGAGA
>Ga0315309_1000279_pt1 | contig 30594 bp, 30 predicted proteins | sample TDP4_MG_FD_203080 | JGI IMG/M metagenome (GOLD analysis project Ga0315309, IMG submission 203080) | Freshwater sediment microbial communities from Lake Towuti, South Sulawesi, Indonesia - TDP4 | ecosystem: Environmental > Aquatic > Freshwater > Lake > Sediment | place: Indonesia: South Sulawesi...
GCTGTAGTCGCCTGTCTCAAAGCTCTTCAGTGCAGATGCAGCAAGATCCTTTGCCCGATTCAGCTCCGCTTTGACCTTCGAAGTGTCATACCCCTCACTTTCCATGCTCTTCATTTTCGCCTCAGTATCACTCATCGATTTCTGAGCATTCTCAATAGAGTCCCACGCATCCTTGAGTTCGCCATGCTTCTTCTCAATGGTTGTCTCGAAGATGGTATTGGCAGCTTGCCAGCGGTCATTTGCAAGTTTATCGTCGTATGCTATCATCTTCATTTTTGTGATATCAGGAAGATACGGTGGCAACGCAACGTCGTCTCTGACCGGCAGCCTTGGGCTGGGGCACTTAACTCCTCTCTGTTCAATACCCATGCCTAGTTTCTGGCCTTCTTCGCTTATCAGATAATCGAGAAACAGTTTCGAAATCTCCGGATGTGGAGCCCCCGAGAGGATTGCAATTGAATCCGGGTTTGCCAGCGAGTAATCTGTAGGATATACGAGTTTGACAGGTAGCCCAGCGGCAGCCGATTCGAAGCCATAATAGTCAACGACTAGTCCGATACCATGCTCGCCCTTGTTCACATCGTTGATTACGTCCCCGCTCCTGCTCGTGAAAAGCCCGACATTTACCGCCATCTTCCTGAAGTACGCCCAAGCAGGGTCGGCTCCCATTCCTTGCATAACTATTTCAACCATCATGTGAGTCGAGCCTGAACGAGCAGGGGTGCACATCACTATGTGCCCTTTGTAAGCTGGCTTAAGCAAGTCACTCCATGTCTTGGGTTCTGGTAAGTTGTACTTCTTAAGGTAGTCAAGATGGATAGCGAATCCGAAGCCGGAGACGGCATATCCTGTCCAAGACCCATCTGCGTCCTTGGCTGGAATTCCATACCAGTTAGCAGGGATTTTTGCCCAATCCTTGCATTTGTATTGAAGCAGTAAGCCCTCTTTGGCAGCTGTTTGAAAGAGGTTTACTCCTCCTCCCCACCAGATATCAGCCTTCGGTTTTCCTGCCCATTCCTTGGCCAGTTTGTAGCAGTCCTCGCTCGAGTAGTACGAGTACGTCAGACTCACGGTTGTATTCGATGTATCTCGACAGTATTTCTCAAACGCAGCCTTGAAAGAGTCGAGAATGCCCTTGCTGTGCGGCGATATTATTACGAGCTGATTCTCCAAGGCAGCCCCACTTGTAGCTGGCAACGCATGGAATACTGTGAAGAGCATAGAGAAGACAACAAAGGTGACGATTAGTTTCTTCAACTCGCAGCCTCCATTTTCCAATACGAGACCTCGCACACATTCTATATAACAATTGCGAAGACTATGCATTGTGAGCTTAGTTCTTTTGATTCGATGAGCGCTTGGTTTGATCGCCTTGTGGACCGACTTCAGACAGCCGTTTCACAGAATTGCTCAGAAACGTGTCATCATCTGGTCTGCGTAATAGCAACCAATAATTAGCAAAGATGCTGATACTGCGTACTGTCTGAGTGGATTCCCTTTGCAGGTCGACAGAGGCTCGCTCCTTATTGCATTGCCTATGTACTGCATGCTTGGTCTGTTGATCGTCATACCAGTTGTATCCGTGTTCTATGACAGCATTACATGGCAAGGGAACCTGACTCTGGATCACTACAAGAGGTTCGTTGATGCTCCCTACCTACAAGAATGTCTTTGGAACAGTCTGTGGGTCGCGGTTGCCTGTGCTTTCTTCTCATCACTGATAGGCGTTCCCATGGCCTATTTCTTAGGAAGGTTCGATCTTCCAAGACGAAATCTTCTGACAAGTCTTGCGACAATGCCACTGATAATGCCACCATTCGTAGGCGCACTATCTTTCAAGTTCATCTTCGGCAAACACGGCACCTTCAACCTCTTGCTAATGGACTATCTTGGACTGAAAGAGCCCATCAACTTCATGTATGGTCTCCATGGCGTTGTGTTAATAACTTCGCTTCATCTGTATCCACTAGTAATGCTGAACGTGATGACCTCTCTGAGCAAGATAGATCCTGCGCTGGAGGAGGCCGCTGCAAACATGGGGGCAAGAGGCTTTCATATCTTTCGAACAGTTACACTTCCTCTAATGATGCCTGGATTTGCAGCGGGTGCGTTGCTCGTCTTTACATGGGCTTTCACCGACCTTGGAACGCCAATGATCATAGGAAGTCCTGCCTTCAACCTACTTGCCCCGCAAGCATTCTTCGCGATAAGAGAAGTGTACGAGGACGTCATCCGCCTCGGCATAGTAATGTGCGTCATCATGGTGGCCTTCTCCTTGCTTGCGTTGGCAGGTATGCGAAAATACGTCAGTCTCCGACAATACGCAGTCGCAGGGGTGACGTCAAGAGTCGGAGTGAAAAAGGCAGGCCGGCTAGCGACTATCCTGGCACTGAGCTTCTGTTTGATCGTGGTTCTTGTGTCTCTTCTTCCTCACGCGGGAGTGTTGATGGGAGCGTTTGGCAAAGTGTGGAGTTTCACTCCTTTTCCTGAGGGATTTACTCTTGACAACTTCAGATACGTGTTGATGGATGCTCCTATGTACTTGAACAATAGCTTGAGGTATGCGGGTATAGCTACTGCTCTGGGCATGATTCTTGGCGCCATATTAGCTTACGTCTTGGTGAGGAAAACTTTCCCGAGCAAAGATCTCCTAGACGTAATAGCAACACTCCCCTTCGCATTGCCAGGTATTGTTCTCGCGACTGGATACTTGAGAGCTTTTCGAAACCCCCTTCCGATACTAAACGTGGATTTGCTGTCCACCTGGCTCATAATACCTCTTGCGTTAAGTGCCAGAAAATTGCCTTACACTCTCCGTTCGTCATACGCCTCACTTCAGCAAATCCATGTGTCGCTTGAAGAGGCGTCAATGAATCTTGGTGCAACACGAATCAGGACGTTTCTCAGGATAACATTGCCACTAATGTCTTTTGGCTTGTTGGCAGGAGGCACATTGGGTTTCATAAGCTCAATCACAGAGTTATCTTGCTCGTGGTTGCTGAGCCTCCCAGGAATGGGTTGGGAACCCATGACCGTCGGAATACTGGTCTACTCTCAAACGGGCATCTTTGGACAGAGCGCTGCGATGGGTGCCATACTTATTGCAATAGTAGGAGTCGGAATAGCAATCACAAATAAACTGATTGGGGCTCGAGTCGGCGCAATCTTCGGGGGCTAGCTTCCTGTGCGCTTATCCGTTATCGCTCAGTGGTATAGAGTGTCTGCTTTCCAAAACGCTGATTTCGCCTCAGATCCACAGTTCATCCAAGATAGCCTGTTGACCTACTGTCACATCACCGCAATCGCCAACAGGAGCCCATTTAAGAGAAGGCAGAAGAGAATAGTCACAGAGGATTGAATAGTGTGATATCGATCAATGTATTCATAACGAACATTTCAGGAGAACGGTTGTGGGATGTCGACAAGCCTCTCCCATCCCAAGCACAAATTGCAGTCAACATAAACTTGGTTGACTTTGGTAAGAAATCCGAGCAAACCATTGAAGCTCCATTCGTCTTCACGGTTAACTATACGCCGTCAATAGCTCAAATCAGCATAAAGGGGAAAGCTCACGCAAGAGGAGAAAGAGATGAAATCTCGAAGCTTGTGGAGGAGCATACCCAGCAGAAACCCCCGATTCCCGTAATCCAAGCGATCTCAGGAGCGGCAATAGCTGAGGCGATACTTGTGTCCAAGATGCTTGGCGTTCCGCCTCCGTTACCTCCTCTCCCCGTGCCGCAAGGGCAAGAACCCCAAAGGCAACCATCCACGAGATACACGGCATAACCGGCCGATTCGATCAGGTTAGGACAAGGGCAGCTCTCCAATTTATTGGAGGAATCGTCCACGTTCCAATTTTTCCTCACCCACCCCTTCTTACAAAAAGCGGCGTAACCTGATCTCATAGGGGGAGGGGGAGCCGTCGTTTAACAACGGCACCTTCACGCTTCTCTTCCGCTACGTCCTGCCAGCAAGAATTCTGCCTCAAGATCAGACGATTCTCTTCTCAGGCAGCCGAAGGCACGCGGACCTAATGACTACCTGCAAAGACCGATGTGGGGAATCTTTCGCTGCAGCAAGAATATCACTGGCTAGACTCACATCTATTGCATCTCTTGGAGAGGTCTCGTGGGCGGGTTCTGTAGTATTGCCTACTTGGCCCGGCAGAAGCCTAGACGTCTGCGACACGGTCCATCAAAAACATACCCGGCAAAGAGGTTATCTCGCCTAGAGGCAGAGATAGATCACTGGACTCCAATTGACGTTCCATCCCATAGCGGGTCTGGCGACGTCTCTTCATTGTTGTCTACCGTCTCTTCATGGCACCCGCTTGCTCAGGGACTCGTTTCGATACTTCGGGTTGGCGACGCCTAAGGGCCAATCATGTTCGGTGTGTCTAGTTTGAAACTGTAAGACAGCTCTCTCAAACCTGCGTCGCCGTAGCCTCGCGCAGCGTGAGCACGAGCAACTCTAATTAGTATCAGAATTCAGCCGCGACAGGATGTGTCTGTTCGAGAATCTTGCTCTCTTGACGCTAGACTAGCTCAATTCTGATAAGAATCAGAGTAAGGTTAAATGATCGAAGATCCAGCAATAGTTGATACGTTTCAGAATAGGCGGTACGGGCTTGGTCAAGGGAAAGATCGGGACAATCCCCAGAGAAGAATACTACGACGAGAGGCAGAAACGCTGGGTATGGATCTTCCCACGAATCGACCGTCAGGCCACTCTGGGAAAGATAGTCGACTTGGATACCTTCTGTCAGATACTGTTTTCGCACAGCGTCAAGAAGCAAGGTGTGGCAAAGGCGATAATCGAGGCCTTCGCCGACGAGAAGAGGCCCATGTTCCTTCGCGAACTCCAATACAAAGTATTGAAGAGGATCAAGGTGAGTACCCAAACCCTAAGTGATACCTATAAGGCAATGGTCAGGAGCGGAATGCTTGAGAAAAAGTATCGAAACGACCCGACCTACGTCAGCAGGCAATTCTCAGGCAGACTGCGGGACTTGGCGCAGTATTGGGAGAACTACCTAGCTGCTAAGAGAATAATCTCAACGCACAAGCAAGAATAGGCTCGCAATGGGGAGCAGTCCCAAGCAACGGGACTGGATACAAGTGCGATCTCCACGCATATCATCGCGTCATAGGCACGTGGAGTGAAGATTGTTGCCATGTTGATTCTATCTTGCAGAGTTAGACTGGTCGGTTTCAAGCTATCCAATAAATTGGATTGTTCGTCGATCCTCCAATTTATTGGATAGCGCATGCATCGAGAAACTACGCCCTGCGTCCAGAACGTCTCTCTAGTATTCTGCCCGTTCTAGTGATTTCTCCCTCCCTAATCCTCCGCCCTGAAATTGGTTTCCCGTCATCAGCAAGGATCATCTCGACAATGACCAGTTCCAAAGCGGGCAGTCCAGAGCCTCGTCTGATCCTGTTGATTTCTTCGGCAGTTGGAAGGGTCTCCCTGCTAATGACCAGCGCATCCATGTCTGAGCTCGTGGCTGCGGGCCCGTATTGATCATCAATGGACACCATCTCTGTCCTTCCGAGTGCGTGCTCCTCTCGAAGGAACCGTCGTATCTCTCCCTCTCTCACACTGTAAGGGTGGACCTCATGCGCTTTCTTCATTTGCCCAACAAACCGGTCACTTGTTAGACCAACTATGACTCTATCTCCAATCCGGAGGGCCTTTCGCAAAAGCGTCTTATGTCCTCTGTGCAGAATATCGAACGTTCCGCCGATACCAACAAGTCTAAAACGCTTATGTCGGTTCATTCCGACCGCTTCGGTCATAGAAGGAATTTTCTTTCGCAAATACTATGTCGAGCCGATGGCTCTTTGAGAATAGCCTCTCGATCGTCATCCGGGGCCTTTCATGCGTTGCTTGGCAGAGGACGTTTCGATTCATCTTCCGTCCATGGAGCGAATACGAGCGCCACGATAACGGTGCCATACTTCCCTTTCGGAACCTCTATGAATTCTGCTCTAGTCTCAATCTTGTCGATCTTCAAATCGCGGATCTTAGCCATCTCATCTAGTTTGGACTTAAGCTCCCTTTCAATTGCCTCCTTGTCTTTGTATCCATGAGCCTCCGCGACCAGTCCATATCTTTCCTTCTTGTCTGTTGTGCCTTTGGTCCAACCGATTCCTGCGCCAATCGTTTCTCCTGGATCACCGTCCATTCGTGCCATCACCGCGAACGTAACGGTTCCGGCGGTAATCGGCGAGTTCTTAGTCTCTTCGGCATCTGGTGGAAGGATGGAGGATACATTGACTAGGTTGCACTGCGCGATGCCGGCCTTGGCCAGAGCTGCGTCAAAAGCGTTCAACGGCGAAACAGAGCTCGTCGCGGATCCGGCCGCGATGAAGAACCTCTTTGGGAGGAAAGCTCCGTGCAGACTCCGCGTCTCCTGCATTATCTACCTTCTGTCCTCCTTGCGCCGAACCTATCATAGTTCACTGAATTGTTTCCATTGTATCGTTTTCATTCCTTTTAAGTCTTGACTTGAGGCACTTTCCAACGTTGAATCATGAATTTCGATGAAGAAAGTGACGATTGTGATCTGTCCATGCATCATAACATTAGTGCCTCATGGCTATTCTTCATGATGAATTCGTAACTCAAGACGTACAAGTCTCCACCAGCATTCTGACAGTCCATGTTGTATCCAGTCATTGCACACATTTTTTATCCGTGTGTCGGTACAATATATCGAGCCGGAATGAAGCGAACTGGTTTTCTAAAGTTCCCAACGGTTCCCTTTGAGGTTTCGGGCAAGGAAACGATCAGCAACTTCCTTGTTGGAATGCGCTCAACAGGTTTTCAAGGACGAAAACTTGCGGAAGTCGCTGACGTATGGACTAGGATGCTTAAGAAGACGAACTGCGTCATATGGTTAGGAGTCGCCGGCGCCCTCGTTCCCGCAGGGATGCGGAAGATCATCTCTTATTTGATCAGAAGACGAATGGTCGATGTCCTAGTCAGCACCGGAGCGAACCTCTATCATGACTGCTTCGAAGCAAGGGGCCAAAGACATTACGTCGGTTCCGCCCTCCTGAGCGACGTACAGCTCCGTAAACAGCGCATAGATCGGATATATGATGTCCTGGCTGATGAGCAGAAGTTCTACCAGACCGACACATGGATCGAGAAAGAGTTTTGTTCGTATCTTCTGGACAACAGGCCCTATTCCTCGAGGGAGATCCTTCACCTGCTGGGGAAGATACTGGAGGAAAAGGGGCGAGAAAGGGAGTCCATTCTCGTCGACGCCTACAAGTCCCGCGTCCCGATCTTCTGCCCTGCTTTGGCAGACAGCGCACTGGGTTTCTCGATAATGTTCGCAAGCCGGAGACGTGGAAGAAGGATTGTTCTGGACAACTTGAAAGATGTGGACGAGAGTTCAAAGATAACTGAGAAGGCGAGGATGACGGGAGTCGTGTATCTTGGCGGGGGAGTTCCGAAGAACTTCATTCAACAGACTGCAGTCATAGCAAGCTATCAGACCAGACACGACAAAAGCCACAGCCTAGCGGTTCAAATGACGATGGACATGCCTGTCTGGGGAGGGCTGAGCGGATGCACGTTTGAGGAGGCTCAAAGCTGGGGAAAGATAGGCAGAAATGCGCGGACCGCGACATGCTACGCCGACGTTACAATCGCTCTTCCAATCGTTACCTGTGCGTTGGCTCAGAGGTTCAGAAGGCTCAAACGTAACGTCCCGATGTTCGGCTGGGATACCCAAGGCCTAACAATCAATTACGAACGTCTCAGACTATAGTCGAACACAAGCCCCGACACCGATCTAGAAAGTATGATTCAACCTTAACGAAGGAGTCCTACGATAAGAGCACCTCAAAGGATGGGGAGGAAAAGAACAAGCTGAGTTGAGGAAGTTAGGTTCTCAAGCATACCTCAACGGCTAAGATGTGGTATCTCTCGTGCCTGAAACTCTAGGGTCGTATTCACCCAATTCTTCAGTTAGAGAATTCCTCCTTCTCAACCAGACGGCTAGCGGAACGGGTTTCTCTATTGGTTTTGGCATCTCTCTCGACACAGTTCCTACTGGTCGTTTCTCAGTCGCTCGGACGGGGCCCGGACGAGCAACGGACGATGTCGGATATTGCTCGATCTGGTCTTGAGTAGCGGGAAATATCCTGATATTTGCCACATCGAAAGTAAGTGCCCTTCCACATCCCGGGCAAGTTCCGTTGTATCTGCGAATCGTTTCGATAGGCTCCTCCATTTCGGGCCCATCGAAAAGGACCGTATTGCAGCTTTTGCACACGGTCAGTTGAGGCAAATCGTCACCACTTTCACAACAAGTCGCGAAGCAAATCATATGAAGCTTCTAGACATTTTCTCCTTAACAATTATTGCCACGCAATCGTCATCAGTCCTTGAAGCTGACTCATTCATGGCATCGTTGCAATCAAAGGACATCTGAGCTGCAACCTTATGACAATGGAGTCTCCACGAATCATGTCGCTTCGAACAGGGGTCAGTGGAGAGCTTGTCCTCATGCGACTAAGGCAATGAATTTTGACGCCAAGAATCAGATGAAGAGAAATAGGATTACTTCGCCTCCTCGGGGCCTTGGGTTGTGCCATTGCAGCTCAAGCTACCAGCCCTATGATCGAGACATCCTTCACCAAGAAGTGCAAAAGCCGTCATGCTCATGTATAGAGGCTAGGCTTTCCAACAGAAGAATGTGGTGGGAGGGCTTGTGTTACTTGTCATTCAAGTATGATGGTAGCCCGGGGGAGATTCGAACTCCCGTCGACGGGTGTCTTCTCCTGCATCTGATCCAGAGCCCGTTATCCATGCTCGTGGTCTGACCCACTTTGACCGCTAGATTCGGCGGCCAACTACTTCAGTTAGCCTCGACCGGGCTTCGTCCCGGGCTGGGTAGAAGACACTGCCAAAAGCCCTTAAGGGTTTCTAACTGGACCAAGAGAGTCTTTGACCGATGTGAGCATTATTCATCGTAACTGCGTGTCTTGGCTAGCTTCATCGTCTCCGCGATACTCGGTAGGACATGTCCTTCGTCGGCCAGATATTCTACGATTTCACTTGGATAGTCTGCTCTACAGAGAAGGGCAGTCACTTATCCGTCTGGCTCCTTTGCTCCAGTACGAGCACTTTGCTTCGCCCTGCACACAAATCTGGAAAAAAGCAGTGGGACCTTATTCTATTGGGGGAAATGGATGAAATCTGTGGGACGCAGCGTTACCGAAAGAGTTAAATACATCTTAGATGGGCTTCTCCTACGCTTCGGGCCAGAGACGCCGATTCTCGCCTCCGTTCCCTACGGAAATGACGCGCATGAATATGATGGCTCTAGCCCACGGCATCGATAAGGAGAGAGAAAAATGGGTGCTGCACGAGATCGCGCAAGTTCCGTCAGCCATTGCCCCGAATGTGGAAGTGACCACCTGGTCGAAGACTATGATCAGGGCGAAGTGATCTGCCAAGCGTGCGGGCTTGTTCTAACCGATCATGCAATGAGCCGAGGACCTGAATGGAGAGCCTTCACCAAGGAGGAGAAAGACGAGCGGGGCAGGGTGGGAATACCGATCTCGTATTCGATTCATGACAAAGGCTTGTCCACTGTCATCGACCGAGTCAATCGCGATGCTTACGGTAGGCAGCTTCCGCTTTCCACGAGACTTCAGATGCTAAAACTCCGTAAATGGCAGATCCGGACGCGAGTTCACTCCTCGGCAGATAGGAATTTGGCCCAAGCAATGGCGGAACTCGATAGGCTCACCGACAAGCTTCACATTCCTGCACCTATTAAGGAGAGGGCCGCTATAGTCTACAGAAAGGCCCTAGACAGCGGGCTCGTAAGAGGAAGATCAATAGCCGCGATCGCAGCAGCGGCACTATACGCCGCATGCCGGTCTTCTGAGACTCCTCGAACTCTGAAAGAGGTTTCTTCAGCATCACGAATACGAAAGAAAGATGTTGCCAGATGCTACAGGCTTTTGCTGCGCGAACTTGACATCAAGATGCCCGTTGAGGATCCCGTTCGATGTATCTCCAAAATCGCCAACAAAGTAGGCATTGCACCCCATACTGAAAGAAGAGGAATCAAGATCCTTGAGGATGCGAAAAAGAAAGGAATAGTCGCTGGGAAGGATCCGATGGGACTTGCTGCGGCCGCGCTATACGTGGCATGTGTTTTGGAAGGAGAAAAGAAGACTCAGAAGGAAATCGCCGAGGTGGCGAACGTCACCGAGGTCACTGTGAGAAATCGCTACAAGGGTTTGAAAGACGCTCTCGGCCTGAACGTCTGATCGACCATATTATCTCTCTTTTTTCCAAATATAGGCAATCAATATATCACCGAAGACAAGCGTCCTGACTAAGGGATACGATGGGTTCACATCGGCGCAAGATTGTCGGTATCCTAGGCGGAATGGGACCTGAAGCCACCATAGACCTCTTCACCAAGATAGTCCGCTCTACCCCTGCTTCAAAGGATCAGGATCACCTTCGGATCATAATAGACAATAACCCTCTGATCCCGGATCGGCAAGAAGCAATCCTGGAAGGTGGCCCTTCACCAGCTCCTCTTCTGATTGAAACCGCAAGAAATCTTGAGGCTGCTGGAGCAGACTTTATCGTCATTCCCTGCAACACCGCTCATTACTGGATTGAGGGAATAAGGAGCGCCGTGAAAATCCCTGTCGTTGACATGATCAAGGAAACTGCCGAACACGTGGCAAGATCATATCCCTCGTTGAGAACTATGGGTCTACTAGCTGCAACTGGAACTGTGAGATCCGGACTTTATCAGCAGCGCCTCCTTGAAGTGGGAATCAGAACAGTTTCACCGTCGGATACTGATCAAGACAAGCTGATGCAAGCAATCTATGCCGTGAAGGCGGGTAACATGTCTAAGTCATCTACCGCAGCCATTCAAATAGGTCAGAAACTGGTTGCGGCCGGAGCCGAGGCTATAATAGCCGGGTGCACAGAAATCCCCCTCGTTGTCACAGCAAGTGACCTCTCGATTCCGATTGTTGACGCGACCGAGGTGTTGGCCAGACGGACTGTGGAGATTGCTCGAGGGTCACTCGCGGTCTGAGGGCGGCTTTCCTCCCAAACCGTTTTCTAGCTCGATGACGAAGTGCCCGTAGTATCCGCAACTCTGGCACAGAAATCTTGTAGGAAACAGGAATCCGATGAGCGAGCCGGATCTTCGGATATCGACGCTTCCACACTTGGGACAGACTATTACCTGGCGCTTGCGTCTCTTCATGCTCGCCACCATCTTGAGGACGTTTCGCAAGCGTTTCAGCCCTCTGAAGTTGACTCGCCTATTAGTGGACCTCTATGCTAGATGCAGGAAAACCGTAGTCAAGTAGCAGCTTCTTGACCTTGTCTCGGTGGTCACCTTGAAGCATCACTACGCTATCTTTCACTGTTCCTCCACATGCACAAACTGCCTTCATCTTCGAAGCCAACTCACCCAAGTTTACACTGCGAGCATCGACGCCCTCGACTACTGTCAGATGCTTGCCCCACTTCCGTGTCTCAAGACGAACCTTGACCCGCTGTTGCTCCATGCTGATTGTGCTACACACGCAGAGGTCCTTTGGCAGACCACAAATTGCACAAACTTCAGCCATGCTTCTGTTCTTAGTCTCCCCTGTGTTTTGTCCGATTCGATACTTTCTATTCTGAGTATTTAAGGCTACCCTGAAAACTAAGAAGACACGGGCCTATCTGGGATCGTCTGCATTTTGGAGTTCCTGCGAATGTGAGGCTACTGCTTCGTCACCCAAACTCTTCCAAGGTTTCCCTCGACTTCAACCCAGTCGCCTGTTCGAATAGCTTCAACAGGATTTCTGTCGAGCCTGTCCACCAGAGGAATCCTCGCCAATACGCATCCTCCAATTATAATCGGCTCAGTCTCAATGTTTACAATAGCCACTGGGGCAGCCCCATACTTGCGCAATCCGTAGATCACATAGCTTCCAACTGTGCTGCCCTTTCCTCTGGGAAAAATGAGCACCTTACCCTGTATGCTTCGGCCCTCAAGGTCGTGGCCCTGCTCGATCACAATGCCGCTTCGCGGATCGACTCCTCCAAAAAATGAGATAGCCCGCTTGCTTACGATCGCCTCTCCTGCGCCCCGTCCGGCGACAACCTTCCTACCATTCATTTCTAACCTAGGAGAGTCCATATCCAACGCACTCCTCCAAACTCATCAAACGACTTCTTATCCGATTCAGCGACCTTAGGTAATGTGCCGCTTTACACGAATTCGTGGCGAGGCCACTTACTCCCATCTCTCTAATTGGCGAAACGACCATGCAAGTGTCGCATACTACCCTGCCGCCTGCTTGCTCGATAGCGCGGACATATCCGCGTCGCTCAGCAATATTGCGAAGGTGACGGGATGTGAAGCACCACAGCCTCTTCACTGTCTTTCTGCCTGAAACAAGATTGGCTATTACCTTGAGTTCCTCCAAACTAAGATGAGGGCATCCTAAACAGACGTGCTCAAACTCATGCTCAGACGAGAGAACACGGCTGACTTGCAGGAGCTCTTCTCTGTCTACACTGATCGTTTCGCATTCTCTCCTCCTGTCGGCCTTCTTCCGTATCGAGAACATTGGAGCTGATCCGGACGCCGCCATACTTGCGCCAAGCGCCTTCAATCGGTCATATGATGGGGCCTCACCGAGACCGTCGATTCTTGGAAGATTTGAGCCGAGGCTCTCACCAATCCAATACCCAAGAAGACTATAGTCGAGATCACTCTCCAGCTTGCACTTTACTTTGACCTGATGCGTAGGTACTCTCTGCTCGTCCAAGTGCATTCCGTAGAGCGGCGACAGGCCCAATATGGAGCTTGCCAGCGCAGTCGGCCCGCCTTCCCTATTCGTATAGGCACCTAGGACCGAGTTGGCAAATATGACTGCTGAAGACTCTGCCCATGCCACATGCTCTCCCCTGAGCGCGTTACCATTCGATTCGTAAGGTATACAGGTGCATGTGGGCTCGATCTTCATCTTGCTGAAGCATCGCATTACTTCAAGCTGTTTCTGAGCAAATTCTACAGGAACTCCTAGTTCGCGCCATCTGACGAGATCCATTCCCGTTGGATTCAACATGGCCTTAACGGTCGCTACTGCTCCCCTTGAGGTGAACTCCCTTAGAAACTCAAGGCCTGGTTCTCCAATCGTCTTGTAAGAAACACCAGATATCTGAGCGCTGTGAACCTTGATCATCCGCCGAGCCTCGTAGACGTCGCCGATCGCCACAAGAAGCCTCATTGCAAGAGCCTTGGCCTCACCCTCCTCACCTTCGAGAATTCGTTCCTCCTTCTTTGTTAAGAACATGCGAATATCTCCGGTTACTCTGGTATCCGTGCCCTCTCGAACTTCTTCCTGCTTTTCGAGAAGGATATCGTCGCGTCTAACCCCATCTTTGCGCCAATCAATGTTTCTTGATCTGATGAAGGATCAAGTGATGATGAGCGAACATTGTCGATGGTCACAAGGCCTTTGTCTGATCTGAATCTCGTTGCAATCGCCCACTCGACTTCACTGGGATCGTTCACATCAATGTCTGCATCTACAACGACAACATGCTTGAGCGATGGATGAGCGCCGAAAGCGGCCAGAATTGCGCTCTTTCCATCTCCCTCGGTCTGCTTCTCCAATGACAAGACGGCGTGGAGCCATCCGCATCCTCCCAGTGTAAGGGACACGGACTTCAGCCCTGGGATCGTTGCTCTTACTGCATTCCATATTCGAGCCTCGTAGGGAAGTCCCATCAGTAGCTTGTGTTCAGCGCCCGCCGGCAATAGGCCCTGGAAGATAAAGTCTCGTCTATGCATCATGCTTACGATCTCGACGACGGGCTGTTTTCGTACTATGTCGTAGGTTCCTGTTAGGTCAACGAAGGGGCCCTCGTCGACCTCCCTATCTAGAAGTATCCTTCCTTCTAGGACAACTTCGGAGTCAGCGGGTGCATTGGCTGTTACATTTCTGCACTGGATTAGTGTCAAACGACCTTCCATCAGTGAGTTTGCGACTCCGAATTCGCTCACACCAAAAGGAGCAGGTGATGAGGCAGCTATGAGCAGCGACGGATGGAGTCCAACAGAAATGGCCACATCCAGGGCTTTCTTGCCCTCCCGTCTTGCAAGCTCACAGAGTCGATGCAGGTGCCTCGGGACTATCCGTATTGCTAGGTGTCGGTCATCGAGAACCATCATCCTATGTATCGACACGTTTTCTATTCTCAAGTCGGGTGACTTCGCCGAAACGATGGCTGAAGTTAAGTAGGGAGCTGGATCCTTCTCGTAGTGGGTCAGGATGGGCAATTTGCTGAGTTTCGGCTCAACCTGAGTTTCGGCAACTGGGCCGTCGCTTCTGACCTTTGGAGGCAGCGGGGATCCTATTGACCTAGTGATCCTATCGAAGATATCTCCCTCGGCGAATCCAAGAACCGACGCCAAGCGTTTCTTCGTGGCGCACGTACCCGCCACCACTTTGTTGCGGAAGCCGTCAACGTTCTCGAACAGCAGAGCCGGCCCACCGTCAAATCTCTTCATTGATCTGGCGATTCCGTAGGCGATTCGGACCCGCTCAGTCACTCTTCTGAACTCACTGAGCACCTCTAACTTCTCGAGAGTTTCTCTAAGGTCCATTTTTGTTCCTCAATCCTTCCTATGTCCTCTATCACTTGCTTGTGGCATGTTCTCAATTACCTATTTGAAAGCGTTCCTCTTTCGTTACATGGCAGTTGTGAAAAGAGATTTCACGTTCGAGGGTATCAAGTGCTTTGACCCGCATGTCAAAACGGTCCTGTGAGCACGCCTACTAGGCCCAACGTATCTCTGGTTTCTTCAGAAGTCCGTACGCTAGAGCTGTTGTTCCCAGCACTGTTGAGGCTAAGCCTACGTAGGTCATAGTGTAATCCGTGAAGGGTTCTCTGCTGATCTTGACATACTGATACTGTATGCTCAGTGAAACGTTCTTTTTGACGGTAGAGTAGTAGTTGTCGAAGACGAAATAGTAGGTGTCGTTTCTTGGAGTTGTGAAGCTGAAGTTGAACTTCGCCTCTGTTTGAAGTAACCTAACAATGTACTGTACACCTGTCTGTCGTTGCCTCCAACTCTGGAAGTTTCCGCTATCCAACACTAGGAAGTCGATGCTGCCTGGCTGGCCTGTGGCTTCGCTGGAAACTATGCCGTTGCCCACAACGAGTGTCGATGCCTCAAACCGAAAATCATGCGCCCAGAAAGATTCGTTCTTAACATCTCTACCAACTTGGAAAGTGTCCGTCACAGTTCTAGGAACATTCTTGAGGTACGTTCGACCTCCGTACAGTGATGCAATGAAGCCCAACAGAATCAGAATCAGTCCTGCTATCGTGGGCTTCACCTGCAAGCTGCTCACCAATATACCCTTCTAGAATGGTCTAAAAGCATAAAATGTCTTCGCCTGATTGCGATGCTTCGTCGCGTCGCTTTAGGTCCTATATGGACAACGGCCTAGGAAAGCACTATCGTAAAGATGCATAAAACATATGCGAAGGTGGATACTCATGAATGTCCACGGACATATGGGCGTCGTCTGAGTTGAGAATTATCGCGGACTTGCATATCCATTCTAGATTCAGCCGAGCTACTAGCATGAGCATGAACATTCAGGAAATCTCGACCTACGCACAGCTCAAAGGCCTGGGGCTTGTCGGAACTGGGGACTTTACTCACCCCGACTGGAATAGAGAGATGAAACGGGAGTTAGAGGAAGTGGAAGACTCAGGGATATTTCGTCCAAGGAATTCCAGATCCAAGGTCCGCTTCGTGATAAGTGGCGAGGTTTGCACAGTATTCGTTTCGAGCGGCAAGTCAAGGAGGATTCATCATGTCTTAATGGCGCCAAACTTTGAAGTCGCTGACCAGATCAACGATAGGCTCAGGAACTTCGGCGACCTTACCGCGGATGGGCGGCCGGTACTCTCGATGCGTGCTTCAGAGCTTGTGGAAGAAGCAACATCGGTTTCAGGTGATGTCTTCATTTTCCCAGCTCATGTGTGGACACCTTGGTTCAGCCTATTCGGTGCGATAGGCGGTTTCGATTCTCTTGAGGAATGCTACGAGGATCAATCTGGTAAGATTCATGCTATTGAGACAGGATTGTCATCTGATCCGCCAATGAACTGGCGCCTCAGCGCTCTTGACCGTTTTGCTATCATCTCGAACAGTGATTCCCATAGTGCTTGGCCATGGCGGATCGGTAGAGAAGCAACGTTGGCAAATCTGCGGGAAATGTCGTATTCGGGGCTGGTGTCTGCGATATCATCACGAAAATCTGCAGCGATGGAACTTACGATTGAGACTGACCCTGCCTATGGAAAGTATCATTGGAGTGGGCACCGGAAGTGCGGGATCTCTATGGCTGCCGAAGATGCGAGAAGGGTTCGCAACATATGTCCCAAATGCGGGCTGAAGCTAACGAAAGGGGTTGACCTGCGAGTCGAAGAACTTGCGGACAGGCCTGTCGGGTTTGTTCCTGACGAGGGGTGTACAAGATTCTTACATCTGCTTCCTCTTCATGAAGTAATTGCTGCGGCGACAGGAAAGGATGAACCGTCGGCAAGTTCAGTCTGGGAAACATACAATCTGCTGCTTCAGAAGTTCGGGACGGAGTTCAACGTTATGCTTGGCGCACAGGAGAAAGACTTGGCGGAGGTAAGTGATCCTGCGATCGCAAGTGTAATAGTAAGATTGCGGAACAATTCGCTGACCGTTACACCCGGATACGACGGAGTGTATGGGAAAATCAATCTAGAGACAGATAAATCACGCGCCTCTAGTACATTGGTTGCCAAGAAGTTTCATCTTGAGGACTATTTGTAGCAGGACTCGAAGTATCTTTGGAAGTCCAAGACAGAACATGGTCACATCATATGTATCAGTAAAGTGTTGCCTTAGGGCCAGACGAGTATCTAGTAGTTCGCTACCAACAGCGCCCTCTGATGGGCTTCCTCTTCTCAGACATGGAAGTTTCCTATCCCAAGTTGAGGAGGCCAATGATGAACAGATAGCTTCAACCTTCCAGTTGAAGAACTATTGGCTCATCAGTTTTCAGTGGTGCCATAGGAACGGGTTTCGTGGCAGTTTCTGGCGCTGGCTTCTCCATCTTTTCTGTGATTCTTGCTATGTCTTTCTTTTCTTCGATCAGGGGTTTTAGGTTTGGCTCTATCGCGTCGCAGGCAATACTGAGCGCCTTATCATCGATTATGCCTGCCTTGTACTCCATCTTCACGTTGACCAAGAATCTTATCAACTCGTCGACTTGGTGATCGATCTGTCCCATCCTCTTTCTCAGACCTTCCGATAGCTCCTCCTTTCTTCGTCTCAGCTCTGCCAATGTCGCTCCTTGCTTTCTGCGAAGTTCTTCATAGATGTTTGCCGGTATTTGCTGATCTTTCAGCAGTTCTCCCAATGCCTGAATCCTTCGGGCCACGCGATCAAGTTCCTTCTGAATCAGCTCTGATGACACTTTCCAATCCGGGATGAGCACGACTGCGTCTCTATCAATCACTATGTGCTCACAAGAGTATTGTCCCAGGTTTCCACTTCCTTGCTCAACCTGAAGTGCCTTAAGCTCGCCGAAGTCGTCAATGCAGAGGCCTATGATTCTTCCTAATTTTCTGCCATAGGTATCCTTGAGATCTCGGCCAAGAAAGTTCTTCAGCTCTTCCTCAGAGACATATGACAAACATTTTCCACCTCCTGTCCATTTGTTGAACTCTCAAAGCGGACGGAAAGTTGTCTCCTCAGGGGTCGTGCTTGGCAACTCCGGGAACCTCTCCTTCGCCTGCTGCTCAGCAAAGGCCGCCGCCTCTTCCAATATCTTCTTCGCTTCTCCCGTAGGCTGATCTCCTGTGGAAACATCGCCTGTTGCTTCTCCAATGTCAAGAACCATTGACGAAAGTGATTCGTCTATCTCGGCGAGCTTGAGCGAGACATCGGGCAGAACATGGCTGAGGCCGGATCGAACCGTCGCCACGACACGCTTCACCGGAGACAGGTTGTGAGCGATATCTCCAAACTCCCTAACCGCTTCCAGTCTTAGGACAACTCTTTCTAACGCAAATTGACTGTTCAGGGAAACCTTAGCAATTCTACGGATCTGCGCACATTCCCCGGCATAGATTTTAGCTCGTGAGAAGTCGCTATGCTTAACGGCGTCTACACACTTATCATAGAGAGACTTGTCGCGGGCCTGAAGTTCGGCTGATGCTCTTTCCAGTCTGTGCAATTGCATGCGGAGCTTGTGCAGTGTCTCTGTAAGCCGCTGTCTCATTGGCGTAGGCGATACGGCTTCTCTCAACTTGTCCTTTAGTGATATTCTCTCACGGAACATGACCAAACCTCCTACAATTGGCAAGTCATCAAGAACCTGGGTCTCATAATAGGGATCTCGCGGCTCGCTATTCTCGCCACACTCAAACTGTTCGTGGCCATCAAGATAGTCCCTTTGTGAAGATAGTGAATTCCTCTAAGTAAGGGAGTCAATATGTTGACTGCTGAGGTGTCAAGGCCCCCGGTTGGCTCATCCATTAAGAGGAGCGTTGGCTCTGCTACTAGGGCCCGGGCAATCGCGACCTTACGTCGCTCTCCCACACTTAGCGTAGCCGGGCAGATAGAAGACTTCTGTGTGAGCCCAAAGAAGTCAACGACCTCTTGGGTCCTACGTTTCCGTTCAGATTCGTCTATCCCTTGAATAACCAGAGGAAGTTCTACGTTTTGGAAGATGTTAAGGTTAGTCAATAACTGCGATCCTTGAAAAACAACACCCATACTCTGCCCCCTGAATTCTGTCAGGCTGTCATCATCCATCGTCGTCATATCTTTTCCCAACACACTAACACTTCCCTGCGTAGGCTTTTCCAAGCCAGCGATTATATTCACAAGAGTCGTCTTTCCAACTCCAGTCGGTCCCGTGATCGCTGCGAACTCACCTTCTGCAACCTCGGCGCAAAGACTGTTAAACAGAGAAATCTTCCCAAAGTCTGTTTCAAATATCTTCGTCAGTCTCTCAACTCTTAGAATAGGTTTGTCACTATTCATTGTCGCAAGATCTCCCCAATTTTGAGATATGATAGTTTCCTTGCTGCGACCGCGCCTCCGCCGAAGGATGAAAGCAGTGACACTGTCACGGCAAATCCTATTATCTCACTCGACAAGAGCGAACACTCGGCCGTCAACATCGCCGTGCAATAGCCGATCGCCACACCCAACACGCATCCCCCGACAGCTAAATGGGCTATACGCAGCAGGAAGGCGCGCAACAGACTTGACTTCTTGGCACCCAAGGCTCTCAGGATCGCTACCTCTCTTCTTTTTGAGGACATTTCAAGAGACACCACAAACATTACAACGAGAAAGACGCCCAGAAAGAGACCACCAGCGGATAGAGCCAACGAAAACCAACTTATCGAGAGACTCGACCCGAGAATCACGGCTGCCGCAGTCGATACGACGATCTCAGTGGCTGCCAGAGCCTCAGATCTTGTGAACGATGCGAACAGGTATCGGCTTGCATTCATGTCTGAACTCCCCTCCAGCCGACGGCATTTCTTCTCCCGTCCACCTCGTGGGCCAGTATCCTGAGGAACTCCGGCACCTGGCCGTACTCGTAACTCTTGATCACAGATCCCGTGTACTCAATCTTGATGTCTAGTTCCTTCATCTTTGAAATGATCATCTCCACATCTGACTTGTTCTTACCGATGAAGAACACAAGCGTTTCTGGAGCACCTAGAAAACTGGTGACTCTCACCGCTTGGGGTATAGTGGCGATTTGTTTCAATACCCTATCGCGGTCAGAACGGTTTCCAATGCTTCCCGCGATGTAGACCTGTTCTGGTAGGCCCAGTTTTTCATAATCCAAATCGACAATGTATCCTTTAATGACTCCTAGCTGTCTCAGCTTGTTAACCCGGTATGCCACGACGTTTGGATGCAGGCTGAGCTTCCTTCCTATCTCCACGAATGAAGCTCTTGCGTTTGCGCTAAGCTCCGCAAGTATCCTCAAATCAGTTGCATCTAAACTGGACATTTGGATCATCTCTAACTGGCAAGAAAGTCCTGTGACCACCTCTGGAACCTGACAAGGCTTTGCTCGGAAACTGTTCTCCCGCATGACGAAATTGCTTCCAAAAAATCAGCCATAGCAATTTCCCTAGGCTTTGCTGCCGGATCGGTGTCGGCGTGAATCTCGAAAAACTCTCGGACAACTTTCATTTGAACTGCCTGGAATATGTCTCTAATGTCGCTTCCGGTTCGTCCTTCTGTCAGACGTGCTAACTCATTGAAATCGACATCCTTTGCGATTGCCAGATTCCTAGAGTAGATGTGAAACATTTCGAGTCTTGAGTTGGCATCTGGAAGCGGGACGTAGATTCTCTTCTGAAATCTTCTTATGAAAGCTTCATCCAATGCCCACGGCTTATTGGTGGCTCCGATCACATAGACAGATGATTGCTTCTTCTTGTCTGCAATGCCATCCATCTCCTTTAGGAATTGGTTCCTGGCTCTAACTTCTCCACCCACTTCGTGGCTTCTGACCCCCATTATAGAATCCAACTCATCGATGAAAATGATGATGGGAGTGCCTTCCTTGACGGCGGCTCTAGCATCCAGAAACAGCTTGGCAACGTTCTTCTCGGATTCACCTAACCACTTTGACACTATTGATGGCGAGTCGATACAGTAAAACGTAGCCTCAATCTCGGTCGCTATCGCCGCAGCCAGCATAGTCTTTCCACAGCCGGGCGGACCGTAGAAGAGGATTCCCCTGGCCCATCCGAGAGGAAAAAGATCGGGTCTTCTTGACGGATATATTATCGATTCCTCGATTGCTCTCTTGGCTTTGTGGAGATTCGCGATGTCCTCCCACTTCACGTTGGGTTTCTCAATAACCGGAGCCCGTTCCTTTTGGTAGTCAACCTGCCGGCTTCGATCTGTGAGTAAGGAATCGTTGCCGCGCTGCAGGTCGAGGATTCTTGCACCATATAGTTGGGCTTTCTCGGCATAGACTCTGTTCTGAGGGGTCCCGGGGTACAGCTCGCACAGCTTAAGAAGAATCTCGACTGCTCTCTGGTACTTGGCGACAGCCATTCCTCTCGATCCTTGCTTGTCTAGACTTATGGCCTCAGCTACATTCTTCGTAGCCAGTCTCTCTAGGTCTTCATATGCCATGTGTCTCACCAGACGCGTTGTCTTCATGAGCTTGACTGAGCTGGTTGCATTGCCTGAGTACTATCCTCCCTTCCTTGCAAAGCGACTGCACAGCTCTCACTATATCGTCTCTCCGGACTCCCAATGTCTTGGCACATTCTGTAAGGTTCAGCCTCCCTCCGTACCTGACGTGATCCTTGATGTACCCGTACACGCGAGAAGGCAACTCCTGTACTTCAGGGTCCAAGCTTTCTATGATTCCTTCGGATTCCAGTGTTACCTCCTTCGTCGTGGATGGGACGCTTGGCAACAACGTGGTCTCAGGAAGATCTACGCTCTCAAATTCTTGTGCTTTTTCCTGCTTTCTCTCTGCTGAGGGGAGCTCTGGAAATTGCTTTCTTATCTGTTCCTCAGCATAGACGCTGGATTCCTCGAAGATCCTCTTTGCTTCTTCATCTTGGAGGATTGTCTCGCTGTCTGTCTGCTGTATCATCCCAGTTTCCTTAACAGTGTCGTCAAGGAGGGAGTGAACCGCATCAAGTTCGCTTGCGACCTCAGGGATAACCCCCTCAATCTTTCCTCTCGTCTCGTTCACAACGCTCACTACAGGTAGCATCTGGACCAAGATCTCTCCCAGTTGCTCCACCGTCTGAAGTCGAATAATGGCTCTTTCCAGTGCGATTTCGCTTTCAAGGACTATCTTCGCCATTTTCCTGATTTCAGCACACTCAGAGGCGTACAGCTGCGCATGAGGCAAATCCTTGGAGAGCTGAGCTGCAACGCACTTCTGAAACATGGCGCGATCTTTCTGCTGAAGCCTGAGAACTGTGTCCTGCAATTTCTGATATTGAACGTTAAGCCGATGCAAGGCATACAGAACCCTCTCTCTAAGCGGCTTCTTCTTGCCTCGGATTCGTTCAACAAGGGACGAGATGGCAGGCTACCTCTCAAAGGTTCGGCGCGTCCAAGTACTTCGGAAGAAGGGGTTTGCTATTGCTCGAAAGAGTCTCTTGAAGAAGCATGTCACTTGTTGGCATCCGTCGAGGCTGATCGCCAAGACGTGAGCTAAGTGCAGAGGCATCCCGCAAGATTTCTTCCACATCACGTTTCGCAGAGAAAGCCCGGCTAAGCCCTTTTTCGATAGAGTCTGTAGCTATCTTGTATGCTTGGGGATCAATTTCTCCTGCGGCTAGTTGCATCTTGTTGTTTGCGAGGAATGTCTCGAGTTCTCTGATCTGCTGATCGAGTCGAGTGCTGACCGAAGCGAGCTTCTGGGTGAGGGCCACTCTTCTCGTTTCAAGCTCGTTCAGGTTGGAGTCGTGATTTCTTCGAAAATCTTCGTAGATCTCGGGTTGAATATCACCTTGCCTGTGCAGGTCTGATAGCGCTCTTAGCCGTCGCAGGGCCAGGTCAAACTCGGTCTTCAAACTGTCGGCTTCTAGTTTCCACTCATCAAGGAGTGTGATGCCCTTCTCGTTGACGATGATATGAGATGGTGGGCAATTCAGGAATTGTCCATTTCCAAGCTCAACTTCGACAGAGGTGACTCTGTTCCCAACGTCCGTCGAGATTCCAACTATTCTTCCGACGGTCGCGCCGTAGTTGTCTGAGACGGATCGGCCCAGAAGATCCTTCGCGACATCCATGTGCAAGTTCATCTTCGGGCAATCTTCCCCTCTTATGGGCTTCTGGTTCTTACGGGAAGGGTTGCGATGGACGTTCTTGGTCCGCTTGTGCCAATGTAGGAGGCGGCAGCTCGGGGAACTTCTCTTTCATTCTTTGCTCAGCAATTGCACTGGCCTCTGTCAGGATCTTCTGTGCTTCCTGACTAGTGACCTCTGGCGTTTGTGAGGTGCCGGTGGCCTCCCCGGCTTCGATGACTATGTCATTCAGTGTTTCTCCGACCAGTCCCAGCTCGTAGGAGACTTCCGGCATGACTCCTGAGATCTGCGCTCTCAAGGAGTGAATAACGTTTGCAACGGGCGCCATTTGGAACGCTATGTCTCCGAATTCCTGAACGGCCTCTAGTCTGAACATTGCCCGTTCTATGGCAAGTTGACATTGGAGAGTAACTTTCGCAATCTTTCTTATCTCAGCGCATTCTTCTGCGTACATTGACGCCCTCGCGTTGTCCTTCGCTATCTGTGCGTCAACGCATTTCTTGAATAGCTCCTTGTCCCTTTGCTGCATTCTGAGACTGGCAAGCTCTAGCTTGTTCTGCTGTGTCTTGAGCCTAAACACAGCAGCAGTTATCCTCTCCCGCATGGGCTTGTCCGATAGGCGAATCTTGTTTTCGATTCGGTTGATCAGCGTCTCTCTATCATTTTTCTCCCAATTCTTGATCATAAAGTCTGGCTCCTTGGGTTCCATTCTTGTGCAGAGCACAAGTCGAGTTGTGATGCAACCATGAGCCTTGTGAAGCCTTTCAAAGTTAGTATAAGAAATATGTTAAAAACGAGATTTGAGCCAAATCGAGTTTCTCACATTCCGTTCCGATGTAACGAAGAGTCTGGACATTGCGAAGGAGATTCCTTTGTTGGGGCCGACAACTTCAGCCGAGGAGTTTCGCTAGTGCTTAAATACCTCTCCATGGCCACCATGGGCAACCCAAGCCTCCCGCACATCAGCAAAGAGAATGATACGCTGACCATACCCAGATGTCATCCTGCCTGCGATTATGGTAAGGCTTAAGACAAGAGCCTGCCATTAGAGAGAGGATTTCGGCAAAGCATGAGAATGCTTTGGAATACGGAGGTGAACAACGAATGAGCGAAAACACAGTGCCTTCGGAAACGGAAAGACAAGCAAGGCCAAGAGAGCCAATTCCTCCTGACACGATCTTTGTCGGCAAGAAGCCTGTGATGAGCTATTGTACTGCTGTGATGATGCACTTCCAGACAGGTGCCAAGGAGCTCACGGTGAAAGCAAGAGGACGAGCCATAAGCAGAGCAGTAGACGTTGTGGAGGTTGTGTCTCGAAGGTTCTTTGCAGGAAAGCTAAATGTCAAGGACATAACTATAGGAACGGAAGCCGTTGGTGAAGGCGACGACATTAGAAATGTGTCAACAATAGAGATCAGGGTGCAGAAGCTGGACTAGGCGGAACCACTGGCAATCATTTTTTTGTCCCCCCCATTCTTGAGGAAGTCTATTAGCGTAGACTGACTAGAGGCAGGATACCGCCTAGCGGACCGTAGGATCAAATCTGGAAAGACTCGTATGGGTCCTGTACATTCATGGTTTCTATCTCGCTATGTTGATGCTATTGAGAACCCTAGTGTTGATTGGTAGAATTACCTGTGGACTGTGGAGAATATTGCTATCAAATGCCTGTCCTCCTTCGAATGTCATTTGACTTTGTGAAATCAATGTTCTTCCTGATCGTCGTATCTTCGAGTCTGATGGATATAGACACGAGTGGCATACCCCCGTTCAAGGAGCCAACAGTAGATCGGGAAAGCAGAGCTTGTGGTTGTGACTTGCTCACGTCGAGATGCTCAAAGAGGGATGGGGATGTCATTCTTAAAAGCGTACGTGACCTATTGTGATGGATTGGTGGTCGGATGGATCGCGTCCCTACCGGTATAGGCGGTCTTGACGAGCTTTTAGGGGGAGGCATCCCGAAGGGGAGATGCGTCTTGGTGGTCGGCAGCCCTGGTTCTGGAAAAACCACTCTGGCCGTGCAGTTTCTCTGCAACGGGACCGCGCGGGAGGAGAGAGGCTTGTACGTTGCTATGGACGAATCACCTGACCAGATCAAGGAGAACCTTTCAGGCTTTCGCTGGGATCTTGATAAGCTTGAGCGAGAAGGGAAACTCTTCTTTGTAGACGCGACGCCGATGCGACGTGTCAGGACAAGAACGGCAGATTACGTTGAGCAGAGTGTGTTGCCCAGCGTGGCAGTGATCTTTCCGGAGCTGACGTTGAAGGACCTGATCCGAACTTTGAGCAGAGTCGTAGACGAAGAGAAGATCCAGAGGATAGTTGTTGACCCTGTTACGTCAATCATGCTGAGATATGAGAAGCCCTCAAGTAGAAGAAGAGCAATGTTAATGCTCTTTGATGCCTTAGCGGCGACCGGCTGCTCCTCTCTTGTCACAACGGAGCTTAGAACGGCGATGCTGTACAGGAAGTTTCAGATCGAGGAGTTTCTATCTCAAGGAGTCATACTGCTTGACACACGCCTCCACGAAGGCAACGTTGTCAGAGCAATCCAGATAGAGAAGATGAGGGGGATTTCGCACGATATGCAATGGAGGCCATATCAGATTGGGGCGGGTGGAATCGAGGTGTTTCCGAGGGATCGTGTCTTCCGCTAGGATGCGCTTCCCGAGAAATGCTCCTACCTGCCACTGTGAAAAACAATGCCTTGAGGAGCCTCGATAGAGAATTCCACCCATTTGTGGGAATGCTTTCTGCCACGGATCTTCTTTACTCTCAATCGTCTGGAGGAGATTCCTCTTCTCTCGAATGTCTCTAACTCAATGATGCAATCCGATAATCCTTCCAGTCTAGACAAAGTGTCGCTGTCTAGACCGGTCCCGACAGAAAAATACAGGCTTCCTCCCTGCCCCTTGATTCTGGCCCCAATAGAGTGCACAAAAGTCATTATTGGATCTGGCTTCAGCGAGGTGAAGAGTGGAGCCACGGAATCGAAGAAGAATGTTGTGCCTTCTCCAAGGGCGCTCGCTGCACTTGAAATCTGCATTCCGAGGCCAGTGAGGTCGGTTAGAACCTGGACGCTGTATTTCTCGGATGAGGGCAGTCCCGCTGTGCCTGAGTAACAATCAATAAGTGCAAGTTGCTTTCCATCGAATCTGGAAACATCCAGGCCCAACTGCTTCATGTCATTGGTAATCTTCTTTGGAAAATCGTTGTTTGTGACGAATACACAAGTTCTTCCCATGTTGAGTTGATCATACATCAACTTTTGCATAAGCACAGTCTTCCCTGATCCTGGGTTCCCTATGATCATGACGGCCGCCTCGGCCGGTATCTCTCCGCCGAGAACTTCGTTTAGGAACTCGAAAGGAACTCTTTGAGTTTTCTGTCGACGTTTTGAGAGCAACAAGAAAGATGCAACTAGGATCCCAGCAACGGTCACTATGCCATAATAGAACCGTACCGGGACGACCTGTAGCGTCACAGTATGTTTTGTGGACTCAAATAGAATGAGGCTTCCTGTGACATGCTGAAATGAATCGTAGCTGAGAACAAGCACATAATCGCCCTTAGGGATTTGAGGAAGAACCACTAGCCCATCGAATCGAGTTTTGTTTGACGCTATTGTCATTCCCTCCGCAATCAAATCGACTTTTGCTTGCGATAAAGGCAATCCGAAGAAATCTTGAACCGCAATCGTCAGATCATATACTTCGCACCTAAGGATTAGTTGCATATCTTCCGTGAGATTGATGCTTCGTGTTTCGTTCACAACGCTTCCTTTCCAGTAGACCCGCATATCGTACGGGCGGGTGCCTTCAGTTGAAGGAAGGACTGCCACTACTGAACCCGTGACATCCGTGATTCCAGTCCAGACTTTCGTTCCGTTCTGAGTGACAGTGACATTCGCTCCTTTCACTTCCCTGTCCAAGAAGTCTCTTGTAACTAAGTTCATTGCATGGTAGTACCTTTCGACGAAGGGAATTGCCAGCTGACTCGGCGTACGATCGTCGTCCCAGTAGAGAAAAACAGAAGACTTTGTTCCCTTGGCCAAAATCTGCAAGACCAACATTGAACTAGCAGCGATTGTCCGGATGATCGGCCCGACTGCGAAGACATGGGGTTGATCCTTCAATGAAGACTCCACTAGTACTGGTGCCTCGATTCCGCACACATGAAGTGTTCTTCCCTCATCCGTAATCTCCACTAGGGTTGCGTTGATTATGGCAATGCTGGAAGTTGAACCTCTGAGCCAAAGCCTGAACGTGACTGTGCCACCTATTCTTACAAGTCGACCAAGTGGTGGATGAAGGATAAAGGCTGCTGTCTCTGTCAGTAATGACCACCTTTGAACGCCGTAGGGTGGATCTGTGCTGAGGATTCTTCCCCAAGGCGCCCCTCCAAGGTATCCTGTGTGAAGATAGAAGACAGTAGGCTCCGTTGACACCTGCTGTGAGAACACTTCAGGCAGTAATGGCATCGAATTGGCTGCGCACAGCGCGATGACACAGAACACATACTTCAGCTTCGTCCTATGTCTCATTATGCGGATCACCATGTGCGCTTAGGAGCGACAGTGTCTTTCCAACTCTAGTTCTTTCAGCGGAGGCTTTGGTAGCTTGCCTAGCATAAATCAAGTCTTCTATCTTGACCACGATCAGCAGAAATAGAACTGCCCACACCATGAACAATATTTCTCCAGCAGACTCGTGGAAAGCTTTCGCTCTGGCAACTCCTTCAGTCGCCACGTAGTAGGATACAAGGTAGATCCGGAACACATTCACTGAAAATGTTCCTAAAGCTCCGGTTGCCGAATACAAGACTTTCCTCTTTCGTGGGGCATCAATCTTCGCGACTAGTACCGTGATGATCATAAAGAAGATTATCATGCTATGAACGCCCACGCATGGCCAGAAGAAATCTAATGCTCCCCTGAACCATTGCACCCCTTCTCTTGTCACGAAAATGAAGAGTCTCGATGACTCAGGGTGCCAGATGGCTTTTATTCCTGAAAGTCCCAGGAGAGATACATCGATGGGTACGATCACATGGACAACCGCTTGCAGAGGACCCAGTGAAGCATAGGGGAAAGCAGCATCTAGAACGAATATTATTGCCATCCCAATTAGATATGCTACAGGAGTTATCATCCTAACAAGCTTTGAAGCTCCGTAGGCAGAAAGGAAGATGGCCAGGAGATACGAGACAAAGACTAGGTGCTCCCACATCGATACCCAACTGAACATCTTCGGCATTTCAGGCAATCCGAGCAGTACACCTGTCCTGGCAATCGTATCGTTGAGGCCCATAAAGAAGACGGCAACATAGTACAGCACAAGGGAGGAAACTGCGAAAAGCCATATCGTTAGAACTCTCTTGTCTAATCGTCTGTGAAACTCCTTCCTTCCGTCGTACCACTCCAATACGACAAAGAATGCAGCGAATAGCAGGCCGCTCCGTCCTTCATTCCATCCTGAAACGAAGCTGGCCGGCGCGATTGTCCACAGAATCGCTACGGGAGTTAAGCTCATCAGAAGAAACTCGGAACCGCTTGGCAGCGTCACCTTTGCCTTCTCGAAAAACTTGCTCAGATCACGGTAAGCGGAACTAATGATAGACATTGTTCCACGCTCTTCTCGTCAAAGGCTCATGGCGTCTCATTAGGGGCCGACCATTGTCGGGAATAGCACGGTTGTGCGCCAGGAGGGTCGGTTCTAAGGTCTCTCCAATCAAGTCGATCTAATGTACCTGCTGTTTCAGCTCCCGCTCTTTCTCTCTTTCTGTCCTTCTGATATAGTCTATTGTGAAGCATGAGAGGGCAAAGATCAAGACAACAAGCTTCCCAGAAAAAACCACGTTTATGGGATACGGATTGTTGGGCCAAGGATTAACAATGACATCCGGGTTCTGCAAACCCTGAACCGCCAGAGCCGCAGACCAAAGAACAATGTGGTAAACTATTTCAAACCCACTTCCCATCGCGAACAGCCAAGCAGATATATACACGACGCTCCTGGCTCGAGAGGGCATCTCCATGAACCGTCTTCTCGTAGATGCCGAATTGAGACCAAAGGCATAAGACAGAAAGAACAGAAAAGTGAAAAGCGTCATGGGCTTCATGTACATTCCAGGAAGAACATAGACCTCCACGGAAACAAGTGCGTCTCCTACGACGTACGGCGGGGTTGCCTTCAAGGTGTTTGCCAACAGTACCACAATTGCGGCTGCTCCAGACAGCCATGAGAGAGTGGTCATGAGATATCGTTCTGAGACAATCGCTCGGAGCGTGCCTGAGATCCCGTGTGCCAGGACGGCCGCTTCATGTTCGTCGCCGAGGTCTGAGTCTCCCAAGATCATTCGCCTCAGGGCAAGTTCATTACTAACGCGGTATTAATGCTTGGTGGAACGGGCAACGAGAGCTCATAGCTTGCCTCTCGGCGACCACGTAGCATCATTCATGTGACTCGGATTTCCTGAAAGAAACCTAAATACTCTCCACGAAAGTCTTCCGTTTCACCGACCAAGAGAGTCAAAGCAACCTCTCAAGTGAGGCGCCAGCCCGCTTCACGGTAGTGTTTGCCTACTCGTATTTCGCGATACGGCCATCGGTTGACCAGCGTGCTGACTATGACGATCCTGTCCCGTTCAATCTGATGGACCAGATCGGGCTGATCCGAAAAACAATCCACAATATGTTGCTTCCGTCATTGACCTCCACCTCAAAGACCTTTTCAGGATGGCCCGAATCGCTGTGGCGCTCGCACAGAAAGGTTAGATATCCCCACGTTTCCAAGCTACCATCAAAGAGCTGCCTTGTATTTCTCCTACGAGGGTTTCGCCTAACGGTGATAGTCGCCCAATCATATGCATCAATTGCGTCATCTTTGATATACATGCAGCCCTGGACAGAACCGAATGAAAGCTCGATCATTCGATCCTATCAACGGATACGCTTCCCACATCAGTGGCCTCATGAACTTCAGGACTGGATCAGTCGTCCAGTACTTGAATCTCGGATTGACTATCGCAGGAGATTCTGAGGTGCCCGGTACAGCGGTGTGAAGAGAACGGCGCTCATCTCAGCACAAACGAGCATTGAAAACGGAGCGAAAACTCTTCTAATTGCTTTCCTCACGCACGGTTCCGCTGTTCAAAGTATAGTATGAGTACTTCCGCCACCATTACCGGTATCCAATACATGAAGTAGTTTTGGAGCGCCCTCTGAGAGAACCACATCGTCACAGCTGGAAAGATCCAAATCAAGTGCTTCAACTTGTCAAAGTATACAAAGTAGTTGGCGACCAGTGTCAGGAAGATTGCGGCTGTGGTTCCCAAGTAGAACATTGGCGGGAGAGCTGCGATCCCTGCCTGTGTTAACATTGACAGCCCTTGGCTGAGAATTACTAGCCCACTGGAGGCCGGTGTCAGTATACCTGAAAACCATGCGCCTGGATCCTTAGCGATAAAGAGAAGATTCGGCACGACGAAGCTGATCGCGGTTGCTCCAACAAACTTGAGCACGTTTGAAGTTCTCACTATCAGGCTCCCCTTCTTGAGGTTGAACATCCATATGAGTGTGAATGGGGCGACGATCCAAGGTTGCTGCTTCATGGCGCACGCGACTCCATAGAAGATGCCGCCTCGAAATGGATCATCCATAGAGAAAGCGGCCAACACCATAGGCAACACCCATAAGAAGTCTGTGACCGA
>Ga0315309_1000280_pt1 | contig 30447 bp, 27 predicted proteins | sample TDP4_MG_FD_203080 | JGI IMG/M metagenome (GOLD analysis project Ga0315309, IMG submission 203080) | Freshwater sediment microbial communities from Lake Towuti, South Sulawesi, Indonesia - TDP4 | ecosystem: Environmental > Aquatic > Freshwater > Lake > Sediment | place: Indonesia: South Sulawesi...
AGTTATTCCAGAGTTCTCCTCATTCCTCATCCTGCAGACATTCATGGTAGCAACACTACTAGCAGTCACAGTCTCCAGAAGAAAACGTTCTATGTAACTGCACGCATCACCCATTTAAGATAAAAAAGAAAAAAGCTGACTCTTTCGTTATTTCCCTTTTCTGAGGAGTTTTATTGTTTCTTGGCAAAATTTAGGTAAGTCAGCTGGAAAACGTGAAGTTACGATGTTTCCGTCCACCACCGCCGATGTATCTATGAATGTTGCTCCAGCGTTTTTTAGGTCTGTGGCTACGGATTTCCAGCATGTAGCTTTCTTACCGTGCAATATGTTTGCTTCTATCAACATTTGAGGCCCGTGGCATATAGCCGCGATAACCTTACCCTTTTCATAAGCTTCTTTAACGAGGTTGACTAAGCCTTCATTTATGCGCATTCTGTCGGGAGCTCGTCCACCTGGTATTATTATGGCATCGTAATCATCTACATCAACTTCTTTTGGTGAAAGGTCTGATTTTACGGGAACCCCATGTTTACCTATGTAAGTTTCTTTGGCTTTCGGACCTACAATTTCAACTTTGTATCCTTCTTCCTGAAACCTATAGTAGGGGTAAAGAAACTCGGTATCTTCGAATCCCTCTTCAACCATGATTAAAATTTTCTGCAAACTCATTCCCACGATACATCAAAATTTTCCCTTCATATAAGGCTTCATACAATGTAATTTCTCAAATCAGAGCTCTGTCTAAGGCAAGTTCTATATCTTTCAAGCATATCATCAAGTGTTTTCTCTAGATCCTCTTTGGACATTAACCCAACAATTTGGCTTATGGGTCTTCCGCTACAGAAAAACATCAAGGTTGGCGTACTCATTATTCCTAGATTAGACGCTATTTCTTGATTAGTCGGATTCTCCAAAACATTCAACTTCGCAAATTTTATTTTCCCAACATATTCTTTGGCAATCTCCTCAAGTATCGGGTTGAGTATCATGCACCACGGGCATTGTTGATGCCAAAAGTAAACTAACGTCAGCATTTCAGACTGCGAAACCTCTTTTTCCCAATTGCTAAGGTTTAACTCAACTGCAATGTCCATACTATTCACGCCTTAGATAATTATGATGCCAAGTACTCTATAATTAAGCATTTTTAGAATCACAAGATTTCTTTTAATGTATTATTCGGATTCGTTGAATGAAGTATGCCAGAATAATTATGCAAGCGGCTACTGTAAAAGCGCTTGAAACAGTGACTATTGTTATGTTGTCGGTTTCTAAGATGAAGGCTATCGAAACTGCCGCCATAAAAACACCAACATAAAGACTAGCATTGCTGCGCAAGAATTGGGTGAATTCCGTGCGAATAAGTTTGTAATATCTATTTACTAGAATCAACATTGATACGAAAGTTAGGAATATGATTAAGAAAGTGTAGGTGATTTCTGCCCAATAAGCGTGCACGCTAAGGGTAAGTAAGAGTCCAACTTCGTCGCCTATGAGCCCTCCTCCTGCGCCGAACAGAATTGCCGCTAGGCGGTCTATTTGTTCGCTCGTGTAGCTGATGCCTAACCAGCCGCCTATAGCGAGCATTGCTATGCCGTACCAGAAATAGTGAATGTGGTAATCGCCGCCGATGAGGACAGTGTGGGGATTTAGGGTGGTGAATATTCTGGCGATTGAGAAGGAGGCTATAAAAGAAATCATGGCTAATATGGAAAGGTTGGGTCTTTTCTGTATTTTTTCTTTAATAGCCATTTTCGATGGTATTCTCCTAGGTTTAAGCTATCATCTGAGAGCCACTTAGATCTTGTTTGTGATTCTTTGTTAGGGCATTTCACTTAGAGTAGCTTCGAATGTTTGTTCTCTTCCTCTGCGATAAACCGTGATTCTCACTTTGTCTCCGATTCTCCTGTTATGAATCTCACTAAGCAAATCCTCAATACTATAAATAGCCCCTGCATCCAACCTTAAAATTATATCCCCAGCAGCAATTCCAGCATGTTCAGCAGGACTCTCCTCCGCAACCTTAGTCACCAAGACCCCACGATCAAGAAGCAAACCATAATAACGAGCCAACTCATCTGTAATGCTTAAACCAACTATCCCAAGCCAAGGCCTAGTAAAAATCCCTGTTCTGATCATTTCACCCGTGCATTTCTTTGCCGAGTTTATCGGAATCGCAAAACCAATTCCCTGCGCAAAAGGAATAATCGCAGTGTTTATCGCAACAACCTTTCCTTCAAGATCCACAAGTGGACCACCACTGTTCCCAGGATTTATAGCCGCATCAGTCTGAACAAGATTTTCAATAAGCCCTCTTCGCGATTCTATCGTCCTATTCACAGCGCTTATTACGCCTGAAGTTACCGTTGGACCACCTGCCAACCCAAAAGGATTTCCAATGGCGTAAACTCTTTGCCCAACTCTTAACTTATCCGAGTCTCCAAGTTCCGCAGCAGACAAATCTCGTCTACTAACCTTCACAACTGCCGTGTCATGAACAGCACAAGAACCAACCAGCCTTCCTTCTAGAACTTCACCATTCCACAATGTCACGCCTATCTTCTCCGCCCCGCCAGCTACATGATTATTCGTTAAAACGTAACCCTTCGGGTCGATTATTGTTCCAGACCCCATCCCCTCCACAGGAATCGCCTGATAAAACATGTAATGAACAATCTTAATCGTACTTATGTTAACAACACTTTTACTTACTTTTTCCAAAATATCAAGAACTGTCTTCTCATCAAATGAAGACAAAATGACACCTCTAGAAACTTGTTTGACTTTGATTTAATAATAAGTCTTAATTAATATAAATATTCTAGCTCAAACTTCTTCCCTTAATTCTCATTTTTGTGGTAGATTTGAGGTTAGGCAGAAGCCACATTCTTCTATTTTGATTTTTGGGTCTGTTTTCTGGCAGAATTGACACATAAGGCTTGTTCTTCTTATTATTGTGCACATTTGGCAGAAAATTTTTAGAAATTCTGCTCTTTGATATGTTCCATTTACAATTAAAGCTATCATCTTCTCTATTATAGGTTCTAATTCTTCTATATCATCAACCTTTATCACATAACCTCTAACTTTTCGGGTGTACTTACTTACTGCGGATTGCGATATTCCTAGGATTTCGGCCACTTCATCTTGCTTTAGACCGCGTTTTTCTACAAGTTCTTTTGCGATTAAGGCCTTTACTGTGGGTACTACCGATTTTACCGCGATTTCGCAGGGGACTATCAATGTTTCACCGCTTATTCTATTTTGGGAAAAGTATATAAGGATGACGTATGTCATATTATTATGACGTATGTCATGACGGACCAAGCTGAAACTAACTTCTAAAAACCCCTCCTTTCTCCCCAAAAAACCGTCATGACACACGCCAGAAGTGTCCGGAAGTGAAAACCGAAAATTACCCAATTTCGTTCCAAGGAACAGAGGAAGAAACAAAGTTAGCAGAAATGGTGAAGGAGTGGGACGAAACCTGCAACAACTGCCACCCCTTAACTCCAATCACATGCATGACAGATTGCAAAATTTGGAAACAAAAAAACGAATTTAGAATACTACATGAAAAAATGAAAAACTCAAATTTCCTGACAAACTTGCTAAACACATTAAAGAACAAGAGACGACTAAAAATATTAGACATCATTTCGAACTGTCGACACTCCATATCTAAACTTCAAGACGAGTTGAAAAGGCTAGGATATTATCATAGTCAACAGACAATAACCGAAGAATACCTTACTCCCCTAATAGAGGTTGGATTAGCCAAGGAAAACCAGAACCAGTATTGCATAACATTATTTGGCTGTCGACTCAACGAAATAGTAAAGGAATACCATGAAATTGGAGATATTCTACCCGCTCACTCCGAATGCTATGAAGAAACAGCCTTAAGTACATTGCTAAACAAGCCAAAAACCTACGAGGACCTTGAAGGTATAATTCCGGCAAAAAGTGTTGCACGAGTCTTAAACCGATTGCAGAAAGTAAAGTTGATCGAAACAGCTAAGGAAAATGATTATGTCTTTTACTTTAAAACGAAACGTGAATTAGATGCTGCAAAGTGTTCGCCGACTGAGAGAAGAGTTTATGAAAATATTCCATTAGATGGCGTATCTGCACGAAAACTTGCCGAAAAAACTGGAATCTCGCTGAGGAGAACATATAAGTATTTAAGAAGACTGAAGGGAAAGAAACTTGTTTTTACAAGAAAGAGGCTGAAATCCTACGCATTAACGGCTAAAGGTTTTCAAATAGCCATGATGTTGAATGATATACGTAACTTGACTTTGGAAATTGCAGCAGCATCAATCATAATCAACAAAAGAGAAATCAATAAGTTGCCAATGCCAGACACTTCCCAAAAAAGTGAAAAGAAAAGGAAAAAACTCCTTCAGTTAACAACCATACAATCTACTAGCCTAAATTAAGGCTCATTTTCATTTAAATTCGCTCCAAGTAATGTCTACGAAATATGTAGTTTAATTTACTAAAGTTCATGTTTAGTGCACTATCTAATCTTTTTAAATAAGCTTAGAGAATTCTATAAACGCAAAGATTCTAAGGGGTTAAGGGGTACAGGTTTGAAGGTTAGTATAATTTCTTTAACATGTTGTGCTGGATGCGTATCTTCATTTTTAAACGCTGGTGATGCTTTGTTAGAGATTCTTTCAGGAGATTTTGAGATTGTTTATTCGCCTACATTTGTAGACTTAAAGGAAATTCCAGAGGTTGACTTAGCAATAGTCGAGGGTGGAGTTAGAACCGAAGCAGATGAGAAGTTAATCAGAGAGGTGCGGGCTAAATCCCGTATTCTTCTTGCTTTGGGAATATGTGCAACCCATGGCGGAATAACAAGTCTAGGCAACATAACTTCTGTTAAGAATCTTTTGGAGAAGGAATATGTTCTTCCCGTTTCAAGCAAACTTCCAGAATTAGAGGATTTGATGTACCCAATATGCAACTTCGTTGACGTGGATTATTACATTCCAGGATGCCCACCCATGCCCTTCCTAATAGTTCATAGTCTAAAGAGCATAGTAAGCGGAAAAACACCTATTCGCCATCAAAGTGTAGTCTGCACAGAATGCCACAGAAAAATAATCCCTGCAAAACTTGCCCGCCTCTACGGAATATACGAAAAAGAAGCAGATCCCGTGCTGTGTCTAGTAAGCCAGGGCTTCGTCTGCCTAGGTTCCTTAACACGCGAAGGCTGCGGAGCACCATGTCCAAGAGCTGGATTCACATGCTTCGGGTGTAGAGGCCCCGCAGACTCGCTTCTGTATAGGTCAAGAGACATCTATGCTTTCCTCCTCAAAGTAATCTCAAAAAGAACAGGCATTCCTGAGGAAGAGGTGAAGAACGAGCTTTACCGTAATCCGTTCATATTTCATACTTTCATTTTCTCAAGATTTGAACGTTTCAAAGCAAGGGAGAGAGTCATCTGAGCCAAAAAAGGGAAATAACTATATCTCCTACTACAAGGATTGAGGGACATGGAAAGGTAATAATAACACTTGACGAGTTTGGAAACGTTTCAGATGCCCATTTTTACGCTACAGAAATCCGCGGTTTCGACTACTTCTTAAGGGAGACGGAGGCAGAAAGGCTTCCTTTCATAATTTCAAGAATATGCGGTGTATGCTCCACTGCTCACATACTGGCTTCAGTTAAAGCCATAGAGAACATTTATGGAACAGAAATAACAGAAACTGCGAGAAAACTCCGCGAACTCTTACTAATGGGACAAATTATCAGCAATCACTCTCTAGTCTTCTTTTTCCTCACACTTCCAGATTTCTGGTTTTCTCCAGAAGAAAATCCTTCAAAAAGAAACATATTCCAAATAATGCGAGAAAAACCTGAAATAGGTAAAAAAGCGATTGAATTGAGAAATTTTGGAACTCAAATCTTAGATGTTATCGGAAAACGTGAAGTTCATGTCGTTTCCGTAATACCTGGAGGATTAATTAATCCACTTAAGGAAGAAGAGAGAGAAGAACTGCTCAAAATGGCGGAAAACGCTTGCAGAATCACAAAAGAGGCCTTGACCATTGGAAAGGAACTCTTTGAGAAAAATTGGGCGGATTTTAGAAAGGCTGGAGACTACAGAACTTTTTACATGGCTTTAACAAAGGATGGCACCATAGAGTTCTACGACGGCAAAATCTGTGTAATAAACCCTGAAGACGAGATTCTATCAGAATTCACCTCGAATGATTATATGGAGCATGTTGAAGAGAAACGCTATGAATGGACCTATGCAAAATTTGCTTATTTAAAAGCTTTAGGATGGCCAAAAGGAATAGTTCAAGTTGGGCCAACAGCTAGAATGAACGTAAACAAGAGAGTGGCGACAGAGTTTGCTAACAAGGAATTAGAAGAGTTTAAGAGAAAGTTTGGAAGACCTGCGTATGCTACTTTGCTTTTTGATTACGCCCGTCTTATAGATCTCATGTACGCGTGCGAAAGGACTAAGGAGCTTTTGGAAGACGAGAGCTTAACGCGAGCAGATACTAGAGTCAAAGTTACGCCTAAAGGTGGCAGAGGAATAGGAGTCGTTGAGGCTCCAAGGGGGACGCTTGCTCACGAATATGTCTTAACTAGAGAGGGACTATTGAAAAACATGAAGCTGATAATACCGACACAGGTGAATAACGCGGCTATAAACCTTAATGTTAAAGATGCGGCAACGGAATTCATATATCAAGGCGAAATTAAGCCAGGACTTTTGAATAGAATTGAGATGGTGATAAGAGCTTATGACCCATGCATAAAATGCGCCACGAGACAAGCCGATGGAAATTTAAGGATTGAAATAAGGAGCAGCAAGGGCGAATTACTAAGAACTTTGGGGGTTTAGGTCAAAATTTTGATGGCTTGACAGGGACAGTTAACTTCGCATATTCTGCACAAGATGCAATTTTCTTCATTCACAATTCTTGGCCTCTTTGATTTTTCATTTTGAAAAACTGAAACTGGGCATATTTCCACGCAGATTCTATCGGTGTCACCCACGCATTTAGCATAATCAATTATTATTCTAACCATATCCCAGCCCATCGCTGGATAAGTTTTCAGAGGCAATTAAACCTTTCTTATTTTCAAATTAAATGTTAATTGTAACCTGATAATAAGAGCCATAAGTTTAGATATATTCCTGCTCCGATCGAGGAGACTAAAATCAAAGAAGCAATAGTCTCTTTATGGAAATCGTAACGTTCGCTGAGGACAATCATGGAAATTGCAATGGGCATAGCATGCATAAGTACCAAAGTTGCTCTTTCCAAGCTAGACAAGTTAAGCATGATTGTAGTCAAAAAAGCTATGATAGGCAGGAATACTATCCTCAGGAGACTTAGTTTAATGGCCTTAACCATGTTAGAGTATTTTCTTCCGTAGAGAAAGACTCCAAGCAGAAAAATAGCTACTGCAGCGGTAGTGCTTCCCAACATGTGCAAGGAAGTTGCTATAGGAGTAGGGATTTCTATGCCGGTGATTGATAATAGAATACCCGAAAGAATTGATATAATCAGCGGGTTTTTTGAGAGCCTTTTCGCCACACGCTTTATTCCATCCCAAATTGTGGACTTCTCAAGCTTATACAATTCTAGGACTGTGATGGAAATCATGACGCTTACCATAGAAATAGTAGATGCCGATATTGTTGCGAGATGTTCCCCTTCCGTCGTAGGGAAGGCAAACATTAGGAAAGGTATTCCAAAAAATGCTAAGCTGCCGAAAACAGTGCTCAAAATAAACAGATAGAGAGTATCCTTTGAGAATCTATGAACTAGGTAAAGAGAAGTGTAGATTGCCACAACTCCAATAATGGGGACTATACCTGCAAATATGAACCTCAGGTTTTCAGGAGTAAAATCTGTTTCAGCCAAATCAACAAGGAACAAGGCTGGCAATGCAAAATAATACACGTAGGCATTAAGCACTCGTTCGTCACCAGATTTCAAAATCCCTATTTTTCTCGAAAAGAAACCCAAAATCATTAAAAGAAGAATAGGCACTATTGTTCGGATAGCAATAATATCGTCCATTATTTTCTCCTAACCCATGTTTCAGAGGAGTAAGTTTTTGAACTTTTCCTAATTATGATGGTGTTCAATGTCTTGCAGGTTTTCACTTTTTCATTTTGAAATGTACTTTTTTGGGTTTTTCTTAAACTCCTCTTCACAATGCTTCGAACAAAAGAAGACAACATGCCCTTCATATTCAACCTTGCTAAAAGCTGTCTCAGGTTCTATTTTCATTCCACACACCGGATCAGTGACCAGCTCTCTTTTCACCATAAATTCCACCCCCTTTGGTTCATATTTTCTCAGAGTTTGAGCGTTAAAGGCAACTATAACTGTGCTTAAAGACATTACTAATGCACCTATCCATGGAGGTAGAGTTAGGCCTAAATTGTATAAAATGCCAGCTGCTAATGGTATAGTGATGATGTTATAGCCTGCTGCCCACCAGAGGTTCTGAACCATCTTTGAATATGTCTTCTTGGAAAGGTCTATAACCTTTGGAACGTCTCTAGGGTCATTTTTTACAAGAATTATGTCTGCACTTTCGATTGCTACATCCGTACCTGCGCCTATGGCAACTCCAACATCTGCTGTAACAAGGGCTGGTGCATCGTTTATGCCGTCGCCAATCATGGCAACCTTGAAGCCTTTCTCTCTTATGGACTTGATTTTTTCTGTTTTTTGGTCTGGCAAAACTTGTGCGAAGTAGTCGTCTATGCCTAATTCTTTTGCCACCCAGCTGGCCACTTCTTCAGAATCTCCCGTGAGCATGAAAATTTTTGAGCCTCTTTCCTTTAGTTTTTTGACTGCTTCGTAGGATTCCTCCCTTATCTTATCAGAGAGGGCGAAGGCACCAGCGAGTTTTCCATCAACTACTGTAAAGACAACTGTTTTACCTTGATCCATCAATTCTTTTATTTTTTGATCATCTATGTCTATTTTCAGATCATTTAGAAGGTTTGGACTTCCCACGTAGACTTCTCTTTTCCCGACTTTTCCGTAGGTGCCTTTGCCAGGTAATGCCTTAAAGTTTCTAATTTGGGGAATTTTTATGCTTTTTCCTTTTGCGTGTTCCACTATAGCCTTAGCTATTATATGTTCAGAGTTAAGCTCAACACTCACGGTTAATCTTAAAAGCTCATCTTCTGGAATAAAGGAAATGACATCACTGACGCCGAATTTGCCTAATGTTAGTGTGCCAGTCTTGTCAAAAACAATGGCGTTTACGTCCTTAACCATTTCAAAGGCTTTTCTATCCCTAATAAGTATTCCGCTTTTTGCAGTTATAGAAGTTGAAAGAGCGACAACTAATGGTATTGCTAAGCCAAGGGCGTGAGGGCAAGCGATAACCAGAACCGTGACTGAATTTGCAAGGGCTAAATATGAATTTCCATAAAAATACCATGCTATGTAAGTTATTATCGCGGCTCCAAGGGCAGCGTAAAAGAGTAGGGCTGCAGCCCTATTTGCCAGATCCTGTGTTTTTGACTTGCTTTCTTGTGCTTGCCTTACTAGCTTTATTACTTGAGCTAGATATGTATCTTCACCTATTCTTTCTATTCTTATCTTGAGAACGCCTTCTCCGTTTATTGCGCCGCCTATGACCTTAGCGTCAACTCCTTTCTGAACTGGTTTTGATTCGCCAGTCAAAAGGGCTTCATTGACGAAGGATTCGCCTTCAAAAACAACGCCGTCAGAGGGGATTTTCTCGCCTGGACGAGAAAGAATCAAATCGTCTTTCTTCAATTGCGAAACTGGAATGTCTATGATTTCACCGTTTTTCAAAAGATGGGCAGTTGTAGGCATTATTCTAACTAGTTCTTCTAGCGCCATTGAAGCTCCAAGGACGCTTTTAGCTTCTATCCAATGCCCAAGGAGCATTACGTCTATGAGAGTGGCAAGTTCCCAAAAGAAATCCATACCTATTGGAATGAAAACTGTTCCAGCAGAATAGAAAAAGGCCACTGAAATGGCAGTGCCTATAAGCGTCATCATTCCTGGTTGCCGAACTTTTATTTCATCAACCAGACCTTTTAGAAAGGGCCATCCACCGTAAAAATATAGGATTGAGGATAGAAGGAGTAAAACATAATTCTGGATTGGTATTTCTAGTTTGAAACCAAGCCACGTCTGAATCATTTCTGAAAGCAGTAGAATTGGGATTGTGAGAATAACGGAGACCCATAATCTTTTTTTAAACTCTTGCATGTGATGGGCGTGATGGTGATGTTCCATTTTAACCCTCTTCTATTAAACACTCTAACGATATTGAGGTCTTTAATCTATTTCTTGTTTACCAAGTGCAGCAAAATGGTAAGTATTACATATGTCATAAAAGCATTTCGGTTACACTCTATAAAAAGAAAGATTAAAACGCCAACAGTTTCCGATTAACGAAGTTTTATCCTCCAGGGGCTCCGTGGAATGGAACGTTTTTCCAGAGAAGGTCCCACCAATCTTCTTCTGTTATGGCTTCTCCTCGAACCAGAATTTCCAACACCATTTTTAGAAGTTCATGATGTCTTTTTTCATCCGCTAATATAGCGTTTAATAGAAGTTTAACTTTCTTGTTTTCAACTGTAGGCAGTACCTTAGTAATTTTTTTGATGAGTTCTGCTTCCATTTGTATATGTTTTTCTACGAGGGCTCTTTGCTTGTCAAGATGTTCTTGAGTGAGAGCTTGTGAGACTCTTGTTAACAGTTCAGCGGCTGCTGCATACATCTCCGCATGCTTAACAGAATCTAGAGATATACCCTTCAAAACTCCCTTGACAGGCGGATTTTTCACTTCAACCAATGCGCTGTTCAACGAGTCCACAATATCGTTTTCAACCTTAATCTGTGCTTTTATAAAATTCACCAAATCATCTTTTGATTTCAAGACATTCGACTCCTTTCACTAGAACATGCTAAGCAGTGTGCATAAGTCTTTCGGCAATTTTCTTTCCAAACTCTTTGCACTTTTCTAAGCCATTTTGGTCTGGCGTGTATTTGATTAGAAGGGGCGGTTGGATGACCTGCATTTCAAACTTGTTTTTCATGACCTCAAGAACCAAACGTGGTGCTTCACCACTCCATCCATACGAACCAAATGCTGCGCCAACTTTGCCCTTCAAATTAACGTTTTTCACAGCCGCTTCTTGAAAGAGATTTTTCATGTCAACTGTCATGTCATGATAGTAAGTTGGAATTCTAACAACTATAGCGCCGAAATCGGTAAGCCTTTCAGGCCTTATGTAATAATTTTGTTCCACTTCAACTCACTGAACTGTTTTTGCCCCCTTCCATTATGGCTTTAGCCATCTTCTCCGTGTTGCCAGTCCGACTATAATAAAGGATAAGGATTTTGGACATAGGCTATCACATTAATCCATTATTGTAAATGTGAATATGAAACTTCTCTTAATGTTGGTTAGATACTTCAACTTGTTTTTGAGCTAAAAGTGATTTAAACAGTAATAAAAAGGGAGGGAATTGGAGTTTGAAAGCTTTCTGTTCTAGGCTTCTTATGTTCCCGTTGAAGCTTAACCGAGTGGGCGTCTCCAAAGCAGCATCGCAATTGCAATCAGAATGATAAGTGCTACGACTCCTACTCCTAGTCCTATCTCTTGTACAGGTATAACCATAGGCGCCAAAGCCACTTCGAAGGAACCAATATTTGCCGTTGTTTCAGTGTTTTGACTGTCTTTTACTGTAACATGTACTGTGTAGATTCCTTTAGCCATATCTTTTGTGTCGAAAACCACGTTTGCAAATTTCGTGTTAGTAAATGTATAGTTGTAGGTTGTTCCATCAGGTGCAGTAATTCTTGCTTTGATTTCTGTTGGAGTGTTGTCTTCAAGGTCTTCGCCGCTGGCTGTAATGAAAATCTTATCACCCTGAACAACCTTATGCGGGGAAATTGATACTGAAGTTATTGTTGGCGGATTGTTAACCGCTAAAGTTACTTCGAAGGAACCAATATTTGCGGTTGTCTGTGCGCCTTGGCTGTCCCTAGCTGTGACGTATATGTTGTAAACTCCTTCTATCATTCCTGTCGTGTCAAATATTACGTTTGCAAATCTTGCGTTAGCGAACATGTAATTGTATACTGTTCCATTGGGCGCGGTAATCGTCACGTCGATTCTTGTCAGAATGTTGTCTTCGACATCTTCACCACCGACTGTGATGAAAATCTTATCACCTTGAACAACAGTGCGCGGAGAGATGAATATTGAGCTTATTGCTGGTGAATTATTGATTACGTCAACCGTTCCAATAGGCATTACAGTTGAAGCCCCATATTCGTCAGTAGCCACAGCATAGACTTCATGTGCGCCCACCATGCTTCCTGTGAACTCTCTAAGCCAGTGGCCGCCAACAGGAGATACTGTAGCATTGTCCCAGGTGCCGTCTGGCTTTTTCACTGCAATTGTTACTGTGAAATCGTCGTTTTCTGCATCAGAAGCAACGAGGTCGACGCTCGCTGTTTCTCCGGGGCTAAGGGCATTCGGTGTAACAGTGGCGTAGTTGATTTCTGGTGCTGTATTGCTGAACTGTGGAGTTAACCATTCAAGTATGTTAACAGCAAATTTGTCTGTGTCAACTCTTGAAACAATTGTGTTATTGCCAGCAATCATGAACAGGTTTATCCAAATCAGAAAGTCCTCATATTCCAATGAGTCGAACATGTTACTGTCGGAGACAACGACCATTCTGGAGGTTATGTGCGGAGTTGCTTGCAACTCATTGACTGCCACGACGAATCCGCTTGTGTCCCAAAGGCCGAAGTCGTCTGTTCCAGTTGCAATTCCCATCGCCTTTCCTTTGCTTTGAACGATTCCTTCACCCCAGATGAATGGACCGACTCTTAGGAAGTAGCCGCCTTCATACGGGTAAAGTGACAATGTGAAGTTTTCGACATCTTCGAAGATTGGATGATCCTTATCAATACCAGTGACGAGCATGTCCATGATTAACGGTGAAGGCGATGACGGTCCCCCCATATAGGGCATTGTATAGCTGATGCCATAGTTTGCTGTGAAAAAGTCAATGGCTTCGCTGCCCTGATTGAACAACACAACGAAATTCATTTTTCCAGTTTCGTATAATCCCTGTAACACAGATATCTCTTGAACAAAGAATGGATAATCAACATCATGCATGTACATAGTATCGTAGCCTCCGTAGGCAATTACTTGCATCGGGTCTTTTGTATCGGAACCCAAGAAACCTATGTGTTCATTGAAGTATAGTTGCTGATGCAAAGAGTCTACATCGAAACCTGCGCTTGCAACCTGTTTCCACCACTCGAAAACCCCTATGCAGCGGCCTACGTAACGGTTCCACGCTCCACCCCAAAGTCTTTCACAGTCTGTTCCCCAGTATGGGCCATAGTATCCGTACAGATAGTTGTTGAAATAGTCTTCCCATAAAGCTTTGCTCTTGGGCGTGCGCACTTCTAAAGTTAGGTCTGCCGAGGCAATGATTTCGGTTCCATTCACGAGTTGTATTGCTCCAGTGTATGTTCCCGGTGGGGTATTGCTGTCTATGTAGACTTGGAGTTCTGCAGACAGCATTGTAGGCGCTGATACGTCCCCTATGTCCAATGTATCTCCAATCGTTGCCGTCATGTTTGGAATAAAGTATGCTGGAGATAGGTCAGGTAGCCATTCCCCATAGATATCTCCACCGTAATGCTTAGTGAAGGCTATCACATCCACAAAGTCCGCGATTGCAGTCACGGCACCGCTGATTCTAAATTCTGCGTTGACGAGTTCTCCGCCGCCCACAAAAGCCGTAATGTTGTGCAATGTGAAGTCATTTGGATACATTGTGATTAGTGGCGCGCTTGTGGATTCAATTTTCATTGGTGTTATGACGCTTAACAATGGATTTAGACCAGATCTCGTGGTTTTTGGCACTGCGGCAATTTCGCCACTGAATGCATTGTTGGTATAGTCAAGTTCTGGATATGGCGGACTGCCTGAAGATGAGTTATAGATTTCGCCTGAGATGATAAAGTTGTAGTTGTGAGTTCCTGCAAAGTCACATATTGTTGTGGCGTTTAGCACAACTTCTGGAGTAACTTCAACTGTAATTATCTCTTCTGAAGCCACTGTTACATTAGCAAAGTTATTGTCAAAGACCATGCCACCAGTATTGTTGAAGATTTGCATGGTGAGCATAACGTCTTCAGTGTAGTTTCCAAAGTTTTGGACATCAACCATCATTGTAAAGGTTGAGTTGGCAATGACATATTTCTCCCACGTTCCTCCAATACCGATTTCATGGGACAATGGTGAAACAATGGTTCCATACATGTAGGCATCCGCAAGGAACCCCCAATATTCAATAATAAAGTCGCTTTGAAGTCTAATAAACAACAAATCGCCGAACGTAGGTTCTGTCCAAACATCCTCAAAGTAACCACTGAAATACTGCACCGGATTCATGAATTGGTCATAAATTGTAACAAAGTCATAATTGGGTTCAACGTCAATCTTTTCAAAGTGTACGCTGATCCAATTTGCACCTGGAGCAGACACCCAATACCAGTTATCGTAATTAGACGGGTAGGGATGGGGAGATTCAATCGGCGGAATTAACGGGTACTCTACGCCACTTAGATACATGCCTGACGCGTTTGTGAACCATTTAATGATGTTGAAACCAAATTCCAAGTTGTCAGCAGAATACAAGTACAGATTTCCTAGAATTCCATCGTCGGAAAGCACGACTACCTTTCCAGTGCCAGGTGCTTGTGCTTGCCAAACGGCGACTCCCGGTAGTATTGGGTCCCAAACCACACACTCTGGGCTTGGAGTAACACCTGTGTCAAGGATTAAACTGGCTATGGGGCTGCCGAAGTAGATTTCTTGGATGTTAGTTGTTATCGCATGTGAAGCGATGTTGGTTGAAAGGCCTCCTACCGCCGTGTTATTCCAGCTTATACCCCATTGTTCTGTCCAAATAGTGTAATCTGTGCAGACTATGGGTCTGTCGCCAGTGAAAAGGATTGTACCGTTTTGTTGAACATAGTATGCTAGCACACTTGGTGGTAACCATGCTTCGTCCACATAGTACGGTTCTGAAATAATGAAGGCATCGTAACGAGGTTCTTTAGTACCTGGATCTACAAGGGTATCGTTTGTGTATGGTCCTGGTGGAGACGGATATAAATTGGCGCCGGCTGAGAGTAGCTTCATTAAGAACGTAATCATATTTACGTAGTTGCAGAAATTAGTTTCAACAAGAATGTCAACGCCTGTAAGATTCGGCATCATCATTAAGGTCGGTTGTGCTGGTGTAATAGTATTTGTTGGTATCGGAACATTCCATTGCATTTTTGGCGCATTTTCCATGATGTCATAAGCTTTTGCCACGTTCAGTCTACCAGCCCCTTGAGCCATAGGGTCTAAGCCTAAATCGTCAGCGCCCAACATCAAAGCAGACTTAACAGTGTATGGTGTGGCACCCGGAAAGGCTTGCAGGAGCAAAGCTGCTGCGCCAGCAGCATGAGGAGTAGCCATGCTGGTTCCACCTAACTCTTCATAGAAAATCTGCTGTCCCATCCAATCTTCAAACATATCAAAGAATGCGTAAGCTGCAACAATGCATGTTCCTGGAGCCACAATGTCTGGTTTAGCGTGAAGCCCATATTGTTCTGGTCCTCGACCGCTGAAAATAGCAAGTTCGTCGGTTTCCGTCGTCGCGCCCACAGTTAGCAGTGCTGGACCGAATCCGGGGCTATCAATTGTGAAGTATCCCCATCCAGCGTTTCCAGCAGCAACGACGCAGACTACTCCATGTTCAATGGCTTTGTTCAACGCCAAAACCAACGGGTCTTTTTCTGGTGGAACAATTGGCCACCCGCCAAGGCTCATACTTATGACATCTGTACCATGTTCCATAGCCCATTCTATTCCAGCAACAATCCAACTTTCATATCCCCAGCCTTCGCTGCTTAGCACCTTCACATTGTAGAGATAAGCTCCTGGGGCAACTCCACGTCCTGTTCCTGGCAGTATTGTGGCATTAAGAAATTCAGGGTACCCGGAGAAGTAGGTTCCGAAGTAGCCCATGCCTCCTGTTGCACCTGTTCCTGCTGCTATGCTTGCGCAGTGGGTACCGTGCCCAAAAGGAAAGTCCAATTCTTCTGGTCCTTCATAGGGCACAAAGGATATCTCTCCAATCACTTTGGGGTCGCATGTAGTTGGGTCGTCGTCTAAGTCGTCTAAGTCTGGATGATACTTGTTTATTCCGGTATCCAAAATTGCTATTATCACACCTTCACCAGTGATTCCGTCCGCCCATAAATGGTCAGCTCCAATAAGTGTTGTAGACTCGTTTAGGAAGCAGGGATATTCGCCAAGCCATGGATTAGGTGGAATCGACCCTATAGGAAGCTGCGTATTTTGCAAATCTGGATAAAGCAATTGACGAGAGTCAAAGTTTAATGCTTGCACTTTCATGTCGGGATAAACGTATTCAACGCCTTCAAGTTCAGCCAGCTCTTCTATCTCAAAGGGCGAGGCTAACGCAGAAATCAACGGTATTGTCTTGAATTCACTAAGAACACAAACTCCTTTCGGCAGCACAAGCTCCATGTTTGGATCGTATCTGATGAGAATTCTAATATGTTGGTCTGATGATGTAGCATTTCGTTTCATTTCCTCTAGTAGATATGGATTAATCTTTTGAACGGGTGAACTTTGAACTTGAGATGTAATAGGATTCGCGCTTGAAATTGCAGCAACATGTGTCGACGGCAATGTCATTAAAAGAATCATTGCGATAATCGCGATCGTTGCAAGTTTTTTCTTCATTTCTAAATCACCTTTCCCCAAATTTGTAACATTATAATATAAAAAACTTGCTAACTTTTTCGAAGCCGGGGGTGGGAGTTGAACCCACATATAGCGGCTCTGCAGGCCACCGCCTGAACCGTTCGGCCACCCCGGCACAATGCCAATGAAAACTCTTAGATTAAGACCGTAATAAATATTATTTAGCCTATTCCAAGTTTCTTTGCAATTTCTTTATAAACCGTTAAGGCTGATTCCTCACTGTTAACGTTTTTTATAAGCATTCGTCCACCATTGAATAAGCTGATTTCAAAAGTTTTATAGCTAAAAATTATTGCCAACTGAGATTTTATGCGAACCTTAAAATGTTGTCTAATTGATTCATAAACTTTGTTAAAGTTTAATTTTAATGGTTTTTCAGGGTTTATGTTAACTGTGTTTCGTCCACATAACCAAGCAAGTTTCTCTCGTTTTTGAGGGAAAGCCATAACGCCTTGGCACACTGGGCAGTTCTCCCTTTTAAAAATGTCTACGGTAGTGAAGTACATATCACTGAAATCGCAAATCATAAGCTTACCCTTCAAAGTAGAACCAATTCCCGTCAAAACTTTTATGGTCTCCATAGCTTGCATACTCCCAATAATTCCAGGAGTAGCTCCAAGCACACCCCGAACGTCGCATGTTAACAGATTACTGTCGTCAATATTTGGAAGAACGCATTCTAGACATGGAGTTTCAGGTGGAGCAAAAACCGAAAGATTTCCCTCAATTCCTATGGCTGCCCCAAAAATATAGGGAATTTTAAGCTTTGCACATGCACGGTTAACCAAATAACGAGTCCGCATATTATCTAAGCCATCAACCACACAATCCATTCCAGAAAGAAGTTTTTCAACGTTTTTTGCGTTTAGGTTTTCAGAGAAGGACTCAACCTCAACTAAAGGGTTAATTCTCATCAGCCTTTCCGCTGAAACCTCAACCTTTGGGTAACGCAAATCTTCTGGGCTATACAGAACCTGCCTATGTAAGTTCTGCATTTCAACCGTATCTTGGTCTATCAAACGTAAATGTCCAACTCCAGCAAGTGCTAAATAAAGCGACGAAACTGTGCCTAATCCACCAAGTCCAACAACCGCAACTCTTGACTTTGCAAGCTTCCTCTGTCCTTTTCGACCGAGCTCTTTCAAAACTATTTGGCGACTGTAAAATTTGTCGTACATCGATTTTTTTTGACTTTCAGACATTTTGTGCGGGCCCTCATTTAAAATGCTATTAATCAGTTTTATATCTACCCTTTTTCAAAAACTGCTTTTCATAAATTTCCCTAACTCTTTGAACAGTGTCTGTTTCTTCCGGAGTTTTTTCATCTCTTATGCGGCTTATTCTCGCAAAACGCAAAGCCATGCCACACTTGTACTTTGGACTTTTCTGAATCTCGTTGTACATCACCTCAACAACTATTTTGGGAATCACAAACACTCTTCTAGCTTCTTCCTTTACTGCTAATTCCTTAAGCCTCTTTGTCATCTCGATAATTTCTGCGTCAGTTAATCCCTTAAACGTTTTACCCACAGTTAAGAATTCACCAGTATCAGCATCCCGAGCCGCCAAATAATAGTCCGAAAGCCACTCATGCCTGCGTCCATAACCATACTCAGCAGCAACGATAACCAAATCTAAAGGTTCAAGAACTGGCTTTATTTTAAGCCAACGTTTTCCACGGATTCCCGGAGTGTATGGGCTGTCAACTTTTTTAGCCATTAGCCCTTCGTGTCCAGCGTCCATAGCTTCTTTTAGAAATTGCTCAGCTTTTTCCGTTTTGTCTGTAATTACATGCTTTGTTAATGGTATTTCTCCAGCATTTTCAGCCAATATTTGTCTACGTTGCAAGTAAGGAACTGAAATTAGGCTTTCACCATTGAGGTATAGAATGTCGAATAGGTAAAGCTTCACCGGGATTTTTTCAGCCATATCCTCTATTGCATGGACTCTCTTGAATCTACGCATTAAGTGTTGGAAAGGAATAGGATTGCCAAGACCGTCAACAGCTATGACTTCTCCTTCAAATATCGCTTCTTTTGTCTTGACGTTTTTTCTTGCTTTTTCGACGATTTCTGGCAAACTTTCAGTTACATCCGTCAATCTTCTACTGAAAATTCTCACTTCGTCACCGAGCTTGTGGATCTGAACTCTAGCTCCATCCAACTTGTATTCGAAGGCTGTTTTCCCATCATGCTCCTTCAAGGCTTCAGCAACGCTATCTGCCATCTGAGCCAACATAAGCCTAACTGGTCTGAAAGCCTTGAACCTAATTTTTAGTAAGCCTTCCATACCTTCTGTCCTAGCTATGGCGGCAACGTCTCCTAAGTCGCCAATAGTCATGCTTGCCTTCTGTACGCCTTCCAGCGGGATTTGAAAGGCTTTGGAAACCGCTTGCTCCATTAATCCTTCGTGGAAGCCTGTTCGCATTTCGCCTATGAAAATCTTAACCAAATATTTGGCTTCCATTGGTGAGGCTAAACTTAACAGTGCTTCGATTAGGCGTTCTTTCTTTTCTCTTGAGCCGTATCCTGTGGTTTCGGCTATAGCCTCTAGACTGCGTCTAACCTCAACTATTGTTAATGTTCTTTCGAAAAGTGTTGCCTGCCTCTTGACTTTGCTTTCTTCAAAAACAGTTTTTGTAGCTGAACCTATATCGCCAGTTTTACTGAAAGCCTCTATGAAAACACTCCATTCAACCCCCGTTATGCGCTTAATTATTTCGCTTAGAGTTGTCCAACTAACCTCAAGGGTTTGTTGGCTCCATTTTGGAAAAGGTCTTCCAAGAATCATGGAAACGGCGGGTTCAATTTCCTGAATTTCCAAATTCTTCAGTAATTCTGCGGCGAGGTCTATCATTAGAAGTCGCTTAGTTGTGGCTTCCAGTTTTTCGCATAGTTCAGCCAAAGCTTTGAAAGGCGTCTGCATAACATTAACCCTTAAAATTCACCTATTTTTTCAATTGTCAACTTAAAAGATAAACATTTGCTGTATAAAAGGAAAAAGAGGTTTAAATAAAGTTTTTATGTCTAGAATGACGCTTCCAACTTCGCTTTAACTTCCTTTATTTTCTTTTCAAGTTCCTTAACTTTTCTTTTGTTTTTCAAGGCGTTATAGCAATCTCTTGCATACTCTAAGGCACTGACTCCGAATCTGTCAAATCCTTTATTGAAGGATAGATCTGCAGATTTCGTAAAGTGTTCAAGAGCCGTTTTATACTCTTTAAGCATGTAAGCGCATTCGCCTGCTTTGAAAAGCATGGAGGTAGAGTCGAAGAAGTTGTTTGCTTTCTGATACAATTCTGCGGCTCGTAGGAAATTTTCTTCAGCCTCTTTGTACTTGCCAACCTCATAAAGCGTGTTCGCATCCTTATGCAATTTAACAGGGTCTTCCTTCACTTTCTCACTCATAGTAGTCAACTCACAATTTGCTATTTATCAACATAAGACTCCCATTTAGGCTTTCCCATTCCTCAAAGCCAAATAATAACCTTCAAAAGATTGTAAACATTAAAAAGGATTTAGGAACGAATATTTATAAGCACTTAAGCTCGGGCGAAAACTTATGAAAATTTGTGATGCTCACGTTCATCTGGGAAAGTCGGGTCCTTGGCAACCATACATGAATCCGACGATATACATAAACGAGCTTATCCGCCTCTTTGAAAGATACAATGTTGAACGAGCAATTGTTTTTCCAAATCCCAATGTAGGCGACAAATACCCTGAAATGAATGATTACATCGCAAAATGTGTGAAAAAATATCCAAAACGTCTGGTTGGGTTCGGGCGTGTTGACCCAAGAAGAGAAGATGCCATACAAGAGTTGAACTGCATAAAAAACAGTTTGGGGTTAACTGGACTTAAGCTTCATCCCATGGTAGAATGCTTCAGAGCAGACAACCCTTTCTTCAACAAGTTTTTCCAAAAAACTAACGAATTGAAACTTCCAATACTGTTCCATTCAGGTGATGGTTTCTCCTCGCCAGGGCTTATCGTAAAGATAGCTAAGAAGTATCCGAAGCTCCCTATAATTCTAGGTCATTTAAGAGAATCAGCCATCAGCGCCCTAAAAGAATGCGAAAACGTTTACGCAGAAACCTCTGGCACCTTACCAGATTTCATTGAACTCTCAGTGGATATATGTCAAGGCAAAATATTGTTTGGCTCTGATGTTCCATACTACCGTTATCCAACACAAATAGCAATTGTTGAGGCTGCAGAAATTTCACAAAAGGCTAAGAGGAAGATTTTCTATGAAAACTTTCAGAAAATGTTTAATCAAAAGGAGTGACAGGCTGAAACCTAAATTTAATGGAGTAGAAACATGGCTCTAAAATGTGTTAAGTGCGGCTTAAAATTTCCGTTACTACCTCTCCGAAGCAGATGTGAAAAGTGTGGAGGGATACTAGAATATGAATTCAGTTTACCAAAAGAACGTAAAGTCAAGTTTTCGGGTGAGCTACGTTTTTGGAGATATAGACCTTTACTTCCACCAGTAAAGCACATAATAAGCTTGGGCGAAGGAGGAACACCCCTTCACAAGGCTGAAAGACTTGCTAAAAGTATAGGATTAAAGGAATTGTATTTGAAGGATGAAACCCGAAACCCGACGAACTCGTTTCGAGACCGCGCTGCAGCTCTACTCACATCAAATGCAATTGATCTTAAATATGATACGCTAATCTGTGCGACGAATGGAAATTTAGGCGCCTCTTTGGCTGCTTACTGCGCTAAAGCTGGATTGAATTGCCATGTGATCGTGCCAAAACTTGTTGATGTGGGGAAACTGGCTCAGATGTTGGTTTATGATGCAGTCATTGAAGAGTTTGGTGAGATCCTTGACGATTCCATAAGTAGAGCTGAAGCCTTAGCGAAGGAGATGAATTGGTATCAAGCAACAGCAGAGCTAAACCCACTCGTAATCGAAGCGCAAAAAACAATTCCCTACGAAGTATATGAACAGTTCGGCGTTCCCGATTGGCTCATAGCATCCATGGGAAGCGGTGGAACCATATATTCCATCTGGAAGGGCTTCAAAGAACTCAAGCAGCTTGGAATAACGAGATCCTTGCCAAAGATAGTTGGTGTTCAGCCTGAAGGAAGCGCATCCATTGCCAAAACAATATCAGAGGGTCGTCCTGAAATAATCAGAATTTCGAAACCGTCTACCCACGCCCTAGCCATTTTAGTATCTAAACCATTACAAGGTGAATTCGCAATAAAGGCAGTAAAAGAATCAAATGGTTTAGCCCTAACAGTTTCCGACCCCGAAATTTTCACCGCCGAACTTCAAATAGCCAAACTAGAGGGAATGTTCGCGGAACCTGCAAGCTCTGCCACAATCGCGGCCTTAAAAAAGTTAGTTGAAATGGGAAAAATTGGCAAGAGCGATAGCGTTGTATGCCCTATCACTGGAAGCGGACTCAAAGCCACAGACGTACTTCAAGCATTAACTAAAAAACAGAAAACAGCAGTTGTAGGCTTAGAAATAAGCACAAAAGAGAAGATATTGCGAATCTTAAGTAGAAAAGACACGTATGGCTATGATTTATGGAAAAAAATCGGAAAAACCATGACAAGAGCAGCCATATACCAACACCTAAACGAGCTATCAGAAAAAGGACTGATAACAGGCTACATAAAAGATGGGAGAAAGTTCTTCAAAATAACACAACGTGGGAAAAAAGTTCTACATGCAATGGATGATTTAAAACTTTTATTATAGTTTTCTTGCATTTTGCAGCGAAAGCCTTAAAAATAGTATAGTTATAACTATACTATTCCACTTGAGGAGATAAAATGGGACAACATCAAATTTCATCATCTAAAATTCTGGCACTTACAAGTGTCATGACAGCCCTTGTGTATTTAGCCACCAGTATAGCACTGAAAATGCCTCCACCGCTAGGCGCTTGGCACTTAGGAGACATTGCATCGTTTGTTGCAGCTTTCCTTTGCGGTCCATTGATAGGCGCATTTGCTTGTGGAGTAGGAGCGATGCTGTTTGATGTTTGGAATCCCCTTTGGGGAGGAGCCTTCGCTTCATGGGCGCCTGCAACAATCATGATTCGAGGGTTTATGGGTTTCATGCTTGGAAAATTGAGACGAATTTTCCCAAACAAGCCTATGCTTTCAGAGCTTATAGCCATGATATTGGCTGCATTTCAGAAGAATATATGTTACTTTCTTTATGATTACTACCTTCTTGGTCCAGCTGCTTTTCTTGATCTAGTAACATTTTTTCCATTAAGTGCAATAGATATAATCGTAACAATTCCGTTACTAGCGTCTGTAAGAAAAGCGTTAAAAATTGACTATTTGGTTTAATAAATGGGAAGATTTAGAAATGGTAATAGATTCGCATACCCACATAGGCGAATTTCCATTATTTAATGTAAAACTGGACGCACGTGAGCTAATCTCCATAATGGATGAATGGAATATACAGAAGGCGTTGGTTTCGACGACTCCAAATTCGCTTACCGTAGATGCAGTTAAGAAATATCAAGGCAGACTTTATGGTCTAGTTTGGATCAACCCAAAAGAAGGAGATGAAGCAGCAAAACTTGTCGATGAAGCCATCAATCAATGGAGATTTAAGGGTTTAAAAATGCATCCATTGATAGATAGTTATCTGCCAGATCAAGAAATCGTCTTCCCAACAATGGATAAGGCATGCAAGCATCATGTTCCAATACTCTTCCATTGTGGCCATCCACCTTGGTCTTTACCTTGGCACTTTGGAAACTTGGCTGACATTTACCCAGAGGCAACAATTATTTTAGGACACATGGGCCATGGACACATTGTATATATCAATGGAGCAATTGAAGTTGCAAAGAAACATGACAATGTAATTCTGGAAACATCTGCAATGCCGATGCACAGCAAAATAAAAGAAGCGGTTCTTGAGGTGGGTGAACACAGGGTGATATATGGGTCTGACACGCCCTTTGGACATCCAGCCTTTGAAATAAAAAAAGTTGAAGTGGCAGGCCTCACTGAGAAGCAATTAAATTTGGTTTTGGAACAAAACTCACGCAGAATTTTTAATTTATGAGATCGCTTGATAAGGAATGATCTAAACATCACAGAGGAGGATTAGAAACTGAAACTGCCGCTAGGGAAAATTCCCATTGATATCTTGAAAGAAGTAGTTTTTACAAATTTAGGCGTTAAACGTGAGGAAGTAGTTTTAGGCCCCTCAGCCGGATTTGATGGTGCTGTGATAGACGTAGGAAATAAATCCTTAATCATTTCGATGGACCCCATTACCGGAGCAATAGAGCGAATCGGATGGCTTGCAGTAAACATCAACGCAAATGATATTGCCACATTCGGTGTAGAACCGGCATTCTTTTTCTCATGTATTTTGCTCCCTAAAAATGCAGATAGAGAAACTGTTGAAACGATATGTGCTCAAATGGATAAAGCTGCCAAAAAATTAAAGATGGCTATTGTTGGAGGGCATTGCGAAGTAACTCCTGGACTGACTTATCCAATAGTTGTAGGTTGCGTTATGGGCGTAACAGAGAAAGGAAACTATGTAACCGCCGGAGGAGCAAAGCTTGGAGATAAGCTCATATTGACTAAAAGCGCTGGAATTGAAGGAACTGCAATTCTTGCGGCAGATAGAGAAGAAAGGCTAAGAAAAACATTAAAACTTGCCATATTGAAGAGTGCCAAGAAATTTTATGACAGCATAAGCGTCGTCGAAGACGCACTAACAGCCTTTAAGACAGGCGGGGTTAATGCCATGCATGACCCAACAGAAGGTGGCTTATATGGGGGAATCCATGAAATGGCAGATGCATCAAATCTAGGCGTAAAAATCTTTGAAGAGAAAATTCACGTTAAGCCGGAAACTGCTAGAATATGCGAGTTTTTTCAAATTGATCCCCTGCAACTTATCAGCTCAGGAGCCTTGCTCATTTCTGCAAAGGCAGAATCTGCGAACAAAATAATTGAAAGGTTAAAGCAGAAAAAGATTCACGCTTCGATAATCGGCGAATTCCTGGAAAGCCCAAGTGATAGAATAATCATAACGAAAAGCGGGAAGATCCAATCTTTGCCTAGACCCATATCGGATCATCTTTGGTCTGCACTTCTAGGCAAGTTTCCAAATTTTTTGTAAAACAACTGAAGAAACCAGTAAAACACGAAGAATGGATAGTAAAAGGCATATCTAAAAATGCGGGAATAAATTAAACCACATTTTATTTCTTGAGCAGCTAGCAAAATGCTTTCCTTTATGTTCCAGTCCTCACTCGGTCGGAAATGCAAGCAGTAAATGTCATCGCCAACTATAACCTTATGGCCCTTCTTCTTAATCCAATTTATAATATAAGCATCTTCATAAGCATGTAACTGCTCTGGAATTTTGATATCTTTCACGAGTTTATGCTGAATTAGTGTGTCATGCATGCCACCGCGAAGATTGAAACATTCTCTTGCGACAAGCGCTAGAGATTTCAAAAACAGTTTATTTTTAACGTTCGGAATTACATCAACGTTCAATCCCCATACTGCGCCAACATCTTTATCGATATATTTTTCTGCTTTCTTGAACCAATCCTTACAAAGAATAACATCACTATCTGCGAACATAAACCACTCTGTCTTTACCTCTTCTATACCCCTTTCTCTTGCCTTAGCTCTAGAACCTTTTTCGGTTATAATCTTAACATTCCCATATTTTCTGTTAAATTCTTTCATTATTTTCAATGTATTATCGGTAGAGAATCCATCAACAACTATTAAACGTTTAACAGGTACGTTTTCGTAGATTGATTCTATGCATTTATTCAGTAAATGTTCACTATTTTTTGTGAGCATGACAACATCTATTGGTTCCAATCGTTCATCTCCATAGCTCTGAGTCATAATTATCACTTTAGCATTTTTCTAATCTCTTCCCAGCGCCAATATTTTATGAGTCTTATCGAAATCATAACTTGATTGGTTCCTTTTCTCGTGGTTTTGCCAACTACTTTTATGCTAACAGTTAATCTGTAAAAATTGCTTTAACCTTTTCCCTTTTAAAGACAGTATTCTCACCATAAAATTTTATAGCGATACAATCAACATTAACAAAAACAAGGGTAAAGGAAACAAAATGTCACTTTTTAATTGGTTTAACCATTACAAGGACAGATCTGGTCTATATTGGTATATTGTAGAAATAACCTACAGAATAGTGGATTTGAAAGTTTTAACCAATTTCAAAACAATTCTTGGAGTAGGAAGTGGAAGAGCTTTCCTTGAAAATTTCCTTTCAAAAAATAGGTTTGTAATAGCATCAGATGTCAACCTTAAATTGATGCATCTAGCTAAAGAACACAGAAAAAACATAAGAGACTTTATTGCATGCGACGGTTTCAAGCTTCCTTTCAAAGATCAAAGTTTTGATTGCGCCTATTCTCAAGGTCTTATGGAACATTTTGAAGTAACCAAGGCAATCAAATTATTGAACGAAATGAGCAGAGTAGGAGAAAATGTGGTTTTCTCGGTTCCCTTGCAGAGTTATAAAGGGCAACCGTTAGGCATTGAATATCATAGAAGACCAGAAGAATGGCTTAAAATCCTTTCAAACCTTTTCCAATTTAGAAAAATCCTTTTCTACCCAAAAAAGACAGAAGCTGTTTTCATAGCAAGCAACAAAGCATTACCCCAATTCAAAAGATTCAAGACGATAGAACCACTCAAAATGTTGTTTTGATACTTTTGGCGAAAGTTATCTGCTTACTGATCTATTCCTTAATCATTAATATGTCAAGCATAAAGAACCTGGAAGTCTTAACTTTGGACAAAGCATAATACGTTGTTGACTCTATCCACTGATGCATTGGTGTAGCTCTTCATGATGCTCAAAAGAAAAAAACTGCTGAGTAGAACGATTCCCTTCCTACTTCTCGGACTGTTGGCTTTCATTTTGTACCTAATTTTTTTCGTCAACATAGGCGAAATGATAGGTATGATAAAGCAAACAAGCCTTCCGATATACCTGTTCTCGGTTGTTGCAACTGTGGTCGAAATTTTTTTCTTTACATCGGCATGGTATTATTTTTTGAAACCTCTTTCAGCAGCTGTCTCTTTTAAGAAAGCGTTCATATACTCTTGGGCGAGCAACTTCATAGATTTGATTGTTCCCGCAGAATCCGTGAGCGGCGAAATCTCTCGGGTATACTTTATTACACGCGATGGAATAGACGCTGGAAAGGCTGCGGCGTCTGTTGTAACCCAAAGAATACTAGGCGCGTTGATCACTATTGGTGCCTTAACAGTTGGCGCTTTGTACAGGGTGATATTTCAAAATCCTTTCCCAAGTTTAATACAAAGCCTAATACTATTTGTAGTGGCTATATCTGTCATTTTTCTTTCCTTTATTCTTATCCTATGTTTCAAGGAAAATTGGACGCAAAAGATAATTGATATGATTATTACCCTTATAGAACGTGTTAGCCATGGGCGATGGGGTCTCGATGCGTGGAGGGATAAAGCCAGAAAAGGCACAAGAGCATTCTATGAATCACTACGATCTTTCAGTGCAAATCCTGAAAAGCTTATTCTTCCTATAGGGTTCTCCATATTATCGTGGTTTTTTGGCGTTCTTGTATATTACTTAGTCTTTGCGGCAATAGGCTACACCTTAGACTGGGTCATACTCATTGTTGTCTACTCCCTTGTTCTATCGTTAAAATCTGTTCCAGTGGGATTGCCTGCAGAAGTGGGTGTAACAGAAATAGCCATGACAGCTCTTTTTGGAGCATTCAGTGTGCCGTTATACATCAGTGCTGCAGCGACCGTTTTGATAAGGATAATAACAGTTTGGTTTAGATTTGTCGTAGGATTCGGTGCTTTTCAATGGGTTGGGGTCAAAACCCTAATAGAAAATGAAACTGTAGCTAGACAGAAAAACGAAAAATAAGATATACTTTTGGGAAAATTTTCTTTTGTAGTCGATGACTAACATCTCCCAGCAACTTTAAACGTCGTTCCTGTCTCATTTTTCAGATGCGGATGGGCTTACCGTCCGCTGAAGTACTCCCGTATACCTCATATTTTTATATAGTTTATTTTTTATTAGATAAATGCCACATAGTGCGCGGTGTATGCTGCTTGGTCATGACCTTAGAAAAAGCTGCCAGCATCATGATTCGTTCCCTAACCCCCAATAGACCCTATCATGTTCAGTGGATGGTTACAAGAAAATGTAACTACCATTGTAAAGGATGCAATGTTTGGCGAGAACAAGATGCAAAAGAATTATCAACAGAAGAGATCAAAAGAGGGTTAGATATACTCAAAGAACTCAGCGTCATAGAGGTTGTAATATCTGGAGGAAACCCACTTCTAAGAGAAGACATAGACGAGATCCTTGAATACGCCTCACGCTATTTCATCACTACAATATACGATAACGGTAGCATGGCTGCAGAAAAAATCGATGCTTTACGTAATGCTGACTTTGTAGCGATTTCAATAGACAGTTTAGACCCGAGAAAAAATGATTATATAAAAGGTGTCGAAGGTGCTTGGAAAAAGGCTATGCAAGCCGTTGAAAAATTGGATAGGGAAGGAATTAGCGTAAGTGTAACACCAACAATTTCACAATTTAACTTGTACGAAATCATAGATTTTACTAACTATTTCCTGGAAAAAGGAATTCCTCTTTGGTATTGTCTATATTCTTATGATTTTTCTGATGATTCAGGCCAGCTTTTTAAAATCGGTAAGAAAAATGACAAGTTCTTAATAACCGATGAGAGAGCGATGGTTAAACTCTGTAGCTCTCTAATTAACATGAAACGGAAAAACAGCAATATCCTCATGACAACTAAAATATTAGAAGCTGTCAGGAACCTTTACTTGGGAGGCAGAAGAACATGGAAGTGTCATGCACTTCAAAACTTCTTTATCATAGATCATTTAGGCAATGTTGCTGGTTGTCACCTTCATAAACCCGTAGCGTCAATTTTTGACTTGCCTAAGAAGTGGAATATCGAAAAGTTTAATGCATTGCGTAAAATTTACAGAGAATGCACTCAATGTACTTACCTCTGTTATATTTTTTATTCTCTTCATGGCAGCGTTCTGGGCAACCTTCAGATAGCTCAAGAAAGATGGAAGAACGCGAAACTATTTTTGAAACGAAGCAATTTACAACTCTAAATTTGGCAGAAAAGCAATAATATCTGCTATTTTTTCAACAAGCATTTGATCGAATCTTTGATCTTCTTCTACATTTATCATCAGCGTATTTTTAATTTCTGGTTGTGTAAAAAGAGCGTAGTCAATGATCATTCGAGGTCCAGCATCTCTAGGCTTCTTTAGTTCGAGAAGAGCAGGTAAAAGCATGATGAAAATGAAAGTTAAAACTCCAAAAATTAGTAAGACAAACGTTGTCGGAGTCGGACTTGGAATCATCCTTATCTTTTAAGCAATTATGCCCTAACTCGTGATATAACTGTTTCCATTCCCCGTATGGACAGTTTTTGCCCAATCATTACTGTGTCTTTTGAAAATCTTTGATATAAGTAAATCTATGAAGGCTTTTGTACATATTGGAATATTATATAAGAACGTGAAAATTAATAACGGAATTAACCATTGGGCTCTGGTTCTACCGTCTAAATACGTTCCTATTCCTACCTCGAAGAATGGGGCAAAATTTCCGACAAAACTATAAAGGGAAATTGGGATGGAGGTCCAAATTATGGCGAGACATTCTGATGGTTTAAGCAAAAGTAGCGGGGTTCCTATAATCAATGAAAATAAGACAAAAACAGGCATAAAATACACGTTTAACAAGAGAACGGCATCAATTTTCTCTCTAAGCCTTAAATTGCTGCTTTTCAAAATCTTAAACCAATGCTTAAAAAAGCATTGCATATGAACGTTAGCCAGTTGTATTAGCCCATCTGAACCGATTATTGTTTACATGATGCGCGCTCAGGTATTTTTAATTGTCTTATCCTCACACTTTTGGCGCATGCTTTCTCAAGTGGCGTTTAACGCAATGGCAACCCCGACCTTGGCCGCCATCAATATCATGAAATCAAAAGGAGGAAAGTGAAACACAAGAAAACGTAGGCTTCGACTTAAGATGAGGACTAGACAGAAGCAGACACATCTTCGCCATTAATTTCGACACATTTCTCATTACTTGTTTGAATTATCATAATTTCACCGGTCTTTAGTTCCATCATCAAATCTATGTATATAGCATGCAAGTCGCAGATCTTACATTCCAAGGCATCTTCGGGAGGAATAACAGGGAGGCCCTCTTCTTTGCACAGATCTCTATCTATAGGATATCCGTGAGAAAGAAACTTTGTCGTAAAGATTTCGAGTGCCTGGCTTTTTTTGTCACCCAGTTTTTCAAATGCCTCTTCCATGTATTGCTTAGCTGCATTTTGAGCATCCCTGAATGCTCCTAACAGAAGTGGCGGAAGCTTGTCGGCCATAGACAACTTGACAAGGGGATCTTTGGTTTCTTCAATGAACGCTACAGCTTCTTTTATAGAGTGGGCAGGTATCCACATATCTGTAGTTGGATCTTTAACCATGGTATCAACT